>Ga0105160_1000600_pt1 | contig 16265 bp, 14 predicted proteins | sample GXS110809BmetaG_FD_89591 | JGI IMG/M metagenome (GOLD analysis project Ga0105160, IMG submission 89591) | Hot spring microbial communities from Gongxiaoshe hot spring, China to study Microbial Dark Matter (Phase II) - GXS 110809B | ecosystem: Environmental > Aquatic > Thermal springs > Hot... | reverse complement strand
CGTCCAGCGGGCGCAGGGTGCGCAGGTCCACAATCTCCACATCAATGCCCTCCTCAGCGAGGATCCTGGCCGCCTTAAGCGACTCGATGGTCATGCGTCCCCAGGTGATGATGCTGAGATCTTTGCCGCGGCGTTTGTAGTCTGCCTCACCGATGGGGATCAAGTATTCTTCATCGGGCACTTCGCCGCGGGTGCTGTAGAGCTGCAAGTGCTCAAGGAAGATCACAGGATCATCATCGCGGATGGCGGTCTTGAGCAACCCTTTGGCGTCGTAGGGCGTTGCGGGCGCTACCACTTTCAGGCTCGGGATCGAAGCAAACCACGCATCGAAGTTCTGCGAGTGGGTTGCTGCCGTGCGCCCATGACCGTTGGGCGTGCGGATCACCATCGGCACCTTGATCTGCCCGTTGAACATGTGGCTCTGCTTGGCGACGTGGTTGACGATTTGGTCCCACGCGACCAACGTGAAGTTCACGGTCATGATCTCGCACACGGGGCGCAAACCGCCCATTGCTGCACCTAAGCCAACGCCGACGATCGCCTCTTCAGCGATGGGCGTATCGCGCACGCGCCCTGGGAACTCCTTCGCCAAGCCGGCGGTCACGCCGTAGGCGCCGCCGCCAGCGTACGCCACAACGTCTTCACCCCAAATGACGACGGTGGGGTCGCGCTGCATCTCCTCGCGCAGCGCGCGTTTCAAAGCTTCGCGGTAGGTTATTTCTGGCATGGTTTGTCTTGACGCAGTGTTCAACGCTTGCCGTTTGGCGCAACACGACCGCCGAGCTTCGGCGGGCGGATCAACGAGCCACCGATCTGCATGTTGCTGACCGGCTGCATGTAGATGTAATCGTAAAGGCTCTCCAATGGCGGCTCTGGGCTTTGGTCCGCGAACTGGATCGCGTCCTCGACTTCCTCCTCAACGGACTTGCGGATCGCATCGAGGTCGGCTTGGGTGACCAGCCCGCGCTTAAGCAGCACCTCGTCCGCAAAGCGCGTGATGGGATCGCGTTTGCGCCATTCGGCGATCTCCTCCTTGCTGCGTTGCACGTCTGGGTCCGCCATTGAGTGCCCACGGAAGCGGTAGGTCACCATGTTGAGGAACGAAGGCCCCAAGCCGTTGCGCGCGCGCTCGGCAGCGCGGCACACCGCCTCACGCACCGCCATCACATCCATGCCGTCCACCTCTTCAGCGTACATGTCATATCCTGCCGCTTTGGTGAGCATCGGCACGGCGCTGTGGACCTCGTAGGCAGTGCCCATGGCGTACTGGTTGTTCTCCACGACGAAGATCACGGGCACATTCCACAGCTTTGCCCAGTTCATTGCCGCGTGGAAGGTGCCGATGTTCGTGGAGCCGTCGCCCATCGAGCAGAGCGTGACGCGCCCCGTGCCCAGGTACTGCGCAGCAACGCCAAGCCCAACAGCGAGCGGCAAATGTCCCCCGACGATCGCGTAGCCGCCCCAGAAGTGGCGCGACACATCCACCAAGTGCATCGAGCCGCCACGCCCGCCCGTCGTGCCAGTGGCACGCCCGAACAGCTCTGCCATCACGGCGCGCGCTGAACACCCGCGCGCTAGCGCCCAACCGTGATCGCGGTAGTTCACAACGATCTCGTCATCTGGGTTCAAGGCAGAGACCGCGCCGACGGCGATCGCCTCCTGGCCGTTGTAGAGGTGCAAGAAGCCGGCGATCTTCGCCTTGGCGTACATCTCGGCAGCGCGATCCTCAAAGACGCGGATGAGGAGCATCTGCCGGTAAAGGGAGATGAGGCTTTCTCGGTCCATGGGTCGTGTTTAGAGTGCAGGTCCTTAAATGCTTGTCTCATGCTCAAGCAGCGGTGCTCCAGCTCAACATCCTAATCTCACGTCCACTGTGCAGCACATGTTTGAAACACACACAACGCTATCCCTGCGTTAAAACACATCACGCGCCCAGGCGACACGCCAAGGCACACATGCAAACTTTATAAGTGCGCTACTGTGATCTTAGCGTTCGCAATGCTGAGCATTGTACGGCAGACGCCCACATTCGCAGCTTTGTTACAATTGCGGCACGTTGCCCCAAGAGGGCAGCGGTGGGATTTCATGCTCGCTGCAAAGGAGTAAACCGTGGAAACAAACGAGCCGATGACCGAAGAACTCACTCCGTCCGATTCGCAGCCGACGGTCGAAGAAACCTCGGCGACGCTCGCGGAGCGTCAAGCCGAAGCTCGACCCGCTGGCGAAGTGCGCCTGAAGCGCACCGATGAGTTCGCGGCGACCGGCACCAAGCCGGACTACAAGGACTTCGAGCGCCTGCGGCGTTACATCAACGCGCAAGGCAAGATTTTGCCGCGTCGCCGCACCGGCTTAAGCGCACACAACCAGCGCTTGCTGGCACGCGCAGTGAAGCGCGCGCGCTTCCTCGCTTTGCTGCCGATGCCCGGCGCCACCAAGCCTTGGGAGGTGAGATAGCATGGCGAAGAAGAAAAAGGGCAATCGCGTGCTGATTCGCCTGAAGAGCACGGAGAGCGGTCACTTCTACCTCACGGAGAAGAACCGCAAGAATGATCCTGCGCGGCTAGAGTTGCGCAAGTACGATCCCTTCGTGCGCCGACACGTGCTCTACCGCGAGGAAAAGTAACGATGTAACCTGTGCAGCAAAGTGGAAGGGGATGTCTCTGCGTTGCAGGGGCGCTTAGCTTTGCGCTTGCGGCTTGTAGCGCATCATCCCCTTCTGCTTTGTCAGTGACCCCCCCAGCGCGCGAATGGCGCGCACCCAGTTTGCCCACACCCTCTCCAACGCCTGATTTTCCCACACCCTTCTTGCGGTTGCAATCCCCCTTGCCCGGACAAATGATCACAGACACCCTCACCGTCATTGGTGAGGTGAGCGTTACCCCTCCCGATCGTCGCCTGCGTTACCGCCTCCGCGATGCTCGGCAGGAAGTATGGCTCGAAGGCGCTCAAGCGCTCGCTGGAGTGGATGGGGATCCAAGCACCTTTACGCTAACACTCAGCATCCCTGATGCGCTGGTGGGCGCAATGCAGCTTGAGCTCGACGCCACGCTTGCTCAAGCGAGCGTGCCGATCTTCCGCCAGCCGCGCTTGCTCACGCCTTTCCCAGGCGTGCAAGTGCAGCTCAACGGCATTGCACGCACCGCGAGGGCACAGGTGCGCCTACCGATATCGCCTTCACGATCCTGGCTACCGCTTTACGGCCTGCCGCGCCACCTGTGGATCGGCCTTGACGAGGCGCGTCCTGCGCCCACATTCACCCCGCCCCAGCGCCAGATCATCATCGCTCCTATAGAGGCCTATCGTGCCCTGTTTCGTGGCGAGGACGCTGCTGCCTTCGACGCCTCCCTTCAAGCGTTGCGCATTGCTCTTCAGCAAAAGCCGCACACCCTCAGCGCTACCATCACAGCGCTGCCGATCTCTGATTTCACAGAAGTGCTGCGCGCCAACGTCAGCTACCTCGCTACACCTGATGCTGAGGGCGTGCGCTGGATCACGATGTTCACACAAGAGATTCAGCCAGTGACTGCTAACGCGCTCACCTACGTGTATCAGGGTTTGTCGCGCGATGGGCGCTACTTCATCGCTGGCTTCGTGCCGCTCACAAACACCGCACTCCCCACCACACCAACCCCGCTCACGCGCGATGCGATTCGCATGGATTACGCAGCCTACTTGCGGCAAGTGGAGAGCACGCTTCAGATCAACGCAGAGCAGTTTGTGCCTTCGTTGGCGGTGCTGGATGGCATGTTTTCCTCACTGCGCCTCGAGGCAGACTTCAGCCTTGAGCAGGCTCACAGCGCCACCGTGCGCACCACCGATTGGCTCAACGTGCGTGTGGGTCCTAGCCTCGCGGCGCGCATCTTTGAGCGACTGGCGCCGAACCAAGCTGTTGAAGTGCTTGCGCTCTCCGAGGATGGCGAGTGGGCGCGCGTGCGTCTTGCGAATGGGCGCGAAGGCTGGGTGAGCGCACAATACCTCACCCCACGCGCTGCGCTGAGCACTTTGCCTATCTTCACTCCCTGATGCGCCGCAACGCTGCATCTCCCCCTCGTTCCCTTGCTGCGTCGTTTGCGCGTTGGGTGCGCAGCGCAGGATGGGCGCTGCTCGTGCTCACTGCACTCAGCGCCTGGATTGGTCAAGAGGTATACGGGCGCTTGATCGTGCCCGCGCCGCCACTGAACTTCGACGAAGCCGCGCATAGCCTGCCGGGCTACTACGTCCTGCGCGACATTTTGGCGCTCGATCTTCGTGCGCTGTGGGGCGACTTCCACATTCAAACGCTGTGGCCTCCGGGATTCTCGCTGTTGCAAGCTCCCTTCCTTGGCGTGCTCGGCCGCAGCGATGAGAGCGCGCGTTTGTTCGCTTACCTCATGCTGGTCGCGACGATGCTCATGGGCTTTCCAATCGCGCGGCTCATCGCGCCAAACCTCGCCGCGCCAGCGACGCTTCTGACCGGCTTGATCACGCTGACCGCGCCGGGATGGTTATTCGTCGCCAGCTGGGCAATGCAAGAGACGCCGGTGGCGTTCGTCAGCCTCGTGTTCTTTTGGCTCTTTTTGCGCGCGCAACACACAGGGCGTTTGCGCTGGTTTGCGCTGAGCAGCGTGGCGCTCTACTTCCTCTTTCTCACCAAGTTCAACTACGCCGCCTTTGCCCTCGCCGCCTCAGGACTGCTGCACGTGCTGCGCAGCCTCGGCGCGCTACGCGCGCGCGGCGCTTCTGCGCTCGCAACGGTGATGCAAGAAAGCTTGGCGCTCTACGCGCCCTTCATCGGCGGCGTGCTCTTTTGGTTTCTCGGCGGCACTGACATCGTGCCCACAGAGGTGAAGTGGCGCGATTTCCGTTTCTTCGTCACCAACGAGAGCAGCGGCTTCGCGTTTTGGAGCGCGGAGAACTTGTTGTTCTACGTGCGCGCAACGCTCGACTGGCTCATGCCCTCGCCATGGCTTGCTGCACTTGCGCTGCTCAGTGCGGTGTGGGCGCTTGTGCGCATGCGCACACCGGGCGTGTGGTTGCTCGCAAGCTACTTCGCGCTGGGTTTCGTGCTCACCACGTTGCACCCGCTCAAGGCGCCGCGCTACATCACGCCGATCTTCCCACCGCTATGGGTGCTTGCTGGCATTGGCGGCGCCGATTTTGCGCGTTGGCTTTTGCAACACGCGGCGCGCGCGAATGCTCGCCGCGCGATCCTCGTGCTGCTCAGCGCAAGCGTGGTGCTCGCTGCTGTGTGGAGCTGGGCAACATGGCTACCGCGATTAGAACCTGTCTGGGCAGGCAACGCCGCGCATGATCTGCGCGCTGCCGCTGACCAGATCGTGCGCTGGCAGCAACCCAACCGACCGCTGCTCATCATCGGCACCTTCGGCGAACTCAGCCCGCCGCTCTTCGAGTGGCGGCTGCGCCCGCTGCCGGGTTTCGGCAACTCGCCCCACCCCATCCAGTACGACGCGCCCCCCGTGGAGGGCGAGGACGATCTTGCGCGCGTGCGACGCTGGCTTGCGGAGTACCCCAACGCGCAGGTGACCGTGATCCGCGTGGACGAAGGATCGCCGCTGTACCAAACGCACGACATGCAAACTAAGAACGCCTGGCGTCAAGCCCTCGCGCGCGCGTTCATCGCAGCGTTTGAGCCACATCTCACCGCACAGGTAGCTTTCCCAAAAAGCGGGCTTTGGATCGGCTATTACGACTTCACAGACGCGCAGCCCTAGCGCACTTTTGGTGGTTATACTCAGGCTGCCCATGACGCAAAAAACGCTCGTCACCGCGACGATCAACGGCGACGTGGTCACGTTTGCCTGTGAGCCACGGCAAAGCCTGCTCGAAGTCCTTCGGGAGACGCTCAACCTCACGGGCACGAAGGAAGGTTGCAACAACGGCAACTGCGGTGCGTGCGCCGTGCTGCTCGACGGCGTGCTTGTCAACTCATGTCTGGTGCTCGCTGTCGAGGTCGAAGGCGCGACGATCACCACCATCGAAGGCATTGCCCCGAAAGAGGGGCTGCACCCGATCCAGCAAGCCTTTCTCGAGAACGCAGCGCTGCAATGCGGCGTGTGCACACCAGGGTTCATCGTCGCCACGAAAGCGCTGCTCGACCGCAACCCGAACCCTACCGAGCACGAAGTGCGCGCCTGGCTAGCGGGCAACCTGTGCCGCTGCACGGGCTACGACAAAATCGTGCGCGCCGTGCTCGACGCCGCCGAGCGCTTGCGTGAACAACTGACACCAACAGCGGAGGAAGCACGATGACCGAGCAAGTCCGTGAAACGCCGACGGTGAAAACCAACGGCACCGCGTTCCGCGTGATCGGCAAGCGCGTGGTGCGCCCTGATGGCGTGGACAAAGTGACAGGGCGCGCGCAATATGGCGCCGACGTGAAACTGCCTGGCTTGCTCTACGGAAAAGTCTTGCGCAGCCCTCACGCCCACGCGCGCATTCTCTCCATTGACACCAGTGAAGCGGAGAAGTTGCCCGGCGTCAAAGCCGTGATCACGGGAAAAGACTTCAAGCCCGTCGCCGATCGCGTTGAGCGCAGCGGCGAGGGAATGGTGAACTACAGCTACCTGAGCAAGAACATCATGGCGCAAGACAAGGTGCTGTATCACGGTCATGCTGTTGCCGCTGTTGCAGCGACCGACATTCACATCGCTGAGGAAGCGCTTGCGCTGATCAAGGTGGAGTACGAGGTGCTGCCGCCCGTGCTCAACGTGCTAGACGCCATGCGCGACGACGCGCCGATCTTGCACCCAGAGCTGCGCACGCGCGAAGCTGGCGCCGTCGTCGGCGACAAGCCCACCAACATCGCCAGCCACGAGCAATTCGCGTTCGGCGATGTGGAGCGCGGCTTCGCCGAAGCTGACGTGATCGTCGAGCGCGAGTTCCACACCAGCACCGTGCACCAAGGCTACATCGAGCCGCAGAACGCCACTGCGCTGTGGAACGCCGACGGCTTCATCACCGTCTGGACCAGCACCCAAGCCGCGTGGGACGAGCAGCGCGAGCTGAGCGAGATCCTGCATGTGCCGATCTCGCAAATCCGCGTGATCCCGATGGAGATCGGCGGCGGCTTCGGCGGCAAGCTCAACGTGTACCTCGAGCCGCTCGCAGCGATGCTCTCGCTGAAGGCAGGACATCGCCCGGTCAAAATGTGGATGCAGCGCGACGAGGTGCTCAAGGCGACGGGACCGACGAGCGCTTCTGTGATCCGCGTCAAGGTCGGCGCACGCAAAGACGGCAAGATCACCGCAGCGCAGGCGTGGCTTGCCTACGAAGCTGGCGCGTTCCCCGGCTCGCCAGTCACTGCGGGCATGGGCGTGATCTTCGCGCCTTATCGCCTGGAGAACGTGCTGATTGACGGCTACGACGTGGTGGTGAACAAGCCGGCGACCAAGGCATACCGCGCACCCGGCGGCACCAACGCCGCCTTCGCGGGCGAGAGCGTAATGGACGAGCTGGCGGAGAAGCTCGGCATGGACCCCATTGAATTTCGCCGCATCAACGCCGCGAAGGAAGGCGACCGCCGCGCCGATGGTCCCGTGTATGGGCGCATCGGCTACATCGAGACGCTCGACGCCATCGCCAATCATCCCCACTACCGCTCGCCACTGCCCAAGCCAAGCGCGCCGTGGTGCAAGGTGGGACGCGGGGTGGCAAGCGGCTTCTGGTTCAACTGGGACGGCAAGTCGTCCGCCTCGGCAGTGGTGAACCCCGACGGCACAGTGGCGTACCTTGAGGGCAGCACCGACATCGGCGGCACACGCGCCTCGCTCGCCATGCAGCTTGCCGAGACGCTCGGCATTGACTACGAAGACGTGCGACCTATGGTGGGCGATACGCAAACAGTGGGCTACAACGACGCCACCGGCGGCAGCCGCACTACTTACGGCTCGGGCATCGCCGCATACCACCTCGGCAAGGAGATCATCAGGGAGATGAAGCGCCGCGCCGCGCAATTGTGGGACGTGCCTGAGGACGACATCGAGGTGGAGGGCAACGTTTACCGCTACGCTGGGCACTCGATCACATTCAAGGAACTATGCGCAAAGCTGGAGGAGACCGGCGGACCGATCAGCGTGAGCGTGTCGGTCAACACGCACGGCGCTGTGCCTGGCTTGGCGACGCATGTCGTGGATGTAGAAGTGGACACTGAGACGGGTAAAGTGCAAATCCTGCGTTACACCGCAGCCCAAGACGTGGGGCGCGCCATCCACCCCGACTACGTCGAAGGTCAGATTCACGGTGGCGTGGCACAAGGCATTGGCTGGGCGTTGAGCGAAGAATACGTATACGACGAGCAAGGGCATTTGCTCAACGCAAGCTTGCTTGACTACCGCATCCCCACCGCGCTCGATTTGCCCCTGATCGAGACCGTGTTGATCGAAGTGCCCAACCCCAACCATCCCTTCGGCGTGAAGGGTGTCGGCGAGGTGCCGATTGTGCCGCCAGCGGCTGCGATCGCCAACGCGATCTATCACGCGGTGGGCGTGCGTATGAACGTGTTGCCGATGAAGCCGAGCGCTGTGCTCAAAGCGTTGGGGAAAATCTGAGTTTTCCAGTCGCGCGCGCTCGTCCGACTTCAGCCTAGCCTACCATCAGCCCTTGTTATATGGGCGTGCCACACGTTGTCGTCATCGGCGCAGGCATTGGCGGACTAAGCGCTGCCATCGCGCTTGCTGCGCGTGGTCTGCGCGTCACGCTATACGAACAACTCGACCGCCCTGGTGGCAAGATGGGTGAGGTGCGCGCAGGCGGCTTCCGCTGGGACACAGGGCCTTCGGTGATCACCATGCGCTTTGTGTACGACCAGCTCTTCGCTCTCGCCAACCGCCGCCTTGAAGACTACCTAGAGCTTATGCCCATCGAGCCGCTCACGCGCTACTTCTGGCACGATGGCACAGTGCTCGACGCGACAGCCGATCTTGTAGCCATGCAGCAGCGCATCGCCGAACGATTCGGCACAGACGAGGCGCAGCGTTACCGCACATTCATTGCCTATGCGCAACGGCTGTACGAGATCGTGCGCGAGCCGTTTCTGTTCAGGCACAAACCCACCCTGCGCGATCTGTTCCGCTTGCCCATCGCCGATGTGCTCAAGATCGACGCGCTGCGCACAATGCACCAAGCCGTGCGCGCGCACTTCAAATCACCTCACCTGATCCAGCTCTTCGACCGCTTTGCCACTTACAACGGCTCCTCGCCCTATCGCGTGCCCGCGACGCTCAACGTGATCGCCTTTGTGGAGATGGCACAGGGTGCATGGTATCCACGCGGCGGCGTGTTCCAGTTGGCGCGCGCGTTTGAGCATCTGGCCATCGAGCTGGGCGTCGAGGTCCACTATGAGACGCCAGTGAAACAGATTGTGGTGCACAACCAGCGCGCGGAAGGCGTGATCTTGACGGAGGAGCGTTTTGTGCGCGCTGATGCTGTCGTCTGCAACGCCGACTACGCTTTTGCCCAACAAACGTTGTTACCTGCCTCAGTGGCTCAGCGGCGCTTCCCCGAGCCTTCATGCAGCGGCTTTGTGCTGCTGCTCGGCGTGCGTGGGCACTTTCAGCAGCTCGCGCACCACAACATCTTCTTCAGCCAAGACTACCCACGCGAGTTTGCAGACATTTTCACGCGCGGCGTGCCGCCTGAAAACCCAACGCTCTACCTCTGCATCACCAGCAAGACCGATCCCGAGCATGCGCCCGCGGGTCATGAGAACTGGTTCGTGCTCGTGAATGCTCCTGCGCTCTCAGGCGGCTTCGATTGGCAAGCTAACATTGATGCCTATGCGAATCGCGTTAAGGACGCCCTACGCGAATGGATGGCGCGCATCGGTGAACCAGCGCCAGAGATCGTCGTCGAGCGACACTGGACACCGCTAGACTTGCAGCGCACGTTCGGCGGATACCGCGGCGCGATCTATGGCTTTTCGTCGAATACGCGCTTCGCCGCATTTGCACGACCTAACAACCGCGACCCACGCATTCGCAAGCTGTATTTCGCCGGTGGCAGCGTGCATCCTGGCGGCGGCGTGCCGCTGGTCACGCTCTCTGGCATGGCGGCTGCGCGTTGTGTGCTTGAGGACCTCGGAAGCACTACGCAGGGAGCGGCGCTCTGAAGTCGTGCAAGCGTCCCTCAATGCGCCAACGTGTGCCGTCGGCATCACACACCCAGCTCTCTCCCTCGCGGCGCAGCGGATGCCCAGAGCGGGGACTGCAAAAAATCGCCTCCAGCGGCGGCAAGGTTGCCAGATCGTTTGTCCGGCCGGCGCGCAGCCGCCAAAACACGCTCGGCGAGTACACGCCAAGCGCAGCGGTGCGCTGAAGCACGCGCTCCAGCATCATCAACCAGCGCAGCGGCATACGCTGCTTGAGCACGCCTAGACGGAGATAAGACACCGCGCGCGCAGATTCGATGTGGAGGTCTTGCGCGCGCAGTTGCGCTGCCATCCAGCGTGGGTGAAAGTCGAAGTGCAGCGTCTCAAACTCATAAGGCTCGAGGTCGTAGGGCGACCATGCTTGCCGGTGCAGGGCATAGCGCAGCATGGCCTTTAGGTGCCGCTTATTGGCGAACTCAAGCACAAACACGCCGCCTTCCGCTAGCACGCGCCGGATTTGGCGTAATGCTGCGGGCACGTTTGCGATGTGGTGCATCACGCGGACCATCACCGCCGCATCGAACGCGCCTGCGACGAAAGGAAGATGGTAAATGTCTGCGAGCACGAAGTGGAAGCGCGGGTCACTCCCCCAGCGCTGCATGGCTTGCTCCAAGCCGGTGCGCGCGTAGTCGAGCAGGATCACCTCGTCATACCCTGCGTAGCATTCGGCAAGGCGACCAAAGCTCGCGCCGAGCTCGATCAGGCGCCGACCGCGCGGCGGCAACAATCGCGTAAGCGCGAGCCGTTCGGCTGCGTCTTCGTAGGCGCGGTTTGCAGCACGCCAAAAACGCGCGCGGTAGTCGTACCCTTCGTAATCGCAGACAGCGGCGCGCTCCATCAGAGCAATCCTTGTTTCTTTTTCTGCTGAATGACCTCGTTGAGTTCCTTGCGACCGAACAGGCGTGGTTCACTGACGGGTGTTTCTTCTTCGGCTACGGCTCCGGCACCTTCACCCACGCGCGCGCGTTGCGGCGCGGCGATCTTGCGGCGCACGCGTCGGCTGCCGCAGGCTGGGCATTGCGGGCGCGCCTGTTGTGCGCGCGCCATGGAGACAAACCACTGCTCGAAGACTTGCCCACATGCTGAACAGCGATACTCGTACACGGGCATCGCACATCACCTCGCGGGGAAGTTATCGCACGAGCGCGACCAGCTCGCCACCAGTCAGCAGTGCGAGCACAGCCGAAGGGAAGACACCGATCAGCAACACTGCTGCTGCGCTCACGTAAGCCGCGACCATGCGCGGTGCGTCAGCGGCGAGCGCAGCCGGTTCTGCCTCTGGCGCCGTCTCTGGCTCGCGCATGAAGAGCACCATCAGCACGCGCAGGTAAAACGCCGCCGAAAGGGCGCTGGTTAACACGCCGATCACGGCTAACCACGTCAGGTCGGATGCCACCACTGCACGGAAGAGGAAGTACTTACCGACAAATCCAGCCGTCGGCGGGATGCCGATGAGCGAGAACATCGCCAGCGCCATGATCACGCCGAGCAACGGCGCGCGGCGCCCAAGCCCAGCATAAGCCTCGTAGCGATGATCTTCGTTGCCCTCCGTGCTCCCCACAGCAATCAACACCACAAACGCCGCGAGCGTGGCAAAAGCGTATGCTGCGAGGTAAAAAAGCACCGCCGTCGCATCGCCTGAGGCTACGCCTGCAAGGGCATAGCCGGCATGCGCGATGCTGGAATAGGCCAACATGCGTTTAACGTTTTGCTGCGCCAGCGCGGTGACGTTGCCCACGATCATGGTGATCGCAGCGATCAACGCAAGCATGGGGCGCAGGGCGTCAGCAACTTCGAAGGGCTGCGCGAGGGAGGGCGATAACGCAGCAAACCCCGCGACGACGCGCATCAGCGCGAGGAAAGCCGCAGCTTTAGTCGCCGTCGCCATGAATGCCGTCACCGTGGTGGGCGCGCCTTCGTACACATCGGGCGCCCAGAAGTGGAAGGGCACAGCCGCGATCTTGAACAACAGCCCCACCATCACCAACGCAAGCCCGGCCATGAGCAACGCATCGCTGGTCAGTGCTGGGTTGTCGAGGAGCGCAGCGCGCAGGTCACCCAGCGCGGTTGTGCCGCTCGCGCCGTAGATGAGCGCAACGCCATACACCAAAAACCCAGACGCAAACGCACCTGTGAGGAAGTACTTGAGCGCTGCTTCCTCACTCTCGAGGCGTGGGCGCGCAAAACCGCTCAGCACGTAGAGCGGGATGGAGAGCAGCTCGATGGCGAGAAACACCACCAGCAAATCAGCCGCGTGCACCGCGAGCGACATCCCGCTGAGCGAAAGCAGCAGCAGCGGATAGAACTCGCCGCGCATCAAGCCGCGCGCTGTGTGGTAGCGCAGCGAGAGCAGGATCACCAACGCTGCCACTACGCATAGCAGCACATCGGCAAAGTAAGCGAAGGCGTCTGCTTGGACCATGCCAGCAAACCCCTTCATGGTCTTCCCGCTCACCAGCGCCAGCGCAGAGACGCCGGCAGCTAGGGCAACGACAAACGCGAGCCAACCTGTGAGCGACTTTCGCGCTTGGGGAACCGCCAAATCCACCAGCAGCAGTGCGACACCACCCGTTGCAAGCAAGAGAAAAGGAAGAACAGTCTCGAGGTCGGCGACGTTCATTGCTGCGAGGGATTGTAGCGCAAGCCCGCTACAAACTTCGATTGCGCTCGAACGCTGCCGCCTGAAGAGCACGCGCTTGCTCGAGGTCTGCCTCGATCTAACGTAGTTGCTCGTCTCCCTGGGCAGCGCGTGTCGCAGCGCCTCCCTCTACTCGGGCTGCGTGCGCAGGATTTCGAGCAGGCCATGGAACTCGTTAGCTGCTCTCGCCGCTCGCTGTGATTTGCTCCTCTGCTATAATTCAGCATCGCTCTGGGGGCGTAGCTCAGTTGGTCAGAGCGTTGCGTTGACATCGCAAAGGTCACAGGTTCGAGTCCTGTCGCTCCCATCTCTGCGCCGCGCTGTGCGGCACTTTTGTTTTGCCTCATAGGCGCGCGCGCAGCACTGCCGGCAGCGCAGCATAGAACAGCGTGGATTGCACCACGTCCTCCAGCGGCACCTGGTCGAGCACGCTGTGCGCGTAGCGCTCATCGCCTGGACCAAAGCCAATGCTCGGAACGCCGGCAATGCCCGCCCAGTACGTGCCGTTGGTGGAGAAGTCCCACTTGCCCGTCGTGGCGCGCCGCCCGAACACGAGCTCGGTGGTGTCAAGCGCAGCCTGCACCAGCGGATGCGACTCCTCCAAGACCCAAGCTGGGTAATACTTGTCCACCTCGAGCACGAAGCCGTTCCAGCTCGGCTCGGCGTACTTCAGCACACTCAGCGAAACGTCGGCTATGTTCACGCCGCTGCGCTCGATCACGCTTTGCACCTCAGCCATCGCGCTAGCAATCGAATCCGCAGGGATCAGCCGGCGGTCAATGAACAGCGTGACCTGATCGGGAACGGCGTTGATGCTTGCTGTGCTCACCTTCATGTCGCTCACGGTGAGCGTGCCCTTGCCGAGGAAGGGATCTACGCGCAGCGTCGCGTCGAGGTCGCGCAAGCCTGCGATGATCGGCAGCGCTTTGTAGATGGCGTTATCACCGAGCCAATTGCTGGCTGCGTGTGCGCTGCGCCCTTTCACGGTAACTTGCAGCTCCACTCGCCCTTTATGCCCGCGATACACCTGCATGCGTGTCGGCTCGCCGATCACCACAAAATCGGGGCGCACTTTGGGGTCGTGCTCCACGAACACGCGCGGCGCGATGCCGTCGCACCACTCTTCGATGTTGCCGAAGTAGTACGCCGTCCAACCCTCGAGCAAGCCGTGATCGCGCGCGAGCGCAAGCCCATACACCATGCCCGGCGTGCTGTTCTTCTCATCGCACGCGCCGCGCGCGAAGAGCACGCCGTTTTCGACCTTGCCTTCAAACGGATCCCATGCCCACTGACTGCGGTCGCCGATGCCAACCGTGTCGAGGTGCGAGTCGAAAACAATAACGCGCGCGCCATTGCCAATGCGCCCGAGGATGTTCCCTTGCACGTCCCACCGCACCTCGTCGAACCCAAGGCGCTGCATCTCTTCTGCAACGCGTTCGCCAACGGCGCGGATTTGGGAATCCATGCTGGGGATGGCGCAGATCTCGCGCAGGAAGCGGATGATGGCGTTGCGGTTCGCCTCAACGTCGTGTTGCAAGGCTTTGCGTTGATCGGGCGTGATGCTCATGGGCACGATTGTAGTGGTGCTGCACTTTTCCAAGACCGCCCACAGCCGAGCCCTCAGCGCGCCTATACTTCTGCTGCGACCATGCCGACACTGCTTGCGATTTTTGCGCACCCCGACGATGAATCGTTCGGACCAGGCGGCACGCTCGCGCGATATGCCGCTGAGGGCGCGCGCGTGCACTACCTTTGCGCAACGCGCGGTGAAGCAGGCACGGTGGACACATTGCACCTCAACGGCTACCGCGACGTTGGCGAGCTGCGCACCGCAGAGCTGATGTGCGCGGCGCAGGTGCTTGGCTTAGCCGATGTGCAGTTCCTCGGTTTCCGCGATTCGGGCATTCGCGGCGACGCGCCGGATTGCCTCGCTCGAACGCCGGTCGAGGTCGTCGCTGCGCGCATCGCGGCGCACCTTGAGCATGTGCGCCCCGATGTCGTGATCACGCACGATCCCTTCGGCGGATACGGACACCCCGATCACATCGCCGTGCACAAGGCAGTGCTCCATGCCTTTACGCAGATCTACGGCGTGCGCTGGCGCCCATTGCCAGGCGGTCATGTCGTCGCACAGGAGACCGTATCACACGCGCCCACCCTGTTCTTCTTCGTGATCCCGAAGCAGTGGATGAAGCTGGGCATTTGGCTGCTGCGGCTCACGGGGCAAGACCCGCGCCGATTTGGTCGCAACCGGGACATTGACTTGGTGCAAATCGCAAGTTGGGAAGTGCCCGTAAATGCGCGCGTGGATGTGCGGCGTTACCTGTCCGTGAAGCAGCGCGCTTCAGCGTGCCACGCAAGCCAACTCCCGCTGGGTCGGCAAAGTTGGGTGTCGCAGTTGCTGTTCCGCCGTGGGAACGGCGCGGAGCACTTCAGCCGCGCGCACCCTGCCCCACACCCCAACGAGCGCCTGGCGACGACGTTGCTCCACGCCTGAGGATAGCCATGGGCATCGCTTTCTTCGACCTTGATAAGACGCTGCTGCGCGCTAGCAGCAGCAGCCTCTACGTCAAGCATTTGTGGCGCAAGCGCTTGATCTCGCTGCGTGAAGTGCTGTGGGTCGCGTGGGTGAGCGCGCAATACACGCTCAACCGCATGGACTTCCCGCGCGCGATGGCGCGGCTCAGCCAGCGCATCAAGGGCGGCGATGCGCGCTTCACGCAACAACTCTGCGAGGCTTGGGTGCAAGCGGAACTGGTGCACTACATCGCGCCAAAGGCGTTAACTCAGTTGCGCGAACATCAAGCTCGCGGCGACCTTGTGATGGTGCTTTCGGCTTCGACGCAATTCGTCGTCGCACCGCTTGCTGCGCATCTCGGCATCCCCTACCGCTGCACTGAGCTTGAAGTTGTTGATGGGCGTTTCACGGGTGCGATTGTTGGCGAAGCGTGTTTTGGGTCTGGCAAACGTTACTGGGGCGAACGGGTCGCCGCCGAGCATGGCGTTCCGCTGCGCGAGTGCACGTTTTACACCGACTCGTACACAGACCTTCCGCTGCTGGAAGTGGTCGGTCATCCTGTCGCCGTGAACCCCGATTGGAAGCTAGCACGTTACGCCGCGCAACGCGGCTGGCGCATCGAATACTTCTACTAAGCGGGATAATGCGCCCCGTGAAGTTTGATCCCGAAACCTTGCTCAGCCCACACCTGCGCGCCATGCAGGGCTACACGCCCATCGTGCCGTTCTCGGTGCTGGCGCAACGCCTCGGACGCCCCGAGGAGCGAATCGTGAAGCTCGACGCCAACGAAAACCTATATGGTCCCCCACCTGCCGCGCGCGCGGCGCTTGCTGGTGCGCTGCCGATCAACATCTACCCCGACCCAGACCAAACCGCGTTCCGCACCGCAGTCGGGCGCTATCTTGGTTTACCGCCTGTGCACATCATCGGCGGCGCCGGCGCAGACGAACTGATCGATCTCGTTG
>Ga0105160_1000593_pt1 | contig 16354 bp, 17 predicted proteins | sample GXS110809BmetaG_FD_89591 | JGI IMG/M metagenome (GOLD analysis project Ga0105160, IMG submission 89591) | Hot spring microbial communities from Gongxiaoshe hot spring, China to study Microbial Dark Matter (Phase II) - GXS 110809B | ecosystem: Environmental > Aquatic > Thermal springs > Hot... | reverse complement strand
TAGGATGATATCATGCCTCTTGCGCATTCTAACAAGGCGCCAGGGAAGGGTAAAGGCAAGAAAGGATGGCTAAGTGTCAGATCTGCGGCAAGGGCACCAGGACTGGGCGCAATATACGCCACCGCCACGCTGGGCGCTGGGAACGCCGCGCCCCTAAGACGCCGCGCCTCTTCAAGGCGAATGTCCAGAGGAAGACCTTGGTCATAAACGGCCGCCCTCAGAAGGTCAAGGTCTGCACTGCTTGCCTAAGTGCCCTCCTCAAGAAGATGGCCATCTAGCACGCGTTGACCTTGGGACAGGGGCCATCTGCCCGCTTGGGGCCCCTAGGTGTGCAGTTCGGCCAAGGCGGCACGCAGCCGGGCCATGTTGGCGGTCACTGTCGCCTGGTCGTTGAAGATGGCCGAAGCCGCCACTAACACGGTAGCCCCTGCTGCCACGCAGCGAGGGGCCGTCTCCACGTTCACTCCTCCGTCCACCTCAAGCTCGGCCTTTAGGCCCAACTCGTCCAGGAGGGTGCGGAGGCGACGCACCTTTCCCAGGGCCTCTGAAAGGAAGGGCTGGCCAGCGTAGCCTGGGTTGACCGTCATCACCATCACCTGGTCTACCCAGGGTAGCACCTCCTCAATGGCGCTTATGGGGGTGGCAGGGTTTAGACATACCCCTACTTGACGCCCCCGCCGCCTTACTAACTGGATGATGCGGTGGAGATGAGTGGCCGCCTCCACATGGACGTTGATGATATCGCCCCCGGCATCTATAAAGGCCTCCACTTGCCGCTCTGGTTCCACGACCATCAGGTGTATATCCAAGGGCAGACGGGTAACTCTTCGCACCGCCTCCACAATGGGAACGCCCATGGATATGACAGGGACGAAGCGCCCGTCCATTACATCGATATGGATACGGTGGGCACCGGCATCTTCCGCCTCCCTTATCTGCTCCCCTAGGCGGGCGAAATCAGCCGATAGGATGGAGGGAGCGATCTTTATCTCCCTCATGGCCCTTCCTTCAAAAGGTGCCGGGCCAGGGCTATCTGCTCCCGAACCCGTTGGGGGGATGTCCCTCCTGGATGGTCACGGTCTTTCACAGCAGTCCAGGGGTCTAGGGCCAAGTCCTCCTCCTTAAAGAAAGGGCAAAAGCGGCGCATCTCGTCCAGGGTGAGGTGGGAGAGATCTTTCCCCGCCTCCCTCAGGTATGAAAAGAGCTCCTTTACCGCCTGATGGGCCTGGCGGAAGGGCATGCCCCTTTTTACTAGACGGTCGGCCAAATCGGTGGCCAGAAGGGCAGGGTCTTGGGCCGCCTTTTCTAGGACATCAATACGGAACTGTAGACGAGACAGCATGGCTGCAAACAGGCGCAAGGTAGAGATGAGGGCATCGGCAGACTCGAAGAGAGGCACCTTGTCCTCCTGCAGGTCGCGGTTGTAGGCGAGGGGAAGGCCCTTGATGATGCCTAAAAGGGCGACCAAGTGCCCAGCTACGCGGGCTGCTTTTGCCCGGGCCAGCTCGGCCAGATCGGGGTTACGTTTTTGGGGCATAATGGACGAGCCGGTGGCGAATTCCTGGGGAAGCTCTAAGAAAGCGAAGGGGGGACTCGCCCAAAGCACTACCTCCTCAGCCAGACGCGAGAGATGGGTAAGGCAGATGGCAGCAGCGGCTACAAATTCTACCGCGAAGTCCCGGCTGGACACAGCGTCCACCGAGTTGGGGGACAGGCGGGAGAATCCTAGCTGCTGCGCCAAGAACTGCCTGTCTATGGGATAGGGGACGCCGGCCAGGGCACCAGCGCCTAAAGGCAGCTCATCGGCCCTGACACGGCACCCCTCCAGCCTCTCCCGGTCCCGCTCCAACATCCAGAAGTAGGCCATGAGATGGTGGGATAGTAGCAAGGGCTGGGCACCCTGGAGATGGGTGTAGCCAGGCATAACCACGCCCAGGTGGGCCTCCGCCTTGTCCAAGATGGCCCTCTGGAGCTCGCGCAGGGCCCTTATCGCCTCTTGACAGGCATCCATTACGAAGAGGCGCAGGTCGGTGGCGATAAGGTCGTTGCGGGAACGGGCGGTATGAAGCTTTCCCGCTACCTCCCCCACCTTCTCGAACAGTCGCGCCTCGATGTTCATGTGGATATCTTCCAGCTCCTGGCGGAAGGGGAAAGCCCCAGCCTCTATCTCCTCCCTTATCTCCTCCAAGGCCTGGGCCAACTTCTGGGCCTCCTCGGGGGCGATGATCCCTTGACGGGCCAACATGCGGGCATGGGCTATGGAGCAGGCGATGTCATACCGGTAGAGGCGCCGGTCCCAGTGGAGGGAAGCAGAATAGGCGAGGGCTAAGGGATGTAGTCCTTGGGCGGTAGGGCTTGTTGGGCTGGGGCTCTCCGGGTTAGACATGGCAGCCACACTATATAAGGGTACGCATTTGCCCCTTCCCTCACAGGCTACTGGAGGATAGGGATCTCCAAGAGCTGGGATATGGAATCGATAGCATAATCGGGCGAAACTTCGCCGATGGCATCAGGCGGGTCAGTGGTGTCCTCTACAGGCTCGTCCTTGGGGGGACGGCGCCAGATGGTGTACATGCCTAGGGCTTTCGCCCCGGCCACGTCAGCTCGCAGGGAGTCGCCCACCATAGCTACCTCATGGGGCTCCAGGCCCATCTCCTTTAGGGCCACCTGGAATATGTAAGGATGGGGCTTCATGTAGCCTACTACACAGGACACCACCACTACCTCGAAGAAGGAAGAGAGGCCCATCTCATCTAGCTCCTGCCAGAAGCGGGGCCCGGCCCATCCCCGGTTGGTCACCGATCCTAGGCGCAGGCCCCTCTGGCGCAACGCCTCAAGGGTGGGTATCACATCGGGGAAGAGCTCCCTGCCCAAGAACTTCCCCCCTAAGTTCCAGGTGTCCCACAGCTCCTCTGCCTGGGGACGGCTTAACTCGATGCCCACCCGGGCCGCTACCTCACGGCAGATCTCAGGGTAATCGGGGCTGCGCAGGTCACCGTGGAAGGCCTTATCGGTGGCCTCTTCGATGGCCAGGCGGATATCGCGGGGAAGAAAGCGTCGGTCCTGGGTGACCTTATAGCCCCACCGCCGCAAAAGCCTAGAGACACGGGCGACAGTCTCGGCCCTTACCACCTCCACCGATGGCATGCGGGGGAAGTGCCAGAGAGTATCGCCCAAGTCCAGCAGTAAGGCCTTTATTTCTGGCATATCATTCCTCCCTGCCCTGAGCCTGGGCCTGGACCCTGGCTGGCAGCCCCCAGATGTGTATGAAACCAGGGGAGGCCCGATGGTCAAACTTGTCGCCAGCCTCATAGGTGGCGAGAGAGAAGTCGTAAAGGCTGTGGGGGGACTTGCGACCCACCACCACCGCCTGGCCCTGGAAGAGCTTCATACGCACCGTCCCAGTTACAAAGCGTTGGGTAGAGGCTATATAGGCGTCTAGGTCTTGCCGGTGGCGGGTAAACCAGAGGCCGTAATAGACCAGCTCAGCATATTCTTGGGCTATCCGCTGCTTGAAACGCCTCTGCTCCCGTGAAAGAGTTAACTGCTCTAGGGCCTCGTGGGCTGTGAGGAGTATGACAGCCGCCGGCGCCTCGTAGACCTCCCGTGTCTTTATGCCCACAAGGCGGTCTTCTACCATGTCGATGCGCCCTACCCCCTGCTCTCCTCCCAGCTCGTTCAGGCGTCGCACTAGCTCCACTGGCCCCATCTCCTTGCCGTCCAAGGCTACAGGCACCCCTTGATGGAAGGTGATCTCCACATAGATAGGTTCCCGTGCCCAACGTGAGGGAGGGGCTGTCCATAAGAAGACCTCCTCCGGCGGCTCCTGCCACGGATCCTCTAGAGGGCCACACTCTATGGAGCGGCCCCAAAGATTGGCGTCCACCGAGTAAGGGCTCCCTTGGCTGAGAGGGACGGGTATGCCCTTCTCCTGGGCGTAGCGCAACTCCGCCTCCCGGTCCATGTCCCACTCGCGCACCGGGGCCACGATGCGTAGGTGGGGCGCCAACGCCTGAACCGATACGTCGAAGCGCACCTGGTCGTTGCCCTTCCCGGTACAGCCGTGGGCGACCGCTGTTGCCCCCTCTTCTTGGGCCACCTCCACCAGGCACTTAGCGATGAGGGGACGCGATAAGGCAGTGGCCAGGGGATAATGACCCTGGTACAGGGCACCGGCCTTGAGGGCCTTAAAGGCATAGTCGCGAAGGAAGCTTTCCTTGACATCACGCCAGACGAACTTGACCGCCCCAGCAGCCAAGGCTCTCCCCTGGACCTCTTCCCGCTCCCGGTCCAGCCCTAAGTCCACGGTAAGGGCTACCACCTCGTAGCCCTTATCAGCCAGCCAGCGCACCGCCACCGAGGTGTCTAGCCCCCCTGAATAGGCCAACACAACCTTTTCGCCCATAACCTAGCCCTCCACCTGGGAGATGGCCCTCTCCAGGACCTCTACCCCCCAAGCGAGCTCTTCCTCCGATATCACCAGGGGTGGCATGATGCGGACAGCGTTGGGACGTACGTTATTTAGGAGGACCCCCTCTTTGAGGGCGGCAAGGACTACCTGCTGGGCCACGTCCCTTTTAAGCTCCACAGCCCATAAAAGGCCCTTCCCACGCACCTCCTTAACTAAAGGATGACAGCTGGCCAGGTCCTGAAGAAGCCCACCAAGGAATCGCCCCTTCTGGGCTACCTGGGAGGGGATCCCCTCCTCTACCATGGTGCGCAAAGTGACCAAGGCGGCCCGACAAGCAAGGGGATTGCCGCCAAAGGTGGATCCGTGGTCTCCAGGCTCCAGCACGGCGCACTGCTCCCCAGCCAAAAAGGCCCCTATGGGGAAGCCCCCCGCAAGCCCTTTGGCCACCGCCAGAACATCGGGTGGGGATTGACACAGCTGATAGGCGAAGAAGGCACCACAGCGTCCCAGCCCCGTTTGCACCTCGTCCAGCATGAAGAGGATCCCTGCCTGCTGACACCACTCCCTCACCTGGGGCAAGTAATCCTCAGGAGGGACGATGACGCCGTTTTCTCCCTGGATGGGCTCCAAGAGGACGGCTGCCGTTAAGGGGGTAGTAGCGCGCTTTATAGCCTCTACATCGCCATAAGGGACGCGCACGAAGCCTGGAGGAAGGGGGGTAAAAGGTTCAGCGTAATGTCCCCCTCCTGCAGCTAAGGTAGCCAAAGTCCGCCCATGGAAGGCCCCCTCAGCTACGATGATCTCGTAGGCCCCCTGGCGGCGCACCTTGCCCCACTTGCGGGCCAACTTTATGCACCCCTCCACCGCCTCTGCCCCCGAATTGCAGAAAAAGACCCTATCAAGCCCCGAGAGCTCACAAAGGAGGTGGGCTAACTCCAGCTGCGGTATGGTGTAGAAGAGGTTGGATACGTGCATCAGCTCCCGGGCCTGTGATGCTATCGCCTCCACCAGGGCAGGATGACTATGGCCTAGGCTAACACAGGCGATGCCAGCTACCAAATCCAGGTAGCGGCGTCCCTCCTCGTCATATACGTAACATCCTTCACCCCGCACTAATACCACGGGAAGGCGCCGTGCCACCTGGAAGTAATGGCGCCGCTCCAGCTCCTGCCAGCGGCCCATATCCCTTAGCCCTTAGGGGGTACTACCAAAACTGGCATCCTCCCTTCCCTTACTACCGCCTCGGTGACCCCTCCCAGAAGCTTTATGAGCCCCTTGCGCGCACGACTGGCCATGACGATAAGGGTGGGGCCATTGCGGCTGGCCCAGGAGACGATAGCATCTACAGGGGAGCCCCCCATGACATCCCAGTCCACCTGTAGACCTTTCTCCATCAGGCGTCGCCCTATCCCTGCCAGATAGCCCGAGGCGAGCACATCTAACCGTCTATGGTAGGTGCTGGAGGAGTCCCAGAGGATGACGTTGGCCGCCCCCACAGGCACCACCACTGTGGTAGGCAACACCTGTATTAGGCTTATAGGCAACGATAGGATGCCCGCCAACTCCTCAGCGTATGGTAAGGCGGCTTCGGCGCCCTCACTACCATCAAGGGGCACCAATAGCCGACTTATGCGGCTGGGGGCAGTCCAGAAGCGCCTACGCCTTTGGGGACGTACCATCAGCACCGGCATCGGCGAAGCCTGTAAGACGCGACTGGCGACGCTGCCTATAACCGTCCCAGGAAAGACCCCACGCCCTCTGGTGCACATGGCTATCAGGTCATACCCCTCTTCCTGGGCCTTGTGGACGATGATATCGGCCGGGTGCCCGTACACTACCTCGGTCTGCACGGTGATACCGAGGTCCCTTAGGCCTTGGGCGAGCCCCTCTAAGTAGTCGCGCACGGTGGCGGTAATCCGTTCTCTCTGGGCCCTTGTCCCCGCCTCCACCTCTTCATCCGCCGTCTCCACAGGGGACTCCAGTACATGGAGTAGGCAGAGGCTGGTACCTAACCTTGGGGCCAGGAAGGTCAGTGGTTTAAGAATGGCCTCCGAGCGATGGGAACCGTCTAGGGCTACAAGAGCCTTCCGGAACATGCTAACCTCCCTTCTCCACCAATATTTGGCTCTAGTTTAACCGATCCTCGTACCTTCCGGCTCTCCCTTTAAGCATTGGACGATAGCCCCCGGGCGGCGACCGTCGACGATGAAGACGGTCACTCCTGCCTCTGCTGCCCGGAGGGCAGCCTCCACCTTGGGCACCATCCCTCCCGAGATCTCTCCCGAGGCGATGAGGGCCCACGCCTCTTGCGGGGATAGGTGAGGCGTGGGACGACCGGACACCATCACCCCCGGCACGTCAGTGAGGAGCAAAAGGACGCTAGCCGGTAGGGAGGCCGCCACCACGGCCGCCGCCAAGTCAGCATTTACGTTAAGGAGGCGCCCAGTAGGCTGACCATCCTGCCACTCCAAGGCCACAGGGGCGATAACAGGCATAAGCCCCTGCCCCAAAAGGGACGCCAAGAGGGCGCCGTTTACCTCTTCCACTTCCCCAACGAGGCCTAAACGGGGGTGACGGATGCGAGCACGTAGGAGGGCCCCATCGGCCCCAGAAAGGCCAATGGCAGGGGCCCCCAACGCCTGCAGGGAGGCTACCATAGACTTGTTCACCAGCCCTGCCAAGACGGCCACCACCACTTCTAAGGTATCCTGATCGGTGATGCGCTGGCCCTGCCAGAACTGGGCCTGGGCCCCCAGCCGCTGCGACCATTGGGATATGAGGGCTCCCCCGCCGTGCAGAATTACCAGGGAGATCCCCTCCCTCCATAGATCGGCCGCCTGGGCCAGGGTGGGGTCGTGGTCCCCCCAGGTAGACCCTCCCACCTTGATGACCACTGGCTGCATGGACATCCTACCTCAGGTGGTATATAGGCTGTTGAGGCGCACGTAGTCTTCAGTGAGGTCAGAGCCCCAGGCAGTGGCGTGGGCCTCCCCCAAGCCGAGGTGGGCCCGCAACCTCACCACCGGTTCCGAAAGGAGGGCCTTAGCACGCCTATCATCGAAAGGCTGAGGGTGGCCTCCCAAAAAGAAGCAGATATGGTCGCCCTGGGGGTCTAAGAGCCAGAGGGCCAAGGAGCCCAGCTCTAGACGACAGCCTGAATTGCCCAGGGCAGCTACTACCCGGCCCCAATTGGGGTCAGCCCCTTTTATGGCCGTCTTCACACCTAGGGAGCGCACCACCTCACGGGCAGCCCGACGCGCTTCGGCCAGGGACACAGCACCCTCTACCGTCATCTCTATGACCTTGCCTGCCCCTTCGGCATCGGCCACCAAGGCGCGGGCCATATCCTGACAGAGGGCAGATAAGGCCTGACGGAAGGGCTGCCCCAAAGGATGGTCATCATCTATGGGAGGCCCTTCGCCGTTGGCCATGACCACCACCATGTCATTGGTGCTCGTGTCCGAGTCTACATCGATCATGTTGAAGGAGGAGTCCACTGCCTCCTTCAGAGCTTCCTGGAGGAAAGGCTGGGCGACGGGGGCATCAGTGGTGATAAAGCAGAGCATGGTGGCCAGGTTGGGGTGGATCATGCCGGCCCCCTTCGCTACAGCCCCCAGGCAGTAGGGCCCCAGGGCATAGGCCCCATATTTGGGGCGAGTATCGGTGGTCATAATGGCCATCGCCAAGTCCTTCCCCCCAGTCCTGGTGAGGGAGATAGAGGCTATGGCCTTGGCCACCTTGTCCATGGGCAAGAAGGTGCCTATTACCCCTGTAGAGGCCACTACTACGTCCTTGGGGGATATGCCCATGTGTTGGGCAGCCAGCTGGGCCATCCGACGGGCGTCTTCTAGGCCCCTTGAGCCAGTGGCGGCGTTGGCACACCCTGAGTTGACTACTAATCCCTGGGCCCGGCCGTCGGCCAAGTGCTCCATCGTTACCAAAAGGGGAGCCGCCTTGACTGCGTTGGCCGTATATACAGCTGCCGCCACGCAAGGCCTCTCTGAGTATAGGAGGCCCAGGTCAGGCTTGTTGGGGTTGTAGCGGATGCCTGCATGGACGGCCCCGGCTAGGAACCCCTCGGGCATCGTCACGGTGCCACCTTCTATCTTCTGGGGCGCAGTCATGGCTTGCCTCCTTAAGGGAAGAGAGGGGGAATCTCAAGGCCCATCGTCTCCGGCAGGCCCAGGAGTATGTTCATGTTCTGGACTGCCTGGCCTGCTGCCCCCTTCACTAGGTTATCAATGGCGCTTACCACAATTAGCCGCTCGCCGCTGGCGTCCACGGTAGGGTACACTAGGCACATGTTGCTTCCCTGGACATGCTTGGTGGAGGGAGGCTCAGAACAAATGCGGACGAAGGGTTCCCCTTGGTAAAACTGCTCGTAGAGGTCACGGACGGCGCGGCGGCCAGCCTCACCTGAGGGGAGGCCCCCTGGACGTAGGGGCGCATAGCAAGTGGTGAGGATTCCCCTGGTCATGGGCACTAGATGGGGGACGAAAGTGACCCGAGGACGCCCCCCCTCAACTAGGAGGGCCGATATCTCCTGCACCATCTCCGGCAGGTGGCGGTGCCCACCAAGACCGTAGGCGCTGACGCTCTCGTTTACCTCCGAGAAGTGGTAACGTAGGTCTACCGTCCTCCCCGCCCCTGAGACGCCTGACTTGGCGTCCACTATTATGTCTGGGGTGATTAAACCTTCCTTTAAGGCGGGGGCCAGCGCCAAGAGGGCCCCCGTAGGGTAACAGCCAGGGTTGGCCACCAAATGAGCCCCCTTTAAGCGCTCACGGTAGATCTCAGGCAGCCCATATACCCCTTGCCCCAAGTAGTGGGGAGCCGGATGCTCGCCTCCATACCATTGGGCGTACTCCTGAGGATCGCGCAGGCGAAAATCGGCCGAAAGGTCGATTACCAGGACCCCTGATTCAAGGAATGGTACTAAGGCCTGGGCACTGGCCCCATGGGGAAGGGCCGAAAAGACGACGTCTACCTCGTCCGCTATCTCTTGGGCCACCGTGATGTCCCATTGGGCGAGATGGGGAAACACCTGGCCCAACGCCTTACCTGCTCCTGAACGTCCGGTGGCGGCTATCACCTTCACCTGGGGATGAGCATGCAGGATGCGGGCCAGCTCTGCCCCAGCGTAGCCGGTAACGTTTAAGATGCCTAACCTGATCACTGCCCCACCTCCAGATTGTGTAAAAAGCATGGGGCCCCACTGCTCGGCTGGCAGTGGGGCCCTCCTATCGTTCTAACCCTTCTGGCCGCGATGGCGCTCTAAGGCCCCCCGCCAGCCCTACCTCGAAGGGCTCGTCGTCGCATCTGGCGGAAGGCCCATGCAGTCATTACAGCCTTAACTTAGCGTTCCTGGGAGTTTGTGTCAATCCCAATGGGCCTTATCTTTTGCTGCCCCTGCTAGGGGACTGGGGGTAGAAGCTCTCTCTGGGCTATGAGGGCAGATCACGCCAGGTCAGGAGGGGGTTCCAATGGGGGAGGCCTTTCGCCCCGGGCATACCTTTCCAGCCATTCCCCCATGGCTGGGTCGCGGAACGACTCGCGATGTAACTGGGCCTCCAAGGCCAACCCTTGCTCTAAGGGGAGGGACAAGCCCCATAGGGTTGCAAGACGGTCTATGCGCATCGCCGTCTGGGGGTAGTCACAAAGGCGGCGGGCCACCTCAAGGGCCCGGGGTAGCGCCTGCTGGGCCGGCACCAGTTCCTGTACAAGGCCCATCTGATAGGCGCGCCAGGCATCTATGAGCACCCCAGTGAGGATAAGGTATAAGGCGTTGCCTAGCCCTACAATGCGGGGAAGGCGTTGGGTCCCCCCATCTACCAAGGGCACCCCCCAACGCCGGTTGAGGACGCCGAAACGGGCCGTCTCATCGGCGATGCGGAAGTCGCACCAAAGGGCAAGTTCTAGTCCCCCGGCCACGCAGTAGCCCGAGACGGCAGCAATTGTAGGCTTCCCTACATCGGTTATGCGGGTGAACCCCATAGGCCCCAAGCGGTCTGCCCCTGGCCTTGAGGCCAAGCTGTCTATGGCCTTCAGGTCGGCGCCAGCGCAGAAGTGGCCTCCCGCCCCTGTAAGGACCATGGCCCTCAATTTGGCGTCAGACCGGAACTCTTCTACTGCCTGGAAGAGGAGGGAGGCCGTCTCGCCATCGACACAGTTGCGCACCTCAGGACGATGGATGATCACCACTAGGACGGGCCCTTCCCGCTGTAGGATCACCTTCCCCTCGCTGGCCATGGCTCCCTGGGGGAAGGTTAATGCGCCTCTGGTAACCCTGTCAAACGAAGATAGGGAGGAGGCTCACGACTGGAGGGCGGGCCTTTTGGGGCAGCCGTAAGCCCCTCTCCCTATTCCCAACTTAAGGGTAGGCGCCCCGTGCGGTCTTGTCTGTAGGGCCAAGCCATATTTTTTGTAGGGGTTTGCTTTAATCCTCGCTCAAAAGGCCACGGCGGAGGGCGAAGCGTACCAGCTCTGAGCGGCGGTGAAGGCCCAGCTTCTCCATGATCCTCTGCCGGTAGGTGTCCACCGTCTTGGGGCTTATCCCCAGCTTTTGGGCGATCTCCTGGTTAGTGTAGCCGGCAGCAGTGAGGCGTAAGACGGCTGTCTCCCTGGCCGTAAGGGTGCTAAGGGGATCGCTAGTGGTCCTGCCTCCTTGCAGGTACTCGCTCAAAAGGCGCCGCACTGCCGAGGGATATAAGAATACTTCGCCGCGGCTGGCCAGACGTATAGCCTCTAGAAGATCTGTGTCAGTGGCACTCTTTACCACGTAGCCGCAGGCCCCCACCTGGAGGGCCCGCATTAGGTACTCGTCTTGGGCATGTACGGTAAGAATGACTACTTGGGTGGGGATGCCTAAGTTGCGGATGGCCTTGGTGGCCTCTAGTCCGTCCATCTCCGGCATGGATATATCCATTACCACTACATGGGGCTGGAGCTGGGCGGCCTTATCTACCGCTTCCCGGCCTGACGACGCCTCCCCTATCACCTCCATGTCGGGCTCATGGGAGAGGAGGGCCTTAAGGCCTGCCCTGACTACGGCATGGTCCTCGGCCAGAAGTACCTTTATCTTGCCCATACCTTAGCCTTTACCCCCTTATGGGGATACGGGCCCTTACTGTCGTCCCCCGTCGCGGACGGGAGCGGATCTCCAGATGGCCCCCTACTAGGCTGAGGCGCTCCTCCATGCCAAATAGGCCCAGCCCCTTTTCCCGCTGGGACTTCACCGCGGCCATCCGGAAGCCACAACCGTCGTCCCTCACTTCTAAAATTATGGCATCGTCTACCCTGTGCAGGCTTACCCACACCTGAGAGGCACGAGCGTGCTTGGCCACGTTAGTAAGGGCCTCTTGCCCTACCCTGTAGAGGGCCAGCTCAGTGTCAGGGTGGAGCCGGGGCAGGGGCTCCACGTCCATATGCACCGCAAAGCCCCAATGGCGGGAAAACTCGTCACAGAGGGCCAAGAGGGCAGGAGCTAGTCCTAAATGGTCTAGGGCGCTAGGGCGCAGGCCCAATGCCAGACGGCGTACCCCTTCTAGAGCATCGGCTACTAGCTGCCGCAGCTCCGCCACCTGGGGGATAAGGGTAGCATCTACCTGCTTCTCTAGGAGGCCTAGCCTCACCAGCAGGGCAGCAAGGGCCTGGGCGGTGTCATCGTGCAGTTCACGAGCCACCCGCTTCCTTTCCTCTTCCTGAGCCCGCAAGATCTGGGCAGAAAGGCGCCGCAACCGCTCGTTCTGATCCCGGGACCTGTGCAGGAGGTGGACCAGCTCTTTTAGCAAGCCCGCAATATAGGACGATTGGCCACACTGCAAGCATTGCCAAGGGGGTGGAACCCAAGGCTGCAACTCCTCCTTCAACCCACCATCCCAGAGAAGCGAGTACCTGGACCCCCGACGAACTACGAGGCCTAAAGAGCGTAACTCCTGAAGCTGACGTCGCACCGACGGGAGCGCCTTGCCAAGCCTTTGTGCCAACTCCCTGGCTGTGCAGGACCCCTCTGTTAGCGCCCTAACTACCTCAACCCGTAAGGATCCCAACGCCCCGCCTCGGGCTCCTGCCGACGCCCCCTGCCCCTTCATCCTACCCCCGATTGTACCATGAACGGCTGTATCCTTTTTGTCAAGTAAAACCTTACAGCCATTTCGTGGCTTTGCCTGATAGACCTCCCTTTAAACTGAGCTACTATCTAACTCAGCAAGGATCGTGTAAATAGTAACGAACGGACTTAGGAGGGCGTCTTGAGGCGGGACTTGGCGTTAGCGGCCCTCTTGTGGGCGGTGTTGACAGGGGTTGGGGAGGCCTTGTTGGTAGCCTTTGACTTTCAGCCGTCTGCCCTTTCTGACAAGGGGGAAAGGATAAAGGATGCGGTTTCCATCCTCGCTTACTTCGCCATGCCCGTTCTGGCCCTGGTGTTAGCTGGCCTTGTTTACAGCGTGGTGCGCTTCCGGGGCCGGGGCCCTGAGGAAGAGGGCACGCCCATTAGGGCCGGCATAGTCCCCTGGATATGGTTGGGGGCCACGAGCGCTTTAGCCTTCACCATCATGTTATACCCAGGCCTATGGGGGACAGTGGAGGTGGCCAAAGGGTCTTCCTCCCAAAGCCTGACCGTGCAGGTGGAGGGGCTCCAGTGGACATGGCTCGTGCATTACCCTGGGCAAGGGCTGAAGAACCAGAGGGAGCTGGTGCTACCTGTGGGGCAGGAGGTGACCATTGAGGTCACTTCCCGTGACGTCCTCCACTCTTTCTGGGTGCCGGCCTTGATGATGAAGATCGACGCTATACCAGGGACGGTGAACCGCATCACCTTCACGCCCCAGGAGGCTGACAGCTACGCCAATAATCCCCTCTTGCGTTTGCAATGCGCCGAGCTATGTGGCCTTAGTCATGCCCGCATGGTTATCCCGGTGCGGCTGGTAGAGAAGCAAGAGTTCTTGAACTGGGTAGAGCAGCAAAAGAGGTGAGGGGGCAACGCTATGGCTGCAAGCGAGCAGGTAGGGCTGTGGCAAGGCCTTTATTACGTGCGCCGAGGCCTTTTGTGGGGGCTGGTGGGTTTCGCCTTAGGGACGGGCATCGCTGCCTTATTTAGGGTGGCCACGGGGGGAAACCCTTGGTGGCTGGAGCACAACTTCACCGTAGGCTACGTCTTCGGGCTCATAGGGTGGCTTTTGGGAGTGGGTATGTGGGAGCGATGGGTGAAGGAGTGGCTTGGGCTTCCCACCCAGCCTAACCCCCATGGCTGGATGCGCTACTTCGCCTTCACCACCGATCACAAGGTGATAGGCGTTCAATACCTGGTGACCTTCTTGGCCGTCTTCCTCATTGCAGGCCTTTTGGCCATGCTCATGCGCTACCACTTCTTGGACTCTGGGGGCCTTCTGTTCGACGATGGGGTCTATAACCAGGTGATGAGCCTCCACGGGATCCTCATGATCGCCGTGGCGGTGGCGGTGATTATAGGTGGATTTGGCAACTTCCTGGTCCCCCTCATGATCGGGGCGCGGGACATGGCCTTCCCCCGGCTGAACGCCCTCACCTATTGGCTTATTCCGCCCGTGGCGATCCTCCTCTTCGCTGCCCAGGCAGTAGGGGGATGGGATACAGGATGGACGGCCTATCCCCCCTTGGCGGTGCGCAACGCTGCTGGCCAGCTCTTTTTCAACCTGGCCATTATAACCTTTGGCCTCTCCTCCATACTGGGCGGGCTCAACTTTATGGTGACCATCTCCTTCCTGCGGGCACCAGGGATGACATGGTGGCGCCTACCTATATTTGCTTGGTCCATCTTGGCTGCCTCCATCCTGGCCCTCATCTTCACCCAGGCCTTCGCCGCCTCCATGCTAATGGAGGCGGTAGACCGCCTGGCCGGCACTAGCTTCTTTGCCCCTCCAGGAAAACCTATCCTCTACCAGCACATCTTCTGGTTCTACTCTCACCCAGCGGTATACATATTCATCATCCCTGGGTTCGGGATCCTCTTAGAGGTGATAACCCACTTCTCCCGTAAGCCCTTGTTCGCCTACCGGTGGGCGGTGGCGGGGTTCCTGGCCATCGTAGCGCTGAGCGGCCTGGTATGGGCCCACCACATGTTTGTGACCACTACCGAGGTAGCCCTCCTGGGATCCTTCCTAGTGACTACGGAGGCGATCTCCATACCCACGGGGCTGGTCTTCCTTTCGGCCCTGGGGACGATATGGATGGGTAGGTTGTGGCTTACCACCCCCATGCTCTTCGCCTTGGGAGGGGTGTTCAACTTCCTCATTGGGGGCATCACCGGCATCTATCTGGCCGATGTGCCTACGGACATTCAGCTTTCAGACACCTACTTCGTAACGGCCCACTTCCACTACACCATCATTGGAGGCGAGATCTTCGCCCTTATGGCCGCCATCTACTACTGGTTCCCCAAGCTTACTGGGCGCATGTACGATGAGAGGCTGGGCAAGCTCCACTTCTGGCTCATGTTCTTGGGGTTCAATTTGGCCTTCTTGCCCATGTTCTGGTTGGGGCTTCATGGCATGAACCGTCGGGTGGCTATATACGAGCCAGGACTAGAAGGGGTGAACATGTTCGTCAGCGCCGCTGCCTTCCTCATGGGGAGCGGTTTCCTTGTCTTCCTGGGCAACATGCTTCGGTCATGGGTACGGGGCAAAGTGGCAGGAGCCAACCCTTGGCAAGCACGGACCTTGGAATGGCAGGTGCCCTCGCCTCCACCCGAGGAGAACTTCCCTGCCCCACCTGTGGTGGTGGGTGACCCTTACGACTACGGTGTAGCTGGGGCAGGACCCCATGTGGTGCTGGCCCCCGCTGGTGGCCGGGAGGAGGGATAAGCTATGCAGGAGGAGAAGCCCCACAGGCTGATCTTTGGCCTGGTCACCCCTGAGCAGGTCACCTGGTTCATGGTGGCCTGGTTGGCGGTCCAGACGGCGGTGGAGTATATCATCGCCCAGGTGCTGGATGCCAATCTACCTATCATGTTGGTCATTAACCTCTTAGAGGCAGCTAGCATCATCTACTTCTTCCAGCACGTATATAGGCTGTGGCGGGAGGACTAGAGATGGCCGAGATAGCAGTTCACGTCATTCCCCTCCCCGTTAAGAAGCGCCTATACCAGTGGGGCCTTTGGCTATTCTTCCTGTCAGAAGCGTTCCTTTTTGGCTCGGTAGCATCGGCCCGTTTCTTCTTGGCTGGACTGGAGCGTCCCCATGTCAACCAGGCGCTGGGCCTGGCCATTACCTCTGTCCTCTTGGCTAGCTCTGTCTTCGCCTATCGAGCAGAGGAGGCCTGCCGCCGAGGAGACCGGCCAGCCTTTTTGCGCAACCTCTTGGCCACAATAGGGCTGGGGCTAGCTTTCTTGGCTGGATTAGGGATTGAGTGGTCTACCGCTGAGTTCACCCCCTCCGAGCCGTACGGTACCGCTTTCTTCTCGATGACTGGGCTGCACGGATCCCACGTAGCCTCGGGGGTGCTCATCCTCCTGCTTGTCCTCTACAATGGCCAGAAGGGGCGATTCATACCCACCGAGTGTTCTTGCAAAAGGGTCTGGCCTTGGCGGTCTTGTCCCCACCCTAAGAGTCGTCCCACCTGGGACCAGATGTGGGCTGTTGAGGCCAGCATCAAGTACTGGCACTTCGTAGATGTAGTCTGGGTCTTCTTCTATCCCATCCTCTACCTTATGAGCTGGCCCACTTAGGGCCTAGGTTTATAGGCAGGGCAGGGCCACATAGGGGACGTAGATTTCGCTTTCTGCCATCGGCCAAGGGAGGGATGCGATGCCTCTATAGGGCGTGACTCCGCTGGGTAGCCATCCCCCTACGGGCGTGCTGTATAGCCTGCACGAAGGCAAGGGCGAAGGCGGCCACCACCACCCACGTTAAGGCCCCCGACCATGCCATGAGATGGAACGCCCAAGGGCCTTGCCCAGCCACCCACCCC
>Ga0105160_1000591_pt1 | contig 16370 bp, 24 predicted proteins | sample GXS110809BmetaG_FD_89591 | JGI IMG/M metagenome (GOLD analysis project Ga0105160, IMG submission 89591) | Hot spring microbial communities from Gongxiaoshe hot spring, China to study Microbial Dark Matter (Phase II) - GXS 110809B | ecosystem: Environmental > Aquatic > Thermal springs > Hot... | reverse complement strand
GGCTAGCAGGAAGGCTGCATTGAAGATGGCAGAGATCAAGGATGATGAGAAGGCTAGGAAGGTATGGATAGATGTATTTGAGCAGGAGTTCAACGAACTCTTTAGGTCTCAAAGGTTTGGTAATATTGTGAATAACATAATCACATCTTACGCTGATCTCCTCAAGTGTATGGCTAGCATAGTTGAGGCTTACTTCAAGGAGTTAGGATTACCAACTAGGAGTGAGATGGATAGTGTGTATAGGGAGATGGTTAAGATGAAGCGTGATATAGCTAATCTTACTGAAGAGGTAAAGATGTTGAGAGAGATGATTGAGAGGAGAAGGGATGAAGAGATACCTAACACATCACTAGCAAAGTGACAGTTATTTTTATTTTTTGAGTATAATTTTTCTATCATAAATTATAATTATTCTTTAGGGTTATACCATAAAAGTTAAATATTTGTTGTCTCATCTCATAATGAGATGAACAGTTACACTACGCTTGCGCAAGTGATGATGGATAGCATTGCTAAATACCAGGAGGGCTTGATGAAGACGCAGGAGTTGATGGGTAAGAATGATGTGAGAGTTGGCTCAACACCTCATGATGTAATCTACGTTGGTAGGAAGATAAGGCTATTGCATTATAAGCCTGTTATGGATGCTAAGAGTCTACATCCAATACCTGTGATAGTTACCTATGCACTTATAAACAAGTACTACATCCTTGATCTTCAAGAGGATAGGAGCTTTGTAGGCAACCTAATAAAGCAGGGATTCGATGTGTACATGGTTGATTGGGGCACTCCAGAGCCTATAGATAAGCATCTTACCTTTGATGATTACATTGGAAGGTATCTGGATAGGCTTGTTGATATGGTTAGGGATAGCACTGGGGCTGAGAAGGTCACACTCCTAGGATACTGCCAAGGAGGTACCATGAGCACTATGTACACTGTACTCAAGCAGGAGAAGGTTGCAAACCTAGTTACTATAGCACCAGTGATAGATACTGAGAAGGATACAAGCGTTGTAGCAAATCTATGCAAGAGCATAGATGCTGATAGGATAATAGATACGTATGGGAATCTGCCAGCAGAGTTCCTGCATAGGTTCTACATGATGCTCAAGCCATTCACTCAAGGCATGTACAAGTACATAAACCTACTTGACAATCTAGATGATGAGTACTTTGTATCAAACTTCCTTAGGGTAGAGAAGTGGTTGTTCGATACCCCTGCAATAGCAGGAGGGCTATTCAAGCAGTGGATAAACGATATATACAAGGGCAACCTCCTCGTTAAGGGCAAGTTTGTGCTCTGTGGCAAGAGGATAGATCTCAAGAGTATAGAAGTACCATTGCTTAACATAGTTGCAAGTGATGACCATCTAGTTGCTCCAGAGTGTAGCATACCATTGAACTACCATGTCTCTAGCGAGGATAAGATGCTTAGAGTATATAACTGTGGGCATATAGGGCTTATAGCAAGCAAGTTATCCCAGAGCAAGGTTCTACCAGAGGTAGGCAAGTGGCTTAGGAGTAAGAGTAGTAAGAGGCTAGAACAGATTCAATGAAGTTAGTAACTATATCCACAAATTTTTCTGGCTGCTCATAGAAGGGTATATGCCCACACCCATCCATTATTATGAGATGTGAGTTGCTTATCCTTCTCTGGAACTCATATGCATGTTCAACTGGTATGAGAAGATCCCTCTCACTCCAGATTATAAGCGTTGGTACGCTTATCTTGTGAAGCCTCTCCTTAAAGTTGGATGCTGCTTCACGCATCCCCATGAGCGTTGATATGAAGGCATATTTGGCATTTGGTAGCATCATCCTGTTCACAAAGTCCCTTAGGTAGATCTCATCCACAGGCTTGCCACAGTGCATGAGCATTAATGCCCTCCTAGCACTCTCTAGGTTAGGGTAGAGTGCAGCCATAATATACTGTGTGAATGCTTGAGTAGGCTCAACTGACATGCCAGATGGAGTAACAAGCACCAATGAGTTGAGCATATCGCTACCATATGCTATGGCAAACTCTGCTGCTATCTGCCCCCCAAGGGATGAGCCTATGAGTGAGAACCTCCTTATCTCTAGAGTCGATGCTAGATCCCTAACAAATGATGTGAAGAACTTCATCGTGTAACTTACATCTGGCTTATCACTATACCCAAAGCCTATGATGTCTGGAGCAATTACATGGTAATCCCTTGCAAGTAAAGGTATAACCTTTGCCCAGCGCTCTGCTGCAGCACCTATTCCATGAAGTAGTATTATATGCTTAGAGTTTGATGTTCCATCCTCCAGTAGTCTGATCCTGTAGTTACTAACGGTTATAAACTCTTGCCTCATACCTAAGGGTAATTGCATACTAATATAATGTAAATGTTTGTTAATTTTGAGTAATTACTTAACACTAGATATATGATGATTCATGATGTATCCTAAAAGTAATCATCTACATTCGTACTCCCTTCATTCCTTATCCTTAACATACTCTACAAGCAATGAGATTATTGCAGCGGCTGAGGTTGCAGAGTTGTATGCTAAAGTCCTTGCAAGCTTAAGCCTGGTAGAGAGGGCATTATCTTCCTCCTTCCCATACCTCCCTACTTTCTTCTCTAGATCAGATGCTATAGAGTATGATAGGGTTACAACCTTCTCTATATCTCTAAGGATACCATTAAGAGAAGGTATCTCCTTGCTTATCTTGGAGATGCATCTCTTTAACTCCTCCTCATCTACAAATAGCATTACCTCTGTCTCTGAACTGTTCATCATAGATATAGAGATTCCATTGTATATAAGCATTATCTATATAGATAAAAGGGTGGTAAGTTAAGAAAGATTTGGGTTAGATCACTTTCAGATTAGAAATATTTCAATTAATATCAGCGAGAGTAGAAGATAATTCTAGTATTGATTGGATTTGGTATATTACATCATCATCCTCACCACCAATTAATCATTTTTACATTGGAAACTCGTTCATGCTCTAACAGAAGATCTTTACATCTATGTACTTGTATAATACACCCATATATACTAGTTATACTGGTGCAAAACCATAGTACCCTGCTGCAGGGGCTTCCTCCTTCACCTTGGGCTCAACTATCGTTATTCTGTATCCATCTGGGTCCTCTATTATGATGTACTTACCATTCTCATCCTCTTGCAGATCTGTATTGAATCTAACGTTCATGCTTCTAAGCCTCTCCCTAACATACTTGATATCGCTAGTTATGAATCTAAGCATGATGCCCTCATTGCTAACCCTTGCCTTGCTTGGATGTAGTGCTAGAACAGCCCCATCCTTCAGGAACTCAACCCAGTCTGGAGATTCAAACTTCAACTTCAAGCCCAGTACTGAACCATAGAACTCCTTCGACCTCTTCATATCAGAGACTAAGAGGATTACTGCATTGACCTTCCTCAAGAGCATAGATGGCTGGAAGACTGTAAGCGTGTTTGTTGCCTTCACACCTTCCATCGATCTTATCAGTGCAACTACTCTGTTGAGTTCAAGCATGTCGTAGCACTCAACCTTAGCAAATACATCGTAAGAGCCTAGAACTGCATTGCTCTCCTTCACCTGCGGTAACCTCTTCAACCTCTCGAGTATGGATCGCTCAGCACCACTCTCAGTATTCATGAGTATGTATGCTATTAGCATGCCTAAGCTAGGATCAAAGGGTATAAAAGACTTATGATCATCATCATTATTATTATTGTCCTTATCATCAACAATCTATCTACTGCTTATCACGATTATTGTGTGTGCACTGCTACTGCCTTGATAACCTTCACAATACCATCCACTATCTGCAGTGCCTTAGATGTCTCTATACTAGGTTCTAGACTAAGCACCATCATGCTACTCCTTCCAAAGACTACAAGTTGCTTCGCCCTTGCCCTCTCTATATATGTGAATCTAACATCTCCATACTCATCGCTCAGTATCTTGTACATCTCAGCCTCTATAGCAACCTGCTTGAAGAATCCTCTAGGTAGCCTCTTCATCATGCTATACCCATCTCTCTCTAGCCAGTGTAGCAGTGAGCCATTACTGCTTAGGATGCATATGAGGCGTATAGAATCGTTTGATGCCATAATCCTCTCTGCCAACGCTGTAAATTCCATCACCATATATCACTAAGAAGGGGATTTTTAACTATATTTAAAGGAAGGTTTAATATTGAAAGGTCTTGAAGATGGCTGTATATGCTGATGGGCTTATCTGCTCTTGCAAGTAAGGATAGGCTTACAATAATGTAGGAACTCAGCAGAGAGGCTTAGGCTAACAGAGGTTAAGGGCTAAAAGTGTTCAGAACAAGGTATTTCTGAGAGGGATGGCAGTTGATGCTATGCTATAGGATAACCATGCTAGGGAGCATACTATGATGGTGATGCAACGGTTCAGGTTAGTGTTCAAGGATTATACTTAATAGTAATGTAATGTAGAGTACATGGGATAAAGAGTATCTATGGAAGGGTTAGCATAAAGTTGAATTAATAACATGGTTTGCAATTGATGAGCAGGAATAATGATTCTTCCTTACATCAATTGGAGGGAGACTTGTGGCATTTGTAGAACCTTCCATATGTGGAAGGATACATCTATTTATTTATTGGGCTATTATATGAAGAGCCTCCAACCTTCTACATTATGTAATCACTCAACAGAATCATGCGTAAATACAATAGTTGCATCAATTGTATCTATATCAACCTGTGCTAATCATTAACCTTATTACTTCTCCTCTGCTTCTCTAATGGTATTATTATAACCTGTACAAGGTCTCCTTCCTCTATACCCAATGCCTTCCTTTCAGCCTCTGGTATGGATATCCTACCGTTGCTCTGAACTGTAGTCTTGAATACTGCATTGAACCTAGTGAGGAGTTGTAGCATATTCGCAAAGTTCTGCATGACATCTATCTGCATTGATAGCATCTGCTTTATCATCTCCATCTGCATACTCTGGATGTTGCTTGCTAAAGATCCTAGATCGCTACCTCTACTACTAGCACTCTTATGTTGCTGCGTTTGCTGTTGCCCCTTCTGCTCATCCACACTACTCATACTATCTCTACCTCTATACTCTATATAAACCAAGAAATAAATTGGAAGTGTTGTATTCTGTGTGTTGTATTGTATTGTATTGTGCTGTAGCCAGTTACTCTTACTAACTAGCCAACTACTCTCCCTTTGGTACGAATGTACCCCTTATACTCTTCAATATGTTCTGGTTTATCCTAGTAAATGTCTCACATGCATCTGTTGCTATCTTAATGTTCTGTGTAGCAGTATCTATGCTTGCAATCATAACCTTGTTTGCTATCGATGTTGTCTTTGCTAGTGCATCGTTCAACTCATCAGTACCCCTTACCCATGCCTCTGGTAATGCTGGTAACCTCATAGGCTCCATGAACTCCCTCTGTACACTAAGCATTAGTTCTGTCAACTTCCTCATACTATCAATTGCTTGCTGCTGTAGATTGGTTATTGACTGTACATATGCTGGTCTTACCTTGTCAAACTCATTTATTAGATTGACTACGCTATCTCTGTATATGTCGAATATACTCCTTCCAGCACGTTCAGTCTCACTCATGGCTTATATTGGTATAAAAAACCAATATATATAAATGTTTCTGGTTTAATATGGTATGTAGATAAGTGTAAAGGTTTATTATGACGATTCACCTTATTTTTATGGAATGCTAGAGGGAGAGTTAGAGTTAGAGGGTATAGAGGGTATAGGACCAGTTACCAAGCAGAAGTTGATCGATGCTGGGGTAAGGAACATAATGGATCTTGTGGTTAGGGGTCCAGTAGGTATTGCTGATGTTACTGGTCTTGACCTTGACAAGGCTGTAACTATATGCAATAGGGCAAGGGTTAGGTTAGTTGAGTTAGGACTGCTAGAGAAGGACTTTGTGACTGCTAGCGAGATATACAAGAAGAGGCAGAATATAGAGAGGATATCCACAGGTTGCAGGAGCCTAGATGAGTTACTTGGAGGGGGTGTTGAGACACAGGCTATAACTGAGTTCTATGGTGAGTATGGCACAGGTAAGACACAGATATGTAATACGCTATGCGTTATGGTACAACTACCAAAGGAGAAGGGAGGGCTCAATGCTGGAGCACTATACATAGATACTGAGAATACGTTTAGACCAGAGCGTATATACTCCATAGCAGAGGCTAGAGGCTTAGATCCAACAACAGTACTAGACAAGATAATAGTTGCTAAAGCATACAATAGTTCACATCAGGAGTTGATACTTGAAGGGGCAAGCAAGATAATAGAGCAGCATAATGTAAAGTTACTCATAGTTGACTCTGCAGTTGCCCACTATAGGGCAGAGTTCCTAGGGAGGGGTACGTTGGCAGAGAGGCAGCAGAGGCTCAACAAGTTCATGCATATGCTCCTTAGGATAGCAGAGACATACAATGTGGCAGCAGTAGCAACCAACCAGATACAGGCTTCGCCAGATATGTTCTTTGGCGACCCATTCAAGCCTACAGGTGGGCATGTTGTAGCACATACAAGCACATACAGGGTGTATCTTAAACGCTCTGGAAGGAATAGGATAGCAAGGATGGTTGATAGCCCATATCATCCAGAGAGAGAGATTACATTCGTGCTTAGCGAGAAGGGTATAGAGGATGTTGAGGAGAAGGAGAAGAAGGGGAAGGGGAGTAATAGCAGTAGTAGTTAGTTGTGCCTGACCAATAAGCGAATATATTTAAATATACTCTAGGTAGAGTTATAGTATGTTAGGTTTTGGCAAGAAACAGGTTAGGGAAGGGGATTACATATTTGCAACTATAGATGAGGGTGGCTATAGCAAGATAGTAGTAGGATATGTTAACTTTACAGCGATGGATAGGATAAAGGTTACAGGTATATACATAAAGCCAATAGGCTTGCTTGATAGGGCTAGGGGTGGGAGAATAACACCAAGACAGCAGGAGGTGCTTAGATCACCTACACCAGATAACATGATACACATACTCATAGATAGAGTCGAGTATGGCATCTTTGATGATTACATTAACCCACATGGTAATATTTTAAGGATAAGTGCAAAGCGTTACTCAGAGATAGAGACATGGGTGAGGGATGGTTATCCAGAGTTATTCTCTATACTGCTATCTCCAATGGATCCAAGGAGGGAGGAGGCCAAGCAGATATTCATGGAGAAGTACAACTCGATATACGATAGTGAGTTCAAACAGACTATATCTGCAGTTGCTAGACAGCTTAGGATACTTTAATTTAATGCACATCATCTACTCTACAGCGTAGTTTTATATTACCCATTGTGGAGAGGAAATGCCATGGCAATGGAGTATGTTTACGCTGCGTTACTACTACACAAGACTGGGCAGAAGATAGATGAGGATAGCATAAAGAATGTGGTGAAGGCTGCAGGCATTGAGCCAGATGAAGTTAAGGTTAAGGCTCTAGTTAGTGCACTTGCAGAGATCAATATAGATGAGGCTCTGAAGAGTACCCCTCTTGTAGCTGCTCCTAGCGCAGCACAAGCAGAAGCCAAACCAGCAGAGGTTAAACCCAAGGAGGAGAAGAAGGAAGAAGAGGAGGAGAAGAAGGGTGAGGAGGAGGCCTTGGCAGGATTATCAGCTCTATTCGGCTGATTTATTTATTGATTGATTAATTAATTAATGGATTGATGGATCTGAGATGTTCCAGTATTAATTATGGCAGGGAGTAACGAGATGATAATTACGTCATAGTATATATTATTCTAATTAATTTTGAATCCTATCTGAGATCCTACATAAACACTTTTATTTATTGCTTATATACTTGAGATACCTTGATAACCTTCTCTCTACTGCTAAGGCATCTTCATGCTCAAGCCTCATAGCCTCAACCTGCGTATAGTACTTCCTTGCATTGATACCTATTATATCATCTAGATCGAACCAGTCCCTAGGCTGTAACCTTATACTCCTACTTGCTAGAATAGCATACTTCCACTTCCTGCCATACAGTTCTACAGACTCATCATGCTCATCCTCCACAACCTCATCAAACTCCATGAACCCCCTTATCCTGCCTAGATGCCTAGGATCATCCTTCTTGACCAACTGCAGTAGCAGTAGTTCACCATGCTGTATATTGAACCTTCTATTCACAAAGAACTTGCCAACATCAAATACACTGTTAAGATATACCCTCCTAACATTAAGGCGCCACATACATAACACATCTTATGATTAGAATCTATGCATTTGTGTGTACAGTGGATTAATTACTACTGCTATGTTAACTAATGCTCTACTACTATCATTACTGGATGTTAGCACGTCTTGCTATTGCTTGTGCATGTGCCTCTGCAAGCATCAAGAGTTCCCTTATAACCTCCCTTGCTGGATATGCTGAGTTTACTGCTAGTGTAAGTGCATTATTGTATGCTCTACTTACTATCATTGCTATGCTCTCCTTGGTTGGGTATGCAGCATTTACTGCTAGTGTAAGTGCACTGCTGTATGCCTCTTCTATGCTCTTCCTATATGCCTCGATATCCAACTTTAGATCCTCGCTTCTATACACTAAACCATCCTCAAGGACCATGTAGAGGCTAACACCAGCCTTTATGGGCTTTATGCCTAGTTTGCTGAGCAACGATGCAAGATTCATGGATATCACTTCGCCAGCCTTTGCAACTACGGTATCCTTTGCTATCCATACAGTCCCTTCCTCTATCTTGGTCTGTATCTTTGCCTCTCTAAACTCTGAGAGTATTGGACCTGGTGCAAGACCAGTGTTGCCTGCTGGAACAACTATATCCTCTGTTGCAACATCCCCACCCTTGGCTGGAAGATACACCTTGTTCTTCTCCAGAAGCATCTGTAACTTGAATGGGTTCATGTTTGTGAAGATGAGGAGGTTCTGACCCTCCATCTCCTTGAGTATCTTATCTATGCCTTTAATACCTGAGTTAGAGAGAGCCTTAACTGCAAGCCTATTCTTAACCATGATGATCTTCGCCTCATCTGCAAGCACCTTCCTCAAGGGCATGAGTTGTGAAGATCTCACCTTATCCATCTTAACAAGTGCTATTACTCTATACTTGCTTGCTGTCTCCTGCAGCAGATTGTACATCCTTACCTTCTTCTCTGGATAGGTCTTTGCTTGTTGTTGATGCTGCTGTTGTTGCTGCATCATCTTGCAATCACCTTCTCTGGCATTAACCTTGCTACCTTGCCCATTGTGAACTTTAGCATGATCTCTGCTATATTCCTCTCTCCTGCTGGGAGTTTCTTCTCTACAGCATTTATAACTGCCATAGCATTCTCTGCCAACATCTTATCATCCATATCCTCATCCCCTATTCTGCATGCTACCATGAGTTGGTTCCTTGTCCTTGCTCTAGTAGATGCTCTCAGCCTATCAAGCATAGTATCTACTGGTGCATTGAATGGTAATGGCATAGCCATCTTGCCCTTGGGCCCTAGAACTGGGCCTAGAACCTTACCTACGGTTGGCATCAACTGTGTATCTGCAAGGAAGAAGTCATATTCTCTGGATAACTTCTTTGCCTCACGCTTGTTATTTGCAAGTGTACTCAACTCAGTACCCTCTATAACCTTGTCTGCATTGGTCCTCCTTGCTCTTAATGCTAGATCGCCAGATGCTATTACACATACCTTTGCCTTCTTGTTTGGGGCATTGGGCAGTGCTACAACCTCATTGATAGAGAAGCCCTTCTTCACATCTATATCCTTCAGTACCAGTATAAGATCTACGCTCTGCTTGAAGTTCCTCTTGCCTGCCTTCTCCCTTGCCTCCCTTACAAGGTTGAGTAGATCTGAATCCAATGTGATCTTGCTAGATGCGATGCTATTAAAATAGTTTCCCCTCTCTTGTGCTTAACTTATATGCTGAAAAATTCCTTGTGCTATAGAACAATAATTATATTTATTAAGGGGTGTTATATAGATCTATGATAGATTGAACAGGCTTGATGAGTTGGACCTAAAGATACTCTACGAACTGGTGAACGATGCCTCCATATCGGTGCCAGAGATGAGTAGGAAGATAGGCGCAAACACATCTGTGATATACAGCAGGATAAAGAGGCTGCTTAAGATTGGGGTAATAAAGAAGTATACAATCATAATGGATGAGAGCAAGTTAGGGATAAACATAAATGCAATAGTTGGGATAAACAGGGACCCAAAGATGAAGCAGCATGTGTATGAAGAGATAAAGAAGATACCTCAGGTAACTAACATCTCAGAGGTATCTGGTAGGTTTGATATGCTTGTTAACATTGGTGTAAAGAACCTAGAGGAGTTGCACAACGTTGTTATAAATAATATAGGGAAGATAGATGGCATACTTAACACAGAGACGTTCGTTGAACTCCATAAGATAGAGAATAAGGCTGTGTATGTAAAGTCACTGCTTGAACAGCAGAAGCAGAAGGCGGTACTTTGATAAAATTATAATTTTTGTTATATATGATCACTATCTATGATAGTTACAATAAATAAGTGGAGATGCTTTATTCAAGATATGCTCTTAACATCCAAGCCATCTTCTCATGCTTCTGCATTATACCTATCAGAAAGTCATTTGTACCCATATCATGGTACTCATCTGCAACAGTATCAGCATCCTTCCTGATGGTACGTATAACATGCTCATGATCACTCAACAGGTTACTTAACATGTTCCTTGCGTCTGGATACTTACCTGGCTCCTCCTTTATCCTTGTCAAGGATAGTAACTCTGCAAGTGTACCAGGTGCATACCCTCCCAACTGTCTTATCCTCTCTGCAACCTCATCTACTATCTCATCCAGCTCTTCATACTGCTTGCCAAAGAACTCATGCAACTCATTGAAGTTTGTGCCAGTGACATTCCAATGGTAGTTCTTGGTCTTAGTGTAGAGTGTATACTCATCAGCAAGTAACATTGTAAGTATCTTTATTGTACCCTCACGGCTCTCCTTGCTTAGCCCTATATCTATTTTAGGTGTGGTTGTTACTGTAACCTCCATGTAGAATGTAATGATATATGATATTTAAAATTTACCTGCCAGCATTATATGTTGTTAACAAATTCCTCCCTTTAGAATTTGTAAGATGCTTATTGATACTACCTGAAGCCTAACAAAAAGTTAGCAAGGAGTATTGCATATATTATGATTGTTGATCTATCTTTATCTTACCATCATCTATTGCCTTCAACACTTCCTTTGGCTTCTTCCCATCAACTGTAACGCCTAGGCTAACACATGCTCCAATAACCTCCTTAACCGCTGAGGTTAGGCTCCTAGCATAGCTTGAGTTGATCTTTAGCCTTGCTATCTTGAGTACTTTATCCATTGTTATATCCCCAACGTACTCATACCCAGACTTGCCAGACCCCTTGCTTATCCCTGCCTCCTTCATGATCAACATTGCAGTAGGTGGTATACCAACATCTATAGTGAACTCTTTGCTCTCAACATCAACCTCAACTTTAACTGGCACCTTCATACCAGCATACTCTCTAGTCTTCTCGTTTATTGAATTAACAACTGCAAGTACATTAACGCCTAAAGGTCCTAGGGATGGGCCTAGGGGTGGTCCAGCATTAGCCTCCCCTCCAGTAACAAGTAGTGATATGGTCTTCTTCTCTCCCATGCCATTATGCTCTTCCAACGATATTATTATTCTTAACCATTCATTCTACATGCATTAACCTTCTCCCAAAGAAGAGTGCAGATGCAGTAGCAGTTATCATAACGATCATTGCTGTAGGGAACTCTGGCACAACGTTTATGGTGAACTCAGCATCCTCCTCTGTATTGTTCACATCCCTTATCATAATGGTCAATGGGCCCTTATGCTCCTCCTTGAATATGAACTCATGAACATGCCCTGCATGCTCTGCATACTCCTCGAATATGATACTCCCATCCTTCATTATAACAAACGTGTGTGGCACGATATCCTTCAACTCTCCTGTAACACTATCCATGAACTCATGAGAGAACCTTACAGGAATGTTTGGCTCTATAACTGCTGGCTCTACAATCAACTCCACATGTAAACCTGCTACAGTACTAGCAGAGTGTAACTTGCTAGCATCATGCATCCTACCCTTATCATGAGCCCCATCCTCCACACCCTCAGCATAACCCATACCAAATAATGATGAGATTAACAGTACCATAGTCATACCAACAACATTCATGATGGTTAGATTGATCTTTACCATAGAGATGCGTTGGTAATTTACTTCTTTAATATAAATTATCTGGCTAAACGGTGTTGATTTTATGTATAATATCATCTTGTAGATGATAATAATCCATCTCTCAATTCATCTCAGTCAGCCTTCTGCTGTGATGCCTTCTGTAGCAACTTGAGGTAGTTTGTATCTATGGTTACTGGTAGTTGGTATTGAGCATCAAGTAGCACAACCCTTGCCTCTTGCTTATCGTAATCAACCCTTGTTATCCTTGCCTTCATACCCTTGAATGGTCCTCCTATTATCTCAACAACATCATCTACAGCAAGATCGCTTATCACTGGCTTCTTTATGAGCATCCCTTCGATGTCCTTGAAGTCCATCTCGCCCTTCAACTGCCCCCTAACATGCTTGAGCCCAGATAATGCCTCTATCAATGCATTGCCATCCATCGCCTCAATTATTATGTAGCCCTTCATGTTATCTAGCACGAGTACTGATAGTATGCCTATGTTCTTTATTGCTATCCTATTCTCTATGAGCCTTGCAACTGTATACTCCTGCCCTCCAGTTGTCCTTATTATGAAGAACTTAGACTCTGGCAACCCAACTAGCCTCCAAATGTTAGTGTTATGTACGTTGCTATCAACTGTATTATGAATGCTAGTACCCCTACAACCCCTAACCCTAGGAGGAGCATCCTCAGGTGTATATTGTACTCCTCCCTGTCTGGCTTCTTGGTTAGCTTGAGCGTATTGTACATCTCCCTCAACCTATTCTCTATCCTTGCTAGCATGCCTATTCTATAAATAAGACATAATATAATATTTCTTTCCATGTACCCATTGCTGATAGCCTCAAGGGATGATATCTGTGCTATGAATATGGCATCATACCTAATTGCTCAGTGTGGTATGAAGGAGGAGGTTTATGCTGATTATGCTGAGAGGAATATCACGATTTACTCATGCCCCTACTTTGCACTCATGCTAATAGATGGTAGCGCACTTGAGGCTGAGTGGATAGATGAATGGTTAAGCGAGAGGATGAGGAAGAGGAGGGGGAATGAGGTTAATGGTACTGGTGATGGTAGTAGTAGTGGTAGGGATGATGATGGGATTTCAAGATATATCAACTGCTACATCTTCCTATCAAGGCATAGATCTGAGAGCAATAAGCCTACCTTAACCTCTCATAGTACAGGGAACTTCTCACATGCTTCTATGGGAGGTAATGCTAGAGAGTTGGCATACACATACCCTAGTTTACAGAAGTGCTACATGCTCAACCTCTACTCGAATAGGGGTAAGGTTCCCAACTACGATATAGTTATAGAGGCTACACACCATGGCCCAACATCTCTAGCAAAGCCTGTACTCTTCATAGAGATAGGTTCGAGCGAGAGGGAGTGGAGTGATATGGATGCTGTTAGCGTTACATGCCACTCACTTCTAGCCAGTATAGTAAACTTCAAGGAGTACAGTAAGAAGGTTGGGGTAGCACTTGGAGGAACACATTACCCTGAAAAGTTCACGAATCTGCTGATAGACTCTGATATAGCATTGGCAAGTGTTGCATCAAAGCATAACCTTAAGCATATTGATGAGTCAATGCTTAGGCAGATGATAGCAAAGAGCATAGAGCCTGTAAGGTACATAATACTTGACTGGAAGGGTCTAGGTGGTGAGAAGGATAGAATAGTTAACCTTGTAAGCAGTGTTGAAGGTGTTGAGGTGATCAAGGTGTGAGTATGGATGAGATGAGCACTACTGTGTATAGATTGGTCAGCATGATACCTGAAGGTAGAATATGCACATACTCAGATCTAGCAAGGGCATTGGGGAAGCCAAGAGCATACAGGCTCATTGGGAAGATATTGAATAAGAATCCTAATCCAGTAGTTGTACCATGCCATAGGGTTGTAAGGTCAGATGGTAGAGTAGGAGGGTACATGCATGGTTATGAGGCTAAGAAGAAACTGCTTGAGGGTGAAGGTATAAGGATAGATGGTAAAGGGATGATAATTGACTTTGATTCTGTAAGGTTCAGGTTAGATAAAATAAATAAATGAGTGATGAGGCTCAGCCTATTAGCACAGCCCTTATATCATCCAGTTTAGCCTTTACAGCATCCTCATAGTAACTATCAACTACAAGTATGGTTGCTCCTACACCAGAGCCATCTTTAAGGCCTACACCTCCAACCGTAAGATTGTTCCCAAAGAGGAACTCCTCATCAAGATCATCAACTGTCAGTGGTGAGCCATCTGCCTTCTTGAGTGTTGGGTCTATGACAAAGTTGATGGTATCTGCAGGGGCAAGTGTATTGCCATTATTATCATATTGCCCCTTGAGAGATGCTCCACTCATAGCATCATCCCTAAGCCTCATCCCTACTATGCTCTCTATAGCACTAAGCGCAGATCCAGCATCCATCTTTGTATATGGGAGTATGAAGACTGTAAGCCTCCCAGTCTGTACAGGTTCAGGGCCAGTATACTCCATATTTGCGCCATAGGATCTATCCCTCTGGATCTTCTCCATCAATAGCTTATCTGTGCTTATGTAGGTGTTGTAAGCACTAACCCCTACTATTACTATTGCTGCTACTACAACAGCAGCTATTGCAGATATCATATAGTAGGTTCTTCTCATACTCTCCACCTACACTATGAGATTAAGTACAGCATAAGCATATATGTATCCTGTTGTTGATGAACTTGCTACCCTACCTACTAGTGTGAATGTATCTGTATCGTTGTAATCTATAGGTTCTGTAATTGATAGTGCTGCCATCCTATCATCCAATGCACAACTACCCCCACCAACACCAACACATTGAGTAAAACCTTTTGTCCTTGTTGAACCATCAACCCTTAACTCAGTGAAGAACTGACCTCCATAGCCTGTGAACTGCTCAAAGTTACTTACTGCAAGTGCACCACAACCACTACTGCTATTACAGGTATAAGATAGAGTCATGTACACACCTCCACAGTTTACTGTGGAGAAAGATGTACTAGTAGTAGTCCATGTACATGGGAGTGTCTTATTCCATACTCGCACAGCCTCTGCCTTATGAATGGCCATGTTATTATCTACTATACCAGCAATACTGCTTAATAACAGCACTACTGATATCGTCTGTACAACTCTGCTTATTCTTACCTTCATCAAATAAGATACAACCTTCTGATATATATATAGGTCAAAATCACTCAATAAACAATAACCAACAACCAACTAACTAACCAATCAACCAACAACCTGTTATTGCTACTTCCTTCTATTGCTGCGTCCCCTTCCTCCTCTCCTCCTCAACAAGCATCCTTAGATGTGCTAGAGACCTTACCTGCCCTCCCTTTATCCTCCTATACAGGGACCAGAACGCTCTGTTGCTTATCTCCTTCCTATCCTTCAATATCTTAAGATACCTCCTGTATGCCCTAACCTTTGTTACCCACAACTCCTTCTTGCCCTGCCTTGCACTCTTCTTACCTTCCTTAGAGCCTTTACCCTTGCCTCTCTTCTTAGCCTTAGCATGCTTTATCCTTGCCCTCCCCCTAGATGTGCCCTTTATACTTTTGATGAGTATTGTTCTTGCTGTCAATAGACTCCTCATATCTGCCCTAGTTATAGCATCCTCAACATCCTCAAGGTAGTTTGGATCGAACTTTATCCTGTTTGCTCCTACTCCCAATGCCCTAGCAGCAAGTTTACGCTTGTTCTTAAGGTTCATTACAATAACACCCCAACAACAAGATCATGGGTTTAGAACCTTTATACCCAACTCCTTTGCCTTACTTAGAATTGCTGCTCTCTTCCTTGCCCCTACAGTTGATGCTATCCTTGCTGCATCCCTTGAAGGATCTAACCTGCTCAACTCCTCAACATTATGAACCAACACATCCCTATAGCCAGATGGATGAAGATACCTTGCTACTCTAGGTCCTCTATAGCCTACCTTCACTATCTTTGGCCAGCCCTTAACCTGTAGGCGCATCTTACTATCTATACCTTTAGGCTTCCTCCAGTTCTCCTTTACACGCTTGTACCTCCAACTCTCCTGCCTAACGAACTCTGGCTTCCTTGCCTTCACTGCCCTCCTGAGTTCAAGTAACTCCTTGTTTATCATGACAAGATCTCTTACCTTCTCTAGCC
>Ga0105160_1000590_pt1 | contig 16383 bp, 20 predicted proteins | sample GXS110809BmetaG_FD_89591 | JGI IMG/M metagenome (GOLD analysis project Ga0105160, IMG submission 89591) | Hot spring microbial communities from Gongxiaoshe hot spring, China to study Microbial Dark Matter (Phase II) - GXS 110809B | ecosystem: Environmental > Aquatic > Thermal springs > Hot... | reverse complement strand
TTCTACCTCTTCTCGCGAGCCCCGAACTGCGTAACTCCTATTTAATTCAATTCCTGGAGCTCCCCCGTGACCATGAAGATCACCCGCTCTGCGATGTTGGTCACCCGGTCGGCGATGCGCTCCAGGTTATGGGAGATCCAGAGCAGGCGGGTGGCCCGGAAAATCGTGCGGGGATCCTGCATCATATAGGTGATCAGCTCACGGTAAACCTGCTCGTCCAGCGCATCCACCTCATCATCCCGGGCGACGGCTGCGCGGGCTTTCTCCGGATCGTGCTCCACATACGCCTCCAGGACCTGCCGCAGCATCTCCTTCGCGATCTGGGCCATGCGGGGGATATCGATCAGCGGCTTCAAGAGGGGCTCGTTGGCCATTTCGATCGTCAGTTTGGCGATGCTTTTGGCATGATCGCCCATGCGCTCCAGGTTCGTAGCGCAGAACATCGCTGCGATGATGGCCCTCAGATCGCTGGCCATAGGCTGCTGAGTGGCGATGGTCTCCAGGCAGGCCTCTTCGATCTGATAGCGCATGCGGTTGATCTCTTCATCGAAGGCAATGATCTCCTGGGCCATCTGCACATCCAGGCGCTTCAGGGCCTCGATGCACCGGTCAATGGCCTGTTCCACCATCCCACCCAGCCGCAACACGTCCTGGCGGATCGCGCTCAGATCGCGCTCTAACATCACTCGAGCCTGCATGGGCCCCTCCTCTCCAGCTCCTGTCCTGGTCTCCATATGGTAACCTGAGATCCGATCCGGGTCAACCATTGGGCTCCTCCGCCCAGGGCTTTTCCGTCATCATGCCGTTCGGGTCCAGCGGATGGCTCCACCCCCCTGGATTCCCCCGCCCTACGGCCCGAAGAGCCGTGGGGAGGGGGTGAGAAGGATGTTACCCCCCATGGGAACGCCCGGATGATTAAAAAGCCCTGTCCTCCGCCTCCTCTTTCTCCCGACGTTCCATCCAGCGCTGGAGGACAGGCAACAACTCCGCACGCATGCGATCGCGGATCTCCCGGAATTCCTCCAGCAGGCTTTCCTCATCCCAGGGCCAGCGCCCGGGATCCGGGTATCCCACATGCATGCGCTCCGCTGATCCGGGCCAGACCGGGCATTCCTCCGCGGCATCATCACATACGGTTAGGACCAGATCAAAGGGCTGGCCCAGGAACTCGGTGATGGATTTGCTCCGATGGCCGGAGATGTCGATCCCGATCTCCCGCATGGCCTGGATCGCGAAGGGATGGACATAGCCGGCCGGGTGTGTGCCCGCCGAGAACACCTCCATCCGATCCCCAAAAGCCGCGCGGATCAGCCCCTCCGCCATCTGGCTGCGCGCCGCGTTTCCGGTGCACAGGACCAGCACCCGCCACTTCCGTCGGCTCATCGTTTCCCTATCCGAACCGTCCGGTGATGTAATCCTCCGTCCGCCGGTCCCGCGGACGGGTGAAGATCTGCTGGGTCGGACCGAATTCAATGAGGCGGCCCACCCGATCCTCCCCCGCCAGCATGAAGGCGGTGTAATCGCTCACCCGGGCGGCCTGCTGCATATTGTGGGTGACGATCACGATCGTATACTGCCGGGCCAGCTCTCGCATGAGGTCCTCGATCTTCATCGTCGCGATCGGATCGAGGGCGGAGGCCGGCTCATCCATCAGCAGCACCTCCGGTTCGGTGGCCAGGGCCCGGGCGATGCACAGGCGCTGCTGCTGCCCGCCGGAGAGGGTCAGCGCGTTCTGGTGGAGCTTATCCTTTACCTCATCCCACAGGGCCGCCGCCCGCAGGCATCGCTCCACGATCTCATCCAGCTTCCGCCGGTCCCGGATCCCCTGGATGCGGGGGCCGAAGGCCACATTTTCATAAATGCTCTTGGGGAACGGGTTGGGCTTCTGGAAGACCATGCCGATTCGTCGTCGGACCTCCACCACATCCACGTCAGGGCCATAAAGATCCACGCCTTCGAAGAACACCTGCCCGCTCACCCGGGCGGAAGGGATGAGATCGTTCATCCGGTTGAAGCAACGCAGCAGCGTGCTTTTGCCGCACCCGGACGGCCCAATGATCGCTGTGATCCGGCGTCGGGGGATTTTCAGGTTGACCCCTTCGATCGCCGGGCGGCCGTCGTAGTGAACCGTGAGATCCTTCGTCTCCAGGACGATTTCCTCCATCTTTCCTCCACTGATCGGGAGCTTCAGCCGATCCGAGCTTACCGGCGTCGCAGGATCGCTTCAGGTCGCCTCCTTCCGCGGCCTCTGGACCGCGGTAAGGGGGGAGGCGAGCGCTCGAACAGGCTTACCGCTCACCACTGGTGGCGTCGCTGCAGGCGATTGCGCAGATAGATCGCCAGGCTGTTCATCGCTAACAATACCGCCAGCAACACCAGGATGGCTCCCGCCGCCCGGGCGTGGAACCCCGCTTGAGGGCGAGAGACCCAGTTAAAGATCTGGATGGGGAGCACGGTGAATTTATCGAAGGGGCTCTTCGGATCGAAGGCGACGAAGGTCAGCGCCCCAATGGTGATCAGCGGTGCAGTCTCCCCGATGGCCCGGGAGAGGGCCAGGATCATCCCGGTGAGGATCCCCGGGAAGGCCACGGGCAGGACCTGATGGCGAATGACCTGCCAGCGGGTGGCCCCCAGGGCGAAGGCCGCCTCGCGCAGGCCCATCGGCACCGCTCGCAACGCCTCCCGCGAGGCCGTGATCAGGATGGGCAGGATCAGCAGGCTGAGCGTGAGCGCCCCCGCCAGGATGCTCCGCTCCAGCCTCATCCCACGCACGAAGAGCTCCAGGCCCAGCAAGCCATAAATGATCGAGGGAACCCCTGCCAGATTGTTAATGTTCAGCTCAATGAGCCGGGTCACCCGATTGCGAGGGGCGTATTCCTCCAGATAGATCGCGGCGGCCACCCCCAGAGGCACGGAGAACAGAGCGGTCAGGGCCATCACCCAGAGGGTCCCCAGCAACGCCGAGCGGATCCCTGCCTGCTCCGGAAACCGGGAGGGATAACTCGTGAAAAAGGACCATGAGAGGACACCCAGGCCACGGCGGGCCACATCTAACAACAGGAGGAACAGAACCAGCAAGCCGAAGAGAATCGCCGCCAGCGCGATCCCTTCAAAGATCCTGCCCAGAAGCTCCCGACGCCTTCGCCGCCCCATCGATCTCACCCTCCCTTACCGATAGACCTCCCGATAGCGCTCAATGATGCGCATCGCCAGCAGGTTCAACACCAGCGTAAACAGGAAGAGCACCAATCCCACCGCAAAGATGGTGCGGAATTCCAGCGTGCCGTGGGGAGTATCCCCCAGGCTGACCTGGACAATATAGGCGGTCATCGTCTCGATCGCCTTTCGCGGATCGAGGGTCAGGATCGGTCGCTGGCCGGCGGCAATGGCCACGATCATCGTTTCCCCGATCGCCCGCGAAGCGGCGAGGATGAACGAAGCCACGATCCCGGAGAGCGCCGCCGGGAGCACCACCCGCAGGGCCACCTCCAGACGGGTGGCCCCCAGGGCATAAGCGGCCTCCCGCAGCGAGCTGGGCACCGCGTAGAGCGCGTCCTCGCTGAGGGAGGAGATCAGCGGGATGATCATCACCCCCATCGTCAGGCCCGCGCTCAGGGCGTTGAATGTTTCCAGGTCGGGGATGATCCGTTTCAGGAGAGGTGTAACAAATAACAGGGCAAAGTAGCCGTAGACCACCGTGGGGATCCCCGCCAGAACCTCCAGGGCGGGTTTCAGGATTGCCCGGACCCGCGCCGGCGCATATTCGCTCAGATAGATGGCGCTCAGCAAGCCCACGGGTATCGCCAGGGCCAGAGCAACCGCCGAGGTGAGAAAAGTCCCCGCAACCAGAGGCAGAATCCCGAAATGTTTCTGAGCAAACAGGGGTGTCCACTGGGGATTGGTGAGGAATTCCACGAGGGAGACCTGCTGAAAGAAGGGGATCGCCTCCACGACCAGGACCGCCACGATGCCCAGTGTAGTGAACACGGAGACCATGGCGGCGAAGAAGAGCAGGGCCTGGATCGCCAGCTCCCCCCATTCCCGCCATCGGGCCGCCATTCCCCGCTGAAGACGCGCCGCATAGATCTCTGCTACTGAACGGGTTGTCAGCCCCATCTGTCGCTCGCTCCAGATGCTCGATAGCCCCCCTTCGGGCCGTGATGAGCTTTGATGGAAGAGCGCTGAAGGGACCCCTCTCCCCAATGCGTTTTCGATCTGAGCCGGGCGTCGAAGGCGCCCCGCCCAGATCGAAAAACCCCGGGAAAAATCATCACGCCCAAGGAGAGCCATCCCCTGATGTTCCATCGTTACTATTATAGGGGAAAAGCTCCGCCCCGCCGCCCGCTGGACCACCGGATCGGGAACTACCCTGTGGCCCGGGTAGCGCATTGTCCAGGCATTCGGAGGGAAGGGGGATCAAGGGGCGGGGCCATCCCACCTCTCCCCGCGGACCCCGAACTGCGTAACCCCCAAGGGAGAAGGGAGATCATTCTGGATCCCCGAGAAGAAGGTTGGGTCGAGGACCTTTGACCCCCGACCCAACCTCTGAAAACCCCAGGGGGAGAAGAGGAGCCATCCTCACTGCTCCGCTTTCAGCAGGTCCTCAATGCTCACCCCCACCTGAGGCCCACCCTTGAAGACGCTGCCCACCTTACGGGCCTCAAAGCGCTGAAGCGCCAGCTGATATACGGTATCCGGAAGCGGAATGTAGCCCACCTGCTTCGCCAGGGCCGGCCCCTGGGTGAGATAGAACCGGATGAAGGCCTCCACCTCCGGGCGATCCGCTGCCTTCCGGTTCACATAAATGAACAGCGGGCGTGAGAGGGGCTGGTAAGTGCCGTCCCGAACCGTCTGCTCCGAAGGTGGGACGCAACCCTTCCCATTGTCGATCGCCAGGGCCTTCAGCTTGTCCTGATTCTCGAAATAATAAGCCAGCCCGAAGTAGCCCAGAGCGTATTTGTCATTGGCCACGCCCTGGACCAGCACGTTATCATCCTCGCTGGCGGTGTAGTCCCCCCGGCTGGCATCCTCCTTGCCCACGATCGCCTCGGTGAAGTAGTCAAATGTTCCACTATCCGTGCCCGGGCCGAAGAGGCTGAGGGGCGCATCTGGCCACTGAGGGTTCACCTGGTTCCAGCGGGTGATCTTCCCCTGAGCATCGGGTTCCCACATCTTTTTCAAGTCAGCGACCGTGATGCAGGCCACCCAGTCGTTCTGAGGATTCACCACCACCGAAAGGGCATCGTAGGCCACGGGGAGCTCGATGAATTCGATCCCATTCTTCTGGCAGGCCTCCATCTCGGAGGTCTTGATGGGGCGGGAGGCATTCGAGATATCGGTCTCCCCAGCGCAGAACTTCTTGAAACCGCCCCCCGTGCCGCTGATCCCCACCACTACCTTCACGTTGGGATGGGCTTTCTGGAACTCCTCCGCAACCGCCTCGGAGATCGGGTAGACCGTGGAGGAGCCATCGATCTTGATCTCCCCACTCAGCTGTTGAGCGGGCGTCACCGGAGTGGTCGTCGGCCCGGCTGCTGGCTGGGTCGGTGTTGCCGCCGGCTGGCACGCCGCCGCCACCAGCGCAAGCCCAAACATCACCGCAGCAAGGGCGGAACGCAAACTCATGCTGTCCTCCTCAGAATTGAGATGGATCTGGAAAGCGAGGACCTGTGCCTCGTTTTCCCACCCCAGGCCGCCGCGACGGCCTGATGCGGAAAAACGATCGAAGCTGGCTCACCCCGCCCTGCGGGTCCGCGCTGACCGCCTGGCCCGCCCGCCGGTCGAGCGGAGTTCCAACGGGATCCGATGCTCTTCCAGAAATTGACGGAGGGCATCGCTCTCCGGAAGGCTGAGCAACACCTGATGCTCTTCCCGCCGCAGGAGGATGTGATAGTAAGGCCGCCAACCGGCTTCCCGATAAACATAAACCGGGGGTTCGATCGCCCAGCCCCCATCCAGGGCAAATTGCAAATCCACCAGCTCGGCGTATCCGGGATGCAGCCCTTCGGCGTGGCGGCGCAACGCGTTCCAGAAGCCCAGGCACTCCGAGAACTCATTCAGGGTTTGCGTTTGCATGGTTTCCCCTCCTGCGGGAGAACAGTTCCTTTAAAGGGCAAAATCGGCGCGTTAGGGGATTTGTTTCCCCGAACGCGCGAACCTCAGGATCGGAATCAGGCCGCCATCCGCCAGGCCCGCAACTCCCGGCGCAGCGCCTCCAACCGCTCCATCTCTGCCAGCAGGCTCCGCAGACGGATCCCCTCCTCATCTTCACCTTCCCGGACCAGGCGGGTGAGCTCCTCCCGGAGCCGCCGAAGCCGCTCGTCCACCTGAACCATGGTCTCCATAAGCACCTCCCGCTCCTTAAGTTCACCCTTATCGTAATAGAGTTCAGGGAAATGCGAGTCAAGGGATCTTTCGCGTTTTGCGAAAGGGAAGTTAAATCTTTTTCACATAGAAGCGAGGCAGCGAACCCTCTTCCCGGGGTTTCAGGCTGGGCCGGGCGCCAAAGGCCTCAGGCCCAGCACCCCTAACCCCGAATTCGATTATCCCGTTAGATGACAGGGCTTCAGCCCTGCTCTACAATCCCTAAGGGAGGGAAGCATATGCCTCCACGCTCCTCGGGAGGAGGCCAGCTATGACGATCCCGTTTGATCGATTACGCCGGGCGCTGGAGGAGGAGCAGTTCCGGTTGAGGGAAGAGCTGGCCCGGCTGGACGCCCGGGCACCGGAAGGGATCGGTTACCATGACCATATGGCGGATGACGCGACCGATGTGATGGATCAAACCACCCGGGCCGCCCTGCGGCGGCATCTCGAGATCCGCCTTCAGGAAGTGGAGGCCGCGCTGAGGCGGATGGAGGAAGGAACATATGGGATCTGCGTGATGTGCGGCCGGCCCATCGATATCGCCCGGCTGAAAGCGATCCCTTTTGCGGCCCTTTGCCTGGAATGTCAGTCCAAACGCGAGCGATGATGAGGCCAGGGGCCATGTCGCGTTGGCGCTTTGTTCCGCAAAAATCCTTCCGGGCTGGAGCCGGGAAGGCCGCTGTCATGGGCCCTCCCGGCCCAAAAAGCCTTTCCATTAGAATGACACACCCCTGCTTCTTTCAAGGATATGAGATGGGGAAGGCCAACGGCCCCACCCCCAAGCAGTCAACATGAATAGGACTTACGCAGTTCGTTTCCCATGAGGGCAAAGATTTTTCTCCTCCCTCCCCACGGCCCAAAGGGCCGTGGGGAGGGAGGAGAAAGGGGGTGGGGCCATTCCGTTCCACCTTTAGAGCTTTCAACTGCGTAACTCCTAACTAAATCCATGTGAGAAGCACTCGGCTCATCCAGGTGGAGGCATCCTTCAATGGGACGACGCTGGATCATGGGCCTGATGGCCCTCGTGACGTTCGCCGCTGATCAGCTGAGCAAAGCATGGGTGCGGGAGAACCTGGCTCTTTACGAGTCCTGGGCCCCGATCCCGGCCCTGGCCCGTTATTTCACGTTCACCCACGTCACCAACACCGGCATCGCCTTCGGCCTGTTCCGGGAGTGGGGATCGATCCTGGTGGCGGTGGCTGTGGTCGTCATTGCATTCCTTCTGCTTTACACCCATCAGCTGGCCACCGCCCGCTGGCCGATCCAGATCGCCGTGGGTCTGCAACTGGGGGGCGCCTTCGGCAACCTGATCGACCGGATCCGGTTCGGGTTCGTTACGGACTTCCTGGATTTTAAGTTCTGGCCCGTCTTCAACCTGGCGGATAGCGCCATCGTGGTGGGCATGGTTCTGCTGCTCGCGCTCATGGGATGGGAGGAACGGGCCCAGCCCCATCCGCCGGTCTCCTCGCCATCCGAGGATCCCCGGGGGAAGTGATTGGCTTTCGGAGAATGGGAGGAGCCGTCCAGGCAGCCTTCTCCGCCCTCGGCGAGGAAGAGATCCATGACGCCTGCGATCGAGGTCTTTCATCTCCATAAATATTATCGGGTCCATCATAAGGCGCCCGGGCTCATGGGCTCTCTGCGGGCGTTCTTCCACCGGCGCTATCGGGTGGTCCGCGCGGTGGAGGACATCTCATTCACCATTGAACCTGGGGAAATCGTCGGCTTCCTCGGCCCCAACGGTGCCGGCAAAACCACGACCCTCAAGATCCTGGCGGGCCTCCTTTACCCTACGGCGGGAGAGGTGCGGGTGCTGGGGTTTATCCCCCAGCGCCGCGAACGGGCGTTCCTGCGACAGATCACCCTGGTGATGGGGCAGAAGCAACAGCTGCTGTGGGATCTTCCGGCGATCGAGACCTTCCTGCTGAATCGGGCTGTCTACGGGATCCCGGAGGCGGAGTTCCGGCGCACGTTGAACGAGCTAATGGAGTTGCTGGATCTGGAGGGGTTGCTCACCAAGCAGGTGCGCAAGCTGAGCCTGGGCGAACGGATGAAGTGCGAGCTGGCGGCAGCTCTCCTCCATCGCCCTCGCGTGCTGTTCCTGGATGAGCCCACCATCGGGCTGGATGTGACGATGCAGGCCCGGATCCGGGATTTCATCCGGGAATACAACCGCCGGACCGGGGCCACGGTTCTGCTGACCAGCCACTATATGGCCGATGTGGCCGCCCTCTGCCGCCGGGTGCTGGTGATCCATCGGGGGCACCTGCTCTACGACGGCGACCTGGAGGCGCTGGCGGAGCGGGTGACCCCTTATCGCATCGTGCGGGTTACTATGGCCCAGCCCCTCCCGATGAACACCCTTTCGCCTTTCGGTGAGGTATTGAGCCTGAACTCCCATCGAGCGGAGCTCCGGGTTCCTCGGGCCCGGACCGCGGAGATCGCTGCCGCCATGCTCACCGCCCTCCCGGTGACCGATCTGGCCATCGAGGAGCCGCCCGTGGAGGAGGTGATTCGTCGCGTCTTCGCCGAGGCCGCGCAACTGGAACCCGAACTCGCCGCGCGATGGCGGGAGCCTGAGGAGGAAACCGGGCTCGAGGCGGAAGCCCCGGAATGGACGGATGGGTAGCGCTCTTATTCGGAGTGAGATCGGGACCATGAAAGCCGTGGCGGAAACCCCCTCCCGCCCTTCTCGCTTTTCGGAAGCCCTGGCCGCCCTGGGCGCCACCCTCCGGGCTTATCCGACGTTGCTGCGCATCTACTGGGCCCGAACGCTGGAATACCGGATCCAGATCCTGATCTGGATCCTCTCCGGCGCCGTGCCGCTGGTGATGCTCGCCGTCTGGCTTTCCATGGCCCGGGAAGGGCCCATCGGGTCCTTCGACGCCGGGACGTTTGTGGGATACTATCTGGCCGCCATCTTCCTGCGCCGGATGACCGGGGTGTGGATCATCTGGGATCTCAACCGGGATATCCGGACCGGGGGGCTGAGCGCGCGGCTGCTGCGGCCCCTTCACCCCCTGCATTATGATCTGGCCCGCACCCTGGCCTCCCGCCCGCTCCAGGCCATGCTCGTCGGTCCCCCCATCGCCCTGGCCCTCTACCTGTACCCGGGTCCCCAGCTCGATCTCGCGCCCATCAACCTGCTCCGGGTGGCTGCTGCCACGTGGATGGCCCTGCTCCTCGAATTCTTCTTTCAATACGCGATCGGCCTCACTGCCTTCTGGACCTCCCAGGCGGTGGCCTTCCACGAAGTCTGGTTCTTCATCAAAGCGCTGGGATCCGGATATGTGATCCCCCTGGCATTGATGCCCGAAAGCATCCAGCAGCTGCTGCGCTGGACTCCTTTCCCGCTGGTGCTCTCGTTTCCGTTAGAGATGCTGCTGGGGCGGCTCCCGCCGGAGCGCATCGCATATGGCTTCATCGCTCAGGGCATGTGGCTGGCCCTGGCGATCGCCCTGGTCACCCTGCTCTGGCATCTGGGGATCCGACGCTACGAAGCGTTCGGAGCCTGACCCGCTCGATCCGCGTCATCCCGCATGCGGATGGGACGGGCCCGGAGGCTCACCTTCCGGGCTCGGGGCGCCCTGCGCCTCCAGTATCCGGTTCCGCGATCGATCCGTTCGTTTATTGCACTCTGTCTTGGGTTGGGGTGGGCCACCGAAGGCCGCCCACCCCAACCCAAAAATCGAAAAACTTACCGCACAGAAACTCTCACGATCCCAAACCATGCGAAACAGGAAGAGGTAACGATGGCCACGATCTTTCCGGTGGGGAAGCTTCCCCTGGAGCTCATGCGGCGTCTGCTGGACTTCCCGATCCCGGATCCGCGGGTGCGGCTCGGGCCGGGGATCGGCCTGGACGCGGCGGTGGTCGACATGGGGGACCGCTGCCTGGTGGTCAAGGCGGACCCCATCACGTTCGCCACCGACGCGATTGGATGGTATGCGGTTCAGATCAATGCCAACGACATCGCGACCACCGGCGCTCTCCCCCGCTGGATGATGGCCATCCTCCTCCTGCCGGAAGGGCGCACGGATGTGGATCTGGTCGAGCGGATCTTCCAGCAGCTCCGCTCCGCCTGCGAGGCTCTGGGCATCACATTGATCGGCGGCCACAGCGAGGTCACTTACGGTCTGGATCGACCGATCATCGCCGGGTTTATGTTAGGGGAAGTTCACCCCGACCGGTTGATCACCCCCCGCGGCGCCCGTGTGGGCGATCGGGTGATCCTGAGCAAACCGATCGCCATTGAAGGCACCTCCGTGATCGCTCGGGAGAAGCGCGCGGAGCTGTTGCCGATCTTTGGGGAAACTTTCCTCGAGCGATGCGCGGATTTCCTTTACAACCCCGGGATCAGCGTGCTGGAGGATGCGCAGATCGCCCTGAGGGCGGGCCGGGTGCACGCAATGCATGATCCGACCGAGGGCGGGCTGGCCACCGGGCTCTGGGAGCTGGCCCGGGCCGCCGGCCTGGGGATCCGGGTGGACCGCGAGGCGGTGCCGATTTATCCGGAGACGCTGGCCCTGTGCCAGCACTACAGGCTGGATCCCTGGGGCCTGCTGGCTTCCGGCTCGCTGCTCATCGTCGCTCCACCGGAAGACGCACCCGCGATCCGGGACGCGTTGATCGCGGCCGGGCGTGCTGCGGCGATCATCGGCGAGCTCCGGCCCGTGGAGGAAGGGGAATGGATCGAACACGACGGACGACGGGAGCCCCTCCAGCCCTTCCCCCGGGATGAGCTGGCTCGACTCTTCGAGTGACCGCGGATGAGGCGGCGCGTCCAAAGCGCGCCACTTATCCGCGCCTCCCCCTCCCTAACGCCTCGACCGTGCGGTTGTGAATCGTTCATTCCGCGTAGGGTAAGCGTCCAGGAACCTCCGGAATTCCTGTTACGTTATAATTAGAGAAAGGCCAACTTCAGGATAAGAATCGTCAGGACTTTTCAGCCATAAGGTTGGGGCAAACAAATCAATGATGCGGAGGAACCCATGGTAGACCTGATCCTGACCTTCCTCGGACTTATCCTCCCTGTGGTGGGCCGCTGCATTCCACCGGACGGGGACCCGGCGTTCTGCCCTCGTCCGAGCGCAACCCGGATTCCTCCTCGAACTTCCGTAAGTGGAGCGGTGGATCCCCCGGGATCCTATCGGGCCCGGACCGGAACCCAGGCCCAGCCCCTGGTCCCTTACGCCTATGCCTTTGTGAAAGCGCCCGCTCCGACCTATCGCACGCCGGAAGACGCCCTGAACGGTGGCTCCCCCCGGCGGGTCTTCCCCCGAGGCTATGTGTGGGTTAGCGTGCACGGTCGTGTGGAAGCTGGCGGGAAGGTATTCTATCAAATCAACAAAGATGAATATATGGAGGCCTCGTATCTGGCCTTCGGTGCCCCCTCGAGCTTTCAGGGAATGGCCTTCAGCACCCCGCCGACCCGTCCCTTCGGCTGGATCGTCCAGGCCACCCAGCCCTCAGAGGAACCCGGCCGGGCGCCTTCTCCGAAGGCCCCCACCCTGCCGCGTTATACACCCATTACGGTGGAAGAGATCCGCCACGTGGGAGAGCAGAAGTGGTATCGCATCGGTCCGGATCAGTGGGTGAAGGAGCAAGCCGTCGGGCTGGTGTTCCCCACCCGACCACCCGCAGGGATCCCACCGGGCGCGAAATGGATCGAGGTCAATCTTTATGAGCAAACCCTGGCGGCTTATGAAGGGGACCGGCTGGTTTATGCCACCCTGATTTCCTCTGGCCGGGCCCGCACCCCCACGGTCACCGGCCTCTTTCGGATTCAGGTGAAGGCCCGAACAACGCTGATGGACGGGGACATCTTCGGCTATTACTATCTGGAGGATGTGCCGTGGACCATGTTCTTCTATCAGGGTTATGCGCTCCACGGCGCTTACTGGCACGATCGCTTTGGCCTTCCACAGAGCCGGGGTTGCGTGAACCTGGCGCCCATCGATGCCCGATGGCTGTTTGAATGGGCGGAACCTTATGGGGACGCGCATTTTGTGCGCGCGACCCCCGATAACCCAGGCACCTGGGTCTGGGTGCACCAATGAAACAGCGCTCCAGCAGGGGCGAAGCGAAAGGATTTCGGGAGCCGGGCCAGGGGCGAAAGGCCTCCCGCCCAACCTCCTTAAAATATTGGCTCATATCGGTAGGAGTTACGCAGTTGAAAGCTCTAAAGGTGGGACGGAATAGCCCCACCCCAAAATCCTTTTTTGGGGGCGGAGCGGGGCGCCTTCGGCGCCCCGCTCCGCCCCCAAAGCCCCCATGGGAAACGAACTGCGTAAGTCCTGATCGGTTTCGAGGCGAAGAGGGGCTCAAAATCCATTCGGGGTTCAATTTCCCCATCCTCACGGCCCTTTGGGCCGCGAGGATGGGGAAAGGGGGGAGGGACCTGCCCGTCAAACGTTCAGCCCAGACCCAAACCGGGGATTTCACCCCAAAGGCCCCATTGAGCCAGGATATTTGGGGAAGGACAGCCTCATCCCTCCGAACAGGGACCCGCTGCCTCAACCCTACCCCAAAAGGGCTCTTTTCAGGTAAACTGGAGGGAGACCGTATGGAAGGGAGAAAGGGCACGTATGGTTCCCCTGGAGCTGATCTACCTCTTTGCGGGCGGGGCATTGATCGTCGGCCTCCTCTTCGGCCTCGCCTTCGGGCTCGCCCTCCGAGGAGGGAGCGGTTCGCCGAGCGCCAGCGCGCCCCCGCCACCGAAAACGGAGACCGGCATCGCGCTGATCAGAGGACCGGACGGTGCCTGGTGGATAGAGGTCGGAAAGCAACGTTACCGACACCTCCGGGAGATCCATGATCACCAGGCGGCCATGCTGGTTCTGGAAGCCTTCCGGGCGATCCGAGGGATGACCGAGGGCTCTGCAGAGCTTCCCCTTCCCACCTCCGGAATCTTCTCCTCCGGGCCGGCCCTGGCCGAGCAACTGGATCAAGTCCTCCAGGAACTCCTTCGTCGCCACCCGGCGCTCCCCTATCGGGCGGTTCGCTTCGAGACTCTACCGGATGGCACGCTGGGCATCATCGTGGGCGCGCAACGCTATAGCCGGCCGGAGGAGGTGCCGGATCCTAACCTCCGCGCGCTCCTTCAGGAGGCCATCCGACAGTGGTCGGAAGGTGCAAAACCCTCCGGGTAAGAGCGCCAACCTGTTTGCGGCTATCCCTGGCCCTCGGGAGCCCACCAGCGATAATCCAGATCGGGGAACACCCGATCCAGCTCGTAGTATTCCTCCGCCAGATCCTCATCCGGGTGCCCTGCCTCGACGGAGCGGCAAAGCGCTTCGAAGCGCTCCAGGTGGGTCATGAAGCGCTCGATGGCATAGGCGCGCGCCTGACCCGAGGTCACCAGGAAGGGCCAGTCGCTGGCTTGCAGGAGGAGTAGCTCCCGGGCCGCCTGATTCAGGACCTTCCGGGTTGCCGGGTCGGCCTCCGGATGCCCGGCGGCCAGCCGTTCCATCCGGGCCTCCGCTTCATAGATCGGCCCCCACATCCAGTGGGTCTCCGGATTATCCCAGGTCCAGTGCCCGCCTCCCAGCCCCCAGCTGGATTCCGGCAGGACCAGCACCTCACTGGGAGGATATGCCTCTACATACTCCCGGGCTGTGGTCAGCCAGACCTCCTCGCTTTCCGCCAGGCGTCGCAGGACCTCTCGGATCCAATCCACCCCTTCGAACCACCAGTGGCCAAACAGCTCCGCATCGTAATTCGAGGCGATCAGGCCCACCTGCCCGGTCGATCGGTGGAATTCGCGCAGGAGATCATGTACCAGGTCGACGAAGTGCCGGGCGTGCTGCTCTACCTTGTAGGCTGCCCATTCCGGATGATAAACATCTTTCTCGCCCAGATCCACCTTTCCGGTCACCCGCCAGTATTGCAATCCCGACTGCCCATCTTTCTTGTGGAACTCCCGATAATCGAAATCACCCGGATATCCCCAGTCGGCAGACCACACCTGCATCCCGGTCTGGTTATTACGGGCCACCACCGCCACGCCGGAATGCTCGCCGCCCGGCACATCCGTGCGGGCCACATAATACGGACGGTAGGTGGTTCCACGGGTCTGCTTCGCAGTTTCAAAGGGGATCACATAATGGCGTACGATCTGGCCGTAAGGCCCGATGGCCTCCCCGGCCGCCTTTCCCACCGGCCGCCCGCCTTCCACCGCATGGGTTTCGGCAAAGAACAGGCGGAATCCTTCACGGGCGAGGAAAACCTCCAGGCCCGGCCGGATGGTTCCATCTGGCAGGTGATAAGCCGGTCGATAGGCGCATTCGGGAAGCCAGATCGAGAACGGATCCCTTCCGAAAAACCGCCGGTAGGTCTGGGCCCCCACTCGCAGCTGCCCCCGGATGGAGGAATCCCGGGAGAGGAGAGGAAGGTAGCCGTGGGTGGCCGCGCTGGTCACCAGCTCCAGGATGCCTGCCTCCTGGAGCTGTCGGAAGGCCCCGATCAGATCCCTTCCATAACGCCCGGTGAAATGTCGGAGCCGCCGGTCGTAGAACTCCACATAAAACCGGGCCAGCTCCCGAAGGTGAGCGTTCCCCTCCGCCTCAAAGCGCAAGACATCCTGTTCCGCCCGTTTCCGACGATCGATCACATATTCGATGAAATGCTCCTGGATCAACGGATCCGCCAGCTGATCCGCCAGCACAGGGGTGAGGCTGAGGGTGAGGCGAGCCGGGATCCCCTGTTCGTGGAGCTCGTAGAGGGCATCCAGGAGCGGGAGATAGGTCTCGGCGATGGCCTCGTGCAACCACTCCTCCCCATGGGGCCAGCGCCCCGCTCGACGGCAGTAGGGGATGTGGGCATGGAGGACGAAGGTGAAGGCTCCGATCCGCGTCATCGGCAGGCTCCTCTCTTCGGGATCTCCTCCATGATACCCGGAAACTCCGATGATAACTCGCCTCCCTGTTTCCTCATCTCCCACGCCTTCCCCAGGAACCATCCCCGGGCCCTTCGCCACCCTTTGCGAAGCCTGCCACCCGCAGGGAGGGATGGTCCCTGGAATTGGCCCTTCCCTGCGCGGGGTCACGGAGCGGCATTCCCCGGATTTCATCCGCCAGCAGCTTCAGAACGGGCGCGGGGATATGCCGGGTTTCCAGGACCGTCTGAGCGCCGAAGATCTGGAGCAGCTGCTGGCCTACCTTCGAACCCTGAGCGGTCCGCCGGCTTTCAACCGGACACCTTCCCCACCGGATCCGGCGGCGGCCGCGCGGGGACAGGCGCTCTTTCGCGAGCGTTGCGAGTCATGCCATCTGGACGGCGGGCGACAACCGGGGATCGGCCTGGGGTTCGAGCCCCCCGCTCCGGTCCTGGTGAACGAAGTGCGGCGGCATACCTCCGCCTTCATCGCCCGGCAGATCCGGGAGGGGGGCGGGCAGATGTCCGCGATCGGAGCGGATCTGGCGGACGCCCAGGTGGCCGATCTGCTGGCTTATCTGAGTGCGCTGACCTCTCGCGAAGGCCCATGATCGCCCAATTCAGCGGATGTTCGTGGTTCCCGCATCGGACGGCTTGTCGCTGATGTGGAAACCACTCTTTTATCCCAACTTTCAGGAGGGCGCCATGAAGCGGTTCGTGTTCAGCATCGGAGTTCTATGGTCGATTTTATTCGTCGCCGCCGCTCCAGCACAGGAAACGGTCACGATCACCTTGCGTGAGCAGAGCGGCTCCGGGCAATCCGGAACGGCGGTTCTCCGGGCGATGGGGGATCAGACGGAGGTGACGGTGAACATCACACCAGGTCCGGCAGGGGTGGATCAGCCAGCCCACATCCACGAGGGCACATGCGCCAACCTGAACCCCAAACCCACCTTCCCCCTCACCCCGATCCGGGATGGCCGATCCACCACCACCGTCAACGCGAAGCTGACCGATCTCCTGACCAAACCCTTTGCGATCAATGTCCACAAATCGGCCCAGGAGGTTTCCGTATATGTGGCCTGTGGCGAGATCGTGGCCGCACTGCCGCGGACCGGTGGGGGATCCACGGGGGTTCCGCTG
>Ga0105160_1000589_pt1 | contig 16408 bp, 13 predicted proteins | sample GXS110809BmetaG_FD_89591 | JGI IMG/M metagenome (GOLD analysis project Ga0105160, IMG submission 89591) | Hot spring microbial communities from Gongxiaoshe hot spring, China to study Microbial Dark Matter (Phase II) - GXS 110809B | ecosystem: Environmental > Aquatic > Thermal springs > Hot... | reverse complement strand
GAAGGAGATAGTGAGGATCCTTCAGGCCAGGGCGGAAGAGGTGCTGGAGATGGTCTATTCAGAGGTGAAGCGGGCCCAGTTCGACGTGATGCTAGCGGCGGGCCTCGTCCTTACTGGAGGTGTGGCCAGCTTACCCGGCCTTGACGAGCTAGCAGAACAACTACTAGGGATCCCAGTGCGGGTGGGGTTCCCTAAAGGAGTACATGGGATGGCCGATGTGGTGGGCACTCCGGCCTTTGCTACAGGGGTAGGGCTTCTGCGTTGGGGTCTTACCCTAGAGGGCTTACGTTACCGCCCTATTCGCCAGGGCTCCTCTATCTGGGGCCGCATCACGAACTGGTTGAAGCTTCTTATTCCGCAATAGGAGGGGGCCATGACCAGGAGTGGCATGCAGAAGGTAGAAATGGACGGCCTGCCGTCCATTAAAGTTGTAGGGGTGGGAGGGGGAGGATGCAACACCCTCAATCGCATGATCCGCGTAGGAGTAAAGGGCGCTGAGTTTATCGCTATCAACACCGATGCCCAGGCCCTTGCCCACTGTGAGGCATCCATCAAGCTGCGCATAGGGGACCGCCTCACTAAGGGCCTTGGGGTGGGAGGCGATCCTGAGAAGGGACGCCAGGCGGCGGAGGAGTCCCTGGAGGAAGTGAAGGAAGTCCTAAAAGGGGCCGACATGGTCTTCATCACCGCTGGCATGGGGGGTGGGACAGGGACTGGGGCTTCCCCCCTCATCGCCCAGGTGGCCAAGAATCTGGGGGCACTTACCGTGGCTGTGGTCACCCGTCCCTTCTCCTTCGAGGGGATGCGGCGGCGGCGCAACGCCGATATGGGCATCTCTCAACTCCAGGAAGAGGTGGACACCCTTATCGTAATACCCAACGACCGCCTATTGGCAGTCTGCGACCCCAAGACCACCGTGAGGGAAGCCTTTTTAATGGCCGATGAGATTTTGCGTCAGGGGATCCAAGGGATCGTCGACCTCATCGTAGTCCCTGGGGAGATCAACCTCGACTTCGCCGATGTGAGGCGCATAATGGCCAACACCGGTACTGCCCTTATGTCCATAGGCTATGGGCGTGGCGACAACCGGGCAGTGGAGGCAGCGAAAGCCGCTATCCATAGCCCCCTTCTAGACGTAAGCGTTCACGGGGCTAAGGGGATCCTCTACAATATGGCCTCCTCAGGTGATCTGTCCATAGAAGAGCTGAACATGGCAGGGCAAGTCATCGCCGAGGTGGCCGACCCAGAGGCCGAAATCATCTTTGGCAACTCTATCGACCCCACCTTAGAAGATCAGGTCCGCATCACCCTTATCGCTGTCGGCTTCCCTTCTGGGCCGGCACATAACAGGGAGGCCTTGCCCCAAAGAGACCTGCAGCACCTCCCCCAAGAAGGCCAGGGGGAGCTATGGGATACTGACCTCCCATCCTTCCTGCGCCGCCATACCCAACTCCGGTAACCTACCCTACCCCATCGCCCCCAAAAAGAGGGCCACTAACCCCCCTTTCCACATCCCTGTGGACAAGGTGTGGATATGCCACAAGATATTGGGTTTGGGGGGTTGACAAGGTCAAGATATTGTGGTAGAGTTTTTACGTCTGGGATGGAGTGTCCGTTCTGTGGGCATGGGGAATCGCGGGTAGTGGACTCGCGGCCGACGGTTGGTGGGGTGAGGAGGCGTCGCGAGTGTGTGGGGTGTGGTCGTCGTTTCACCACCATGGAGAGGGTAGAGCTAGAGGATGTCATGGTGGTGAAGAAGGATGGTCGGCGGGAGCCGTTCTCGCGGGAGAAGATCCTTGCTGGGGTTCGCAAGGCATGTGAGAAGCGTCCCATACCTACCGGCGCTCTGGAAGAGCTGGTGGAGCGGGTAGAACGGGAAGTCTACTCCTTGGGCAAGGCCGAGGTGCCGACGAGCTACATAGGTGATTTGGTGATGGATGGGCTTAGACAGCTGGACCGCATCGCTTATATCAGGTTCGCTAGTGTGTACCGGGCCTTCGCCGATGTGGACGAGTTGGAGCGTGAGTTAGAGGCCCTCAAGGCTGGTTGGCCTCGGCCTGATGTGCCCCCGGGACAGCTGGTGTTACTGCCTGAGGTAAAGGCCGCCTCAAGGTTGTCGGGACGTGGTGCGGCATCTTCGTGGAGCAGGCGGCGACGGGTTAGTAGGGGCTAAGGGGCCATGGCGTTGGGACGGGGCCTTTTTTCAGCTTCAGGCTGAACTTCTTGTTGGGGGAGGTCTAAGATGATAGAGGTAAGCTCAGACCAGTCGCTTCGCATCTCTCGCTTCTTCACGCGGCCAGGGGTAGACCCTTTCCAGGAGGTAGAGTGGGAGGAGCGTAACGCCGTCATTGAGGGCCCCGATGGCAAGCCCGTATTCCAGCAAGAAGGGGTGGAGTTTCCGGCCTTTTGGAGCCAACATGCTACCAACGTTGTCGCCTCTAAGTACTTCCGTGGCCAGCTAGGTACGCCCCAAAGGGAACGCTCGGTACGTCAGCTCATCTCGAGGGTGGTGGATACCATTACTTGCTGGGGCAGAGATGGAGGATATTTCGCCACTGAGGAGGAGGCGGAGACCTTCCGCCAGGAGCTTAAGTACCTTCTTTTGCACCAAATGGCTGCCTTCAACTCCCCTGTTTACTTCAACGTGGGTATAGAAGAGAGGCCCCAGTGCTCGGCCTGTTTCATCCTCTCGGTAGAAGACAATATGGAGTCCATACTGGATTGGTACAAGACAGAGGGGAAGATTTTCAAAGGCGGCTCGGGATCTGGGATCAACCTCTCCTCCCTTAGGTCATCCAAGGAACCCCTCTCCTCTGGGGGCATGGCCTCTGGGCCTGTCTCCTTTATGCGGGGCGCCGATGCCATCGCTGGCACCATCAAGTCAGGTGGGAAGACGCGCCGGGCGGCCAAGATGGTAATCCTCAACGTGGACCACCCTGACATTGAGGAGTTCATCTGGTGCAAGGCGAAGGAGGAGCGCAAGGCGCGTGCCCTAGCCCAGGCCGGCTGGGATTCCTCTTTAGACTCTGACCTTTGGATATCCATCCAGTACCAGAACGCCAATAACTCGGTGCGCGTGACCGATGATTTCATGCGCGCTGTCATAGAAGACCGGGAGTGGCATACGCGCTATGTCACTACGGGCCAAATATGCTCCACCTACAGGGCACGCGACCTTTTGCGACAGATGGCACAGGCCGCTTGGGAGTGCGCTGACCCAGGCATCCAGTACGACACCACCATCAACGACTGGCATACATGTCCTAACTCGGGGCGCATCAATGCTAGCAACCCCTGCTCCGAATACATGCACTTGGACGACTCGGCCTGTAACCTGGCCTCCCTCAACCTCCTCAAGTTCCTGCGGGAAGACTATACCTTTGACGTTGAGGCCTTCAAGCGGGCAGTGGAGGTAATGATCACCGCCCAAGAGATCATCGTGGACAATGCCTCCTATCCTACCGATAAGATTGCGCGCAATGCCCACAACTATCGCCAGTTGGGGCTGGGCTACACCAACTTGGGGGCCTTGCTCATGACCCTCGGCTTGCCTTACGACTCAGAACAGGGGCGAGCGTATGGGGCGGCCGTAACTGCCCTCATGAGTGGCTATGCCTACGCCGTCTCGGCCCGCATCGCTGCCCGCCTGGGCCCCTTCCCAGGGTATGAGGCCAACCGGGAGCCCATGTTGAGAGTGATAAGCAAGCACCGAGAACACGCCTACCGTATCTATGAGCTGGGCCGCTACGGTCGCCTGGCCTCGGAGCCCGAACTTGGGGAGCCGGAATGGGCAGCCCAAGTACCGGGCCTTTTGGAGCTAGTGGCCGCTGCCCGCCAAAGCTGGGACGAAGCTCTTGCCCTAGGTAAGGCTCACGGCTACCGCAATGCCCAGGTGACCGTAATCGCCCCCACGGGGACGATCAGCTTCATGATGGACTGCGATACCACTGGCATTGAGCCCGAGCTGGCCCTGGTGAAATACAAGCTCCTGGTAGGGGGAGGGATGATGCGGCTGGTGAACCGGGCCGTTCCCAGGGCCCTGCAGCGGCTAGGCTACTCGCGCGACCAAATAGAGGCGATAGTGGCCTACGTAGAGGCCCACGGCACCATGGAGGGTGCTCCTCACTTGCGAGAGGAACACTTGCCTGTCTTCGACTGCGCCTTCAAGGCGCCAGAGGGCCAACGTTTCGTCCACTGGATGGGCCACATTCGCATGATGGGCGCCGTCCAGCCCTTTATCTCTGGCGCCATCTCCAAGACGGTCAACTTGCCCGAAGATGCCACGGTGGAGGATGTGGAGCAGGCCTTCGTTGAGGGATGGCGACATGGGCTAAAGGCCCTCTCCATCTACCGCAACGGTAGCAAGACCACCCAGGTGTTGGTGACCGAGCTCCAGGAGGAGAGGCCAAAGCCAGTGCGCCGTCGCCTGCCTGATACCCGTCAGTCCCTCACCCATAAGTTTGCGGTGGGAGGTCACGAGGGCTACATCACCGTAGGCCTGTATGAGGACGGCTTCCCTGGTGAGATCTTCATCACCATGGCCAAGGAGGGCTCCACCCTCTCCGGCATGGCCGATGCCTTTGCAACGGCCATCTCCTTGGCCCTCCAGTATGGGGTGCCCTTGCGCGACCTGGTCTACAAGTTCAGCCACATGCGCTTCGAGCCTTCTGGGCCCACTGGCAACCCAGAGATCCCCATAGCCCAGAGCATAGTAGACTATATCTTCCGGTGGCTCGGTTCCCAGTTCCTCTCGGACGAGGAGAAAGCAGAGCTGGGCATCGTCACCCCAGAGGTTCGAGAGAAGCTTGCCCGCCTCCAGCCTAAGCAGCTCCCCTTGCTGGAGGTAGCAAGGAATGGCCCCGCCCGTGACGATGCCCCACCCTGCCCCAGCTGTGGCTGTATCATGGTGCGCCGGGGCGCCTGCTACTGCTGCGATAACTGTGGCACCACCACCGGCTGCAGCTAGGCCGCACCTTTGGCCACTGCAGCCCACCTAGGCCCAGTCCGGGGGTTGGGGATGATGAGGTAGGGCAGAACCTACCGACGTCTGCGTCCCCGCCCCTGCCATGTTTAACATTGAACATGGCCCTAGGGACGTTTTTCATTTTCCCCTCCCTTTATCACACCGCGCATACGGTGTCAAACTTCATCCTCCTTGATGGTGCAGCAGGGGAAGCATACAATTTTGGCAAATGGTGAAACTTAAACGGGCCTATGAGCCCCCTTGTGCTGACGACGGTGAGCGCTTCCTGGTGGATCGACTTTGGCCTCGGGGGCTGAGGCGAGGGGAGCTCTCCCTTGCCGGCTGGCTAAAAGATCTAGCTCCAAGCGATGAGCTCCGCCGATGGTTCGGACATGACTCCACCAAGTGGCCCCAATTCTGTGAGCGCTACCGCCAGGAGCTGCAAATGCCAGAGAAGCAGGCCCTGCTGCGCATCCTGGCCCAGAAGGCTCAAGAGGGGACCGTTACCCTGGTCTACGCAGCTCAGGACAAGGAACACAACAACGCTGTGGTTCTGAAACAACTCATAGACGAGATGATAGGGAGGGGGTCATGAGCTGGCCTTATAGCGAGGCCGAGCTGTGCACGTTAGTAATAAGAGAAGCTGCCCATGCCATAATAGTCGCTGATAGAGAGGGGGTCATAAGGCTCTGGAACCGTGGTGCCGAGGAGCTCTTCGCCTATTCGGCCGAGGAAGCTTTGGGCCAGAGCCTTAACCTCATCATCCCCGAGAGGCACCGCCAGGCCCATTGGGAAGGTTACTACCGGGCGATGGCCAAAGGGCAGACCAAGTATGCCCGGGGCCAGCTCCTGTCTGTACCCGCCCTGCGAAGGGACGGCTCCCGCATCTCCGTTGAGTTCACTGTCGCCCTCTTGAAAGACGTTAACGGTGAGGTCCAGGGCATCGCTGCCGTTATGGCCGATGTCACCGAGAGATGGCAACGCGAGAAGGCTTTGCGGGAGCAGCTAGCCCAACTGGAGCGGCGCCTAGGGGAGACGATGTGATAAGCCTCTGCCCCCCTGAGGCTGTTGGAGCTGAAAACTGCTAACGCAGTGCTATACTGGGACGGGGTGAGAGGAATATATGGCAGAGATAGCTCTGAGCGATAACGCCCGCATCGTTCTAGAGCGGCGGTATTTGGCCAAGGACGAAAGAGGGCGCCCCACAGAGACTCCGGAGGAGATGTTCCGGCGGGTGGCCCACAACGTGGCCCAGGCCGAGCTCCTCTATCAGCCTTTGGAAGATCATGCCCGTGCTGCCTATTGGGAGGAGGAATTCTATCGCCTTATGACTTCTCTGGAATTCCTCCCCAACTCCCCCACCCTCATGAACGCTGGCCGTGAGCTGCAGCAGCTGGCTGCGTGCTTCGTTTTGCCCGTGGAGGACTCCATAGAGGGGATATTTGAGACGATTAAGGAGACGGCCATCATTCACAAGACGGGCGGAGGCACGGGCTTCTCCTTTTCGCGCCTGCGGCCGGAAGGGGACAGGGTGCGTACTACTATGGGCATAGCATCGGGCCCCGTCTCCTTCATCAAGGTCTTCGATGCCGCCACTGAGGCGATAAAGCAGGGGGGGACCCGGCGTGGTGCCAACATGGGCATTCTTCACATCTCCCATCCCGATATAGAGAAGTTCATAACCCTTAAGGTAGACGGGCGCACTCTGCCCAACTTCAACATATCCGTAGCAGTGACCGATGAGTTCATGGAGGCGGTGGAGGTGGGCAAGGATTTCCCGTTGGTGAACCCCCGCACGGGAGAGGTAGTGGCCCAAAGGCCAGCCCGACACCTGTTCGACCTCATAGTGGACAGCGCCTGGCAGTGTGGCGACCCTGGCCTGGTGTTCATCGACCGCATCAACGCTGCCAACCCTACTCCTCATCTGGGAAAGATAGAGGCCACAAACCCCTGTGGCGAGCAGCCCCTCTTGCCGTACGAGTCCTGCACCCTGGGCTCTATCAACTTAGGGAAGTTCGTCAAGGAGGAGGGGCAAAAGAGGCGCGTCTATTGGGAGAAGTTGGCCCAAGTGATACCCGTATGTGTCCGCTTCTTGGACGACGTTATCGACGTCAACCGTTATCCTACCCCCCGCATCGCTGAGGCCACCAAGAAGACGCGCAAGATAGGGCTAGGGGTAATGGGCTGGCACGATTTGCTCCTACGCCTGGGCATCCCCTACGACTCGGAAGAGGCCTTGGCCTTGGCCGAGGAGGTGATGGGTTTCATCCAGGACAAGGCCAACGAAGCCTCCCTAGCTCTGGCCGAGGAGAGGGGCACGTATCCGGCGTGGGAGGGCTCTCGTCACTATCCCCATTACCCCTATCGCAACGCCACCCGCACCACCATCGCCCCTACGGGTACTATCTCCATCATTGCTGGCTGCTCCTCAGGCATTGAACCTCTCTTCTCCCTCGCCTTCTACAGGCATCATTACCTAGACCCTGAAGATCCCAGCCGGATAACCCGCCTAAAGGAGGTGAACCCTTACTTCGTGGAGGTAGCCCAGAGGGAGGGATTTTACTCCGAGGAGCTGGTGGAGTTTTTGGCCCAGGGCGGCAAGTTGAGGGAGCGTCCTGAGGTGCCCGATTGGGCCAAGCGCCTCTTTGTGACTGCCTTGGACATAAGCCCCGAGGGGCATGTGCGGATGCAGGCTGCCTTCCAACGCCATACCGACAACGCTGTCTCTAAGACTATCAATTTGCCCAAGGACGCCACTAGGGAGGATGTGGCAGGGGCCTTCTGGCTGGCCTACCGAGAGGGGGTCAAAGGTATCACCGTCTTTCGCGAGGGGTCCAAGTTTATGGCCGTCCTATCCCACGCTACGGCCAATCTACCGGGGCCAGAACAAGAAGCTGGGCCGGTGGCTAAGGAATTAGGATCGCAGGTGCGCCGTCCCCTTCCCTACAGGGAGCGCCTGCCCGATGAGCGGCGCTCTATCACCCACAAGTTCCGGGTAGGGGAGCAGGAAGGCTACATAACGGTAGGGCTATATGATGATGGGCGTCCTGGGGAGATATTCATAAAGATAGCCAAAGAGGGCTCTACCGTATCTGGGCTTATGGATGCCGTTGCCCTCCTCACCTCGGTGGCCCTGCAGTATGGCGTCCCGGCAGAAGAGTTGGCCCGCAAGCTGAAAAATACCCGTTTTGAGCCTTATGGCCCCACCAATAACCCTCGCATACCCTGGGCTACCTCGATAGTAGACTACATATTCCGGTGGCTGGAGATGAAGTTCTCGCAGCCGGGTGGGCCAGCAGAGCCGCTGGATCCTGCCATGCGCCCTGGAGAGCAGACGGGCATGACCTGCCCTGAGTGTGGTGCCCTTCTGATCTACCAGGAGGGCTGTCTTGTGTGCCGAAGCTGCGGCTATAACAAGTGCGGATGAGTAAAGCCTCATCGGCACCGATCAAGTATGAGTTTGTCCGTCTACGGGCCTTGGGCGATCTTTTATCCTTCGGCTGGTGTTTGCTATGGGGGAGGCGACGCTCCTTCGCCCGTGACGGCAAGCGGTTGATAGAGGTGAACCCTTTCCCGCGACGCATCGAGGGCCTGGAAAACGTGCCTGCGGAGGGCACCTTTGTAGCGGTGATGAACCACTACGACCGGGATGGGCTCCACCCCTATCATTGCGCCATGATAGTAAGTGCTCTAGTGAAAGAGAGGCGGCCCGGGGCTTCCGAGATCCACTGGGCCTTCACCAGTGAGCTGCTGGGCCGGCGTATTGGCCCCATCCCCATACCCCTGGGGCTCATTCGGTGGGTCTTCAGACGCATCGCCAGAGTATATGGCTTTGTGGTAATTCCAAGGCGGGAGGAGCTAGTAGCCGCTAGGGCGGCAGCGATACGCACCTTCCTTGAGATGGCCAAAGAAGGGCCTGTAGGGCTGACCCCTGAGGCACAGGGATCGGGCAGGCTGGTAGAGCCACCTGTGGGTAGCGGCCTATTCATGCTAGCCCTGGCGCGGCAGGGCCACCCCTTCTTGCCGATAGGCGTGTGGGAGGAGGGGGAGGTCCTCCATATTAGGTTTGGGGCCCCTTTCATATTGGAGGTGGATAGCTCTTTGCCTCGGCAGGAGCAGGATCGGCTGGCGCGTGAGAAGGTGATGGTGGCGGTGGGCAGGCTTTTGCCGGAGGAGTTTTGGGGCGTGTATTCTGAGGCTGTCCGGCGCAGCTTGGAGGCCTGGGCAGGGCCTAATTAGAAAGATGGGTTTGGTGAGGAGGCTCATATCCCTTGCACGTAATCCCTGGGTTTTTCAGGTAGTTACTACAGGGGGCTTTAGTGCACTGGTGGTCTGGCAATTCGATCTCTCCCAAGTGGGGGAGTCTTTTCGGGATGCTAATTATATCTGGTCTGCCCTGGCCCTTGTCTTGTCAACTTCTACAAGGGTTATCGATACATGGCGGTGGCGCCTCTACCTGCGCAAGGTGGGGCAGGTACCCTTGTGGGGACTTTTAGGGGCCTTCCTCATCGGGAACCTGGGCAATAACGTGCTGCCAATGCGGGCGGGGGATGTAGCCAAGATCCAAATTGTGGCCAACAGGTATGGGCTATCGAGGGCAGGTCTGGCCTCCTCCGTCTTCGTGGTGGAATCGGTGATGGATGGGATGACGTTCTTGATTTTGCTGCTGGTGGGGCTGGCCCTTATGGACATCGGCTTCATCCCTCCAGCCATGCTTTGGTCCTTGGGGATAATGGCAGGGGGTGGGTTTGTGGCCACAGTGATTGCCAGCCATTTCTTACCCCGACGCATCCCTTCATGGTGGTGGCTGAAGCGGCTGCCCAAACCTGTCTTGGACGTGCTAGCAGAAGGATTGCCGCGCTTTTTGGACGGGATGGAGACGATGCGCGACATGTGGCTTCTTATTCAGGCGGTAGTCCTCAACTTTGCAGGCTGGTTCTCCCAGGTGGTGGTGTTTTGGGTTTTTGGCCTCGCCTTTGGCCTCGACCTGGGCCTGGACGCTTATATAGTGGTGATGGTAGCAGCTAACCTAGTGGCTGCTTTTCCCATTGCGTTCCAAAATCTGGGGCCCTATGAGCTGCTAATTGTGCAGGTGCTGGCGGCGTGGGATGTAGAAGAGGCTCGGGCCCTTGCCTACGCCGTGGGTACACATATGCTGACCAACCTTTGGGTGGTGGCTCTGGGGATAGGTGCATTGTGGGCGATGCGTGTTCGTCCGGGGGAGCTGTTCTCGATGGTGGGCCAGCGCAAGGCGATAATAGGAGGCGAGGTCGGTGGCGCCTCCTAAGGGGACGTTGGCGGTAATGGCCCTTCATCTCCGCTCTATGTGGGCTATGCCGTCTTTCTTTCTTCGGGTTAGAAGGATGGAGAGGATGTTGAAAGGAAGGGCAGGCGTGATGCGATATCATCGTTGGGTTTCTCGGCGTAGTCTCCTCCTGACAGTGTGGTGGGAGCGAAGGGAAGAGGCGGAGGCCTGGCTTGATGGCGCTGATGTGAAAGCCTTGCTAGGGCTTGCAGGGAAAGGTGTGGTAGCAGATGCTTGGGTGTCGCTATATGTGCCCTGGGGCCCTAGTGGGCCTTAGGGAGGTTGGATCTGTACCTCCTGGCCCAGAACGGGGCAGCTGGTCGGGGTACCGGTAGGGAGCCCAGCGACATAGCGCAGGATCTGCAGAGCGTCTACGGCGCTCACATCACTGCTGCAGTCTATATCGCCCCACAGGAGCGTTAGCCCTAGCACCCTTTGCCCTAATAGAGGGCATTGCGGCACCCAAGGGCTATTGGGAAGTCCCACTACATGGCGTAGGAGCTTCAGGGCGTCTACGGCTGTCAGGGAATCATCGCAATCCACATCACCCCAAATAAGGGACAGGGGAGGACTTTGCCTGGGTGGCTCCCCCAGGTTTAGCCTTCCGGCGCCAAAGGAATTATCCTTGCCCAAAGGCCCAAGGTCTATCGCCCTGCCCTCAAGGAACTGGCGCACCTGTTGGGCTGTCCAGTCGGGATGGGCCTGAAGGACTAAGGCGGCTGCTCCTGCTACATGAGGCGCCGAGGCTGAGGTCCCATAGAAGCCGTGAACACCATAGGTAACGGTGGAGACGCCATCGGGGGCGACCAGGTCTGGCTTGAGACGTCCGTCCCATGAAGGGCCCTGGGAGCTGAAAGGTTCCAACTGGATGGGATTTGTGACCCTTACTGCCCCTACTGCCAAGGCAGTTGCTCTGTCTGCAGGGGCCACCAGGGAGCCTTCGGGCCTAAAGAATTCTAGCCTGCCTCCCCAGATGGTGAGTCCGAGGCGCCGGGGCTGGGCGGTGGGGCTCTTCTTTATGGCGATGTAGAGGGTGTTGTTGAGGCTGGGGACGGGCTCTGATAGGTCCAGGACTTCTAGGGGGATAGAACTAGCGCTACAGTTCTGTGGGGCGTTCGAGGTGACAAGCTGGATTTCTCCAAAAGGGTCGAAATAGGCTGCATAGAGGTCATAATCGTTGCAGGAGCCTCCCCAAGGGTCGTCCCAGAAAAGGGTGACAGCTACGCAACCTACTCCCCCCGGCAGATATGCGGCGTTGATATAGGTGCCAGGCTGGAAGTCCAACCAGCCATCGGCATCGGCATCGGAGAACGTTCCCATCCAGTGGCTGCGGGCATTGTTACCGGCACTGTTCACCCAAAGGATGCCCTGTTGGGCTGCCCAGTCTACGCTCTCCCCCACCAGGTCCCTATAGCCGTTTAGGCGTGCTCCGGCCGGAGGGCTGGCTATGAAGCCGGCAGAAAGGTTTATCACCTGCACTCCTTGTTCTGCTAGCCACTGTACTGCCTTGGCGAACTCTACCTCGGTGTTGACCTGGGCGAAGTACAGTTGGGCAGCTGGGGCTACATCGTGGACGATTTCGGCTACTGCTACGCCGTGGCGACGACTTAGGGGGTCATCGCATACGCTAGGAGGGCGTGGGGTGGTGAAATCGCGGAATATGGTGTTCTGGGGCAGCTCTATCCCCTTTAGTGTTTCCCAGTCGGCAAAGCTGTCGATAATCCCTATCTTGACGTTTGAGCCTGTGAAACCTCTGCTGTGCCAGCTAGATGCGTCAATGAGGGCGATGCCTTCTGTCAGCACTCTATTAGGGGCTAGACGTGCTGGCGGCTGCAGGCGTGCGATGGTTCCCTGGTTGAGGAGGTCCATGATGGCTCTTAGGGGGACTAGGGCCTGGATATGGTCTCCACTTCGGATCTGGACTTCTCCCCCCACTTTTATCACCGCTGCCTTGGCCTGTTCTCCTTGGCCGGGCAGGGCTTCTATCTCCACCAGGACCAGTTCGCCATGCAAGTGGAGGCCCTGAGCATGGGCTCTAAACTGGGCAGCCCAGGGATCGGAGGTCCACGTTTGCCAGAGTTGGAAGAGGCTTGGGGCCAGGCCGGCGGGAGGCTTAGGGGACTGCAGTAGAGATGCGGTAAGGGATATAGGAGGGTAATCGGCCTTGGCTTCTGTCGGGGGCGAAGCAACAAGGACGAGGAGAATGGCGAGGAGGGGTAGAGCAATAACTCTGTTACCAGGCATGGTTGGGAGCTCTTGTGGCATTATTTGACCCAACCATCAAAGTCGTCAAACGATTTGCCTTGACGCGTGATAGGGGGGCATTTAGGTTAGTAGTTGGGGTCGGGGTGTAGCTCAGCCTGGTAGAGCACCTGGTTTGGGGCCAGGAGGCCGCCGGTTCAAATCCGGCCACCCCGACCAGCGGCAGTCTTTATTGTTTGTGGGCATGTATGTGGACCGAGACGCTGCCAGTAGACTTTTTAGGCCTTCATATAGAAGCCGCCGGATATGCAGATGACCTCCCCGGTTATATAGCTGGACTGGTCGCTAGCCAGGAACAAGGCCAGCTTGGCCACATCGGGGGGCTCACCTACCCGCTTTAAGGGGACTCGCTGGGCGAACCCTTCAAAAAAGTCTTTGGGGTATATCCGTTCCAGGAAGGGATTATATATGAGGCCCGGGGCGATGGCGTTGACCCGGATGCCGTACTTGCCCACTTCGGCGGCCACTGCCCTGGTAAATCCCATAACCCCGGCCTTGGCTGCGCAGTAGTGGGCCTCGCCCTCGTTAGAGCCCATCCAGCCGGCCACCGAGGCGAGGTTGACGATGGACCCCTGGCGTCGCTCGATCATGTGGGGCAGGACGGCGCGGGTACACCTAAAGGTGCCGGTGAGGTTCACCCCTATGACTAGCTCCCAAGTCTCGTCGTCCATCTCCCAGACGGGGGAGAGGCGGTTGATGCCGGCGTTGTTCACCAAGATGTCTATGTGGCCATAGCGTTCCAACGTCTGAGCCACCATGTTCCGAACCTGTTCCTCGTTGCGCACGTCTACCTCGAGGCCTAGGACGGTGCGGCCGTATTCGGCGCTCATGGCTTCCGCTGTCTCCTTGACCCGACGCGCGTGGGCGTCGGTCACTACCACCTCTGCTCCTTCGCGGGCGAACAGTCTGGCTATGGCTTGACCGATGCCGGCGCCGGCAGCGGCGGTGACTATGGCGACCTTGCCATCGAGAAGCCCCATGACACACCTCCTGTTATTGGGCTGGCGGTGCGTATCTTCCTGGCAAGCGCGGGTAGCGGCGGAAGTCGGGCTGCCTTTTCTCTAGGAAGGCGTCCTTACCCTCATCGGCCTCCCCCGAGCGGAAGAAGTCAGGTGCGAACTCTTGCACCCAGTCGCGGCGGGAACGCTGTCTGAGGGGTTCGTAGAGGTCACGGAAGGAGGCCTTGAGGATGCGGAGGCAACTAGGGCTCTTGGTCATGAGCTCTTCGCACCAGCGGTCCACCTCTTCGTCCAGCTTTTCGTGGGGGACTACGGAGTTGATCAGGCCTATGCGGTACGCCTCTTGGGCGTCATACTGGCGGGTGAGCATCCAGATCTCCCTTGCCTTTTTGGCCCCTACTACCCAGGTGAGGTAGCTGACGATGTAGCCGGCGGCGGGGCTGCCCACCCTTGGCCCAATCTGGCCGAAGCGGGCGTGTTCGGCGCAGGCTATGGTGAAGTCGCAGAAGTAGGCTAAATGGTTGCCTCCCCCTACTGCATAACCGTCTACACGTGCGATGACAGGTTTCAGAATATTTTCAATGCCAGCATGGGGGTCGAACCTCTGGCGTCCCCACTCACCTTCTCTCTGGATCTGGGCGAGCCAGCGGACGTCTCCCCCGGCGCAAAAGGCGCGGCTTCCTGCTCCGGTGATGACTATTACTCCTATCTTGGGATCGTTGTTGGCGTCCTCCACTGCCTGGGCCATCTCCTCCAGGGTGTGTCCGGTGAAGGCGTTCATGGCCTGGGGGCGGTTGATGGTGATCCAGGCTGCTCCCGGCACCCGGTGGTGCTTTTGGTAGATGATGTCGGTGAATTCCATGGTCTCTAACCTCCCTTCCTATTGGGTGAGCCTTTGGCTGGCCGGTATGTTCTCCTCGGTTGGCGGGGCAGGGTTCCTAATACCCTGCATTAGGGACTCAGGTACCAGGCGTATCAGCTTGCCTAGGTCCCAGATGCCGTCAGTGACGATGGTGCGGTAGGGCATAGGCTCCTGCAAAAGGGACACTTCCCCTCCCGAGACGAAGAAGGTCTGGCCGTTGATGTTCCACGCGTATTCGGAGCAAAGGTACACCACCATGGGGGCCACGTGTTCGGGCGTGCGCTGCTGCAGCATCTCAGGATCGATGCGCCGGGGGGCCACGATGCCAGCCTGGGCCCGCCTTTGCAGGGCTTCTTGGGGTATAGTAGCCGTCATGCGGGTGACAGCTGCTGGGGCTACGGCGTTGCAGGTAACCCCATAACGGCCCATGTCTCTGGCCACTGCCTTGGTGAGGCCATAGACGCCGCCTTTAGCGGCGGCGTAGTTGGCCTGCCCTGAGGTGCCCCGAAGGCCGGCCATAGAGGTACAGTTTACTATTCGCCCGTAGCGCTGCTGGCGCATGAGGGGCGTGGCTGCCCTAATGGTGGCGAAGTACCCCTTTAGGTGGACGGCCATCACCGCATCCCACTCTTCCTCTGTCATGTTGAAGATCATGCGGTCGCGCAGGATGCCTGCGGCATTGACTAGGATGTCGATGCGGCCGAAATGGTCTAAAGCCATCTGGATGACGGCCTGCCCTCCCTCCATGGAGGCGATGGGGTGGTAGTCTGCTACCGCCTCGCCTCCCTGTTGGCGGATGGTATCGACTACTTCATCGGCTGGGCCTTGGTCGAACCCGGTGCCATCTACGTTGACGCCTGGATCGTTGACCACCACCCGCGCCCCTTCCCGGGCAAGGGCGATGGCGATAGCCCTGCCAATGCCTCGGCCCGCCCCCGTCACTACCGCAACCTTACCTTCCACGATGCCCACGGCCGAGACCTCCTTTTAGTAGCGAATAAGGGTTGTCTGTTGTGTCGCTACTAGCCTTCCCTCGCTGTCCCTGAACTCCGTTTTCAAGACGATAAAGGCCATGGGGCCGGTGCGCCCAGGCCTCTCGTATATATCTTCGATGGACGTAGTGGCAGTAAGGACGTCGCCGGCACACACCTCGGCGAAGTACTCCATGACGGTGCCCCCATTTAACCGCCGCTTAAGGGGCAGCTCTGGGAGGCGCAAGGGGTTAGCAGGGCGAGCAGCCGGGTTGTAGACAGGGGCCCCCAAGTACCCGAAAGGGGCCACTATATCCCGGTATCCCCTTCGCTGGGCCTCCTCCCTGTCGTAGAAGATGGGGTCAGTATAGCCCATGGTGCGGGCGAAGAGGCGGACGCCTGAGGGATCTATTTCATAGGTGATGGGGTCAAAGCGCCGTCCTACCCATGCCTGTACCTCGTCGGTGATTATTTGGTGCTGAGTCATCCGCCACCTCCTTAGTCCCTTCCCAAGATGAGGACTCCTGCCGAAGAGAGGACGCCACCTACCCCGCATATTAGGGCCGTCTTGGCCCCTGGCACCTGGCGCGGGCCACACTCTCCCCTAAGCTGACGGACGGCTTCTATGATGAGGAACATCCCGAACATCCCTGGGTGGGTGTAGGAGAGGCCGCCACCGCTGGTGTTGAGGGGGAAGTCACCTCCTGGGGCGGTGCGCTGGCCGGAGACGAAGGCCCCACCCTCTCCCTTTTTGCAGAACCCCAAGTCCTCTAGGCATACTAGCACCGTATAGGTGAAAGAGTCGTATATCTCCACCACATCCATGTCTTGGGGGCCGAGGCCGGCCATCTTGTAGGCCAGGGGGGCAGCGATCTCGGCCGGCGTCTTCGTCAGGTCGGGCATGGAATAGATGCTGATATGGGTGTGAGATTCGCCCGCCCCTAGGAGCCACACCGGTGGTTTGCGGCAGTCGCGGGCCCGCTCAGGCGAGACCACCACACAGGCCCCTCCGGCGTCAGTAACTAGGCAGCAATCGTACAAGTGGAGGGGATAGGCTATGTAGGGAGAGTTGAGGACGTCCTCAAT
>Ga0105160_1000588_pt1 | contig 16413 bp, 14 predicted proteins | sample GXS110809BmetaG_FD_89591 | JGI IMG/M metagenome (GOLD analysis project Ga0105160, IMG submission 89591) | Hot spring microbial communities from Gongxiaoshe hot spring, China to study Microbial Dark Matter (Phase II) - GXS 110809B | ecosystem: Environmental > Aquatic > Thermal springs > Hot... | reverse complement strand
GATTAAAGAGTATCAAGTAATCGGAGGGGAGGGGCGGATAGTCACCTACACACGCTCCTTCATCAACATAGAGGGGAAGCCAGCTAACCCGCCAGTAACATGGGTCTTCGTAAAATTCGACGGAGTTGATGGCGGATTACTACATCTTCTCGACCCGTCGATAAACCCGCAGACGGGCATGAGGGTTAGGCCAGTTTTCAGAGAACAAAGGATCGGGAGTATACTGGATATTAAATGGTTTACTGCAGTTTAGCCGGGGGCTTGAGAACTTTTAAAACTGGGCCTATGATTCCATTATTTGTTGAATCCGCCGATGATTTTTTCCGGGCTCATCGTCCTCCTCACGGGGCTGGTACTCTTCGTTGTGGGTCTTCAGGCCTTCTGGATACTTGCCGCGGCGGGTGTGTTGATGGTTGCTGCGGGATTCTTCACCGAGAAGAGAGAGGAGGTGGTGCCGGAGAATCCTGGGATGAAGTTCTGCTGGTACTGTCTCAAGGAGATACCGGTTGAGGCTGAGGAGTGCATGTACTGTGGTCTTAAGCAGGAACAGCATAGGAGGTAGGGCGTTTTTGAAGCCTAAACGCGGAGTATGTCGCTGACGAGATTATTAGCCAGGTAGCAATTCCTAGGAGGCCTAGGCCGCCTAACTCGCGTGGAGCGCGGGTCGTCAATATTGTTAGGCCCCAGATTGCGTTTATAGCTCCGTGAAGGGATGCGGCCGGTATAACGCTGGATGAGAAGCTCCTTACTGCCGCGAGGGGGTACGAGAGCATGGCTGTGAAGGCTATGAAGAGGATCACTCCGAGCGGCCTGTTCTCTGGATAGTTTTGGCCTAGAAGCAGTATCGCAGTGGCGTGCCACAGGCCCCAGATTAGACCCACAAGGAGGGCGGATCTTAGAGTGCTGTAGCCCGCAGCCTCTAGCTCCGTCTGTAGGTAGCCTCTCCATCCAATCTCCTCCCCCAGCGCGAAGAGAGTGTTTATCGTGATGGAGGATATGTAGCCGTTGATAATGGTAAGGACGAGTAGGGCCTCGGTTGTGAGACCGGGTGGAGCCATGGTTTGAAGAGGCTCGAGTGTTAGGAGGCCCATCGGTGTTATGATGATGTGGTAGAGGAGGACTGCGGAGAAGGCGATCAGCGGGGCGGCGAGATAAAGGATTAGTGCCTTCCCACCTAGACGGAGAGAGTCTCTAACTATCTTGCGCCCAGCCACTGCGAGGACAGATATTGTGGGGGCATACATTCTGAGGCCACCCCACAGCATCGCTAAGAGCGCATCCGCCAATCCACCTAACAGATAGAATACAGCGTCGACAAGCGCGGCCAGAAGTATGGAGAGAGTAGAGAAAGCTACGACTCTCACCCTATAGGAGTCCACGACCCTGTCTGTTATTCCGGCGATTTAAGTAAACCTGCTATCCACAATGAATTTAAGGCGGCCGAATAAATCCACTCAGCCACATCCATTATACTGAGCCCAGAGTAGCGGGCATGTAGCTACCAGAGATGTTGAGGGCTATCTAGATGATGTTCTGAAGACTTAATCCGCCCGACTCTTCCACAACATTGATATATGTTCCTTTTTTATCTTTTAAAAATATGAAAGATGCGCGTTTTTAAGAACTCGAAATAGCGGAAAAACTATTACATCCTGTCCAGCTCGAAATGCCGATTAGCTGTCAGAGTTGCTCATGAAAATTCTACTGCGAGTTGTTGCCTCTGGCCACTGTCTCTGAATTTTACGTGCAGAAGTTTTTTAGACTCATCAAAGCTCCAACCTTGTTCAGATTTTAGCAGCTCGGCGTATGAATCTATCTCTGCGAGCGTGACGCCATTCAACAGGACTCTAGCAGGCTTTTTCTCAATTAGATGGAGGGTTATCACGAGGTGTCGCGGTAGAGGTGAGTATTTCCCCTCCCTATCCCCTATCTCGAATAACAGCTTGTCTCCCTCCATCTTGCAGAGTATGGGTGTCAGTAAATACACACCCTTTTCATAGTCTAGGCTTTCTCCATCATCTTCGTATAGGGTGAATGAGGAGGAGTCTGAGGGGTATACGTGTATGAAGAGCTTGTCTGCTGGTTTATTGTCTAGGTATAGTGTTTTTGGCTGCATGGGGATTATGGCTCCAGACTTGATAAAGATTGGTGCCCTGTCTATCGGTGCTTCAATCTCTATGTAGACGGGGCCTTGGATACTTGAGTCACTCCAGTAGTCTACCCATTTGCCGCGAGGGAGATAGACGAGACGGCGGTTAGAGTTTTCCTGGACTACTGGGGCAACGAGTATGAATTCGCCTACAAGGAATTCATCCTGTATAGTGTATGTGTTTGGGTCGTCTTGATATTCGAAGAGTAGTGGCCTGATTATGGGATGGCCTGTTTTTGAGGCTTGATAGAGGAGTGTATATAGATAGGGGATTAGCTGATATCTCAGCACTAGAAAAGTCCTGATTATCTCGAGGTATTTCTCTCCATAAACCCACGGCTCTTGGTCGTAGGACCCTAGAATTGTATGGTTTCTGCAGATAGGTATGAAGGCCCCTATCTGGTACCAGCGCGTCAAAAGCTCTGGTGTTGGTGAAGATGCAAACCCACCTATATCGTCTCCAACCATTGGGATGCCTGACAGTCCTAGGTTCAGTAGCATGGGTATTTGCAGGGCTAGATGCTCCCAGCTCGACGTATTGTCCCCCGTCCAAACAGCTGAGTACCTTTGTATGCCTGCATAGGCAGCCCTGGTGAGAATAAAGGGCCTCCTGCCAGGTCTCAGTCTCCTCAACCCCTCATAAGTGGCCATACACATTAGCATTCCATACACGTTGTGAATTTTTTCATGCGTGGAATTCAGTCCGCGGTCATAATGAATCACGTCGAGATCCATGGTTCTGCGCGTCATTAATTCAGTTGTGGGAGCTCCACGTCCTAGTAGAAGGTTCATATATGGCTCGAGTATTGAAGCAAGCTGCTTGGGGATGCTTCTCTCTACGAAGATAGCTGGCTCATTCATATCGTTCCAAATACCTTCAAAGCCCATCCTGACATATTCGGAGTGAAGGCTGCCCCACCAATCTCTCACATCATCTCTCGTAAAATCTGGAAAGGCGCAAGTCCCTGGCCAGACCTTTGCAAGATAGAGCTCACCTGTTGGGTATTTGCAGAAGTAGTCTTTCTGAACACCCTCAACGAAGATCTTATTTGATGGGTCTGCCTTGACTCCCGGATTTACTATGGGTATTAGCTTGAAGCCTCTAGCCCTCATTTCCGAGACAAGTTTCTCAGGCTCAGGAAATCTACTTCTGTTCCAGGTAAATGACTGATATCGGTCTTTGTAGTGTATGTCAAGGTAGAAGACGTCGCATGGAATACGAGTTTTCCTGAACTCGTCGGCCAGCAGAATCAGCCTCTCAGCCGGATAGTAGCTGTAGCGGCACTGTTGATGGCCAAGGGCCCATCGTGGATGGAGGAGGGGGCGACCGGTGAGCTCTGTATATCTCTCTAATACTTTCTTGACGCTGGGGCCGTAAATGAAGTAGTAGTTAAGCTCCCCTCCAAAGGCTTCGAAGCTGTAAAAGTCTTCTGCTGTGTGCCCCATGTCGAATACCGTTTTGTAGGTGTTGTCGAAGAAGATTCCATAAGCCTTCTTCTTCCTGATGCCGATGAAGAAGGGAATACTTTTGTATAATGGGTCTGTTTCAGGACCATATCCAAACGCATCCGTATTCCACATGACCATGATACTGCGTCTTTTATCGAGACGGCCTGTCTTTTCTCCAAATCCGTAAAAGTGCTCATCATACTCGAGACTTTTCCAGCATTTCACTCTACTTGCGCTCCATCCCATTCCATATGGGGGATAGTCTGAGTTGATAACTGAGCCGTCAGTGTCGAGAAACGATAACCTGCAGGGGGACTTTGTGACTTCTACCGCTAACTCCGCCGTCTTTATCCTGAGAGACCTGCCTGTGTCTTCAAGCTTAAAGTCTACCTTAGGCCAATCCTTCTTCACAACAGCCCAAGAATAGTCTGGCTCGAAGAGGCCATTGGGTGCAAGTCTAACCCTTACTAAATCGGGAGCGAGAATCTGTAGTTCTACTACAGATACGCCGCATACCAATATGACCTTGTTATCTTTTACCTCATAGGAGCTTAGATCGCCTAGAAAAACAAAATCCTCCTGCATAACTATGCAAAAATAACTTGGAGCAAGACATATTTAGCAATTTTATGGAGAATCCAAGCCCTCAGGGCAGGGAATACCTGTTTCTGGGGAAAGACTGTGAAGGTGACTCCCTCGATAGGGGATGGGGTTTGTCGCAGGTGAGACTACTGCCCATCTAGATTTTCTACGGGTTAAGTTAGAATGATTGAGGATTCGATATAGGTGGATCCCAAAAAATGAATACATGCGCCTATGTCTCTATGGCTGGTAATATAAGCTGTTAGGCCTGGCTCAGGCGAGCGACTGTAGAGTATATCCGCTCAGCAACCTCGGTTATCTTCATTCCATTGAAGCCGGGGATGTAGCTCTCAAGCCTATCGTTTAGTGGTTCGAGTCATGTCTTCCTGACTTGGTCTCCGAGCCCCTTGTATCCCTTCATGACGCCTATGATTGAGCCCACGGTTGCGCAGTTACAGTCTGTGTCTAGGCCGCAAGATACGGCCATCGCTATGGAGCTTGTATAGTCTCCCTCGCCCCAGCGGAGTGAGGCGGCGACTATTGCGGCGTTGGGTATCGTGTGTACTGGGTGGTAACTGTGTAGCTTTGACACCATGAGGCCCACCACCTCATCCCAGCCAACACCCCTCCGCCAAGCACTAACTACACTCTCAACAACCTCCCTAAGCCTACACCTCGCTGGAATTACTGATAGCCCAGCCTCAATGACTCTCTCCAAATAATCTTCAACAAAGGCCCAGAGATCATCGCCGCGACCAGCATCTCGCCATAGACGCCATTTTTTACGTGGCTTAGCGTGGCGTCCCGGTGGGCCAGCTCAGCCGCCCTCAGCGGGTCTCCTGGACAGATATAGCCCCAGAGATCGGCCCTGATCTGCGCGCCAATCCACTTCCTGTAGGGGTTCATGTAGAGAGCAGTCTCAGGAGGGGTTAGGCAGTTCACCAGGTTCCTGTATGCTGCCCTCTCAGCTGTGTAGACCCCTGCGTATGGTAGGTTTTCCAGCCACTCACGCCCCACGTCAATGCTGCTGAAGCTTAAGCCCTTCCTCTCAACTACTCTCAGGTTGATTAGAGTGTAGTCTATGTCGTCGTCTCTGAGGGTCCTATCAACATTGCCCGCCGTTGCCTTAAGGATGCCCATGTTTCGCAGCTCCTGCTCCGTGAAAAAGCCTGTAGAAAAATACCCATCAAGCTTTCTTATTCCCAGTCTCGACATCCTCTGCGAGACGCTCATCCACCTCTGAGAGATTCCTATCGACTCTACTGGCTTGCCGAGCATGTTTCCAGCACACCTGCCGAAGAATCCGCCGAGGACCTTGTCTCTGATCGTCTCTGGGGATGGTGTCTCAGCCTTCACCCAGCCCCTGGAACACTTTTCTATCTCGCTGAGCAGCGTTGGCTCCTCGTAGGGGTAATCCCTCCTCATGGGCAGCGTTCTCAATTCTTTGAAAACTTCCTCAGCAGCCTCGAGGTCTCCCTTCACTACCCTTCTAAAGATCTTCTCCTTCTCGATACTTTCCAGCTCCCTCCCCTCTTCCTCAAGCTGGACAAGCTCATACTCTAGGAGCTCCCAAGCCTCCGGACCCACCGCACATGTCCTAGGCCGCATATCTCCCAGCATCTCCAAAGCCCATATTTAGCAGAAGAGCAGGGCTATAATCGTGCATCTGGATGCAGTTCCTCCCCCACCCTTTAACCTTCGATGTGAATATTTGGTGAATCCGGTTGGCCTAGATGTCCGTCGCCCAAGATTCTCATGGACACTAAGGCATCCTGAGCGAGGTAGGCTCCAGTCTGCCTACCGCATTATAGTCTCCAGCAGCCTCGAGATGGTGGGGAAGTTTATCGGAGATGTCTGGGACAGCGGTAAGGTCGCATCAGACCAGTCGACAAACGTGGAATATGGCGGCGGAGAGCTGGAGAGTAGGCGCAGATACTATTGGAGGGTGAAGTGGTGGGACGATACTGGCCGCGAGAGTCCATTCAGCGAGATAGCATTCTTCGAAACAGGCATACTCAGCCAAGAGGAGTGGAGGGCCAAGTGGATTGGCGGCGGACGCCTACTTAGAAGAGAGTTTATGATAGACGGCGAGGTCAGGCGCGCCCGCGTATACATCTGCGGCCTTGGATACTATGAGCTTAGGGTTAACGGCGTGCGGGTTGGAGACAGGGTCTTAGACCCGCCCTGGACCGATTACGAAAAACTCGCACTCTACACAGTCTATGACGTGACAGACTACGTCAGGAAAGGGAATAACGCAGTTGCAGTCATGCTAGGGAACGGCAGATACTCGCCTAAGCATGAGTGGCAGATCAGAAACATCCAGGTCAAGAGGTATGATGATGCCCAGCCTAAGCTTAGCGCGGAGATACATGTTTGGCTGGATAATGGGGGTGAGGCCGTTGTGGTCACGGATGAGGAGTGGAGGGTCTCAGAGGGGCCAGTGGTTTATGACGACATTTACGGGGGCGAGGTCTACGATGCCAGACTTGAGGAGGATGGATTTGATCATCCGGGATACGACGATTCGGGTTGGAGAAGGGCAGTCGTAACATCACCCCCGTGCAGGCTTCTCAGATCATCAACTCCCTCCCCACCAATAAGGAGGATAAGACAAATACCCGCTAGGAGAATTCTGAATCCAAGTCCAGGCGTATATGTCTATGACTTTGGCCAGAATTTCTCGGGCTGGGTTAAGCTGAAGGTCCGTGGCGAGAGGGGAGCTGAGGTGAGGATGAAGTATGCTGAGCTGGTGGCTGAGGATGGGGAGCTGAACACAGCGCCTAACAGAGCTGCAAAGTCTACAGACGTCTATATACTGAGAGGAGGATGTGTGGAGGAGTATGAGCCCCACTTCACATACCACGGGTTTAGGTATGTAGAGTTGACAGGCTATCCAGGGACGCCAGGCCTTGACACCCTTACCGGAGTAGAGATCCACAGCGATGTCGAGCCTGTCGGAGGCTTCTCCTGCTCTGACCAGCTCCTAAACGATATCCACCGCATCATACTCTGGTCGATATTGAGCAACTTGATGGGCGTGCCTACAGACTGCCCCCAGAGGGACGAGAGACTGGGGTGGATGGGTGACGCACACCTAGTAGCGGATTCAGCAATACTCAACTTCGACATGGCGGCCTTCTACAGCAAGTGGTTAAGAGATATGAGGCTAGCCCAGGCGGAGGATGGAAGTGTCCCAGACGTTGTGCCGCCCATCTGGCTCCTCTATCCAGCAGACCCTGCCTGGGGCTCGGCATGCGCGATAATCCCATGGCTACTCTACCTATACTACGGCGACCGGAGAGCCCTCGAAGAGAACTACGATATGATGAAACGGTGGATAGAGTATCTATCGTCCAGGGCTGAAAACCACATAGTGAGGCTGAGCAAGTATGGGGACTGGTGCAGGCCTGGCTTCATATCCTCGCCTGAGACGCCAGGCGAGCTAGTATCTACCTGGTTCTACTATTACTCAGTCAAGATACTCGCGGGGGCCGCGAAAGCGCTGGGAAGGATTGGTGACTGGAAGAGATACTCCGCGCTGGCCGAGGAGATAAGAGCCGCGTTTAACCGCGAATTTCTAAGCGAGGGGCGATACGGAGTTGTCAGACCCTCAAGCCAGACCATGCCGCTCAGCAGCCAAACATCCAACATACTCCCACTGTACCTAGACTTGGCCCCTGAAGCAGAGGTTCACCGCGTATTCGACAACCTCCTCGAAGACATAGTCGTGCGTAGAGATTATCACCTTGCCACGGGCATAATCGGAACGAGATACCTCCTCGAGACGCTGTCAAAATACGGGTATAGCGATGTGGCCTACAGGGTTGTTAGCCAGACAAGCTATCCAGGCTGGGGCTATATGATTCGGGAGGGAGCTACAACCCTCTGGGAGAGGTGGGAGCTTCTGACGGGGGGAGGAATGAACTCACATAACCACGCCATGTTCGGGGGTATCGACTCGTGGTTCTACAAGGTTTTAGCAGGAATCAACCCTTCAGCCGAGGAGCCAGGGTTTAAGAAGATAGTGATAAAACCACACATCATCGAGGAACTGAAGCACGTCTCAGCCTCCACATACACGCAGAGGGGCCTCATCTCCTCCGCATGGCACATAGTCGGGGGGAGACTCGCCCTAGAAGTCTCGATACCGGTTAACAGCACGGGGATAGTCTGGCTTCCGGTGGGAGAGGCTTCAAGGCCAGTTATTACTGAGGGTGGGAGGGTGATATGGCGTGAAGAGAACCCTGTCCCGGGCGTTGAGGGCGTTAAATCTGTTTGGAGGGAGGGCGATCACGTAGTCGTCGAGGTAGGCTCAGGAAACTACAGCTTCCAAATATCCACCAACGCAAGCGAGGACTAGAGAGACGATTCAACGACCTCTTGGTTCAGATTGGCTGTAACGACGACTACGGGGACCGTGGCCTTCTCTATTACTTTCTTAAGGATCCTACCGCCGCCCGGGTCTAGGAAGCCCCTGCCACCATAACCCATCACTATGATGGCGGCTAGTTTCTCGGCCTGCTCGAGTATAGTTCGGGCTGGGTCGCCTGTAAGGCTCAGCAGCTTCACATTCGCTCCACCTTCAATCAGCTCCGAGACAATCTCGTGGACAGCCCTCAATTCCTCGTTAAGCGTCCAGTCCTTAAGGGCGAGAATAGGCTCTGGCCCCGACTCCCCTGGGCTTGGCTTTCCAATACCCGGGATACTGGCTACAAGATGCTCACTAACGACATGCAGCAACACTAACCGGAGACCCAACCTCTCCGCTAGCTTATGCGCAACCATAGCAACCTTTCTACTCACAGGTGAGCCATCGATACTCGCCAGCACCGCCCTCATCATCAACTACAACACCCCACGAGCACTTAAATCCTCAGCTGAGACCATCAACACCCCCTCTACTTTGTGAGCTGGTTGTGCAGCAGCCCGAAGATCAACCTCCCTATAAACGAGATCGTCAACGTAATTCTAAGAGCGGCCTCCAACCCAAGGCTCTGCTCAAGCTGCTGCACCAACTGGCCACCAACTAAGGAGCCGAAGAAGAAGGAGAGTCCTTGAAGAAGATTATAGACTGCAGTGAAAGTCCCCCTATCCTCGACGCTTGTTATCCTCGTAATATAGAGTAGAAGTGAGATGCTTATGCCGACGTTGGCTATGCCAGCGACTATATTGGCCATTAGGAAGGCCTCGAAGTATGGGAGAAAGGCGTACACAGCGGCTAGCGAGGCCAACGCTGCTCTACAATAGGCCAGTAAGCGCACATCCACAAGACTCTCGAAGAGACTGCGGCCAATGCTCGAGAATAGGAGGCCAGCAATGCCTGAGACAACGGAGAGGAGCGCTATCTGGAAGAAACTGAGGTTTGCGACCCTAGTCATGGTCAGGGTGAAACAGGGCCAGGCAATCGACATGTAAAATCCATAGATGTTGGAGATGATCACAAATCGGAGGAACTGCCGTGATGAGACGATATGCTGGATAACGTAGGTTACTGTCAGCTCTCCTGACATGACCTTAGGTTTTGGGGGGTCTTTCATCCCCCAGAAGACTAGGGCTGAGAGGATGCCCGCAACAGCCGCTAGGGCAAAGCCCAGCTGATAGCCGGGAATCCCAACAAGCGACACAACACCCAACGAGAGGGTCGAGGCAAACGAGCCCACCTGCCCCCAGAAATTCACAGTAGCTGTGACGAGGGGCCGTATGGCGAGGGGCACAACCTCCGCAATCAACGCAGTGTAAATAGGAGCTGAGACCGAGGCGACAATGAACTGCACGCCAACCAGGGAGATGTAAGCGGCAGGCTCATTTACCAGTAGTATTGGAATCCACAGGAGAGAAGAGACCAATGTGCTGTAGAGGATGGGCCTAACCCTGGCGCCCCTCTTATCGCTGAGGAACCCCCAGAGTGGCTGTAGACCATTTGCCGCCAGATTATTGACCGCATGGAGAAAACCAATTTGTATGGAGGAGGCCCCCAAAACCGCAGCATATACAGCTATGAATGGCTGCGAGGCCCCACTGGCGAGCGAGGACAATACAGACCTCGCGTAAAGCCTCCTAATCTGTCCACCCCCAACACCCAACTTTGTAGATGAGGACGCACGGCTCACAATTTAGACATTACAGCAGGGGGCAGTATGCAGAATCATAGTCAAATATCCAAGACCTTCTATGTTCGGAGGAAAGAATTTTTACCGCAGCCTGCAACACCTACATGGAAGGGAATGAGGATCGAGGCTCTGACGGGAATAATACTGATAGCGATAGGCGCCGTCCTATTATTGATAGGGGTAGCGCCGCGATTCCTAGAATCAGTTCCTAAGCTCCACCCGCTCATCTACACCCAAATCACCCTAGGGGAACTAGAGATAGGGACTTCGCCAATAGCCATAATCATCCTAATAATACTATACTTATTCATGGTGTTGAGGAGCTGACTATGTCTCAAATGCTATTAATCATTGTATGGTTGCATAAAAATGTGGGCTAAGGATTATTAGAAAATTCGAATGTTCTAAAGGTCGAGGTGTTTGAGTTGAAGGTAGCAGTTTCCGAGAAGGAGGAGCAGAAAACAGCTCAGAAACTCTGCATAATACTCTCGAAGGGCTCTCTCGACATGGTATACCCTGCACTGATACTGGCCACCACAGGCGCAGGCTTAGGGATGGAGGTTCATATATTCTTCACGTTCTGGGGCTTAAACGCGATAGTTAAGGGAAAGGTTGAGAATCTGAAGATTTCGGCCGTCGGAAACCCATCGCTTGGCCTACCCTCACTGATAGGCATGCTTCCCGGCATGAGCGCGATGGTAACCCGCATGATGATGAAGAAGTTCAAGGAGATGAAGGTACCAACGGTCTATGAACTCATCAAACAGGCGAAGGACCTGGACGTAAAGCTCCACGCCTGTTCAACAACAATGGCAGCGCTCGGCATTAAGGAGTCAGACCTTATACCTGAGGTTGATGATGTGGTCGGCGCCTCCACATTCCTTACAATCGCGGAGAACGGCCAAGTTATCTTCATATGAGGTGAGGATAGCTTGAGACATGTCGTGGATGCGAGAGGCAGCTTCTGCCCAGGACCAATAACAGAGCTCGTAAAGGTCTATAGGAAGGCGCAGGCCGGCGACCAGATAGAGCTATTGGTGACCGATCCCGCGGCCAAGAGCGACGTGGCGGCTTGGGCCTCCAAGAGCAAGAACGAGCTAGTCGAAGTCAAGGAAGAGCAGGGCTACATCAGAATACTTATACGCGTAACGTCTAAGGGCAGGTAGCCATGATCAGAATAGCCATAATCGGGGCTGGGACCGGCGGGACAATACTGGCAAACGCCTTATCCCGAGGCCTGAGCGATGAGCTGAGGACGGGCCGCGCGGAGATAGTTGTGTTTGAGGGTTCAGAGTCGCACGTATACCAGCCTGGCAACATAGACATAGCGTTTAGAGGCTCTGACCCACGGGTCTACAGGAGACCACCCGCAAAACTGCTTCGACGCGGCGTGAAGTTGGTTGAAAAGCCGGCCTCGCTCATCGACCTGAACAATAGAACCGTGACATATAACGGCGGGGAGAAGATGAGCTACACCTACCTAGTGGTCGCGACAGGCTCGGTCGCGGCCCCCGAGATTATCCCCGGGTTGGCTGAGGCATCCCTCAACTTCCATAGATCACAGGAAGACGCCAGGAAGATATGGGAGGAGTTATCCACATTCAAGCGCGGCAGAATAGTGGTATTGACTAATCTTCCCCACAAGTGTCCCCCCTCACCGGTCGAGGCCGTGTTTCTCATAGACGAGATGGCGAGGAAGAGGGGAATCAGGAGGGAGGTTGAGATCGTCTACGCGACGCCATATACCCGGGCCTACCCAGCCCATGCCATAGCAGACGTTGTAGAGCCTGAGATGGAGAAGAGGGGCATAACAACATACACATTATTCAACACCGATTACGTAGACCCGAGGGCCAAGAAGGTCTACTCTCTGGAGGGCGAGGAGCTGGCATACGACCTCCTAATAGCCATCCCCCCGCATAGGGGAGCTGAGTTGGTGATAAACTCGGGGATAGGCGGGGAGGAGGGCTGGATACCTACGGATAAACACACCCTAAAAATAAAAAACCACGACGACGCTTACGCTATAGGCGACGCAACCGACATCCCCATCTCAAAATCTGGTGTAGTCGCGCACCTTGAGGCGATAACTGCTGCTGAGTCTATAACCTCCCAAATCTATGGGACAGGCAAGGTGTACCTGTTTAATGGAAGGATAAACTGCCCCCTTGAGATGGGAGGCCACAGAGCGGTCTTCGTCTCGGGAACCTACACAAGGGAGCCTGAACGGCAGAGGCCATCGATCACCAAGTACCTGATGAAGAGGGTCTTCAACAGGCTATACTGGACAATGCTAAGCGGGAAACTGGAGCCAATATTTAACACATATTTAGGACCACCCTATGATATAAGATAGAGAGGCTGAAAAGAGTTGGCTAAAATCCGGGACATGACCCAACTCGAACTAATTTCAGACTTCTTCACAATATTCACGAACCCTAAGAGGATACAGATACTGCAGCTGCTCCGGGAGGGTGAGCTCACGGTATCAGAGCTCGCCGAGAGAACAGGCCTCTCCCAGCCAACAGTATCCCAACACCTCAAAACACTCCGCGACAAACACATAATCACTGCCAAAAGAATAGGCAACAAATGCTACTACACTGTAGAGGACAACAGAATATACCAAGTCTGCGACCTCATCAAAGGAATAATCTCCGCAAGGGTCGAAGAAATAAGAAAGGACATTGCCAGGCCATAGCCAGGCAACAGCCGCCAAACACCTTCTATATGGTATGAAAAATATACAACAAGTTAAAATCCCGCCAAGGCAAAATCTAGAAAACGCGATGACGGATGAACGTCGCGCGCAAACAGTACGCGTAGGAACGGGGGCTAAGTCAGACCAGAGATGCGGGGGTCGCCAAGCCTGGTCAAAGGCGCAGGGCTTAGGACCCTGTCCCGTAGGGGTTCGTGGGTTCAAATCCCACCCCCCGCATATTCTATGTATGAGAAAACTTAGACTGTTATTCGGCTAATAGCTGTAAGAGGTTGTTAAACAGTATTGTGGTTACGGGGTCTTCTGCGTAGTCGCTGAATTTGAACGTTGAGAGTATGAGCTGGCCCCTCCTAACCTCTTTCATGTATATAGTTGCTGCGTGCTCGTGTATCCAACCCTCAAAGTATCCAGCCAGTATGTTCTCCGACTCCATTGGAGAGATGTTTCTAATTACTAATTCAGGCATGGTGAGATAGTATGACCATCCCAGCGGATTCTCCACCGGTAGGTTCTTCACAACCCGCCTGTCTCTTATATAGTGGAAACCAGTTATCCACTCACCTTTACGATGTTCTACGATGTACTTCCTTCCATCCACATCCAAGTCCTGGAGGGAGTCTATCAGAATAAGCGCCCGCCCCCCGCTCCTGACATAATCCTCAACCTCGCCGTCGAGCCTGGCTGACACCATGATTGACGCGTCCCCCCTGATAGTTTTTGATGTGTAGGAGCTGTAGCCCAGGACACGAAGTTCGTCTGCAATCTTGGACAAGGTATTCTCCGGCGAGTAGAACAGGATGGGCCCATCTCTGCTTATTCTTGGATATTTGAGGCTTGGGGGCGAGACAACAATGTTGATCGAGTTTGACGAGACGAGGCTTTCACCAGAGTCCAGTAGCGAGGCTGTTAGCGCAAGTTTCACCGTGTCAGTAACAGGCGGGGCGGTAAACCTTATCTCCCCAAGATAGGACACCGCGAATGGCTCCACCGTTATCCCGGACATCTCACCACCCGCAAAATTCTCTAACCGCCAACGCAACTTAGCACCGGCTAGCTCCCCACCGCTCCATTTAGAGAAGTATATAGGTGCTGAGAAGCTCTCACCAGACCAGAGATTCAGCTTTACACCGGCACGGTCTATAATCAGTAGGTTATCATTATTTATTGCTGGGAGATGAGTCATGTAGACCTTGGGGTTGCGATAGAAGTCTAGCAGGCCGTTGCACTCCCAGTGCAGATCGTAGAATTCCGTAATTATGTATCCGACGATTTGTGGGTACTTTCTCATCTCCTCTATCATGAATTTCAGCGCCTCGAATTGATGCCATTGTGACGCAGCAGCAAACTCCTCCCAATCCTTCCACACCTCGTCTAGCCTCCAATCCCTGAACCTTTTTTCAGCATCTCGGGGAATGCCCGGCCCCCATCCCCTATCAAACCACCAGGGATCGCCGCTATAGCCCTCCCCCGCGTGGCCCTTCCTGACATTCTCTAGGCTTGGCAGCCCCCAAACCCCGAACTCTGAGACTACTAGAGGCTCTCCTCCCCTCTTGATAGGCTCATTCCCAAAAGTCCAGCTGGGGTCTGATGAAAACCTCCTGATAAAATCAATCCACTGCCTATAGCTCCCCGGTATAGTATTGTACCAGTGATAGTCGTCTATGTCTGTTATGATGTGGAAATTTGGTGGGTTTGGAGAGTTGTCCACTACGAGCCTAGTCGGGTCCAGTGACTTGGCTAGGTTATACATCCTGACTAGCCAGCCCCTCCCAGTGGGGGTGGCAGGGTCTACGCCCCAGGCCTCATTCGCTATCCCCCAAACGATTATTGATGGATGATTCCTATCCCTGAGTATCATTCCTCTGAGTGTTTCAGTCAGTCTCTCCTCAGCTTGGGGTGTGAATGAGTCAACGTTCGGGACCTCCTCCCATATCAAGATGCCGAGTCTATCGGCCCAGTCAAGGTATCGCTCGTCAGCGAGTTTTAGGTGAATTCTAATGAGGTTGATTCCCATATTTTTCGCTATTTCTATCTCTCTTCTGATGAAGTCATCGCCCGGCGGAGTGTATATTGTCTTGGGATAGAAGTCCTGGTTTAGGACGCCTCTCAGATATATGGGCTCGCCGTTCAGGCATATTTTACCGTCTTTCACCTCGACCTCCCTCAATCCAGTAGTTACTGACATCTCATCAACTGGACTACCGTCTTTTCTCAACACAGCAGTCACACTATAAAGTCTAGGATTTTCTAAGGTCCACAACAACAGCTTAGGCAGAATCAACTCAACCCTCATCTCACTCTTGTTTATGGAAAATTCCTCCTCAAACTCTTCACCCTCAGGCGACACAACCCGGAGGGTGAGATAGTATCCTTCAGGGTTTTCCGGAAGATTGTTCACCGACAACCAAACCCTAATCCTGGACTTCTTTATGTCTGGTATGATAAAGAGGTTAGACAGATAGGTGGTGGAGGTTATTTCGATGAATGTGCTCTGCCAGATACCGCCCACAAAGCAGTACCAGGTTTGCTTTCCGTGAGGATACTCCTTGATTAAAGAAGGGTCTGGATGGAATACCTTCAATGTTAGCAGATTGTCTGCACCGAACCTGATGTGCCTGCTCAGGTCTATCTCAAGCGGATAGTAACCTCCCTTGAATTCTCCTACTAGTGCACCGTTAACCCATATTTTTGGGTCGTAAATAACCGCCCCGATGTGTAGGGCCACCCGGCCGCCGCTGTATTCCTCCGCGATCTTGACTTTTTTCTGATACCATACGAAGCCATGATAGTCGAGTAGGTCGGGGAACTGGCTCTGCCAGCAGAATGGAACCTCAATCACACTGGCCCCGACGAGTTTCCCCCACGCATACCAGCCCTGAGCCTCGCCGATGTCTTGAGAGTCAGCCTTGAAATTCCAAGAACCGTCAAGAGGTATCCTTACCCTCGGATACACAACTCCCCCAGGCATATACGCCACTCCCAAGCCACCCACGCTAAAAAATATTAAGGGGCCTCAAAGCCCGATAACCCATCTTCAGCCTCTCCACCCGCCTGCCCCAATCTTTTAAATCACCTTAAACCATGGTGCAGGAATTGGAGAGAACGTCTATTAGAAGCTCCTATGCCTGTTTTGTATGGCGCCCCGGTAGCTCAGCTGGGAGAGCGCCCGGCTGAAGACCGGGAAGTCGCCGGTTCGAGTCCGGCCCGGGGCATATGTCATAGCTTTGGAATAATGATGGGCGATGCATCCGGCAGTAATTATGCTTAAATCTCGTTGCACATGAGTACCAGAGATACTACGGCTTTCCATCAAGACCGTGTATGAAGAGGCTCGCTATACGACTGCTATAGTGGGTGCGTTTATCAGTGCTACCATCTCGTAGTATACTGCTCTTCATGTT
>Ga0105160_1000586_pt1 | contig 16486 bp, 12 predicted proteins | sample GXS110809BmetaG_FD_89591 | JGI IMG/M metagenome (GOLD analysis project Ga0105160, IMG submission 89591) | Hot spring microbial communities from Gongxiaoshe hot spring, China to study Microbial Dark Matter (Phase II) - GXS 110809B | ecosystem: Environmental > Aquatic > Thermal springs > Hot... | reverse complement strand
AGCGCCCGTAGAAGCGGGCAATAAGAAACCTTTACACTGCAGTGAGGTGATTAATTCCGATGGCGTTAACGAAGGAAGAAAAGTCCGAACTGATTCGGAGATGGCAACGCGATCCCAACGACACTGGTTCGCCAGAGGTTCAAATCGCCATCTTGACAGAACGCATCAATAGGTTGGCAGAACATCTGCGCCAGCACAAGAAGGACAAGCATTCAAGGCGAGGTTTGTTGCTCCTTCACGGCAAGAGGAGACGATTGCTTCGTTACTTGGCACGGACGAACATCACTCGCTACAAAGAAGTCATTGAGGCACTGGGCATCCGAGACATATTTGGTGCCCTTCGCGCCGCTAAAGCAGCGGAACAAGCACAACAAGAAGTCCAAACCAACAATGCATAAACCTTCGTGTCTCTTTGTTACCGGCAAAGGTGAACCAAAATGAGCGTTCGGGCTGAAGCCGAGCGTAAAGTAGTCTACCCAGAAAGCGATGGGAAGCCGATGGCTGATAATACTTTGCAAGCACGCTACATCGTTTACATCTACGATGCTTTGGAAGGTATGTTCCGCGATGACCCTAATGTTTTCGTTGCAGCGGATTTGCTTTGGTATCCCGTTGAAGGTGAGCCTGAAATTCGGGTTGCACCTGATGTTATGGTTGTCTTTGGTCGTCCCAAAGGTGACCGTAGGTCTTATCTGCAATGGCGTGAGGACAACATCCCGCCACAAGTGGTGTTTGAGGTTTGGTCTCCATCCAACACTTTGCGGGATTTCGTAGACAAACTGAACTTCTACGAGCGCTACGGTGTTGAAGAGTTTTACCTTTACGACCCTGATGCCGGTAGATTTGAAGGCTGGATTCGTCAAGGCGATAAGTTGGTGCCAATTGACAACACGCAGGGTTGGGTCAGTCCAAGATTGGGCGTCAAGTTCGTGTTGGAGGGCAAAGATTTAGTGCTCTATTCAGCCAACGGTGAGCGAATCTTGACTTACCCTGAACTTAGGCGGCAATTTGTGGAACTGAGAAAGCAAGTTGAATTAGAACGCCAAAGAGCAGAACAAGAGCGACGACGAGCAGAGCGGTTGGCTCAAAGGTTGCGAGAACTCGGGATTGAGCCTGAAGAATAGGTAGCGAATTTTCTGTGATTGTCTGAAAGGTGAGTTGAAATGAGCGCAAAAGTTGAAGTGAAGCGCGAAATAGTTTACCCAGAAAGCGATGGAAAGCCAATGGCTGACAACACTTTACAGGCTCACTACATTGTTTACCTTTTTGACAACTTGAAGGCGCTTTTCCATGACGACCCTAATGTTTTCGTTGCAGCGGATTTGCTTTGGTATCCCGTTGAAGGTGAGCCGAACATTTGCACTGCGCCTGATGTCATGGTTGTTTTTGGAAGACCAAAAGGACATCGCCGTTCATATTTGCAATGGCAAGAGGGGAACATCGCACCTCAGGTTGTTTTTGAAGTTTGGTCGCCATCAAATTCCGTTCGCGATTTCCTTGACAAATTGAATTTCTACGAACGCTTCGGTGTTGAGGAGTTTTACTTCTACGACCCGGACAAAGGAGAGTTATTGGGTTGGGTGAGGAAAGGGGAGGAACTTGTGCCCGTTGAGAGAATGGATGGATGGGTCAGCCCGAGACTGGGTATCAAATTCACATTGCAGGGAAAGGACTTGGTTGTCTATTACCCTGACGGCGAACTGTTTGCAACATACGAAGAATTGAGAGAACGATGGTTGAAAGAAAGAGAGCGCGCTGAGCAGGAAAGACAGCGAGCAGAGCGGTTGGCTCAAAGGTTGCGAGAACTCGGGATTGAGCCTGAAGAGTAAACGGCTATGCGGAAGTTGATTGAAGTTGAAGAGTTCACGAGGATTCCTTTCAGAAAACTGGAGGCGGTTTCACTATGAAAGCAGTGGTCGTTCAACGAGAAGTTGCAGGTCAAATTTTCACCTTAGAAACCGGGGTTTTGGCACCTCAAGCGGATGCATCCGTTGTTGTAAGATGTGGCGACAGTATGGTATTGGTCACAGTTGTGCGAAACCCAGAACCGCGCCCCGGCACTGACTTTTTCCCTCTTGTTGTGGACTTTGAAGAACGGATGTATGCCGCCGGGCGCATCCCGGGTCATAGGTTCATGCGTCGTGAGGGGCGCCCAAGTGACCAAGCCATCTTAACGGCGAGACTAATTGACCGCTCCATTCGCCCTTTGTTCCCTAAAGGTGCAATCAACGATGTTCAAGTTATTGTGACAGCCTTGTCTTTTGACTACGAGAACTCCTTGGATATCCTTGGACTACTTGGAGCGAGCGCTGCTTTGACTATTTCGGACATCCCATTTGACGGACCGGTCGCAGGAGTGAGAATTGGGCTTTTTGATGACGAGTTAGTTGTCAACCCCCCTTTCAAAAAACTGGACGCAAGTAAACTTGATTTAGTGGTTGCGAGCACCCGCGATGCCGTTGTGATGATTGAGGCAGGCGCTCATCAAGTTCCAGAAAAGCAAATGCTTGACGCTATCGTCAAGGCTTACGAAACCGCTCAAGCCTTAATTGAGATGCAAGAGGAATTGAGGGAAAGAGTAGGCAAGGAGAAAGTCCCTTTCACAATGATGTTGCCCGACGACGAGTTGACAGCGATCATTCAAGAACGCTACGGGAGTGAAATTAAAGCAGCTGTGCTCCAAGCAAGTAAGGAAGTGAGGGAGACGAAAGTCAAGGAATTGAGGGAGCGAGTAGTTGCGGAATTGACAGAAGCAACCCCTGAAGAGAAGCAACCTTTATTGCCCCTCTCTTTTGATGAAGTCCTGCACCGCATCGTTCGGGACATGATTTTGAATGAAGGCATCCGTCCAGACGGACGAGGTTATTCGGACATTCGCCCTATAACTTGCGCTGTTGGAATTTCCCCACGCGCTCACGGCTCGGGTTTGTTCCAGCGAGGGGAAACCCAAGTCTTGACCATCGCGACTTTAGGTGCAACAAGTGAGGAAATGTTAGTGGAAACGATCCTTGAGGAGGAAGTAGCAAAGCGGTTCATGCACCAATACAACTTTCCACCTTTTTCCACAGGCGAAGTAAGACCCTTGAGAGGTCCGTCAAGGCGAGAGATTGGGCATGGTGCTTTGGCTGAACGCGCATTGGAACCAGTAATTCCGGACGAAGAGTTGTTCCCTTATACCATCCGCCTCGTCTCCGAAGTGCTCAGTTCAAATGGCTCTACCTCTATGGCTTCCGTTTGCGGCAGCACATTAGCATTGATGGACGCAGGTGTTCCGATTCTCGCACCAGTTGCTGGGATTTCCATAGGGTTAGTCATGGGTGACGGTCGTTACGCCCTATTGACTGACATTCAAGGAACTGAAGATGCTCATGGCGATATGGATTTCAAGATTGCTGGCACTCGCACTGGCATTACCGCAATACAACTGGACTTGAAGATCAAAGGGCTTCCGTTTGAGATAATAGAGAAAGCCTTTGAAAGGGCTAAAGAAGCTAGGGAGTTCATCTTGGACAAGATGGCCGAGGCTATTGACAAGCCTCGTCCTGAACTCTCCCCTCATGCCCCTCGCGTCATCTCAATCCAAATTCCGACGGAGAAAATCGGCGAAGTTATTGGACCGAGAGGCAAGCACATCAAGCACATACAACAAGAGACTGACGCCATCATTGACATACAGCCTAACGGGACAGTTTTCATTACTTGTCCAAGTTTGGAGCAAGCACAGAAAGCAGCAGAAATGATTAGGTTATATGCTGCTGACCCTGAGGTCGGTAAAGTCTATAAGGGCAAAGTGACAAGGATTTTGCCGTTCGGGGCGCTTGTGGAGATTTTGCCCGGTAAGGAAGGACTTTTGCACATTTCGCAAATTAGCCATGAACGAATCACCTCGGTGAGCGATGTTCTTAAAGTTGGCGACGAAATTGAAGTTAAAGTTCTGGGTGTTGAGCCGGACGGGAAAATTGCCTTAAGTCGCAAGGAACTTTTGCCTCCACCAACTCGTTTGACTGTCCGACCACATTCCTCGGGTGGGATGCGCCCGAGGCCTGGGGGTGGGCAGTCCCGTTCGCACCAGCATCGCGAACCGCGCGGAAGCGGCTCACCTTAATTGAACGATCTCGCTTACATTGTTGATGCTTCCCAAGGGGGAAGTGCCAGTGGAGGAAATCACCATTACTTGCTTGTCCAACCAATTGCGTATTGCCTACCAACCTGTCCCGTGGTCACACACTGTGTCTGTCGGCATTTGGATAGGTGTCGGAACAAAGGACGAGGAAAAAGGAGAGGAAGGGATTGCTCACTTCTTGGAACATGTGCTTTTCAAAGGCACGAAGCGAAGGACGGGACGACAAATCGCTAAGTTGATAGACGCCTTGGGTGGTAATGTTGACGCTTTCACCGAAAAAGAACTGACTTGTTTTTACTTACGGGTTTTGCCTGAACATTTAGCTCAAGGTTTTTCACTCATCAAGGAATTGCTGAGCGAACCCCTTCTGCGTCCAAAGGACATTGAAGTTGAGAAGAGCATCATTTTGGCGGAAATCCAAAACCTTGAAGATACCCCGGAGGAAATTGTCGGTGAAACTTTCTTTGAGGCGCTTTGGAACGGCCACCCATTAAGTCGCCCCATTTTGGGCACCAAAGAGTCCGTCCAAAAATTCCGCCGTTCTCACCTCATTCGGTTCCTGCGCCGGCACTATATTCCCGAAAACATTGTTGTTGCCGGTGCAGGTGCTATGGAGCCTGACAGGTTCATCAACTTGGTTTCTGAACACTTCGGCAATTGGCATAATCGTCCAAACACTCGTCAAAAAGAAGACCTTCCTCCTATACCTGTTCCCTCTTTGCGCTTCATAAAGCGGCAAACCGAACACTTCTATTTCACCTTCGGCGTTCATGGTTTCCCAATTACAGACCCAACTCACTACCCAGCATCGGTTGTGGACACTATTGTGGGAGGTGGTGCCAGTTCACGACTATTTATGGAAGTGAGGGAAAAGCGCGGTTTGGCATACTCTATCGGTTCGCTCTCTGCCGCTTTCAAAAAAGCCGGCTTTTTCGCAATTGGAGGGAGTTGTTCACCTTCCGATGCCGAGAAACTTGTCCGCGTTGTTGCCAGAGAACTGAGAAGACTTTACCAAAACGGGGTTAGCAAAGAAGAATTGGAGCGGGCGAAAACTCAACTTAAACTGAGTATCATCATGGCGCAGGAGAGCGTCACGGGATTGATGATGCGGTTGGGGCGGCAAATCCATTACTTTGGCAAACCCATCCCTGTAGAAGAAATTGTCAAGGGAATTGACCGAGTGACAGTGGACGATGTGGTCAATATCGCAAGGAAACTTTTCATGGAAAACAAATTCGCCGCCGCTTTCCTTGGACCTATCAGGGATAGCGATGCGGAACGGTTGCTCACTATTCTGAACGACGAGAAGTGACAGGTATAATTGTCAACCCAACGACTTCGGGCGGGCAAAGAAATCGGAGCGGTAACCTTGTTGTGCCAACCCCGCTGGTTGTGACGAGGGTTGTCTTCTCTGTCACTTTATGCTTGCCCCATGCCCACGCTTTGGGAATACATCTGGCACGGGTGTAAAGGGGACCTATGAAGGGCAATCTGACTTGACCACCGTGAGTATGCCCGCATAATATCAAGTCCGCTTTTCTTGCTTCTAATTGGCAAGCAATGTCAGGGGAGTGGGAAAGCAAAATGCAAAAAGCGTTTTCGGGGACATTAGCTAAAGTCTTGACAATATCATCCCGATGCCAATGTGGGTCGGCAGTCCCAGCAATCCAAATTCCATCGCGAAATTGGACAGACTCGTTGTTAAGCCAATAACCCCCAAACTCCCTCAACACCCGTGCAAAGTGCTGTGAAACCCCGTTGATAACTTCTGAGTTGCCTTCAACCGCGAAAACCGGTGCTATCTCGCAAAGTGTTTTCAGAAAAGTTTCAGCCGCCTTTAAACCCTTACCAAGCGGAATTAAGTCACCCGTTAAGGCGATAATGTCTGGGCGAAAGTTTCTGATCAATTCTACTGTTTTCCGCTCGCGTAAACCGAAACGGGTCATGTGCAAGTCGCTTATATGGGCGATACGAAAATTGCCATCGCTGTTGAGGCGTTGTGAATGCAACTCGTAGTGCACTAACCGAATTTGATAACTCTCCCAAATCCCGTAACCAACCAATCCCGCTATCGTCAAAAAGGAAAGGGTTAAGAGCCACTCCACGAGGGTATCACCCTTTTTGAAAATTCATGCACTTGCTCTTAAAATTGTGACGCACCCTGTAGTGACAATTCCTGATATACGCGTTCGGGTTTCATTGTAAACTTGGGTTCGGAAAGGAGGCTTCAAAGTGAGTCGTTTTGTCACCGTTGCTATCGCTTGTTTGTTGGTAACTGCTCAAGCAATCGCTCATGAACGACCGTCAATAGAGGTCTTCGGGGTCAATGAGAACTATGAAGTTGTCGTCCCGTTGGTGGACGAAGCACCAATCGTTGATGGGAAACTTGACGAACCTGCTTGGGAAAAAGCAGCAAAAGTTTGGGGCTTTAGACAGGTTTCTCCCCACTTGGGGCAACCTGCAACCCAAGACACTACAGTTTACATCTTGACAACGAGGGAAAAGATTTACTTCGCTTTCCGGTGCAACATACGGAGCAAGAATGCCATCAGAGCATATGAAACCCGCTATGACGCCCAAATGAGGCGGGACGAGCGAGTGACGATTTTTTTGGACACACTGCACACTCACGATCGGGCATACTCATTCACGATCAATGCTCGTGGAGCAAAGGCAGATGAGAGGTTTGGAAACAGCGATTGGAACGCCCAATGGGAAGCAGCAGTTCAAATTGGAGAAACGGAGTGGGTCGCTGAAGTAGCAATTCCATACTCAATCTTGACTTTTGACCCCAACAGACCCGTTTGGGGCATTAACTTCGGACGATATGTCAGCGAGACCGATGAGTGGACATCTTGGGCTTTTGAGCCCGAAAGACCTTTTGACATGCGTTACAGACCTCACCTTGTTGGACTGCCACTCAGTGGTCAAAAAAGCGCCGCGAACGGCTTTGTCAAGCGCTGGCTTTTGAAGACTTTTTCTGTCGCCGATTACCGACTTGACGGTGACGACAAAGGCTTTGGCAATAACTACGGCGTTGATGGCGAGTGGACGATTAGACCAAACCTCGCTTTTCGTTTCGTTTTCAAGCCCGACTTCAGCGAAATTGAGGAAGCCTTTGAGAGCATTGATGTCAGTTATGTTGAACAATTCGTCCCAGACCGACGAGAGTTTTTCGTTCAAGGTAGCGAATTCTTTAGCGAAGTCGCTGTCGCAGGGGAAGGTTGGCGGCGGGGGAGTGAACCGAGCCTTTTCTACTCAAGACGAATCGGCAAATTTGATTTGGGCACGAAATTGACGGGTGCATTGGGCGATAGTAGGCTCGGTTTCTTGAGCACTCACAATCTTGACGACGGAGAACACACTTTCCTGCTCAATTTCGCCCGCGCTTTTGGGACGCAGGGAAGGGCTTACTTTGGCTATGTTGACGCACTTCGCAAAGACAGTTTCAATCGCGGTTTCGTGATCGGTGGGGAAACTAATTTTGGACACCGTAACCGCTTTTGGCTTAGAGGAAGTTACGCCCGTCATTTTTCGTCCGAGGATGAAAGGGACGGCGGAGCAGGCTCGGTGAGGTTCGGCTATGGCGATGAACGATGGTTTGTTTCGTTAGGATACACCGCTTTCAGCCCTAACTTCCGCCCTTTGCTGAGTTACACGCCCAGAACCGACTTTAAGCGTTGGTCGGTATTCATCAACAGGAACTTCAGGTCAAAAGGAACAGAGTTTTACCGAAACGCAGGGTTTTATGTCAACTGGAGCAAAGGCGAAACTTTCAGCGGCAAATTCTTTGAGCGAAGTTACGGCTTCAATTTGTGGCTGGAGATGAAGGACCAAACTGGGATTAGCATCGGTTGGAACCGAAACAAGCACGCTGAATATCAAATCCGTGATGAGCCTTTCAACGACCGATCTTTCTGGCTCTCTTTGGACTTGGGAGGCAACAAACCTTTGCGGGCTGATTTGTCTTACGGTTTCGGTCGGGCATTTGATGGACGATACACTCAACCCCGAATTTCAATTCGTTGGGACAAACCCGATGGTTCATGGCGCGTGAGGTTAAGTTGGAGCCAAAGGCACCAAACTTACGGTGACGGCACAAAGCAAACGATCAGGTCACATGAAATTAACATCACGAGGGTTTTGAGCAGAGACAAATGGCTCGTGCTTCGTTACTTTAATCGGGGCGGTGACTATAGCGTCAAGAACTTCGCCCTCTCGTTCAGACTTCGTCGCGAAACCAGCGAGGAACTATTCCTCATCTTAGGTGACCCTCGCGCTTCTGAAACCCGAACACGAATCGCCGTCAAATGGATTTTCCCATTCAGGTTTTGAAGGTTGACTTCGTCACCAAATTCTGCCTTTGACGCCTTGCAACCTCACTACCGCAACTTGGACCTCCCTTTAAGCAAATCAGCAGGTCAAATTGTCAAGTATTAGCGTCAGTGCAAATTGGGTAACCTAAAAATGCCAACGATTGAAGGCACCTATGGAACGAGAGGTGTAAAAACGAGAATGCGCAAACTGTTTTCAGCCTTTGCGGTCGCCCTTGTGGCAATCCATCTTGGTTGCGGGGGCGGTGGACCGAAGCAAGAAAAGCCCAAGCCAATCAATGGGTCTCTGTTTTCAATTGCTGTCCAATCAACCCCTGTGGCTGAAATCTGGCTTGACGGTCGCCAAACGGGGCTTAGGTCAACCCTGCTTGGAACGAGTCCAATCCCGCTACCGCTTCCCTTGACAGAATTTCAACCGCACTTGCTCACCTTGAAGGCCGAAGGTTTCCACGATTGGCACCAGTGGGTTGAACGGACAAGCGAAGGGGCGATTATCGTTCAGGCGAGGCTGCGACCAAAAAGCGAGCAAAACGGGATCTTGGTAATTAGTTCCGAGCCCCAAGGGGCGAAAATCTTTCTGGATGGCGCCGATACGGGGAAAACGACTCCTGCAACGGTTACTGTATCGCCTTCAAGCCATGCAATCAAGGTTGAGTTGTCCGGTTTTTTGCCCGGCTATGAAACTGTTTTCGTCTCCCCGGGCGAACAAGTTGAAGTTCACATCCCGCTCCAACCGCAAAACAAAGGAGTCGTGAGCGGAGTCGTTTATGACCGCTTTGGCGCTACTCCTACTCACGCCTTGTTGAAATTGCAAACATTGCAGGGCGAAATTGTCGCGACAACCCGTTCAAGCGCCTATGGGCTTTTCCAATTTCCACCTGTTCCGCCCGGCACTTACACGGTCACCGCAGAAATCACCATTGAGGGTGGGAGGGAAGTTGGACAGGTAGAAAATGTTGTCGTTGAAGCGGGTAAGCGAGCCTTCGTTTCGTTGGTGGTCTTCCCTGCGGATTTGATGGGCGCTGTTGAGGGCACGGTGAAAACGACTGACAATAAACCGATACCGAGCGCTCAAGTAGCCGTGCTCTATTACGCCGCCGACCTTGACTTCGTTCTGACAAGCCGGCGCACTCTGACCGACAGTCACGGTCGGTTTAGGCTTGACAACATTCCGGCAGCAACCCAAGTTATCGTCGCTCGCAAAGAGGGTTACCAATCGGCGCAAACTCAAGTTATCGTTCGGCAGGGTGAAAGGGCTTACATTGAAATCGTGATGCAATCCTTAAGCACCACACCAACCTTGCAGCCGCCAACTCAAGTCTTTGCCATTGCTTACACTGTGCCAACTGAGTTCTGGCAAAGTGAAGAGGGCAAAGGTCGGATGGCGATTACAGGGAAGCAGGGCTCAGAGTTTTACCGCCAAGTCTTAGCGAATTTGCTGCGCCGACATAGTCACCCCGGGGCGAAAATTCTTGAGCAAATGTCAAGTCCCCAAAAAGCAACGACACGCTTCTTCCCCATCGGTTTCATGGGCAGCGTTGGTATTGGTTGGCAGCCACCTTTGTCAATCCCTTCACAGGGTTTGCTTGGATACAAGATTTATCGCAGCATCCCCAACTCAACTGGTTGGAAACTTAGGCTGGTGATTGACGAACCTGAGCAAACGACCGCAGAAGATGTCGCTTACGATTTCACGCCGGGACAAACCTACCGATACTCTGTTTCTGCAATTGGTCTTGACGGCAAAGAGACATCAAAAAGCGAACCTGCGCAGACAACCTTCTTGCCGCCAATTCGGCTGATTGAGCCACTTGAAAATGCTCAAGTCACCCAATCGCAGTTGCAATTTCGTTGGACGCCCGTCGGAGGCTCCGTGCCGTTTTACTTCGTCCAACTTTACAGCGACCTTGAGGCGATGCTTTTTGGCAATCCCGTTTGGAGCACCGATGCGATCAGCGGAGCGGCTCAAGCAGTTTACGATGGGCAACCATTGCTGAAAGGCAAAACCTACTGGTGGCTTGTCATAGGCGCAGACCAAAGAGATTGGCATGATGCAAGGTCGTTCACTCTCAGTCCTGCGAGACCGGTGGTGATCATCGGTGATTAAGCGAAGTCACTTGACAGTTGTTTTTGCCCTAACTTTCTTTGCCAGCGCCCAGACCCCGGTGCTCAGCCCTTTCTCCACGCCCGCTGCAGCCCAAACTGTGTGGCAACTTGTTGACACTCGCCCATTTGCCGGCAAAGCGAAAGGCATTGTTGGGGCTTTGGGCGTTCCGACGAGGAACTTGACAAAAAATCAGGTTCGGATGATTGGACGCCAACGAGCGCTTGAGTTTGACCTTCAGTTGCGCAAAACGAGACCCCGTTTGGTTGACTGGCTCATCAAGCATGGATATTGGAAGCCGGGGCAGAAATTGGGCGTTGATGTTTTGATTGTTTCCAACGATGCCCCGCCTTTAAGGAGCAGGCAAAGTTACGGTGCCGGTTCGCTTCAATTCCGAATTGAAAACTTTCCAGCGGCTATTGAATCGCAAATCCGGGGTTTCCTGACCAGAGCGATGCCCGTCTTGACAGAAATTTACGGTGCCCCGATAACTTCACCGCCGGGGTCAACTCGCACGGTGACGATCGTTTTGGACGAAGCCCTTGACGCTTTGGATGGAGGGGTTTACAACGCTGCTGCTGATGAGATTCGTTTGCCCGAATTTGTCCCACAGCGAGGCTACGATTGGTTCAATTTACTGCATCAAATCCTTCACGCCTTCAGAGGTCCGCTGATGCTCAGTTTCCCTGCTTGGGAGGAGGGTCACGCGAGGGCGGCGGCGATGATGGCGGCAATCCGTTTGCGAGGTCAAGGGGTCGCCGAACTGAGCAAGTTTGACCCCAAAGACCCTGTCCACGGCGACCCGCTTTGGGTTTTGCCCCTTTACGATTTGCTCAACCAACCACCTTTAGGCAACCCGATTTTCCTTCCGCCTTCGGGTTACCAACCGATGGCTTACTGGCGAATCGCAATGAGCGCTGCGGCTTGGCTCAAAGTCGCTGTAGAAAACCCACAATGTTTCCGACAGTTCAATGAAGCGCTGTTAACTCTGCCCGATGTTGAGACCGTTCGCGGCGACACAATTGCGCTCGTTGATTTGATGAGGGGAATCGTCCCACAAGTTGAAGGCATGGACTTTTACGACTGGTATCGCCGCCAGTATGTGCTTGACACCGGCATTTCGGTTGGACCGAAACTTTACGCTTTTGCTGTCCCGCTGCACATCGGTGTTTTGCTCATCTTGAACCATTACCGAACTTCTGCGGACGGTGACGAATTTCCGCTTTACGGTATCGCCCAACTCGTTTACCGCAACGACCAAAGTGATGACCTTTACGCGGAAGAGGGGAACGAGGCGGAGATTTACGATGGCGAAGGATTCATTGCACCGCAATTTTTCAACATCGGTGGACCGAACCTGATTTTTGTTGACATTTTCGTCAATGGCTTGGCTCTCACTGTCCCGTTCCCTTACATGGTTCGCGGCGAGGAACCAAACGAAAACCCAATTTGGGGAGGTGTGCTCAATTCGCTGAGCGGGCAAATTCAGGTCCGATTCAACGACTTGACAGATCTTCAACCCGTTAATGTCACTCGTGGCGTCTTCGCCGTGACACAAGGGCTTGACATTTACCAACTTTATCGGTTGCGAATTCGCCATGTTGAGGATGGAAGCGAAGCCGTTGAGTATCGCAACGCTGCTTTTGACATCTACTGCTTAATCGTTCGCGCTCGTCCGTCAGTTATCACGATGGAGGTGACTTTACCTGCCGGCATTCACCTTTTCACTGTCCCGCTTTTGCCCACAGCCTTTGATGAGGCTGAAGCGTTGGGAATCCCTTCGGATGAACTTTTGCTTGCTCGTTGGAACCCGCTCAGGGTTGGCGATTCCAAATACGAGTTCTACCCGCGCATCACGACGCCAATGATGCCCGGAGTTGGCTATTGGATCAAATTGCTTCGCGACACGACCATTCGCGTTGAAGGGACACCAATCCCGAGCGACCAACCATATGAGATTCCGCTTTACGGTGGTTTCAACCAAGTTGGCAACCCATTTGCCCGTGATTTGCCTGTCGGCGAAATTTTGGTCATGTTTGGAAACGAAGGTCCAGTCGGGTTGGCAGAAGCGGAACGAAATGGTTGGGTTCAAAACGCAATTTGGGTTTGGGACAGGGTCCAAGGCTATCAACTTGCCCAAACTGTCCGTCAATGGCAGGGCTTTTGGGTTCGGTCGCTTAGAGCATCAGGTGTGAGGTTAGTCTTCAATTGGTCAAGGTTACAAACTGTCGCTGGACAAACGAGAAAGGCAAGTAATGCCGAATTGTCAAGCCGAAGTTCAATTCGTTGGTCGCTTCGCTTAGTTGTCACCGCACCCAATTCTCCCGCTGACACCGAAAACTTACTCGGAGTCGCTTCGGGTTCTCTTTTGCCAAGCCGAATTGCAAAGCCGCCGATGGTTGCAAATTCCGTGTGGGCAGCCTTTATCTCTGATAGCGAAACAGTGGCTCACGATTTCCGAAGTGAGCGGTCAAGTTTGAGGTGGGTATTTGTCGTCAAGTCTGATTTGCCCGACAACACGCCCGTGACTTTGCGTTGGGAAGGTTTGACGGAAGTTCCCCGCTCAATTGCGGTTGTGGCAACTGACTTGACGACGGGCGAACGGTTTTCGTTGCGCAGCAGAAGCAGTTACACCTTCAACGCCCGCAAAGGAGAAACGCGCCAGTTCGTTATTGAAGCGAAGCAGATCCCTTCAGCCCCGCTTTTGCGTATCGTTTCGGTCCAATCGCTGAGAGGGCGGGGTTTAACTGCGAACTTGGTTTTGACTGCGCCCGCTTATGTCCGAGCCGAAATCCGGACTTTGACTGGACGAACGGTTCGCGTCTTGACAGAAACTTTCGTCACACGACTTCCTTCCTTCACGGTCTTCTGGGACGGTCGTGACCGCTTAGGAACTCCTTTGCCGTTTGGCGCTTACTTGCTCGTCGTCAATGCCCGCGACGAACTTGGTCGCGAACAGCAGGCGATTCGGACGGTGATGGTCAAATGATGGGACGCGGGACGAGGGACGCGGGACGAGTTGAAAAGAGGGAAAGGGAACAAGGGACGCGGGACGCAGGACAAGTTAAAACTAAAATGCCTATGCGCTTACACGCTTACACGCTTGCACTTTTCGTTTCGCTATTGTCTTTGCTCGGTTGCGGTGGGCTGAAGTTGCCCGAACTTGTAGTGCCGACTGTGCAAGTTAGCGGGACAGTCCTTGAAGCGGGATTGCTTGAGGACAAACCAATTTCGGGTGCTTGGGTTGTGATAAACGGGAGCGCACCAGCATACACCGATAATCTCGGTAAGTTCGTTGTGAATGTCCCTGTCACCACAACAGGTGACCAGACAATTTTGGCTGCCATCAGTGTTGCCAAGCACGGCTATTTGGCTCGGCTAATTGAAGACAGACGAATCAACACTGGCTCATCGTCCGAACTTGACCCAATTTACCTCGTGCCAGCACCGAACACAAGTAGCCTGAAGGGTAGGGTAGTGGACAAGACTACAGGTCGCGGGATCCCGAACGCTGAAGTTATTCTCTTCGGCGACTTGACAATTCGGGTTCGCACCGCAGCCGATGGGAGTTTCCTTCTCAGTGGCATCATGCCCGAAAGTGGAGAATTTCCTGTCCAAGCCCGCCATCCCGACTTCTTGACAGTTTTTGATTTGCAGACTGGTCGGAACTACCAAACTGTGGTCATCCGCAAAGGTGACGAAAATGTCAATTCCGTTACCCTTGAACTCTACCCGCTCGGCACCCCCGCACTAATTTCTGGGAAAGTCGTCAATAGCGAGACTTCGGAGCCTGTGCCCAATGCGACGGTAATCTTGGGTGATAAAAGAGCAACCACTGACGAGGGCGGTAATTTCACTATCCCCAACGCGCCGACCGGACAACAAACGCTTAGGGTTGAGCACCCGCAATTTTTGACTTTCAACGAAACTTTACTCATCAACGGCGACCCATTGGTCATCTTCCTGTTCGCTCCCGGCACCTTGCCTTCTTTGCCTTTCACGATTTCAGGCAAAGTAACTCTTCAAGGCGAAACGAACCATAGTGGCGTTAGAGTTGAGGCGAGGCGAAAGGTTGACGGCGTGGTCGTTGATGCCACAACCACAACAATTGAGGGCAACTATGCCCTCTGGGTTCCGCCGGGGACATACTTGGTTAGGGCAAGCATTGAAGGGTTTGTCAGCGCTGAGCGAGAAGTTATTGTGCGCAAAGGTGTTGCTATTACGAATGTTGACTTTACGCTCACTCGCTTGGAGGGTGCTCAATGATGCGCTGGCTCGCGTTCGTTTTAACGCTCCTTGCAACTCTTATGCTCTTTGGTTGCAACGGTAATGGCAAACTCACACCGGGCATTTTCGGACAAGTTATCAGCAAGGGAACAAGACAACCTATCGCCAACGCTACCGTTTCGCTGCAGCGAGATGGCAATGAACTTGCTTCGGTTCAAACTAACAGCAATGGCAAATTCGCTTTCCCAAATCTTGAGCCGGGAACTTACTCGCTTGTTGTTTCCGCTGACGGTTATTGGGATGCTTTGGGCTGGGTAACATTGGCACAGGGACAGCGGTTATCGGTCACCATTGAGATGATCTCGTTGCAAGAGGGACCGCCGACTGATGTCCCGATTGCGGACTGATGTGCAAGATGGCACAATTTTGTTGGCAAACTCAAAGGAGGCGATTGCCGATGCGCCTTTGGACAATTTTGGTGCTCGGTCTTTTGATCATCACAGCCGCCATGTTGGCTGGATGCGGTGGTGGAGGGGGCGGAGGAACACCTTCGCCGGGTGGCGGAGGAACAACTCCGGGCACACCAGGCACAGGCGGTGGAGGCACACCTCCACCGAGCCCGCCATCAGGTGGGACAGGTGGGGGAACGCCACTTCAGCCACCACCGCCACCAACCTTTGATTGAGCCATCGGGAGTGGTTTGAAACATGCCAAAAAGGTGGCTGATTTTTGCTGCGGCGTTAGTCATCTTGATTGCCGCTTCACTTACCTTTTGGCTTTGGGGCGGAAAAAGAACTGTCAAGCATCCCGAAACTCAAGTGCAAAAGACTGAACCGCAACTGAAACCAGGCATAACTTTGGAAGGGGTTGAAGGGCTTGTTTTGCGCAGGGAGGGGCGCAAGACTTGGGAGTTGTTCGTTGACATCATCACCCTTGACAAAAACCAAACTCAAGCGACCGCCCAGGGGATACGGAAAGCCATCTACTACGACGAGAAGGGTAAGCCCCTGCTTTGGTTCTCCGCCCAAACCCTCGTTTACAACGCCAACACTGGCGAAGTGACACTTGTGGGGGACATCCAAATTGAGGCTCGGCTACCGAAAGGGAAAATGCTCGTTGGAAAAGCGACGCAGGCAATTTGGCATGAGCGGAGGCGCATTTTGGAGGTTTGGGACGGGCAAGGGCAAGTTGGAGAAACCCGTTTCCTCGTCCGGCGAATCCGATACAATCCCGACACAACCGTCCTTGAAGCCTTTGAGCAAGTTGTCGTGTTCACGCCGAAGGCAAGGCTTGTTTGCCCGATGGTGCGGACAAACTTGACAACTCGCTACCTCATCGCTTTGCCGCCAGTTCAATTGACTGTTCTTGCGAAGAAATCGCCAACTCCTTTTTTGCCTGTGGCTTTCCGCAAGGTCGCTCAAAGTAGCCACCAGCAAAAAGCCGAAAAAGAGAAGAAAGAGCGTCCCGTAAACTTCCGCACCGATAAGCCCGTTATCCGCAAACCGCCGAAATGGTTCTTTGAGGATGTGGTGATTACCGAGGAAGGCGAAGATTACACCATCACCGCAAAGCGGGCAATTTACGACGAAGATGCTGACAAGGTGGAAATTCCCGAAGGCATCCGCTTTGAGGACCCAGAAACCATTGCGACTGCTCCGAAGGGCGAAGTTGACAACAAACAGAAGGTTGCCCTTTTCT
>Ga0105160_1000584_pt1 | contig 16514 bp, 17 predicted proteins | sample GXS110809BmetaG_FD_89591 | JGI IMG/M metagenome (GOLD analysis project Ga0105160, IMG submission 89591) | Hot spring microbial communities from Gongxiaoshe hot spring, China to study Microbial Dark Matter (Phase II) - GXS 110809B | ecosystem: Environmental > Aquatic > Thermal springs > Hot... | reverse complement strand
CTTTTTAGCTTTTATAATATTATATAAGAAAAATTTATCCTTTTAAATAATAACAAGAAATAAGATAAAACTTTAAATTTTTCGAAAGACTAGTAATTTAGCAAAATTGAGCAAATATATCAAATTTAACCAACATGATACCCTTGAGTTTTAAAGAAGAAGTCAAAAGAATACTAAAAGAAGTAAGGGGTTTTAGGATTTTTGAATTCGTAGGAGAAGTAGAAAGAGACGAGGAATCAGAAGGAGCAGAAGTAGAAGAATACGGAAAAGGGGTTTATAGATTGTGGGAGGTTATTTATCCTGAATTTAATGAAGAAATATTTTTAACAGAAGAGCAGGTTGAATATGTTTTAAATATTTTAACAAGTAATAGTTTTCTAGAAAAAATCGGGATAAGAGTGAGTCCTCAAGCCTGGGGCGGGTATAAAAGATGGAATAAAGATCCAAACCACCCGGACGAACAAATAAAAGAAATAAACTATTGCGCACTAAAAATTCGCAATTATTTAATTCAAAATAAAGAATGGTATCTGGCAATTTTAGAACGTATTGAATTTGCAGATTTCGAAGAGATTTTGAAAGAAAATCTTATGGCTTCGTTGGAAAGTCTTGCTAATTTTTGGATTTTCAATGATATTAATGTTTTCAAAAATATAGTTGAGGAGTTTAGAAAAAAAGAAAGGATCGAGGTGGATAAATTTAAAGAATTAAAGGAATTGATGGAAAGTAAATATCAAGAGATATTTAAAAAGGAATTAGATAGACAATTTAATTTTTATGGTATCTTGGAGAGCTATGTACATTTAAAAATAGATAATTTATTAAAGAAAGTTCATTAATTAAAAAACTTAAAAGAAAGAGAAACCAAAAAAAGAAATAGAAATGTTTTGGAGTTCAGAACAGAAGAAGAATTCATATATATTGAAGATTTAGAAAATTTTGAGATAAAAAAATGGTGTGAGGTTTTATTCTAAAAATGCAATTTATGAAAGAATAGTAATTTATGAATTAACATGGAGAGAAAATTCTATATGCGATCTTAATAAAATTAAAAATTTTTGTAGAAATTATAAAATTCCTGAATGTTTTGAGAACTTGGTAAAAAACTTTGTATTTTATAATTACCTTCATCGGACCGATTGGTATTATATTTTTGCTAATAAAAAGAAGCGAGAAATTTTTTTCGTAATTTTTTGATTTTTTTTAATCAAAGAGGGACGGTTTAGAAACATGATCAAAAAAATGTTAAAAGTTAAAGAAACCAAAGAATATAAATTATTCGCAGAGATAGGACATTATTTCTGGATTAAAAATTGGATTAGAGATTTAAAAGGAAAAATTAATAAAGAGTCTATTGAATTAGAAGATAAAAAAACAAAACTAAAAGGATACATTACTGAAGAAAGCTTTAAAATACTGTTTGAAAAATCAGAAAGAGAAGTTAAGGCAGAAAAAAGAAGATTAGAAAGTCTTGAAAATGATTTAAAAACAACAGAAGAGAAAATAAAAAAATTATTAGAAGAATTAAAAATAACATACAATTTTGAAAACTTTGAGGAAACTTTAAAAAATTTTCGGTATAAGTTTGGAGAAGAAAATCAAGACATACTAATCTCAAAAGATAAAACACTATTCTCAGAAGATAAAACTAGGTATGAGAATAGTATAATCGAATCGTTATGGTTTTTTGTAGATTCAATTGATAAGTTTCTTGGTGAGGAAATTTTAAAAAGTGATTTTTTAAGTATTTTAGAGTCGAAACAATTAGATTTTTGGAATCAAATTTGTAGCTTTCTGGAAAGTTACGGTTTTATAAATAAGGAAAAAAATATACAAAAACTTAAAGATAACATAAGAAAATCTTATGAAAAATTCTTAAAAGATACAGTTTTGTTCTCGTCTAGTAGAAAAAATAGCAAAGTTGGCCTGAAAGACAATAATCTATAGTCTCTTTACAGCAACTTGTCAAGTGGGGGCTAATCATTCCCCTTCCAAAGAGGGGGTATTTTAAAATTGGGCTTAAAATCTGCATTTTTGAGCTTCCTGGAAAATTTGCAAAGATTTTCAATCTTAACTTTTCCAGGGAGTTCATTTTAAGATAGGTAAAGTAATGAATGATCAAGATATTTTTGAAAAATTTGAAAAAGCTAAAAGAGAAGTATTAAAAGAGAAGATTATCCAGTTATATCAAATTTTGGCAAAGAGAAATTTTGTAGAGAAAAAGCTGAAAAAAGCTGGTAGTATTAACCATCAAAAATTGGTCGCGAATTAAAAAAAATCCCCCTTAACGGGGAATAGCAAGTAAAAATGGACACTGCTGATAATAATTATAACACCCATTCCCTCTTACAAGAAACAAAGGTAGCTTTCTCTTTTAGTGATTTTATTTTTATTATTTATGAAACTTTTAAGGAGAATTTGTGGGTTATAGAAAAACTTGAATTAACAGAAGAAGAAAAGAAGGCTATTTGGTTTTTACACAAGAAAAAAGAAGGAAAAGTGCTTTATTACCAATGGAAAATGAAAGAATTGATAGAAGCTAAAAAGATTCTTGAAGAAGAAAAAAGATTTATCCTTTTTAAACTCAAGCATTATAAAGAAAAATTAAAGTTGGAAGAAGAAAAAACAAAGTTATTAGATTTGAATAAGGATATTTCATTGATTGATAAAAAATTGTTTTCTTTAAGGTCGAAAATTAAAGAACTATCTCAAAAATGAACGAATTTGAAAAATCAACAGAGTTTGAATTTCGTAAAGCATTGGATCTAAGTGGGAAAAAGTTAAAACATGTTTCTGAGATTTTAAAGGTTGAATATCAAGAAGAAAATTTTCTTATCGAAAAACTTATTCCCCATCCTTCAATTTCAATGGTTTCAGGATTCCCTGGTTCTGGTAAGACATGGTTTCTTTTAAAGATGGCAAAATGTTTAGCTGGCGAAGCTTTTTTCTTAAATTCAGATTTTCAGATAAAGGAAAATTGCGGAGTGGGCATATTTGAAGAAGAAAATGGAGAAAAAGAATTGAAAAAAAGATTATTAAAACTTGGCCTTACTGAAAATACTTCTTTACCAATTTTTATCAGTTCGTTTTCGGGTCTAAAGATTGATAAAAAAAGACGAATTGGAATTTATACTTGAAGAAACAGCGTTAAAAAACTTAAAGGTTGTCTTTCTTGATCCGTTTATTGCTTTTCATAGTCAAGATGAAAATAGAGCTGAGGATATGGCAAAGGTGATGAGCTATTTAAATGAGTTTGTGAAAGAAGGTATTTCAGTAATTACCACTCATCATCATAGAAAAGAGGCGGGGTGGTATAAATCTCCCTTCTCTCATCTTTTAAGAGGTTCTACGGCAATTTTCGGAAGAATTGATTGTCATTTGGTTATTGAAAAAGGAAAAGACTTAGAAAATGGCTTTGAATTTGTTGTTTATCAAGAAAAATTAAGGAATGCTCCTAGAATTAATCCTTTTAAGGTTGTTTTTAAGGAGGAAAATGAGGTAATAAAATTGGAATATGCTGGTGAATATTTAACAGACGAAAAGGTTTATCTAAGATTAAAAAATTTCATAATCAATAATTTGGAAAACAAGCAAAGGGTGAAAAGAAAAGATTTACTAGAGATCATAAGAGCAAAGGGTTTTTCGATAGGAACATTCAGTAGGGTGATCAGAGACTTAAAAGATGAAGGATTAGTTGAAGCAGTAAGAGAAGGCAAAGAAGTAATCTATAGGCTTAAGGAGAAGGATTCTAGTGGGCTCTTTTCTTTGGATTTAGTGTATTAAACCTACTTGTGAGGAAGTTTTATCATTTTTCACCATTATATATAGTGAGAATTGATAAAAGATAGCCTGCCAGGCCCAAGGAACTTTTATCATTTATCACTAATATATATTATGGTGAAAATTGAGAAAAGATAGCCGGCGATTGGGTGATGGAAGCACGTAGATATGTGTAAAACACGGTCGGAAAGCAAAGATAGTTTGTGATGTCTGGGTATTTTATAACAGTACAAAAGCGGAATAAAGAATAGGAACTCTAAATAAGTAGCTAAGAAATATGTTTCTAGACAAAAAGGTACTGGTTGACGATTAAAAACCAGAAAAAACAGGTTAAAGAGTATATTGCCAGCTAAAAGATGGTTTGAATAGATAAAATTAAGGTCAGTAATGAGAATTGAAAAAACGGAGGAAAAACGGAAAAAACGGTTGAATAGATAATATTAAAGTCAGCGATTAAAAAATTTATAAAACTTGCTAAAATCTGATAAATTAATTTATAATCCAGGGTAGTAAGAAATCAAAAATGGAAAACATAAAATACATCCTTTATGCGAGAAAAAGTTCAGAAAGTGAAGATAGACAGGTGCTTTCGATTGAAAGTCAAATAGAGGAGTTGAAAAAATTAGCAGAAAAAGAAGATTTAGAGATTTTAGAAATTATTCATGAAAGTAAATCAGCAAAAGAACCAGGAGGACCTGGTTTTAATGAAATGATTAAAAAAATTGATAAAGGTATAGCTAACGGGGTTCTCTGTTGGAAACTTGATAGATTGGCAAGAAATGCTGTTGATGGAGGTACTATTATTTGGAGATTACAAAATGGCATCTTAAAGGAAATTAGAACAGTTGAAAGAAAATATTTGCCAAATGATAATGTACTGATGATGTATGTAGAATTGGGTATGGCTAATCAGTTTATTAAAGATTTATCAATAAACACTAAAAGAGGTCTAAGAAAAAAATGCGAGCTTGGTTATAAACCTGGCTTAGCTCCTCTTGGGTATATTAATGACAAAATTTCTTCAAGGGGTAATCGTGGTTATTTTCCTGATCCTGAAAGATTGCCAATAATAAGAAAAATTTTTAAAACTTTAGCAACTGGTCTTTATACTCCAAAAGAAGTTTATAAAATGGCTGTTAATGAATGGGGTCTAACAAATCGAAATGGTAAAAAACTATCGATTAGCAAGTTTTATGCCCTCTTAAGGACTCCTGATTATTATGGCGAATTTGAATATCCTGAAGGTAGTGGTAATTGGTATAAAGGAAGTTATGAACCAGCTATTGACAAAGAAACTTGGCTTTTGGTTCAAAATATTCTTAATAAAAAGGGCTTCAAAAAACAAAGAAAGTTTATACATTTATTTAGAGGACTTTTAAAATGTGGTGAGTGTGGAGCAGTATTAACAAGTTATGAAAAAATAAAAATAAACAAAAAAGGTGAAGTTAGGAAATATGTTTATTACGAATGCTCTACAAAGAAAAATTATCCTAAATTATGCCGTCAAAAACCTATAAGAGAAGAGGCATTGGAAAACGAAATCTTGAAATTGTTATCAAATGTTTATATTCCTAAAGAAATTCATGAATGGGCGATTAATGCTTTAAAAGAAAAACAGCGAAAAAACAGAGAAGAAAGAAAGAAAACTTTGGCTCATTATCAAAAGGAGTATTCAATTGTTATTAACCAAATAGATAGACTAATTTTAATGAAATCAAAAAGAGAGATCACTGATGATGAGTTTGAAAGAAACATTAAAGCTCTCAGAGAAAGAAAAGAGGTTATTGAAAATGTCTTAAGAAAGCAAGAGTACGAAGATGACAGATGGATTGACTATGCTTTAGACTATATTAACATAATTAGCAAAATAAAGGAAGCTTATTTAGAAGGTGATTTAGCAACAAAAAGAACAATTTTAAAATGTATAGGTTCTGAATTTATTGTCAAAGATAAGCAATTCTTTATTAAATTAGAGCCGGTATTTGAGGTTCGAATAAAGAATTCTTTTGGTGTACTAATGGAAGATGGTGTATTCGAACTAGCTGAAAATTCAAAAAATGTAGAATTTAACAAGGATTCTGAAGTTGAAGGTGAAAATTATTCCTCTTTGCTCCGGGGGCAGGATTCGAACCTGCGACATCCTGGTTAACAGCCAGGCGTTCTACCACTGAACTACCCCGGAAAAATTTTACATTAAATAATTATATACCAAAAATTATTTTTAATCTTTTGACTTACAATTTCTTCTTGGTTGAAGCTTTGATAAATTCTACATAAAGAGGGTGAGGATTAAGAAATCTTGATTTAAATTCAGGATGAAATTGAACGCCAACAAAAAAGGGGTGAATGTCTCGAGGTAATTCAGCAATTTCTATAAGATAGCTAGAACCTTGACGATGATAACCAGAAAAAATTAATCCATTCTTTTGTAAGATTTTATAATATTTTTTATTTACTTCATATCTATGGCGGTGTCTCTCGTTTAAAGTAATTTGTTTTTTATCTTTAGTAAATTTGAAATTAAAAATTTTCTTAGAAACTTTATAAAAATTTTTATAAGCCTCATAAGCTATTGTTCCTTTCTTTACAAAGCACTTTTGATCACCTAACCTCATCGTCCCCCCATATAAATTTTCTCTTAAAAGCTTTTTTTGAGTTTTAAGAATGTCAATTACTGGATAAGGTGTTTTTGGATTTACTTCAGTTGTATGAGCATTTTTTAAGTTACATACATTTCTAGCAAATTCTACAATCATTAATTGAAAACCATAACAAAGACCTAAAAAAGGAATCTTATTTTCCCTAGCATATTTAATTGAGAGAATTTTGCCCTCAACTCCGCGAGAACCAAAACCACCAGGAACAATGATCCCATCATAATTTTTAAGTTCTTCTAATTTTTTTAAATCTTCTTCATATTCTTGAGAATTTAGCCAATAAATTTCAGGTTTGTATCCTAAAAACCAACTAGCATGTTTTATTGATTCAATCACAGAAATATAAGAATCAGCCAACACGAAACTTCCAGTTTTAAAATATTTTCCAATAATTCCTATTTTAACTGATCTCTCAAAGTCAAGTATTTTATTTATTTCCCTTGCCCATAAAATTTTCTCTCTTTTTTTTATTTTCTTTGGCTTTAAAGAAAGTTTTTTTAAAATCTTTTCTCCTAGCTTATCGCTTTCAAAATTTAAAGGAATTTTATAAGTTATTTTCTCGTCAGGCGCAGAAATAATATCTTGAGTATTAAGACTACAGTTAAAGGCAATTTTTTCCTTCCTTAGTTCATCTAAAGGTTTAAAAGCACGAGCTAAAATAAAATCTGGTTGAAGACCAACACTATTTAAAGTTCTTACAGCATATTGAGTTGGCTTTGTTTTAAGTTCCATTCCTTCACCTTGATAAGGAAGATAACTTACTAAAACTAAAATGACATCTTTTGGTTTTCGAAGTTTGAGAATTCTTACTGCCTCTAAAAATAAAACATTCTGATACTCACCTACTGTTCCACCAATTTCAGTAATTACAATTTCAGCTTTATTTATTTTTCGAGCTTTTTCTATTTTTTCAATAACTTCAAGAGGAACATGGGGCACAACTTCAACACACTTTCCATCAAAATATAAACTTCTTTCTTTTTGAATCAAAGAAAGATAAACACTGCCTGTGGTCATATAATTTTCTTTCGTAAGGTCAATATTTAGAAATCTTTCATAATGACCCATATCCTGGTCGCATTCAGTTCCATCTTTTAAAACAAAAACTTCACCATGTTCAATTGGGTTCATCGTCCCAGCATCAACATTTACATAAGGATCAATTTTTAGACAAGTTACTCTATAACCATACCAAGACAAAATTTTAGCAATTGAAGCAGTAGCCACTCCTTTACCAACTCCAGACATTACCCCACCACAAATAAAAATATATTTTGGCATTTTAAGAATTATAAATTCTAATTTTGGCGGAGGGGGTGGGATTCGAACCCACAAGGCCACAAGGGCCACCGGTTTTCAAGACCGGCGCATTAGCCGTTCTGCCACCCCTCCAAAAGTGCCCCGGGAGGGAGTCGAACCCCCAACCTTGTGGTCCGAAGCCACACGTTCTTCCAATTGAACTACCGGGGCAAATTTAAATTTATTTTCTTCAAAATAAATTATAAACTAATTCAAATTGTATTTAGAGAAGATCTTCTCGTACCAGGGGTGGGATTCGAACCCACGACCAACGGCTTATGAAACCGCTGCTCTACCGCTGAGCTACCCTGGCTTTATGTGCCCCGGGAGGGAGTCGAACCCCCAACCTTGAGCTTAGAACGCTCCTGCTCTTCCAATTGAGCTACCGGGGCATGCTGCCGGGCTAGGATTCGAACCTAGATTACTGGGTCCAGAGCCCAGTGTCCTACCATTAGACGACCCGGCAAAAATTTAGCGGAGGAGGTGGGAATCGAACCCACAAGCCCCGCTTTCGCAGGGCGCGGCTTAGCAGGCCGCTGCCTTACCATTCGGCTCACTCCTCCAAAATTGATAAAAGTTTTTTTCCAAATTCTTCTGCTGCGTGAGGACCATTAGCAGTGACAATTTTTTCATCTTGAACTACATTTTCCTCAAGATAGATAGCTCCTTGATTTTTTAAAATCTCAATTGGTTCTTTATGATCTGGAGAAGACCAGACAGTAGCTCGTTTACTTTTCAAAACTCCAGATTTTGCTAAAATCACAGGAGAAATACAAATAGCTGCAAGTTTTTTACCAAGTTGGATAGTTTTTCTACAAATATTATAACTTATTTCATTATCTAAATTTTCTAATGCACCTGGTCCACCAACAAAGACAATTAAATCAAAATTCTCTGGGTCTAATTCTTTAATATTTAAATCAACTTTTACTTCAGTTCCGCCAGCACCAATAGCAAAAGAGTCTGTGTTGCTAGCAACTGAAATTTGGTGGCCTTTTTCTTTTAAAATCTCGTAAGGAACAAGAAATTCTTCATCTCTAAAGCCATTTTTCGCTATTATAAAAACAACTTTTGCCATAAAAAATTATACCACAACAATCTTTTTACTTCAGAGAGTCTCTTAAAATATTAAGATAAGTAAGAGTAAGTTTATCAAAAGGTGAATTTTTAACTAGATCATCAAAGTCTTTATCTGAATAATAAAAAATTTTATCTACGACTTTTTCTTCTGTCTTAGAAAGAAGTTCTAAAATTTTATCTTTTAAATCTTCATTCGAAACAAGATAAAGTCTGAAAAGAAAATAAAACTTTTCAAAATCATTTTTACCTTCTAAATTATAAATAGCTTCAATTTGAGAGTTTTGGTTAATTAATTCTAAAAGTCTGTCTGTTAGTGGCTCAATTTTAAAATCTTTTTCAAGATAGCTCAAAATAATAAAATTGTTAAAAAGACTCTCAAGATCAATTTCTTCTTTTTTTGGATCAAGGTAACTTAAAACTTTATTGTATTCCTTTAAAAGATAGTCTAAAAATTCTTTATTCTGAGAAGAATAAATTACTGCTTGGGAAAGAATTTGATTAAGGTAATTCCAAATTTTCTTTTGGTCTTTAGTAAACTTTCCAAAGATAAAAAACTTTACAGAATAAAATGGGTTGGTAACTAAAAGAGATGGTTGAAATTTATTGATATACTTTAAATAATTATTTTTATAATTTTGCCAGTAACTTAGATTTTGATCTTGCGCCCAGGTTGTAGTTGTAATTGGAATAAGAAAAAGTAAAAAATAAATAAATATTTTCGCCGCGGTACTCATATATTTAATTATAACATAAAAATTTAGAGTCTCTCCTTAGTATTTATCTGGTAAAATTCCATAATAATCTACTAAATACTCAGCTATTCTTTTCCAAAGTTTTGGAGCTGTCTGTGAAGAGATAATTGAGTTATCTTTTGGTTCTTTTAAAATAACTAAAATTGCAAACTCAGGTCTTGTAGCAGGAAAATAACCTAAAAATGTGTGAATTATTTTTCTATCATCATATCTTTGGAGCTCTTTATTGAAAACTTGAGCTGTACCTGTTTTGCCAGCAACCCAAAATTTTTCCATCCTTGCTTTTTTCCCATAACCATCTTCTACAACCTCTTGAAGCATTTTATTCATAACTTTAGCAGTTTCTTGACTTATTAGCTTTGAAGTTATAGCTCCAGAAAATTTTTCAATATGATCACTTCTAATTTCCTTTACAATAAATGGTCTTAAAATAGTTCCATCTTTTGCAAACATCAAAAAGTCACTAATCAATCTTATTGGAGTCACACTTATTCCTTGACCAAAGCTTGCAGTAAAAAAATTTATTTTCCTTCCAAATGGTTTTCTTAAGGTTTTTAAAGAACCAACTTCTTCAAAAAGATCTACACCGGTACTTTCTTCAAAACCTAACTTTTCAAAAAATTCTAAAGTTTTAGCCTCTCCAAGAAGATTTTGGATATAAATTGCTCCTGTGTTTAAAGATTTGTTCAATGCTTCTTGAAAAGTAATAACTCCATATTTTCTTTTATCCCAATTACTTATAGTCTGACCATCAACAAAAACATAGCCTTTATCTTCATATTTTGCTTGAGGAGTAATTAATTTATTTTCAATAGCTAAAGAATAAAGAAATGGCTTGATAACTGAACCAGGTTCAAAAGGTTCTACACCCTTTATTTTGAAAAGAGAAAAATCAGAAACTTTATTGTATTCATTTGGGTCATAACTTGGAATTTCAACCCAAGCAACGATACTTCCATCTTTAGCGCTCATAACAATAACTATTGCTTCTTTAAAATCATATTCTTTCATAAATTCTTTAGTAAAATTAAAAACATTTGTCTGAACATTTATATCTAAACTTGTAACTAAATCATAACCTTTTTCTGGAACTCTTTTAATTTTTCCATCAACAATCAAACCATCAACTTTTTTAAGAAAATTATCATAATAACTCTCGAGACCATAAACTCCTTTTTCTTGAACAAAACCAACAATCTTTATTAGATCTTTATAGGGATAAATTCTTCGATAGTCTTGCTCAAACCATATAACATCTAAATTAAGTTTTGAAAGTTCTTTTCTTTTATTTAAATCTACCTCACCTAAAAATAAAAGTTTTTGTCCTGAATCAAGAAATTCTTCAAGACTAACCCGAGGAGTTATAATTTTTGCTATCTGGTGATAAAATTCCTGTAATTTCTCTTTTGGATAGTTCCTAAAGTTCTTAAAATAAACTTTATAAAAAACTTCATTTGAAGCAATAGAATATAGATTTCCATCTTTATCAACAGCGTATATTTCTCCTCGTGGAGCTTTAATTATGCTAGCTCTTGACTCAGAAGTTGAAGCTGAAGAAGTAAATTTGAAAATTTGAAGATTCGCAAGATTAACTATAAAAAACAAAAAAATAGAAAATAAAACTAAATTTGACAAATAATAATGAGTCTTCCTAAAAAAATTTCTTAAGGAAAAATTTTTCCTTTTTTTAACCCTCATTATTTCCTTGTCAAAACTATTGGGGCGATATTTTCCATATTTATCCTATGAATCAAACCAATTTCATTAGCTTTCTGAGTAAGATAAGACTGACTCATAAGATTTGCTAGTTCTTTTTTAAGTCTTGAGTTTTCATTTTGAAGAGAAAAAACTTCAGTTTGGGCTTCTTTAAGTTTATAGGAGTAAATTGGAATTTTGTTCTTTTCATAAATTACAAAGAAAAATAAAAGAGCATTTAAGAGGAAAATCACTATATTTAAAATTTTAATTTTGCTCCATTTTGTCATTTTTCTTTTCAAGAGCAATTAACTGAGCTGATCTTGCTCTTGGATTTTTTTTAATTTCCTCTTTAGTTGGCCTTATTTTCTCTATAATTTCTATTTTTTCTTTTTCTTCTTTAATTACTTTCTTAATAACTTTATTTTCTAGACCTTGGTAAGTTATAAGAATAATTCTTGCTCCAGGACTTGAAAGTTCAATAGAGTCTTTAAGCCCTTTATAAAGATTTACAAGTTCATCATTAACTAAAACTCTTAAAGCTTGAAAAACTAATCTTGCTGGATGTTTTTTGTTTGTTTTTATATCTCTTAAAATATTAACTAAATCCTTTGTTGTCTCTATTTTATCTTTTAAAGAAGAAATTCTTTCTGCTATTTTTTTTGCCTCCTTTTCTTCAAAAAATTCTAAAAACTCTTCTAACTTTTCTTTCGGAAGACTTTTAATTATATCTTTGGCTGTTAATTTTATTTTTGGACTAAACCTCATATCTAAAGGTTCTTCTTTTAAAAAGCTAAATCCTCTTTTAGATTTTTCAAGATGCCAGCTTGAAAGACCTAAATCAAAAATTATCCCTGAAAAATTAAAAAATTTCTCTTCTTTTACAATCTTTTTTATCTGGCGGTAATTAGCTTGTTTAAAAATTATTCTTTTGATGTATTTTGGATATTTTTTCATAATTTGCTTTTTGACAAGATCCAGAACTTCTGGATCCCATTCTATCGCTAAAATTTTACCTTCTGGCTCTGTTTTTTTTAAAATTTCTATACTGTGACCCCCAAAGCCAAAAGTTGCATCTATAAAATTTTGATTTGGCTTTGGATCTAATATTCTTACAACTTCTTTAACTAAAACTGGAACATGCATTTATATACCCAATTCCTTTAAATCCTCAGCTATTCTTTGGGCCTCACCCTCAGTGCTTTTTTTGTATTCTTCCCAAGCTTTTTCGTCCCAAAGCTCAATTCGATTAAACACCCCAACAACAATAACTTGTTTTTTCAAATTAGCATAAGTTCTTAAATTTTCTGGTATTAAAATTCTACCCTGCTGATCAAGTTCTTCTTCTACTGCTCCAGAAAACATTAGTCTTAAAAATGCTCGAGAGCTAGTTTGAGTAATTGGTAATTTCATTAACTTTTCTATTAATTTTTGCCACTCAGATAAAGGATAAACAAAAAGACATTGCTCAATTCCTTTGGTAATGATAACTCCCTCGCTCAACCTTGCTCTAAACTTGCTTGGTATAGCAAGCCTTCCTTTTGAATCAAGTAAATATTTGAATTCTCCTAAGAACATAGTTATCCACAGGTTTTAATACTTATCCCCATATTTTTCCACAACTCCCCACTCCAATAAAACTATACACCACAAATCTTTATTTTTCAACAATTTTCTTGGATATTAAAAAATAAAGAAAAATTAAGGAAATTTATCGTCTATTTAACAGTTTTTCCACAATAAACTTTCCCAAATATGGTAAAATTTATTTATGGCTGAGAAAAAGAAGAAAACTAATTTAATACGACTGAAATGCTCTGAGTGTCAAAGGATTAATTACTACACCACAAAAAGGAAAACTTTAGAAAAAAAATTAGAATTAAAAAAATTCTGTAGATGGTGCAAAAAACATACTACTCATAAAGAAAGCAAAAAATAGATTTGTTCTTTAAATTCTTAAAAAGATAAAATAAATTGTTGCAAATTTTTAGCTAGAAGAACTAATAAACTACACCAAATAAAAGACCCTAAAAATGTAGCTAAAGAAAAAACAAAAAGATTCATCTTAAAAAATCCTGCTGGAAAAGAGATAAAATGTCTCACTCCGGGTAAAAATCTTCCAACAAAAATTCCTATCATGCCATAATCTCTAACTAATTCTTTACTTTTTTGAAGTTTCTTATAAAAAAATGATTTATCTTTTAAAAATTTCTCCAAAAATTCATAAATTAAAAGGCCTATCAAATAAGAAAATAAACTACCAACTAAAGAACCCAAAGCACCATAAAAAGAAGCCCAGAAAAAATTAAAAATTCCTTTAGCTACTAAAAAGCCAGCAAGTCCCATTACGACTTCGCTGGCAACTGGAGTAGCAGTTGATTCAAGAGCCATTAAGAAAAAAATTCCCAAATAACCAAAGGAACTAAAAATTTTTTCAACAAACTCAAAATTCTCCATAAATTCTCACAAGCTCATTAAATTTTGAAACTCTTTCTTTTATCGGCACACCAATTTTAAGAGCATCTGCCCCACAAGCTTTAGCGATATGGATCAAAAACGGATCTTCTGTTTCACCCGAGCGATGAGAGATAATAACTAAAAGATTTTTTTCTTTTGCCAACTTGATAGTCTCAAAAGTTTCTCTTAGACTTCCAACCTGATTAGCTTTTATAATTATTCCATCAATTAAATTTTTCTCAAGAATATCTTTTGTTATCTGAGGATTAGTAACAGTAAGATCATCGCCAATAATTTTGAATTTTTGAGTAACCTTTAATTCTTTAAAACCCTCAAAATCTTCTTCTTGAAATGGATCTTCTATAAAGTTAAGCTCAGGAATTTTTTCTTTGTAACTTAAATAAACTTGAGTAAGTTCTAAAGAATTAAGTTTTTGCGTTTCAAAAAAATAATGTCCATCGTGATGATAAAAATAATTAGCAGCACAATCTAAAGCAAATTCAAAATCATAGGAAAACTTATCTTTTACATTTTTCATATAAACTAAAGGTAAAAGATTATTTTCAAAATCAAGAGCATAACCACTTTCATCTCCTATCGGCAAGATTCTTATACTATATTTTTCCCTCAAAAAGTCTCCTAAACTTCTGTAAAAATTTACAAGTTCTCTCACAGTCTCTGGCCCTTTGTACTTTAAAACAACCATATATTCCTGAATATCAAGGTTATTTTCTACATGAGCTCCACCATTTATTACATTAGAAAATATCAAAGGTAGTTTTTGAGGAAAATCTAATTTATATTCATGTTTTAAAACTTCCCAAAGCTCTAAACCTTCTGACCAAGCAAAAGCTCTAGCAAAACTCAAAGAAAGAGCCAAAAATATATTTCCACCAATCTTTGATTTGTCTGGACTACCATCTAAGGCAAAAAGTTCATCTTCTAAATCATTTAAAGAAGAAAAAGCTTTACCCTCTAATTTGGAAATTAAATCAAAATCTATTTCTTGAAAATCCTTTGAAATTACTTCTTTTTTACCTTTACTTTTACCAGAGCCAGGACAAGAGAAAAACCAATGATCGTTTTGATCACAAATTCCTATTTTTATTACTTCTTGACCGCGAGAATCAAAATTCCTTAAAATTTTTATCTTTTTTATTTTGACCATAATTAATTATAAATTATTGTATAATATTGCTTATGGAAAAGTCTGCAGGAATTTTAGTTTACCGAATTAAAAATAAAAAAATTCAAGTCTTATTAGGAAAAAGTGGTGGACCATTTTTTAAGAATAAAAAAAGATCTTGGAGTGTTCCTAAAGGAAGAATTGAAAAAAATGAAACTTTACAAGAAGCAGCTAGAAGAGAATTTTTTGAAGAAACAGGAATTAAAATAGATGAAAAAATTGACTATCTTGGTCAAGTAAAATCTAGTACAGGAAAAATTTTCTATTGTTATTTTCTGGAAAAAGATTTCAAATGGGACAGTCTTAAGCCTCAAAATGTTCCTCAAGTCAAACTAAATTGGCCACCAAAAACAAAAAATGAAATAATTTTTCCCGAAATTGAAAAAATAGCCTATTTAGACTTAGAAGTTGCTAAAGAAAAAATATTTTTCTACCAAATACCTCTCTTAGAAATGCTTAAAGAAAAAATAAACTTAAACTAGCATCAAATTAAAGATTCTTTTTATAGATCTGGAAAACTTCTTGAACAGTAGTTGCTTGTTCAGGAGATTTATCATCACGCCATCTTACAAACCTTGGAAATCTTAAAGCTATACCACCTTTTTTAATTTTATCTCTTAAAACTGTATGAACTGGGCTTATAGTTAAATCAGCACCTTTAATTTCCATTACTACTTTTGGTTCAAACCAAACATCTGGCTCAATCTGGGATTCAACTAACTTGCTTTTTTCTTTAATTTCGTATTTTTTTAGTTTTTTAGGAAGATTTTCTAACTCTTCATCAGTAAAACCTGCGCCAACTTTCGTAAAACTGAAATATTTATTTTTCTCTGGGTCATAAAGAGCAACTAAAAGTGAGCCATAAGTTTTAGATCTCTTACCTGTGCCATAAATACCACCAATAACAACAACATCAAAAGTATCTACAAGTTCTTCTTTATAGTCTTTTTTAAATTTTAACCATCGCCAAGCTCTTACACCAGATTCATAAACGCTATTTGAGTCTTTTATCATCACCCCCTCCCCTCCTTCTTTAAGAGCATTTAAAAATTCTCTTTCTATTTCATCTTCATTTGTAGGAGAACAAACACTATACTTTGCTATCTCTACTTTTTCTGTTTTTTTAATTATACTTTCAAGTTTTTGTTTTCTTTCCTTAAGAGGTTTGTAAAGTAAGTTCTCACCGTTAAGATATAAAAGATCAAATAAAAAGTACTTTACCGGAATTTTTTTAACATATTCATGAATATCATATTTTCTTCTTCTTTGCATTAAAACTTGAAATGGTAAAAGCTTGCCATCTTTATCAACAGCAACAACTTCTCCTTCTAAAATTGCGTTTTTTACTTTTATATTTTTCTTTAAATCTTCAATAATGTCAGGAAATTGATTTGTTATATTTTCATGTCTTCTTGAAAAAAGAACAATTTCATTACCATCTAGATGCGCTTGAATTCTCTCACCATCATATTTTACTTCTACAAAAATTTCATTTTCAATATTTTCTTTTATATCTTTTATATCTTTAACTCGTTGAGCAAGCATCATTCTAATTGGAACACCTAAAATAGGCTCTACCTTTTCTAGAGCTTTTTTACCTTTTTTGAG
>Ga0105160_1000582_pt1 | contig 16585 bp, 13 predicted proteins | sample GXS110809BmetaG_FD_89591 | JGI IMG/M metagenome (GOLD analysis project Ga0105160, IMG submission 89591) | Hot spring microbial communities from Gongxiaoshe hot spring, China to study Microbial Dark Matter (Phase II) - GXS 110809B | ecosystem: Environmental > Aquatic > Thermal springs > Hot... | reverse complement strand
GTGAACAGCACGGGTTATTTGTGTTCGATGGTTTCAATGGGTGTTTTCAAGGTGTTTGTCATGTTGTTGTGAACGCCGAGAACTCCGTCCGTTCCAGGTCTTACCTGTTTCCGGTTTTGTTACGAGCTTAGCTAGTCCTATGCTTTTGGTCATCCGCGTCTTAGCCAGATGGGCGAGGGGAACCACCCTGCATGAACATGCACCATGCTTTTCAACTACCTCTCTCAGTCAACCCAATAATGCCAACCTGCGGCTCCGTAAAGACAACTTCGCAGATAGTGTTTCAAGCATCCACCGCTTAGAAACACAGTCGCCTGCAGCATAGATGTTGTGGTTGTAGTAGCTACAACAGTCACTTGAGAAGACCAGGCTCTAAGAGAACGTGGTCCTCTTAGAAATTTGCAAGTTCGTTATGGCCCCGTCACTAAGGAAAGTAACCCTGGAGATGCATCGCATGCTAGATATGTCAAACTGAATATTCGCATAAGTAATGTATACAGTTTATTATGATTGTTGTTGAGGGATGATTTGTGGAAACTTGGGAGGGGTGAAGAAAAAGTTGCGTAGAATGGTAGAGTGTTAGCAGCTATTTTTTGAAGAGGTGGGCTCCTATCGCTGTTTGGCCTAAAGCTATTCCTCCATCTCCGGCGGGCACCTCGCGAGGCATGAGAATCTCAACTTCTCTATCAGCGAGAGCCTCCATGACACCTTGAAGCAGATAATTGTTCACCGCGGCTCCGCCCGACAGAACTATTCTTTTTCTTCTACCTAAGAAGCGGCTGGCCACGAGGCTTAAGCCATATCCAATTGCGTGTTGAATCATGTAGGCTATTTCTTCTCTCGGCTTCCCCGCTCTCAAACATTCGAGGGCCTGTAGTATGATGCTTGACGTATCCACTGTGTAGATTCCATTCTCCCTGACTTCTACTTTCAGCCTCTCTTCAGTAGGCTTGGAATTGTCCTCAAGCACGATAGCAGGCTCGCCCTCATATGTCCTGTGCATGCAAAATCTGAGCATTGCGGAGGCTGCATCTAATACTCTTCCGGTGCTTGATGTCAGGGGGAGTGTGCCTTCAAGCTGGTTTAGAACGATCTTGAGCTCATCCCAGCCCCTCTTGAATCCAGGCTCAACAAGTCCCAGCTCACGGAAGACCTCAGCCACTTCCTCCCTCGAGAGCTTGTCAGAAAGTATTCCTGCTAGCATCCTCGCAGGATACTCGGCAGCTATATCGCCGCCCGGCATCTTCTGGGGCTTAAGACACCCTACCCTCCTGAAGTCTCTAAGGCTGGCTAAGAGTACCTCACCACCCCAAGCCGTTCCATCAGACCCAAACCCTACGCCATCAACTGCAATTCCAACAACTTCCTCTTCATAGACTCCGTGCTCCGCCATGACCGCCGCTATGTGAGCCCAATGGTGCTGAACTCTGATTAGCTCTGCCCCATGCTTCTTAGACCACTCCTCTGCCAGAAGGGTTGAGGGGTATAGTGGGTGTAAATCAGCAACCATAACCGAGGAAGGGAGTGGTATATGGTAGGTCTTTACTAGCAGGCCTAGATATTTCTCCAAGTCGAGGAAAGAGCCATATTCATCGACATCTCCTATAAATTGTGTAAGGACAACCTTATCCTCGAAGGCTACCGCTCCTGCGCTCTGAAGCATCGCCCCAAAGGCTACAACCTCTCTATCTACTTGGAATGGAAGACGAACCCATCTGGGAGAGTAGCCCCTCCCCCTCCTCAGAAGGACAACCCTGCCCCCCGTAAACCTAGCAACACTATCATCAACCCTATTCACAATCTCTCTATTATGCGTTAGGAAGTAGTCAGCTATTACAGCCAGCTTTTCAAAGGCCTCTATGTCACTGATGCACATGGGCTCGTTGTAAGGATTTCCGCTTGTCATTATCACGTATTTATCCCGAGTCCACGAGAGGAGAAGGTAGTGAAGCCCTGTGTAAGGTAGGAAGACGCCAAGCTTTCTCAGGTTTGGAGCGACCAGCCGAGAAACTGGCGCATCCTGTTTGATGGGAAGGAGCACTATCGGCTTTTCAGGCGAGTCAAGAATCTCGGCCGCCACGGTAGTCAGCTCTACGAGCCGTGCCACAATGTCAAGGTCCAGACACATGACCGCGAAGGGTTTGGTCGATCTTCTCTTCCTCAAGCGGAGCTCGGCAACAACATTGTCATCAACTGCCGATGCGGCTATATGAAAGCCGCCCAGACCCTTTACAGCAACTATGAATCCAGCGTCAATAAGCCTCGCCGCCTCCCTTACCGCCTCCACATCATTCGCAAGCACCTCGCTCCTATTGTTTAGTAGGCGTGTCTTAGGGCCGCAAGAGGGGCAGCTGATCCCTTCAGCGTGGAATCTCCTCTCATTCTCAGGATCATGATATTCTCTGCGGCATTCTTCACAGAGGGGGAAACTCCTCATAGCTGTGTTCTCTCTATCATAGGGGACGGTGTAGATCATGGAGTATCTTGGACCGCAGGAGGCGCATGAGTTAAACGGGTAAAGATGCCACCGCGTCTCAGAGAGAATCTCCCTGAGACAGTCCTTGCATATTGAGAAGTCAGGGGGAATAATCGATCTATAATATGCTGATGAGTCGCTCTTATGTATCTGGAAGCTGGTGTAGCCTTGCGGTGGAACCTCCATATGTGAGTACTCATCTATGCGCGCCCTCTCCGGCTTCAGCCTCCACAGTAGCTGGATGAACTCCTCAACCCTCTCCGGCTCTCCTTCAACGTGAATCTCAACACCACTACCTCCCACATTCTTTACATATCCCGCGACGCCGGCCCGGACGGCGATCCTATAGACAAAGGGTCTGAAAGCTACCCCCTGAACGATTCCTGAGATCCTCAACCTAACCGCCTTCAAATAATCCACCCAACACGCCGAGCCTGCAGGCTATCTGCTCATAGCGTTATGGAGCTGCGGTATATTAGGGTGATAACTTATTAAATATCAGCAATGAAACTATATTTGTGGCTCAAAAGGGAGACCTTAGGTATCTCACCAAGAGGCTGTTTAGGGATGAGATTCTAGCCTCACAGATTGTCAACATAGTTAGGGGTTACTGGGAGCTCCTCCGCTCAAAGGGGGTTGAGGAGGTTAAGATAATGAACTTCTGCGGCACACACGAATACACAACGACCCACTATGGGATTAGAAGCATCCTCCCACCCGGCGTGAATCTCGTGGCTGGGCCCGGCTGCCCCGTCTGCATCACCCCCTCTTTCTATGTCGAGGCTGCGGTGAAGCTCGCGTTGGAGGGTGTAACCCTTTACACCTACGGTGATGCATACAGACTACCCGCTGTAAGGGAGGTGGGAGGGTGTAGGAGCCTTTCAGAGGCGCGGATGATGGGGGCGGATGTAAGGGTGGTGTATAGCTTTCTGGACGCGGTGAGAGATGCTGCTAAGCACGGCAAGCCTTCAGTATTCCTCGCCGTGGGGTTCGAAACAACTTGCCCAGCCTACGCCTCAGCCATCGCCAACAACCTCGTCCCAGAGAACCTAACACTCATCGTGGCAGGCAGGCTGACGCCACCCGCAGCCAGATTCTCTGTGGAGAGGGTGGGGACCGTCTCTGGGGTCATAGCGCCGGGACACGTATCCACAATAACCGGCGCGGGGGTATGGCGATTCTTGCCCGAGGAGTATGGGATCCCCACGGTTGTTTCAGGCTTTGAGCCGCTCGACGTCATGATAGCCATCTCACTTATCTTAAGGCAAATAATGGATGGAGAGCCGAGGCTCCAGATCGAGTATTCTAGGACTGTGACGATGGAGGGAAATAGGCGTGCCAAGGAACTCCTCGCACGTGTCTTCGACGTAGTCGATGCGGCTTGGAGGGGGATAGGCTTTATCGAGAAGAGTGGCTATGCCCTAAAGGAGAGTGTCAGCCAATATGATGCATTCAGTCGCTATGGCATGAGAGAGCCCAATAGAAGCGAGTGGAGTCACGACCTACTACCAGGCTGCATCTGTGGACAGGTAATCATAGGTGCGGCCAAACCCACAGACTGCAGGCTCTTTATGAAGCGGTGTACACCCGGCACACCCTACGGGCCTTGTATGGTCTCGGCTGAGGGCTCATGCTCGATCTGGGCTAGGATGGGCGGCCGGGGAGTGGTTGAGGAGGTGTTGTGATGTGTGCCTTGGCGTTTATGGCAAGGTGTTGAGAGTTGATGGGGAGTTGGCCGTTGTGGACTTTGGAGGCGGACTGACCAAAGATGTGCTTGTAGGTGTAGAGGATGTCAGGGAGGAAGACTATGTCGTTGTCCATGCAGGGGTCATAGTCTCACGCCTCAGCGAGAAAGACTTTACTGCTGTCTTCGATTTTATAGAGGAAGCGGCTAAGCACTTGGCCCAAAGCAAGAGCGAGGCAGCCACGTATCTGGCGCAGATAAGAAGTAGGCTGGAAGAGAACCTCTCAACGTCTAAGTGATGGGGGTTTGGGTAGGGTATCTCTCGCACATGGGTCAGGAGGCATAGAAACCTCCCACCTGCTTGAGCGGCTAATACTTAACAGGCTACCAGACTGGATGAAGAGGCTAGGGGATGGTCTGGGACTAGACTATCCAGACGACTCAGCAGCCATACCCATACCGGGAGGCTACATAGTCGCAACAATAGACGCCTACACAGTAAGCCCCATATTCTTCCCCGGTGGAGACCTGGGTAAGCTCTCAGCAGCAGGAACGATAAACGATCTACTCATGCTGGGGGGAAGACCCGCCGCAGTCTTAGACGCAATAGTAGTTGAGGAGGGGATGGACATGGACGACCTCTCTAGGATTGTCGAGTCCATGATCAGCATCTTGAGGATGGAAGGTGTTTGTCTGGTGGGTGGGGACATCAAAGTCATGCCGAGCGGCCAGCTTGACGGCATCCTAGTAACCACCGCAGGCGTCGGCTACGCATCAAAGCTTATAGTAGACAAGAACATAAGGCCTGGCGACAAGATAATTGTCACAGGCCCGATAGGCGAGCACGGTGCAGCAATTCTCGCTGCTCAGCAGGGAATAAAATCGGATGAGTTCAAAAGCGACGTATCACCCCTGACGAGGCTCATGCTACCCCTCATAGAGAAATACGCTGACCACATACATGCGGCTAGGGACCCTACAAGAGGCGGTGTTGCAATGGCTTTAAACGACTGGTCAAAGAGCTCCGATACCATGATCGTGGTTTACGAGTCTGAGCTACCTGTGAGAGAACCGGTAGTAAACCTATGTGAGATGATGGGTGTAGATCCTCTAAGCCTGGCGTCCGAGGGGACTGCACTACTGGCGGTATCACCGGAAAAGGCGGGAGAGGTATTGGAACAGATACATGGACTGGGCTATAATGAGGCGCGTATAATTGGCGAGGCCAGGTCGAGAACCTCTAGTGTAGGGCTAGTTGTTTTGAAGACGCTGATCGGCGGAGCCAGGATATTGGAGCCTCCCAGTGGGGAGATCGTTCCACGGATCTGTTGAAAAATGAAAAAAGATCTTCCAGCAGTGTTCTGAATATCTGTTAGGGTCCTTGGTCTCCACGCTACCTTTCGCCCTTTAACCTCTGCATCTCCTCCTCCCTAAGCACCCTTCTTAAAACCTTGCCAACAAGCGTTGTAGGCAGCTCACTCCTGAACTCAACCTCCCTGATAGCCTTGTAGGGTGCCACCCTCTCATTCACAAACTTCATTATCTCTTCAGCTGTCGCTGTAGCCCCCTCCTTCAAGACGATGTAGGCCTTAGGAATCTCACCGGCGATTGGGTCGGGCTTCCCCACAACCGCTGCAAGCTTAACAGTTGGGTGTTCATACAATATGTCTTCAAGCTCGCGCGCATACACGCTGTACCCCTTATACTTGATTAGGTCTTTCTTACGGTCTACAATGTAGAAGTAACCATCCTCATCCATCTTAGCGAGGTCGCCCGTATACAGCCACCCATCCCGTAGAACCATCCTTGTCTCCTCAGGCCTCTTCCAGTATCCCTTCATTACTTGAGGCCCCTTGACTACAAGTTCGCCGACCTCTCCAATAGGCATCTCAACAGTCCCCGTCTCTACATCGACTATCCTTGCATCTGTGCTTGGCCAGGGTATTCCAATTGAGCCGACCTTAACAGTCTTCAGAGTAGGGTCGAGGGGGTTACTGTGGGTGACGGGCGAGGCCTCGGTCAGACCATACCCCTCCACAAGCACGGCACCTGTTAACTCCATGAATCTCTTCTGGATCTCAGGTGGGAGTGGCGCTGCTCCAGAGATGCAGAACTTCACAGACCTGAGATTATACTTCTTGACGTCGGGATGGTTGACTATTAATGCGTAGAGCGTGGGTACACCTGGGAATAGTGTCACCTTATACTTCTCAATTGATTTAAGCACCTCTACCACGTCAAACCGAGGCAGCACAACCATCGTCCCGCCAGAGTAGATTGTGAAGTTCATACTGACGGTCATGCCGTATATGTGGAAGAAGGGTAGGACGGCTAGGCCAACATCCCTGCCCTCCGTAGCTCTAAGCCACGCTGCACATCCGACGGCATTTGCTACAAGGTTTTCATGGGTTAACATCGCTCCCTTAGGTAGGCCTGTAGTCCCGCCAGTATATTGAAGCACGGCGAGGTCTTCTTTGGGATTTATCTCTACGGGGGGCGGGTTTGCGGGAGTCTTCTCGATTAGCTCCCTGAAGAAATAGACGTTGGATCTTGGAGGAATCTTAGCCGTAGGTATCTTTTTGAGTAGGGTTCCGAGGAACGCCAAGGCCCACGGCATATACTCAGCTAGCCTTGCCACTATGGCGAACTTTACCTGGGTCTTCTCCCAAACCTTCTCAAACCTCGGGTACAACGCGTCTAGCAGGACTATAGCTTTGGCCTCAGAGTCCGAGAGCTGGAATTCGAGCTCCCTCTCAACGACCAGAGGACTGACTCCCGAGACAACCGCCCCCAACTTTAGAGCTCCATAGTATGCAATCACGAACTGGGGTGTGTTTGGGAGATAGATGGCTACGACGTCCCCCTTCTTAATCCCGAGCTGGTGAAGTGCTGTAGCAAACCTATCAGCATAATTATTCAGCTCGCCATACGTGACTCTCTTACCAAAGAAGATTATCGATGTCTTATCAGGGTGCTGCTTCGCTGTCCTCTCTAAAAACTCGTGAAGCGGGATGTTGGGGTATTCGAGAGTCTTTGGAACACCCTCAGGCCAAAACCTATACCAAGGTCTATCCATAGAACCTGCTTCTTTCACCATACATGCCTAATATTTTTTCCTTTGTATAAAAACTTTTAATCCACCCAATATGCGCAACAAAAATATCTCCGAACCTAATTATCACCAGCGCGGACTAAGGCCCACCCAGACATTTTAGCATCAAGTGGTAATGGTGATGGTTGTCAAATCTTATGCTTGTTCTAAGCATTTCTCTCAACGCTTATATAACTCTTGGGATATTCTAGTTTATTGAGCATCTATGGAATTTAGTCTTAGTGAGGAGCAGTTAGAGCTTAAGAGGGCTGTTAGAGAGTTTTGTGAGAAGGAGTTCAAGCCTGAGCTTGCCTTGGAGCTGGATGAGAAGGAGGAATATCCGATAGACCTTTACAGGAAGGCTGCTAGTTTGGGTTTTGTGGGTATTTCTTTCCCGGAGGAGTATGGTGGCCAGGGATATGGATACCTTGAGGCCTGTCTTGTAATAGAGGAGATGTGTAGGGCTGATTCTTCCCTAGGGCTTGCAACCATGATCGGAACATTCGGAAGTGAGCTGATACTGGTTCACGGCACAGAGGACCAGAAGGAGAGATACATTCCCAAAGTCGTCAGAGGAGAGTATATCTCAGCTGCCGCCTTCACTGAGCCGGCAAGAGGAAGCGACCTGACAAAAATGGACACAACCGCCGTCAAGTATGGGGGGGAGTGGAGGATAAACGGGACGAAGACTTTCATAACAAACGCTCCTATAGCTGATTTTATCATAACCCTCTGCCAGACGGATACGAGAGTTAGACCAACTTATCGTGGACAGACATTGTTCATAATTGAGAAGGGCATGCCTGGCCTCGAGGTAACGAAGCAGAAGAATAAGCTCGGCATAAGGTGCACATCCACGGGTGAGGTAGCCCTGAGAGATGTGAAGGTCACTGATGCGAATATAGTTGGCCAGCTGAACCGGGGATTCTACCATGCGCTGGAGTTTTTCGACAGGAGCAGGACGATAGTGGCGGCGCAGGCGGTAGGGACGGCACAGGGAGCCTTCGAGATAGCGTTCAAATACGCCAAGACCCGAGAGGCCTTCGGACAGCCGATTATCCAGTTCGAGGAGATTGGGTGTCGACTTTCCGAGATTGCGACAAAGATAGAGGCGGCGAGGCTCCTGACGTATAAGGCAGCCTCCCTAATTGATAAGGGTCAGATGGATCCTATGCTGACTTCTATGGCTAAGCTCTACGCCAGTAGGGTTGCAGTAGAGGCCACCGACGCAGCTATCCAGACGCTAGGCGGCTACGGATATATGGCGGACTATAGGGTTGAGAAATATTTCAGGGATGCGAAGATAACTGAGATATATGAGGGGACATCGGAGATACAGAAGCTGACAATATTGAAATACCTGTTACAGAAATATTGATGGTGTGATGGGGCTTGTCCCGTGCATCTTATGAGACTATTAAGCTTGAGAGGGAGGAGCGGGTTGCTTGGATAGTATTGAATAGGCCGCATAGGCTCAACGCTTTGAATGAGGATATGGTTGTAGAGCTTCTTGATGCCTTAACAACTGTTGAGAACGACCCAGGTGTCAGGTGTGTGGTTATTACAGGGGAGGGTGATAGAGCTTTTAGCGCTGGAGCTGACATCACGGCTTTCCCGAAGGCAACACCCGCCCTGGCTGAGGAGCTATCCCGGAAAGGGCAGAAGGTCTTCTCAACCATAGAGGAGATGTCTAAGCCAGTCATAGCCTCCATTAACGGCTACGCGCTTGGTGGAGGTCTCGAGTTAGCCATCTCCTGCGACTTCAGGATCGCCTCAGAACATGCCGAGCTGGGCTCACCTGAGATTAACTTGGGAATTATACCGGGCTGGGGTGGAACTCAGAAGCTTGTGAGGCTGGTCGGTCTGAGGAATGCTAAAAGGCTTGTGATGCTTGGTGAGAGGATAAAAGCTGATGAGGCCCTCCGTATAGGCCTGGTGGACAAGGTTGTGCCTTTCGAGAACCTAAGAGACGAGACCATGGCCCTCGCCAATAAGCTATCTGATGGCCCGCCAATAGCCTTGAAATATGCGAAATACGCCCTGAACTTCGGCAGCCAAGTCCCGCTGGAGGTCGGGCTGAGGCTAGAGTCGGCTCTTATGGGCCTGCTATTCTCAACCAATGACGTCAAGAGAGGCATTGAGGCATTCATGTCGAGGTCTAAGCCAGAGTTTAAAGGGGACTAGGTTCTAACAGGATTGTAGCGGTGGGGTTGTGTGAGACGTGTTGCGATTATCGGGGTGGGCCATAGTAAGTTTGGAGATAGGCAGGACGTCAACCTGAAGGAGCTGGCGTTTGAGGCTGTTAAACCCGCTCTTGAAGACGCGGGGGTAACGCCTAAGGATATCGCGTATGTTACTGTCGGCTCTATTGGGGTTTGGTCGGAGGAGCCCCTGCCTGCTGTGGCTGTGGCCGAGTATTGCGGATTGACCGGCGCGGGTCTTGTCAGGACAGAGGCCGCCTGTGCAACTGGGAGCGCTGCAGTTTACAATGCATACACCGCGATAGCCAGCGGGATGGTGGATTTAGCGGCGGTAATAGGTGTTGAGAAGATGAGGGAGGTTGATACTTCTCTGGCGGTAGAGTTGATCGGGCGTGCAGGTTCCTATCTATGGGAGTTCGAGTATTTCGGCATGACCTTCCCCAGCTACTATGCACTATATGCAACAGCCTATATGAATAGATATGGAGCTACTGAGGAGGATTTAGCATTGGTCGCCGTTAAGGCCCATAAATATGGGGCCCTGAACCCGCTCGCACACCTCCAAAGAGAGATAAGCATTGAGGATGTCCTATCGTCCTATGTAGTCTCTTGGCCTCTTAAGCTCTATGACAGCTGCCCAATCTCTGATGGAAGCGCGGCAATAGTTCTAGCCTCGGAGGAGAAGGTCAGGGAGCTCAGAATCGATACTCCAGTATGGATAGCGGGTGTTGGATACTCCTCTGGAACCAGCACCCTCTCCTACAGGAACGACTTCGTAGGCATTGAGGCATCAGTGAAAGCCTCTCAACAAGCCTATCGAATGGCAGGAGTTGGACCAGATAAAATAGACGTTGCGAACGTACATGACTGCTTCACCATAGCTGAGCTCTTAGCCTATGAGGACTTGGGCTTCGCAAGGCGGGGGGAGGGTTTCAAGATGATCAGGGAAGGGGAGACTGAGATAGGAGGGAGGATACCTGTAAACGTGGATGGAGGGTTGAAGGCGAAAGGCCATCCCATAGGTGCAACGGGCGTCTCGATGATTGTTGAACAGACTAAACAGCTGAGGGAGGAGATCAAGCCACGATCGCGGCAGGCACCCCTCAAAAACTACATAGCCTTGACCCACAATGTGGGAGGCACAGGCCATTACTGCTACATAACCATTCTAAAGAGGTGAGAATGGTCATGTCCGAGCTGCCGGTAATAAATTCGAGGAGCCTCGAGTTATCATATAAAATACCCATTAGCAAGACTAAACGCTTCTGGGACGGGCTGAAAGAGGGGAAGATACTTGCTACTAAGTGTAGGAGGTGTGGGAAGCTCTATTTCCCTCCTGTAGCAGACTGTGGGGCGTGCTATTCATCTTATATGGATTGGGTTGAGCTGAGCGGTGAGGGAAGGCTGGTCACCTATACCCATGTGATAGTAAAGCCGGCTAGCTTTAGGGATGAGCAGCCCTACACTGTGGCAGTGGCGGAGCTTAAGGAGGGTGTGAAAGCGCTTGCTTGGCTAACAAACGTGAAGCGGAAAGATATCAAGATTGGGATGGGTGTGAGACTAGTGCCCAAACAATTCACAGACGGAAGGGTGGCGTATGTATTCACACCATTAACTGGAGAAGGCAGGGACCAGTAGGCTTAAGGCGTATATAGCTGGGCGTTATTATCTATTATGCGGTGTAGTATCTTGTCTCATGAAATTAGAAGAGTAGCGGTTATAGGTGCTGGAATGATGGGGCATGGGATTGCACAGGTCTTTGCCATGAGGGGATACAGTGTTGGTCTCGTAGATATTAGTGACGATATTTTGAAGAAAGCTATTCAGAGTATAGAGTGGAGCTTGGGGAAGTTTGTTGAGAAGAGGAGAATTAGGAAGGAGGACGCTGATGCTGCATTATCACGCATCAAGCCAACAACAGACTACAATGTAGCTGTAGGGGATGCTGACCTAGTTCTTGAAGCGGTCCCGGAGAAGATGGAGTTGAAGAAGAAGATATTCAGCACTGTTGACAAGCTGGCGCCTCCCCATACGATAATAGTCTCCAACACCTCCACCCTAAGTATAAGTGAGATGGCTAATGCTACTGGAAGACCGGATAAGGTCGCTGGGATGCACTGGTTTAACCCGCCTCAGCTTATGAATCTCATTGAGGTTATACAGGGTGACAAGACAAGCCAGGAGACGGTTGAGAAGATAATAGCCCTTAGCAAAGCGCTTGGCAAGACTCCTATACTCTGTAAAAAGGATGTCCGAGGATTTATCGTCAACAGAGTTCTGGGGGTAGTCTTTAACGAGGCATTCTGGACATATCACCGGAAAGAGACAGATATTGAGGGCATTGACGCATCTGTGAAATACACGGGTGGTTTTCCCATGGGATGGTTTGAGCTCTGCGACTACGTGGGGCTAGATATTGCCTATGAAGTGGGGACCGTTCTATACGAGGCATACGGCGAGAGGTTTAAGCCATGCCCCGATGTTATAGAGCCTCTTGTTAAGGAGGGTCGGCTGGGCCAGAAGACGGGTAGAGGGTTCTACAACTGGTCGGGGGGTAGGCCCCGAATCCGCTTCGAGCTCTCAGACGAATATGACGTGGAGAGGTCTTGGGCTGTCGCTGTTAATGAGGCGTCTTGGCTAATTTATGAGGACGTTGCAGAGCCTGAGAGTATCGATACAGGAATGAAGCTTGGGACAGGCTGGCCTATGGGGCCATGCGAATACGCCGATAGAAAAGGGATAGACGTTGTGGTTGGGAAGCTCGATGAGCTGCATAAAAAATACGGTTTAGAGATGTATTCACCTTCTCCTCTACTGAGGGAGTACTTGGCTAAGGGCTGGCTGGGGAAGAAATCGGGGAGGGGATTCTACCAGTACTAGCTATAACAGGGCAAGCTCTCTACCTTAGACCCTTCAACTCCCTAATTTTCTTTATTAGTGCGGGTGCGACTTTGAAGAGATCATCGACTACTCCATAGTGCGCTACGTTGAATATTGGTGCATTCCTGTCCTTGTTTACTGCTATTATGAGCTGGGAGTTCATCATGCCCATAACGTGTTGGAATGCCCCGCTTATTCCGAGTGAGATGTAGAGCTTCGGCTTGACAGTCTTGCCCGATGACCCTACTTGTCTATCGGATGGAAGCCAACCCTTATCGACAATGGGCCTAGAGCATGCTATCACGCCACCTAGCAGATTAGCCAGCTCCTCAGCCAAGGCTATGTTCGACTTCTCACCTATTCCACGCCCAACAGCTACTATAATGTCGGCTGACTCTATAGAGATCTCAGACTTCACCGGAGCAGTCACGCCCTTGACACGCCTCCTCAATTCTCTAGGAAGCACAGGTATTCCTATCCTCGTAACCAGGCCTCTACTCTCGATCTTTACTGGTTTGAAGATGCCCTGCCTCACGGTGGCGATATAGCTCTCAGCCTCCCGAGCTCTTACCCTGCAGTTTAGCTTCCCGCCATACATCTGACGAACCGCGTAGAGACGGCCATCGACAAGTTCGATCTCCAGGCAGTCTGTGACTAATGGGATGCCGAGCTCCACCGCGAGTCGCGGGGCCAAGTCCATACCCATCGATGTGTGCCCCATCAATAGAAGTGCTGGCCTCCTCTCCCTGAAGACCTGCGAGACCACGGCCTGATAGGTCTCAGAGTTGTACTGTCCAAGCCTTTCATCCTCCACTATTAGAATATTGTCGCAGTAGTCTGCGAGACCATCCTCAGCCCTCTCCAAATTATAGCCGACTAGGAGGGTGGATAGTTTTAAGCCAGCCTTCGCAGCAACATTCCTCCCAGCTCCCAAAGCCTCAAACGTTATCTCCCTGACCTCGCCCTGCCTAAGCTCAGCCAAGACAAGAATCTCACCCATACTAGATCAATCCCCGCGCCCTCAAAATCTCCACTATCCTCGAGGCAGCCTCATCAGGGCTCCCCTCGATAAACTCGACCCTCCTTTCAACCCGTGGAGTGTATAGCTCCTCTATCGCGAGCCACGGCGAGGCAACCTCCTCAGGGGAGAGTCCCAAGTCGCTGAGCTGCATGGTCCTTATCTGCCTTCTCATAGCCATCCTGATCCCAAGAACTGAAACATATCTCAGCTCAGCTATCCCCGTCTGAACGGTGACCAAAGCGGGAAGGTCGAGCTCAACAATCTCCTCGACACCACCCTCCAGCTCCCGCCAAACCACAGCCCTCCCATCCTCAACCTCAATCTTCTTCACGAGTGTTGCGTGTGGTATCTTGAGGTATTCCGCAAGGGTTGGACCGGTTATTGCGTATCCGTCATCACCTGCTTGGACTCCAGTTAATATTAGGTCGTAGCGCATTGTCTTGATGGCTGCTGAGAGGACTTTCGCTACTATGAAAGGGTCTTTCGTATTTATCTTCGGGTCGCTTATCCTGACAGCATTGTCAGCTCCCTTGGCGAGGCACCTCCTGAGTGTCCTATCAACTTCCTCACCCCCAACAGACACTACCGTTACAACTCCGCCGTGCTTCTCCTTGAGAATGAGGGCGGCCTCTAGGGCGTAGTCGTCCCACTCATTAATGTCATAGTTGAGGCCTGCGCGGTCTATTTCCCTCCCGCTACTGTTAACCCTCAGCTCAGCCGAGGATACATCGGGAACATGCTTAACACAAACTATGAGATCCAATACGTATCACAACCCCGCACGGCTCTAACCCCGTGCACATTAGTTATCTGCTATAACAGATATAAACTTTAGATGTTCTTGATGGGGCGTCCGTTCTCCCACTAGCTGTTATTCTTTATGAGCTATGATTTTTGTTGCTGTGACTCCCATATCGCTGAGATTCTCGAGGAAGTGTCGAGGCTCAATTATAGCCTCTGGAGGATGGACTCCCCTCTCCTTAACCCTCCCCTGCAGCATCATCTGTGCTCCTAGAGCCGCTGGCGCTGTGGTTAGCTTCCTCATCCTACCGACAGATGCGTAGCTAATCTCCCTCCCACTTCTCCCCACATTTACTTTGACACCACTGAGAGGCTGTCCCCCAGCCCTGAAGACACCCTCTATCCTGTGGATAAATTTGGATAAGCTCTCAATCTTCTCCCTCGTCGAGGTTAGGCCGAGGCTGACGAAAAGTTTCGCCAGGCCCGTCTGCCACTGCGGTATTAAGCATCCGCGGACTGTGACTCTCTGGGAAACCCCGATGTAGCGGGGGATGGTGAGAGGCTCGGGATGCCCCGTGTAGTATAGCTTAAGCCTGCCAACCGTAGGGAATTCAAAACTGCGCGGCGAGGCCCCCGCCTTGACCATGGCTATCCTTCCATCAAGATACATGGGCACATCTCCAGTCAATGCGTAGAAGAGATGCATGACGACTGCAAGCCCTTTGGAGTCGGCCGCAGAGCCGAACCAGCCTATGTCGATGTAGTCAACCTCTCCTCCAAGTTCATAGGATCCCATTTTAGCCAAGATGTTTGAGAGACCTGGAGTCCAGCCCAAGCCAGTAATGAATGTTACGCCTTCCCTCTCGGCCTTGTCAGACAATCCTAGAATCTTCTCGGCTGCGTCGTAGTCGTCGCAGAGATCTAAACCATCTATTCCGGCTTCTATCAGTGACTCGGCAACGATATATCCGTACTTGTAGAAGGGCCCCACGGCATTCACCACCAAGTCATACCGCCTAGCTATCTCCATCAGCTGGCTTCTAGATGTCGCGTTAACCTCGACCACACCTACCTCTCCAGTGTCTTTCAGCGACTCCGCAAACGCCCTCGCCCTCACCGCGTCAATATCTCCAATATCTATCTTGACGCCAAACCTAGCTAGCTCCTCTACGACGCCGCTACCCATGTCGCCGGCCCCGCCCAAGACAAGGACAGAACCCGTGGCCAAGCCCCGACTCCGTTAAACCGTGCCGCCTACAACGTATAAAAGGCTTGGCATGGGCGTGGACTGGATGCTTGGGGGGGCTAAATGGTGATGTTAATAAACCTCCCAGACAAAATATATATGCAGCCATGTCAGAAGTTAGGCTTTCCGGCGGTGAGATTCTTGTCGAGTGTTTACTGAGGGAGGGTGTCGAGTATGTCTTCGGAATTCCAGGGGACAGGAGCCTACCATTCTATGACGCGATCTACAGGATTGGTGCTAAGAAGGGGTTAAGGTTTGTCATGACGAGGCATGAGCAGGCTGCAGCCCACATGGCTGATGCCTACCACCGCGTCACGGGTAAAGTGGCTGTGTGCCACGGGACTGTGGGCCCAGGTGCGGCTGACCTAGTACCAGGAGTGTACGCGGCCTATGCCGACAGCATCCCTATGATAGTCATCACATCCCAGAACCAGACTTTCAGAATCTATCCAGACCACGGAAGCATGCAGGCCCTCGACCAGCATAATCTCTTCAAACCCATCACAAAATGGAGCGTAGTAATCAACCATGTCTCAAGGATACCCGAGCTTTTACAAAGGGCATTCAGGATAGCTCTATCTGGGAGGCCGGGGCCAGTGCACATAGACATTCCATCAGACGTGGTTGCCGAAGAGGTTAGCCTCGACCCTGAGAAGACCATACCACCGCCAAGCATGTACAGGCCCATCCACCCACCCACACCGGACGCCTCACTCATCCGCGAGGCAGCCCTCATGCTAGCCCACGCCCAGCTTCCACTAATCCACTCAGGAGCTGGGGTGATTAGATGCGGAGCTTCTGAAGAAGTCAGGAGTCTTGCAGAGCTGCTCAAGGCCCCCGTCATAACTAGTCTCGCTGGGAGGGGAGCGGTCCCTGAGGATGCTGAATACTGCCTCATACCTGGGAGCCCGGGGGCCCTCGTCGCAGAGTCTATGGCTGATGTAGTGCTACATGTGGGGGGTAAGCTGGGTGATGGGGATATGTGGGGACGTTCACCGCCCTGGGGCGAGGTGGGGGTGCAGCGCTGGATACAGATAGATATTGATCCCGAGATGATTGGACTCAATAGGCCTGTAGACCTTGGAATAGTGGGTGACGCTAAACTTGTCCTCAGAAAGATAATAGAAGAGCTCAGGGGCATGAACCTTGAGCCTGTGAGAGATCTCTCAGAGTTTCGGAGGCTAACGGAGGAGTGGGAGAGGAGATTTCTCGAGATCGCCCTATCCTCCCCATCCCACCCAATAC
>Ga0105160_1000581_pt1 | contig 16612 bp, 11 predicted proteins | sample GXS110809BmetaG_FD_89591 | JGI IMG/M metagenome (GOLD analysis project Ga0105160, IMG submission 89591) | Hot spring microbial communities from Gongxiaoshe hot spring, China to study Microbial Dark Matter (Phase II) - GXS 110809B | ecosystem: Environmental > Aquatic > Thermal springs > Hot... | reverse complement strand
TCCATATCTCTTGCTGCTTCTTTTTGTGTTAATGATTCATATGAAGCCCATCCTAAGAAAGCATCAGAGAATTTGTATTGAACATTTAACCTTAATCCTTCTCTGTTATTAGGATACATTTTTGCATCATGCACACTGTATGTTACAACATCTGAGAATGCTGATAAGTAGACAGGGTATGGTAATTGTGCCCAATAGAGGTTATCATAATAACCGAATGAACCCACGAAGAAGTTATTAGCGTGAGCATAATATGCACCATTTATACCTAAGAATGGAGAGAAATCTGGGTCAACGGAGAGGTATTCAATTGAGAAGTGTCCGCTTTTTGTTTTTAGACCATCTTTTTCGAATTCAGCTTCATTTGTATTACCCCAGGTTCCATGTAATTTTGCACTGAACATTGATCCACTTGTATCAAGTCCAAGTTCTTTAACTGGTTGGTATGTGCTTGTTGCAAACCTGCCTTCGAAAGAGAATCTTTCATTTATGTTATATTTAAAATCAGCACCAATTGTTGACTGATGCTGTGGACCCATTACAAATCGTCCAGCTGAACTTCCGTATTTACTATTGAATGGAGGATTTGTTAAAACTGGATCATCTTGTTGCATCCAGCTCCATCCTAATCCCCAATATGGACCTGTTGCTAAAAATTGGACCTCAGAAAATCCAAAGTTTCGTAATTGATTAAATTCTTCTTGAGAGTCTTCGGTAACATTGTATCCTATTCTAAAGTGTCCTTTTTGGAAATTAAATTTGGTTGTTAATCCAAACGTTCTTTGAGTTAAGCCTTGGAGACCAACAGGATTAAGATTAACTCCAACATAACCTGATACAAAGTCATACTTAGCTATATTACCGCCGTATATTTCATATTCGAAATTTGTTCCGAATATTGTTTGAGCTGGTTTGTGGTAAATATGAAAACCATCAACTGCAAAATTTTCAGGGCCATTCCATAGGAATGGGACTTCTGGACCTGCAAAAACAGATTTATCAACTAATTGTGGATTAAAACCACCTAAGGTTACTGCGAAATTCTTATCACTGTTCCATATTTTTATACTTTCAAAATATAGACCATTATCTGGAACAATGCTAACTAAGAAAGGATAAGAGTCAAATGATTGTGATTGTTGGTAAATACTGTTGTATCTTAGTTGAGATTTTTTAGAATATGGTCTTATCCAATTACCTTCTCCTACTGTTGAGAATGCGAAGCCAGTAGGAACAGATACTTCATGATTTTTATTGCCCATTTGAGCTAACAAGTTTTCACCGCTTATTGTAACTTTAACTCTCCAGTTATCTGCGATTTTTCCGTGTATGTAGATGTATCCTGTATCGTTCATTCCAACAGTTGTAGAAATAGGTAAAGAGTTCCATCCTTTTGTAAATACGTAACTGTTCCAAGGTTTAACTTCTTCATTGTTCCAACCTACTAAAGCTGTTGAGTATGCTGCTGTTGGTTCAAACCAGAACAGTCTTTGATTTGCGGGGTTACCTACTGTTGTGCTTGTCCCAACTGTGACGTCATCGATTTGGTCAGCTTCTAAACCTTGGTTAACATATACAGCGTCGTACCAACCTGTGAAAGTTATCTTTTCTAATTTGGATAGTCTTTCATCTAATTCGCCGACTTTCTTTTCGAGTGCATCGACTCTAACACCGAGTTCTTCGATTTTTTGGCTATTCAAATCAACCATTCTTTTGACTGCTGCCAATTCTTCCTTAGTAGCGAATTGGCTGAAATCGGGCAATGAAGCTTCGAGTTGTTCTAATTTAGCGACGATTCTGGAAGCGACCATTGCCATTTCGTATCTTGATGCAGCTCTTTTACCTCTGTATAGGCCATCGGGATATCCTTCAAGGACACCCTTTGCTTTGAGTTGTTGGACAGCACTGCTTGCCCAGTGGGTATCAGGGACATCGGGAAATGGAGCGGCTTTTGAGATACCCACGGACAGCATTGTTAGCAACGCAGCTAACAACACTATACGCCACATACGCACGACCTCCTTTTGTTTATTTTTAGAAGGTGCGCGTGGGCTCAAAATAGGACTTTCCTTCGTTTCTTCCTATTCTTACCCCACACTCCACCTTCTAAATCTATTTATTAAACCTATTTTTCTTTTCTCCTTCTTAAAAACCAACCTGAAAAATATTTAATTTTTATTGATATTTATCAATAATTTTGATAAAAAATATTTTCAATAAATTTGTTTATAGATATAGGATAGGAAAGTATTTTTGTTGAAATCTCAAAATAGGGGGTGTTGAAATATGAAAAAAATTATTATCATTGCTTTAATCTTTATATTAATCACTTTCCTCACTCTTGCTCAAGATTATAACATCGTTGGTGTTATATACAAACAAGTTGATAATTACTTTTATGGAAAAGTTTATGTAGTACTAAAACAAGGTGATGTTTTGGATGTTTATAGATCTAACCAAAAAGTTGGTAAAGTAAAAATTGAACAAATAGATGAAAATAAAAATGTTTTGCTTTCAATAGTTGAAGGACAAATCAATACCGGTGATACTCTATATTTTGTTTATTCACAAGGTAAAGCAGAAGTTGATGTTAAACCTAAGGATATTAATGTTTACAATGTTTCGAATGTTTCGTCCAGTTTACCTTATGATAAACTCAATGATGGATTGAAATACTATAGTCAGGTTTTGGCAAAGAATACTAAGGTAATAAAATTTGGTCCTAACTCCAATGTTCCAACTCGTGTTATCATAGACCCTACCCAAGTTTTCCTACTTTATAATCAATATGAAAATTACAGATTACTTTCCGAAATTTCAGGAGTTTCAGGAGTTTCTTCTGCTGTATCTAATTTTTTCTTGTTCAATTTGTTGGGAAATCTGTGGAATACTTTCCAAAATGTTAAGGGGCCACAAATGAATAATCAAAATATACCTGACTCCTATATTCAAATAGTTTATCTTAATGATGAATTAGCAAAAGCAAGGACTATCTTGCATGGATACAAGGAGGCAATCTATGATAAAAATTACCTCGAAAATTATTACAAGAATTTGGTAAGTTCTACAAATATAGACGATTTCTTTATTTTTGAGATAACCGTATTTAATACTTACAATCAACCACTTCCCCTTTCTCCATTTGCTTACAAGATTTATTTAATAGGAAGCGATGGAAAAAGGTATAAGGCAGTAAAATACGATGTTGGTTTAGATACCGCTGTCCCACCAGGAGGGACTGTTACAGGATTTGTTTATTTCGCTAAATACGACATACAATATGATAAAAACATCTCTTCCGACAAAGTAAAATTATCTATTGAAGAAATAGGACCAATAAAGCAGGAAATTGTTGAATTTAAATAGAATTATCAATTTATGAGTATAATAAAGGATGATTACAAAGAAAGTTTCTGGAAAATTGCGTCCGAAATAGAAAAAGAAATTGAAAAAATAGAAAATGCAAAAAATGTAAAAGAAAAGATTAACGAAATTAAGAAAAAAATTGAAACCCTAAAATCTGGGTTCCTCTCAAAAAAAGGAATTATTGCTTCCCTTTTAAACCAATTATCAAAACTCGACCAACAACAAAGAAAAGAATTAGGAAAAGAAATTAATGAATTTAAACAAGAAATAGAAAGCTTTGTTAAAAGCATAACAGAAAAAATAGAAGAGAAAGAAAAGGAATTAAAATATTATACAAATTTAGACCTGTCTGTTAATTATACCTTCAAAGAGAAGGGACATTTTCATATACTTACAATAGTTCAAGAAGAATTAATGAATGTCTTTGCAGAGCTTGGTTTTGAAATTATTGATGGTATTGAAATAGAAGATGAGTATCATAATTTCGAGGCACTTAACATTCCTTCTGACCATCCTGCCAGAGATATGTGGGATACTTTCTATTTGCAAAACGGAATTTTAAGGACTCATACTTCCAATATGCAAATCAGGATTCTTGAGAAGAGAAAGCCTCCGATAAAAGCTATCTCTATAGGTAAATGCTACAGAAGAGATAATATGGATGCTACTCACTCTTTTCAATTCCACCAATTAGAAGGTTTCTCTATAGATGAAGGAATCAGTTTTTTGGATTTAATTAGGACATTATATAAGTTTGTTGGAAAGTATTTTGGGGTAAATAGTAAAGTTAATTTTGTGCCAAGCTATTTTCCATTTACTGAGCCCAGCGCAGAGATGTCTGTTAGCTGTTTTGCCTGTAATCAACAAAACAGTCAATGTAGTGTTTGTAAGGGAACGGGATGGATAGAAATACTCGGATGTGGAATGATTAATCCTGTCGTTTTAAGAAACGTCGGAATCGATTACGAAAAATTTAGCGGGTTTGCTTTTGGAATGGGTATAGAAAGAATTGCTATGCTTAAATATAAAATACCTGACATAAGAATGTTTTTCGAAAATTATCTCGAGTTTAATAGTTTATGGGGGTGATTTTATTGAAGGATCAGGAAAAAGAATTTTCCCCAAAATTGGAAATTGCCAAAGCAAAAATACTTTTTAATTCCGAAGATGAAGAAGAAAAAAATAGAGCAATAGAAATATTTACTAACGTATTTGAAAACAGTTCGGTTGACCTGAAATACAGATTGGAAGCTTTTGGGTATTTACTTAATACTCAGTTTAATAATGATCAGGCTTATAATAAACTTGTTAATATACTTATGAAAGAAGAATTAGACGAGTTGAAAGTTTTAATCATAATTAGAAAAATAAAAGAAATAAAAAAAGAAAACGATTTTAAGGAATGGGTATTCAATGAAGTTTTTAATAATCCTTTAATTAAATCAAATAAAAGATACATGCTGATAAAGGGATTAATCGAATCATTTCCTGGGTTGGAAAGTCAAATACTCGATTTAATTACTAAAAATAACACTGATTTTTTTAATTTTGTTCTCATTTTGAAGAATAACCCTGATTATACAGAAAAGTTTTTCAAGATTATTCTTGATAAATTCGCTATTTCTAATTACTTAGAAAAATTAATTTATTTGAACCTGCTTTATGCTTTGGGATATAAAATTGAGGAATTTTTGAATCAAATGTCCAATTTTGATTATTATTTTCTGTTTATCCTCTTCTCTATGTATTTTAAAGATATAAAATTATTGGATAAGATTTTTGATAAAATTAATGATAAAGAGGCAGATTTGAAATCTCTGTTTCTTCATCATTTCTTATTTTCACTAAAAAATAACACTCCTACCTTGATTTTTACTCCTGAAATTGAATCATCTTTGCTGCAAAACATATTTTATAAACTTGTTTATTATGTTTTAACTAAAAATGATGGTTTAAAAGAACAGCTAAAAAACTATGTTAAGGAAAATTATGGGGGTATATATTTGGCAATAATTCAAAGATACTTGGAAATTTGTAATATTGAAAATTTGAATGTTGAAATAGATCTTTCAGATGTTGAAAGTGAATATCTTTTTTTTGAGGATGCTTTAATCGAAATAAATTCTTCTAAATTTGTTAAAGAAGAAAAGGTAGTAGAATATCAAAAGGAAACTAAAATTAATGAAGAATATATTGAAAATGTTAAAGAATTTGAAGAGAGAACGTTGTTAGAGGAAAATGAGCAAGTAAAAGAGGAAAAAAAGGAAGCAAAAGAAGAAATCGAGCAAGTTTTTGAAGAGATATCTCAAGATATTGATGAATTACTAACAAAACATGATGAAAAGAAGGAAAAAGATGAATTAATGATTGTTTTAAAAAAATTCTTTGATGATGAAATAGATCTTAATAATGAAGAATTTAGAAAGTTAATTGAAGAGGGAAAAGAAAATAGTTGGGAAACTTTGGAAACATTTATTTTCGATGAAAAATATCTCGAAGAAAAGTTTGAGAAAGTAAAAAAAATAATAGAACTTTCCCAAAAATTTGATCAGAATAAGGCGGATATATTTATAAAAAATATTGTTTACGTTTTGCTTTCTAATGAAAATTTTAATAGTTTAGCAGAAATGGTGGATAGTTTTAAATTTTATAATAAGGTTAATTTTCATAACTATATTGCGAATAATGAATTCATTGAATGGTCTGAAAGAGAGGAAAAATTGCTTTCCCAATTTCTTGATTATTTGCGAAATAATCAAATCATATCTCTTGATAACCTTGGAAAATTTTGTATGATGGTAATGGATAGTAATGTTTTTTCAAGAAATCTAAAGAAAAAAGCGGGAGAAATTATAGAAAATCTTTTCACTTAATTTAAAAAATTAAATGGATTACAGGGAAGTTTTAAAGGAATACGATTTTATCCAGGATAAAGAAAAATTTTTTGAAAACCTCGTTAAACCTAAACCCGTATATTTCAGAGTGAACACGATAAAAGAAAACAAAGAAAACATAATTAATGCTTTATTGAATTATGAAGATTTAGAAATAGAGAAATCTGAGTTTATTGAAAACTATTTTATTGTAAAAAAAGGTAACATCAGTAAGAAACCTGAGCATTTGTTGGGATATTTATACATCCAAGATTTGGCATCTGCTGCAGTTGTTTATTCTTTTTCAAAAAAGCAAAATGTTGATTTGGTAATAGATTTATGTGCTTCTCCAGGAGGTAAAGCTATATTACTTGCGTCTATTTTTCCTAATTCAACTATCATTGCCAATGATATTGGCTCTGATAGGATAAAGAGTTTAATTCATAATGTCCAAAGAATGGGAACTATTAATATAATTGTCACTCAATGTAATGCTAAATTCTTTCCTTTCATAACGAATAAGGAAATCGATTTCATTTTAGCGGATGTCCCTTGCTCTGCAGAATCCAATCTGGATGATTACTATAATTACAATATTAACAAGCACAAGAATTTTGTTGATTATGTTTCTTCTTTGCAGTATTCGATACTATCAAGGGCTGTGGATATATCTTACCCATCTACTGAAATAGTATATTCTACATGCACTTTCAACCCTTTGGAAAACGAGTATAATGTTGATAGATGTATAAAGGAAAAGGGAATAAAAGTTTTACCTGTTAAAAATTTGCTTCCTAATTTTTCTAACGGAATTTTAAGATTTAAAGAATTATCTTTTGATGATAATTTAAGGTACAGTGTTAGAATAGAACCGATAAACATGGGTGGAATGTTTTTAAGTAAAATCTTACCAAACAAAAAAGAAGTAACACCTGATAAATCTTTAGCTATTATTACAAAAGACAAAGATCATATTTACCAAGTGTATAAGATAAAAGAGATAGATCCATCTTTTGTTTATGAATCCTTAAAATTCTTTGGTATTCCTTTGGATATTATTAGCGATTATTTTTGGTTTTACAAGGATAAGGAGGATAAGATTTCGGAGATATTTGTAAAGTCAAACATGGAATTTCTGGTAAAGCAAAAAGGACCTTTGACTGTTGAATATTTTGGACTAAAAGCTCTCAGATTTTTTAAACCACTAAAAATATATAAACCAACCAGTTCATTCTTAACGTTAATGAATAGATATATTTCGGATAATTTTGTTGAGTTAAAATTTGATGTTAATTTGCTAAAAAGATTCTTAAGTAGACAAGAAATCGATTTGAGTAGTTTTAAGGAGCAAAGGTTGAATGGCTTTCCTTTTGTTGCTGTAAAGTATAACGGTTTAGTTATAGGATGTGCGGTTATTAAAAATGGAAAGATTATAAGTGAAATCCCTTCTTCTAAAGCACAGTTCATTATACAAAATTTATAGGGCTTTTAGTTCTCAATAAAGGTAAGTGTGAAAGTTTTGAGAATACTATTTAAAAGGGATTTTTATGGTTTTTAATTTTCAGATTAATAGGATTGGAGAATATATCGTAGCTTTAAGGCCGCATATTATTTTAATGTCTGTTCCTTGTTGGTTTATTGGTTTGGCAATGGCTTTAAACAGGGGATATTTTGATCTGCTTAATGCTGTATTAACTCTGGTTGGAGCACTTGTTTTACATCTTTCTGTTAATGCTTTCAATGAAGTTTTTGATTATCTAAGGGGTAACGATACTATTGAAGCGGTTTCAGAATACAGTGGAGGAGGAGGATATCTTGTTAAAGGGCTCATATCTCCATTTGAGATGGGAACTTTTGCCATCCTTTTATTTTTGATAGGAGCATCTATCGGGATTTATCTAAGTTTTCAACATAAAATAATACTTTTAATTGGACTTATTGGTGGAATGATGATTTTACTATATACACCTGTTTTTAAACCTGCAGGTTTAGGGGAATTAGCAATGATAATCGGTTTTTCTTGTATTACATTCGGGACGTATTTTTCTATGTTTGAGCCTGATAAATACGTTATTGACTTTAATACGTTTTTACTTTTTTTGCTACCCGGTTTATGGAAATCAACTGTCCTTGTTATAAACGAATTTCCTGACTATGAAAATGATAAGAAAGCTAATGTTAGAAACTGGATAGTTAGGTTTGGTAGAAAAAATACTGCCTTTATCTATGCTTTTATGATGATTATTTACTATGCTTTGATAATTTACTTAGTGTATATTGGTTTTTTACCTATTTTTTCAATAGCTTCATTGATAACTGTGCCTCTTTTTATTAGGAATTTTGTTAACAGTTTGAATTACATTGATTTACAGAAGCATTTGCCTGTTATGAAAAATCAAGTTAATATTGGTTATATTTCTTTGTTTTTAATCGGAATTGGTTTATTAATAAAGTAATAAGTGAAAGGGGATGGTAATGATGATAGGTGTGATGCTTGTTGGTTTAAACGGTGCGGTAGCTAATACAGTTGTAAGCGGTGTTAAAGCTGAAAGCGAAAAGAAAAGTTTAGGAAGTATTTTAGCAACAAACTATTTTAAAGATATAGATTTTGTTAAGGAAGAAGAAATGGTTTTTGGTGGATGGGATGTATTTTATACTGACGCTTTCCAAGCTGCTAACTATCACAAAATAATACCTTTTGAATTATATAAAAACTCGGAAGAATTTCTTAAAAGATTAACACCTTTGAAAGGATATGTAAATGAATGGGATACTGATGAAGCAATAAATAGTGATTATTCTATCAAGATGTGGAATCTAAAAAATTTCATGGAAGCAGTGAATATGGTAAGAAAAGATATAGAAGAATTTAAAAAGAAAAATAACTTGGAAAATGTTGTTGTAGTTTATTTAGGATTACCTCTTAAGAATAGGAGAAAGTTAGAAGATTTGAATAAAGTATGCTTTGAAGATCTTACAATGTTAGATGGTAATTATTTACCTTCTTCTGTTGCTTATGCTGTTGGTGCTATTCTTGAAGGTTGCCCGTTTGTGGATTTTACACCAAATTTAACCTTGCAGCTTGATTTTGTAGAGGATTTAGCCATTAAAAATAAAGTTCCATTGGCAGGGATGGACGGTAATACTGGGCAAACGCTTATGAAAACCTTAATTGCTCCAATGTTAAAAATAAGAAATTTTAAGCTAATTGGATGGTATAGTACTAATATTTTAGGTAATAATGATGGGAAGGTGTTATCGAGACCTGAACATAAAGCTTTAAAAATAGAGGATAAATTGAGCGTCCTTGAACCGATCTTGGGCTACTCAGATTTTGAGCATGTTGTCGATATTAGCTATTATAGACCAAGGTATGATAATAAGGAAGCTTGGGATAGTATTGATTTTGAAGGATTTTTAGGATTACCTATGAGTTTTAAGATAAACTGGTTGGGTAGAGATTCTATTCTTGCTGCACCCCTTGTTTTAGATCTTATTAAACATATGGATTTTTCTCGAAGAAATCAAAATTATGGAATCCAAGAGCATTTGGCTATATATTTCAAGCATCCATTAAGAAGTAGGTATTCAAGAAGTAATATACCACTATACAAGGATAAACTTGTTTTATCATTTTTCGATGCTTTTAATTTACTCTTAGAATTCTATAAAAAAATTCCGATCAAAAATTAACATTTTTTTTACAAAGTGCAATGTTTTTTTATTTAGTTTTATCTAAAATTTATGGGTAAGGAGGTGAAAAAAAATGAATAACATTAATCCAATAGGTAGAGGACCTAAGGCTGCTCATAAATCTAAAGTAACTAAAACTAATTTAGAAAGAATGATATTTACAGGGGATAAAGCAAAGATAGAAAAATTGCTCACGGAATTGAAAGCAGGAAGAGTTGTTGAAGATCTTGGAAATGGATTTGTCTTAGCTGAAGTTAATAAAGATGCTTTACCTAACATATATAAGGCTTTACCCGAGGGAATGAACGCATTTAAAGATGAAAAAGTAGGACTTGTTGAACCAGAGGAATTAAAACAAGCCAAAAAGTTGAAAAAAATGAAGGAAGAAGTGGAAAAGAGAGATACACTAGGTCTTCCTGAAAAGAATGTTACACTCGAAATTACAGGTGCAAATAAAGTCCATGAAATGGGATATAAGGGGCAAGGAGTAGTATTGGCTGTTATAGACACAGGTGTGGCCAATCACGATAACTTCGGTAATAGGTTAACTTACTATTTCGATGCAACAAGTGCGGGTCATGATAAACCACATGATGGACATGGGCATGGCACACATGTTGCTGGTATAGCTGCTGGAGATGGAAAATTTGGTGGATTAGCTCCTGCAGCTGAAATATGGGGTATTAAAGTGCTAAGTGATCAAGGATCTGGATATACATCAGATATCATCAGAGGGATAAATAAAGTTGTTGAGATGGCTAAGCAAACTGGTAAAAAAGTTGTTGCTAACATGAGTTTAGGAGGATATGCTTTTAAACCATGGAACCAGGATCCATTGGCTTTGGCCGTTGAAAAAGCAATCCAAGATGGTGTCTATTTTGCTATAGCTGCAGGTAACAGTGGTCCTTATCCTAATACAGTTGGAACGCCCGCAATAGCTCCTAATGCTGTTACCGTTGCTGCTTACCAAGATAACAAAACTGAAGATTTCAGTGATGATGAAATAGCTAGGTTTTCATCCAGAGGACCTGTTAAGAATGCACCTGATGAAGCTTCTAAATTGAAACCTGATGTTGCTATGCCTGGTGTCAAAATATGGGCTCCCGTTAGTGAAGGAAGTGAATTATATAACTTAGGAAAACAAGGGAAAATACCGATGACAGAAGACGGAAAGTATGTAGCAATTTCTGGAACATCTATGGCAACACCAGGTGTTGCTGGTGCTATGCTCCTTATTCTTAACGCTAACCCTAATCTTACTCAACAACAAGTTAAAGAATTATTAATGAAACATGCTATTAAACTTGATAAGACTGATCCAACTGATAACAAACCTTATGATCAATACGATCAAGGTGCAGGGTTGGTAAATGTTTATGAGGCAGTGAAGGAAGCTTTAAGTATGCTTCCTTCTCCAAATCCTCAACCAAATCCTGGGAATCCTTCTTAAGGAATATTAAGAAAAAACAGAAGAAGGGGCGCTCTTTCCTTTTCGAGCGCCCCTTCTTATTTTCAAAATTATTTTCGAAATCCTACAAAATATGTTTTATTTTGTCAAAAAATGTATTAAAAATATCTGAAGGTGTTGAAGTTATTATTGTTGATTTTTCTTTTTCTACCAATATTGTGTGTTCAAAATGTGCAGATAAGGAATTGTCATCTGTTATAATCGTCCATTGATCATCAAGAATTTTTATGTTTTCTGTACTTTCACTAATCATGGGTTCTATTGCAATTAACATACCGTTATAAAATTTTTTGGAAAATTGTGGGATATAGAAATTAGGTATCTCGGGTTCATCGTGTATGGTTTTCCCTACACCATGTCCTGTTAATTGTTTTATCACTTTGAAGTTATTACTTTTTACAAAATCTTCTATTATTTTTCCTATGTCTCTTATGTAAGTATTATGTTTTATGTTTTTTATTGCAAGGTATAGAGATTTTTCGCAAACTTCAACTATTCTTTTGTTTTCTCCTATTGTGAAACTGATTGCGCTATCTACATGAAATCCACCGAAATAAGTTCCGCAGTCTATGCTAACAATATCACCTTCTTTGAATGTTTTATTTTTTGTTGGTAATCCATGGACAATTTCTTCATTTATCGATACAGTTATACTGTAGGGATAAGGAGTTTTGGAGAATGGTGGTTTGTAATTCTTAAACGACGGTTTACCACCTAAAATAGTTATTATTTTATATGCCAATTCATCTAAATCAAAAGCTGTTATTTTATTAAATTTTTCTAATGTTATGTTTTTAAGGATTTGGAGGGTAAAGGAATTTATGTAGCCTGCTATTTTTATTTTTTCTAATTGTTGATTATTTTTTACTATCATTGTTTTAGTATGGTTATACAGGTTGCGGCTGCACCTTTTTTTTCTCCTATTATTCCCATACCTTCAGCTGTTTTGGGTTTTACATTTACTAATTCCGTTTTTAAAAGTATTTTTAGATTTTCTATTATGTCTCTAACTTTTGTTTTTAGCTTTGGTTCTTCCATTATGATTACTACATCGCAGCTGTATATTCTCCAAGGTTTTATTTTTTCAAGTACATATTCTAATAATTTTACAGAGCTTATATTTTTAAAAGTAGGGTCATTATCGGGAAAGATAGATCCTATGTTTTGGTAATCAAAAACATCTGGTAATGCTCCAAGAATTGAATCAATTATTGAATGAATAATGATGTCACCATCTGAATGAGCATCGAATGAGTATTGACAAGGTATTACAACTCCACCTAAAACTAATCCATTACCTTCCTTGTATTTGTGACTATCAAACCCTATTCCTGCTCTTTCCATAATTAATATACTACTTCTATTTCGTAATTTTCTGATTTTTTCAAATCATTCTTCGAATAAATATAAGCCAATGAAGATCTATAGATATGGGAAAAATCATAGAAAGATACACCACTTTCTCTTAACATTTCTTTTTCTTTTTCTGAAAAATCGGTAAATATTATATCTTTTTTTTCTTTTTGAGCAAGGTTTATTATTTCTTGTAAATTTGTTGTTTCTATACTACCTTCTGTTCTGTATCTATGTGAAGCTATTTTTATAACTGGTAGAGTATTTTGCTTCCCGAATATATAAAAGCAAATGTTTTTTAAAGCTTTAAAATTATCTACAAAAAATAACTCTTTTTTTAGTGTAAAAGCTGTTATTTGGGCGATTAAGCAGGTTATCCTTGTTGTTGTATAATATCCAGGACCATTTGTCACAAAAACTCTGTCTATTTTTTCCTTATCGATAACTTTTTTTATGCCTTCGAAAATCAAAGAAATCATAATTAATTGATTTTGCATACCTATAAAGAAATCCAATAAAAGTTTGTCTTTGTCAATCAATGAAACAGATAAATTATTTGAAATATTTGAAAATGCTAATACTATCATATTTGAAAAAAATTTTTTTTGAACTCTAAATACCTACCTTCTATGATTGATTTTCTAATATCTGCCAATAGGTTGTTGTAAAAATTTAGGTTATGGATTGTTAATAAAGTCATAGCAGATATTTCACCTACATAGAATAGGTGGTGCAAGTACGAAACCGTATAATTTTGACATGTATAGCAATTGCAGTTTTCATCTACTGGTTTATGATATCTTTTTGTTTCGTATCCATTGTAATATTTAGCGGTTATGTCTTTAACGAAGGAGGGGGGAGTTTTTACGAATACTGTTCCTGTTCTTGCGTATCTTGTTGGAATTACACAATCGAAAGTATCCATACCGTTTTCTACAGCTGTGAATATCTCTTGTATACTACCTATTCCAAGTAGATGTCTTGGTTTATTTTCTGGTATGTAAGGTAAAACCCATGATAATATTTCTTTTATATTTTCTTTTGATGTTCCCAAAGAGCCACCTATTGCTATACCGTCGAAATCAAGGGAGCATATGAATTCCGCTGAATCTTTTCTTAAATCATAATGGTATCCACCTTGGATTATTCCGTATAAAAATTGATCTCCTTTTGTTGTTTGTTTAAAATATTCTAAACAAATTTTAGCCCATTTTTTAGATCTTTCCATTGATTTTTTTGTGTACTCATATGAAGATAAGGGGGAAGTGCATTCATCAAGAACCATTAGGATATCCGAACCAAGTTTTTGTTGTATCATTATCGATTTTTCAGGGGTTAATTCTATAATCTTTCCATCAAGATGGCTTTTAAATATTATTTTGTCTTCTTTTATTTCTGCAAATTTTTCTTCATTTTTATTTCTTCTTTTACCTTCTTTTGAGAAAATGCTTACTATTTTTCCGACTCCATCTACGATAGCTTGACCTAAGCTAAATGCTTGGAACCCGCCGCTATCTGTGAATATAACTCCTTGGTAATTCATGAATTTATGTAATCCCCCAGCTTCTTCTACATAATCTTCTCCTGGAGCTAAGTGCATATGATATGTATTAACAAATATTCCCCTTATCCCTAATTCTGTTATCTTTTTACTATCTAATGCTCTTATAGATGCGTTAGTTGCAACAGGGATAAATGATGGAGTTAGTAATTCATAACCTTTACTGTTAATAATTTTACCTACCCTTAAATTAAAATTACCTTCATCTGATTTGCAGATTAATTGAAAAAATGATTTATCTGTTTTTTTCGTATTTTCTATACAATTTTTCATAGTATTTAGCCAGTTTTTCTTCTTTTTTACTGTAGATAAATGCCAATATTGAATAGGTATTTATTTTTGCTATTTTTAATTTTTCTTTTTGATCTTCAGACATTTTATCTAAGAAGGGGAATTTTACTATTATTTTTGCTAATTCTAAAGCAGTTGGAATGTTTTCTAAATATAGATTACAAGCTGTATAATAGTATAGATTTACAAAATCATTGGTATATATTTTTTCCAGAATATTTTTTGCTTGCTGGAAATATTGTTTTGATTCTTCTTTATTAATAACGTATAGTTTTTTTGCTGTTATATAGGATGATAATGCTCCTAAGATGTAAAAATCTTGGATATCGGTTTGTATGTTGTATTTAACTATAGGTTCGTAAAGGTAATTTGATACTTCCTTGCATTTATCAATGTTTTTACCTTTTTGACAATCGAGAAAATCTTTTATAAAGTATTTAATATAAGCTTGAGCTATAACATCTCCGAATGTTTTATATCTTATATCCATTAAATTTGTATATTCCTGTGGTGGGTAAATGATTATAAAAATTATTCTGTATAAATTTTTGTAATTTTTTGATCCTTTGTATTCATAACTTTGAGCTAAGAGTAGATAAAGGTCAGGGTAGTTTTTATTATCATATTTAAAGGCTTCTTTAGCTACGTTTTTTAAGTTGTTTGAATTTTCTATTATTCCTTCTTTTATTTTATTATCTAAGTTTTTTTCTTTTGTGTTAATGGATAAAAGGGTTTCGATCTTATCGTTGTATATGTAAGCTAAGGATAAATAAGCATTAATGTTGTATTTTGATAGTTTTATAGCTTGCTTATTACATTTTATTGCTTCTTCCATATTATAGCTAATTCTGTATAATTCTGCCATTGTTACATATTTTGAGGATGCAGGAAAAGAATTTCTTATTGCTTCTAAATAATCTTTGTAATTACCAGTTTTTTCTACTAACTTATCTATTCTATATGCTTTTGCCTCTACAATACCAAAATAAAGTGAAAATAGTGAAATAATAATAAATATCGAACCTATAATTTTGTTTATTAACTGATTATTATTAACTGTATTTTTATCAAACGACTCTATAATTGCTAAGTTTATAAAAAGGTTTATTAAGAAAATAATGAATATATAGAGGAATTTAAAATCTACATCGAAAGCTACGTGAATTAAACTTTGTATTATTCCTATACTTATTCCTGAAGAAAGAACAAAAATGCCTAATTTTGATATTTTTTCCTTAAAATTAGGTTCAAATTTTTCTAAATTGATATTTTCTTTGTATTCTTCTGAATTGACCAATGATAGATCGACTTGTTTGTGTAGCATAAATGCTTTGTATAAGAAGTAAAAAATAATTAATAGAAAACTTATTAGCCCAAGAAAACCAACTTCAGAAATTAGTTTTAAATAGTAATTGTGTGGATCTTTTGAATAGAGATAGAAAGTGGCTTGATAGAGTGGATATACTTTGGAAAAGTTATATAATCCGCAACCAAATGGAAAGTCATGAGCTATCTTTATACTTGCTTCCCAAAAATCAACCCTTGCTATAACTGTATTTGATAGGCTGGATATTACTGATTTCATTGCATTTATAAGTGATGATGTAAATTTTTTATCTAAGATAAACTGCAAAATTAGCAAGAAAAGAGAGACTGATACTGAAGATATGAAAATCGTTTTTGTGCGCTTATCTATATTTTTTAAATTCGCTATATTTGCTACTCTTATTAAGCCCATGTAAAGGGGAGATGCAATAATAAAAGAAAGAAAAGAAGCTTTAGAAGCACTAAAAATTAATGTAAAAACACCAAATATGAATGCAATAAAAAAAAGCGTTGATTTTAAGTATTCTCTATATATGAAAGAATAGATGAAAAGAGAAAAAGCAATTGGGATAAAAAGCAGAACAAAACCACCGTACGCATTCTTTTGATAAAAGAATGACATCCAGGGAGAGCCAGGAGGTAAACCTAAGCTTACTACAATTGCTACCAATATGCTTACTA
>Ga0105160_1000579_pt1 | contig 16658 bp, 18 predicted proteins | sample GXS110809BmetaG_FD_89591 | JGI IMG/M metagenome (GOLD analysis project Ga0105160, IMG submission 89591) | Hot spring microbial communities from Gongxiaoshe hot spring, China to study Microbial Dark Matter (Phase II) - GXS 110809B | ecosystem: Environmental > Aquatic > Thermal springs > Hot... | reverse complement strand
GTGGAGGAGGGCGGCGGGCCGGTGGGCAAGGTGGTGGACGTGGTCAGGACCAGGGCCCACGACGTGCTGGTGGTCGAGGACGAGGGGGGTGCGCGGTTCATGATACCCTTCGTGGGCGCCTTCGTGAGGAAGGTGGACCTCGCCTCCGGCCGCGTGGAGGTGAGCCTCGTGGATGGGATGAGGGAGCCATGACCTTCGACGTGATATCCACTATGCCCTGGCTGTTCTCCGCCCTGTTCGAGAGCGGTGTGGTGGGGAGGGCCGTCCAGGAGGGGAAGATAAAGGTCAGGGTGATAAACCCCCGCGACTTCGCCGAGGGCTCGTACAAGCAGGTCGACGACTACGCCTACGGGGGCGGGGGCATGGTTATGATGGCCGAGCCACTGTCCAGGGCCCTTATCTCCCTGAGGGAGGGCGGGAGGCGTCCCTTCACCGTGTACCTCTCCCCCCAGGGGGTTCCCCTGACCCAGGAGTTCGCCAGGTCCCTGGCCGGGATGGAGGAGATAGCTCTCATATGCGGCAGGTACGAGGGGGTGGACCAGCGCTTCGTCGAGAGGCACGTGGACGTGGAGCTCTCCATAGGGGACTACGTGCTGAGCGGCGGGGAGCTCGCGGCGGCGGTGGTCATAGACGTGGTCTCCCGCCTCGTGCCGGGGGTGGTGGGCTCGTCCAAGTCCGTGGAAGAGGACTCCTTCGGCGACGGGATGCTGGATTGGCCCAGCTACACCAGGCCCCGCGAGTGGGAGGGGCTGGCGGTGCCGGAGGTGCTCCTGAGCGGCGACCACGGCAAGGTGGCGAGCTTCAGGAGGGAGCAGGCCGTGGAGGCCACCATAAGGAAGAGGCCGGATCTGCTTTCCCGGGCCAACGTGGCTCCTTACCTGGAGAAGGGCTTCTACGTGGCGCTCGTCCACCATCCCGTCTACAACAGGCGTGGGGAGGTCTCTACCACCGCCATCACCGGCCTCGACCTGCACGACATAGCCAGGGCCTGCAGGACCTTCGGGGTAAGGCGGTTCGCCGTCGTCAACCCCATGAGGTCCCAGCACGATATGGTGGAAAGGCTTCTCTCCCACTGGATCGAGGGCTACGGGGCCGACTTCAACCCCAAGAGGGGGGAGGCCCTGCGCCTGGTCAAGGTCTTCCGCTCCTTCGAGGAGCTCAGAGGTTGGATAGAGAGGAAGGAGGGAGCCCCCCCTTTCGCGGTCGCCACCACGGCCAGGAGGGTGGAGGGGGCCTGGCACTGGTTGACGCTCAAGGCCCACGTCCTGGGCCTCAAGCGGCCCGTGCTCTTCGTCTTCGGCACCGGGTGGGGGTTGACGGAGGAGTTCATGAGGGGGCTCGATGCTATAATGGAGCCCATAGTGGGCGGGTTTTACGACTACAATCACCTTTCGGTGAGGAGCGCTGTGGCCATAGTGCTGGATAGATTCCTGGGCAGCAGATGAACGCTTCGAGGGAGGTATCTCGCCATGGATCCCAAGGTCATGCTCGTGGAGGGTAAGTATCTCAGGCAGGACGTCCCGGACTTCAGGCCGGGGGACACGGTGAGGGTGCACTTCAAGGTGAAAGAGGGGGGCAAGGAGAGGATCCAGGTCTTCGAGGGGATCGTGATAGCCAGGTCCGGCGGCGGGGTCAGGGAGACCTTCACCGTGAGGAAGGTCTCCTACGGCGTAGGCGTGGAGAGGATATTCCCCCTTCACTCGCCCCTCATAGAGCAGATAGAGGTGGTGAGGAGGGGCAAGGTGAGGAGGGCCAAGCTCTACTACCTCCGCAAGAGGACCGGCAAGGCGGCTAGGGTCAAGGAGCTCAAGGACTACTGAGGTTTGAGAGGGGGGCAGCGGGAGCTGCCCCCTTCAGCTCGGAGGTGTTTTCCCTTTGGCTGGCAAGCCCTGGTGGCGCGAGACCATCGAGACCTTGGCCTACGCCCTGGTCATGGCCCTGATCATAAGGACCTTTATCGTGCAGGCCTTCTGGATACCCAGCGGCTCCATGGTGCCGACCCTCGAGCCGGGCGACCGGGTCCTGGTGTGCAAGTTCTGGTACAGGTTCTTCGAGCCCAAGAGGGGGCAGATCGTGGTCTTTCGCTTCCCCTACGACACGTCCAAGGACTTCATAAAGAGGGTGGTGGGGCTTCCTGGGGACGTGGTGGAGATATCCGACGGGGTGGTCTTCCTCAACGGCAGGAGGCTGGATGAGCCCTACGTGTTCCACAGGGACAGGTACCAGATGTCCCCGGTCAGGGTGCCCGAGGGGAGCTACTTCGTGATGGGGGACAACCGCCCCAACTCGCAGGACAGCAGGTTCTGGGGCTTCGTCCCGAAGAACCTGATCTTGGGCCCGGCCTTCTTCCGCTACTGGCCCCTCACCAGGCTGGGGTTGGTCCGATGAGGAGCGTATGGTATCCGGGGCACATGGCCCGGGCCCGGGCCAAGATCCTAGAGGTCCTGCCCATGGTGGACCTGGTGGTGGAGGTGAGGGACGCGAGGGCTCCCCTCTCCTCGCGCTCCCCGGAGTCCGGGCTGATCTCGTCCAGGAAGCCGGTGGGCGTGGTGCTCTCGAAGGCCGACCTGGCCGAGGAGGAGGTCACCGGGCGCTGGTTGGAGCTCCTCGCGCGGGAGGGGTTCGAGTTCTGCGTGGCCCTCGACCTCAGGGAGGGCTCCTGCAGGAGGGAGCTCTCGCGCCTGGTGAGGAGGGGTCCTCGCCCCGACGCGAGGAGGGAGAGGAGGGTCATGGTGGTGGGCATACCCAACGTGGGCAAGTCCACCCTGATAAACGCCCTGGCGGGCAGGAGGAGGGCTTCGGTGGCCCCGGTGCCGGGGCACACCAGGGGGCTCCAGTTCTATCGGGCCGAGGGTTTCCTGCTTTTGGACACGCCTGGGGTGCTCGAGCCCGGGGAGGGGGCGGAGCTCCAGAGGCGGCTCGCCTGGATAGGCTGCGTCAGGGCTGACGTGATAGGGGGCCACTACAAGCTCGCCGTCGAGCTCCTGTCCTTCCTCAGGAGCAGGGGGCTCATGGGAAGGGTCCTCTCCCGGTACGGGTTTGACGAGGCCGAGGGGGAGGCTATGGAGGTGATCTCGCGCATAGGGAGGAGCAGGGGGTTCCTGCTCAGGGGGGGTGAAGTCAACCTGGAGGAGGCTGCCAAGGACCTCCTGATGGAGTTCTCCTCCGGCGGGCTTGGGAGGGTGAGCCTTGAGGTGCCCCCGTAGCGTCCGGCGCCTCGTCCTAGCGGGGGTGGACGAGGCGGGAAGGGGTCCGCTGTGCGGCCCCGTGGTGGCTGCCGCCGTGGCCGTCGATCTCGAGGGGCTTAAGGCCATCAATCGCCTCGGGTGCCTGGACTCCAAGGGTTTGTCACCAGCTCGAAGGGAGGAGCTCTTCGAGGTGATCCGCTTGGGCTCCCTCAGGAGCGCCCTGGCCTGCTCCTCCGCGAAGGAGGTGGACGAGCTGGGGGTGCTTGGGGCTTCGCTCCTGGCCATGCGGAGGGCTGTCCTGAAGCTGGGGCTGGAGCTGGACCTGGTGCTGGTGGACGGGCCCTACCCCATACCCAATCTGCCCTTCAGGCAGACGGCGCTGGTGCGGGGGGACGAGAGGGCGCCCCTGGTGGGAGCTGCATCGGTGCTGGCCAAGGTCTGCCGGGACAGGGTGATGCTCGTTCTGGATCGGATCTTCCCGGGCTACGGTCTCTCAGAGCACAAGGGCTACCCCACGCCCCGCCACAGGGAGGCCATCAGGAGGCTCGGGCCGACCCCCCAGCACAGGAGGAGCTTCAGGTGGTGAGCTAGGTTGCCCATCGAGAGGGTCGGGCCGACCGAGGGCGTGAGGCCCGTATCGGGGGAGCTGGGGCAGAGGGGCGAGGCGAGGAGGCTCCTGGCGGAGCTCCAGCACGGTCAGACCGTGAGGGGGCAGGTGCTCTCCGAGTCTGGGGAGGGCTACCTGGTGAGGATAGGGGACAAGACTCTGCTCGCCCAGTCGACGGTGCCCTTGAGGGTGGGCCAGGCCTTCTCCGCGGTGCTGGACAAGAGCGGTCCGGTCCCCCTCCTTCGCCTGATGGGCGGAGGGATGGAGGCGATGGCCTCCTTCTCCGGGGTGGAGAGGGAGGTGGCCCTGGCTCTCATGGAGGTGGGCCTTCCCGTGATGCCTGGGACCGTGAGGGCCCTGGCGGAGAGGCTCAGGGGCAGGGGGCTACCGGGGGCCTCCAGGGCCCTGGTGGAGCTCTGGGTGAGGGGTTTGCCCTTCACGGAGGAGAACCTGAGGGCTATGGCTCTCTTCTCCAGCCTGAGCAGGGAGGAGGCCTCCTACCTCTGGTCCTCCGTGCGCAAGAAGCTGAGGAGAGCCCTCTCCCGGGAGGGCTTAGAGGGAGGAAAGCCCCTCGAGGAGCTCTTGGAGCTAGAGGAGGACGAGAGGCTCTATCTGCTGGGGCAAAAGCTATCCCTGATCCCTCCGAGGGGGGATCTATCGAGGCACGTTCCCACCAGGCTGGACCTGCCGATGGGGGAGGAGAGCTCGGTGTGCAGGGTCTTCCTGCGCTACCGCAGGGGCGAGGAGGGTTTGGAGTTCCTGAGGGCCGAGTTCGAGGGGGATTTCCCCGGGTTTGGGCCCACCAGGGGAGAGGTGGTCTCCTCCGGCTCGAGGGCGGCGGTGACCCTGGAGGTGGACTCCGCCGAGAAGGGGGCTTTTCTCGAGGCCAGGGCGGAGGAGCTCAAAGAGAGCCTCCTCGCCCTGGGCCTGACGCTGGTCGCCCTGAGGGCGGGTCCGGCCGCGGGGCGGGGCGGGGAAGGCCCCTTGCCCCTGGGCCTGGACGTGCTAGCCTGAGGTGGTGCCTCGTGGCTGAGGGGAGGAGGTCCAGGCCGAAGATGGCTGTGGCCTTGAGGTACGAGCAGGGGGTCGACGAGGCGCCCAGGGTGATGGCCTCGGGGAGAGGTTACGTCGCCGAGAGGATAGTGGAGGTCGCCAGGGAGCATCGGGTCCCGGTGGTGGAGGACGCCGCCCTGGTGGCGGCCTTGATCTCGGTGGATGTGGGTTCTCCCATACCGCCGCACCTCTACGAGGCGGTCGCCCAGGTGTTGGCCTTCGTCTACTCCTCCGGGAGGAGCTATGAGAGGGAGAGGTCGGGAGCTGGGTAGGTGGGCCGAGGACCTGGCCTCTAAGTACCTGGGCGAGAAGGGCTTCAGGGTGCTCGCCAGGAACCTGCGCCTGAGGACCGGCGAGGTGGACCTGGTCTGCCTGGACGGCGATGAGCTGGTCTTCGTCGAGGTTAGGTGCCGGACGGATAACCCCTTCCAGGGCGCCCTGGAGAGCGTGGGACCCCGGAAGATGAGGAAGGTGTTGCTTTGCGCCAGAAGCTGCGTGGAGATGTGGGACTTCTGCGGCAACTGGAGGGTGGACGTGGTGGCCATCACGGTTTGTCGGGACGGAAGCTACCGCGTGGAGCACCTGGTGGACGTGGTCAGGCTCTAGGGGGTGGCGCTCGTGGCCTCTTCCGTCTGGGGGGCCTCCCTGCTGGGGGTGAGGGCCTTCAAGGTGGAGGTGGAGACCTTCGTCTCCTCGGGCCTCTTCTCCTTCAACCTGGTGGGTCTGCCCGATGCGGCGGTCAAGGAGTCGAGGGAGAGGGTGAGGGCGGCCCTCTCCTCCCTGGGGGTTAAGCTCAGGGGCGAGATATCGGTGAACCTGGCCCCAGCTGACCTCAGGAAGGAGGGAAGCCTCCTCGACCTCCCCATAGCCATGGCCGTGCTGGAGGCTATGGGCCTCTTCAGGATGGGAAGTCCCGCCCTCTTCTGCGGCGAGCTCTCCCTCGAGGGGGAGGTGAGGGGAGTGAGGGGGTCGCTGTGCGTCGCCCTCCTCGCCAAGGAGCTGGGGGTCAAGCTCTTTGCGCCCCTCGCCAACGAGGGGGAGCTCTCCATGGTGAGGGGGCTCGAGGTGGGTCTGGTCTCCTCCCTGGGCGAGCTCCTCTCCCACCTCAGGGGGGAGAGGGACCTTCCCTCCCCCAGGGGCGAGGTGTTAGGTGCCTCCGCCGCGCCCGAGGTGGACCTATCGGAGATAAAGGGACAGGCCATGGCCAAGAGGTGCCTCGAGATATCTGCCGCGGGGGGGCACAGCCTGCTGATGGTGGGACCCCCTGGGTCGGGGAAGAGCATGCTGGCCAGGGCCTTGAGGGGGATCCTGCCGCCTTTGAGCGACGAGGAGCTCCTGGAGGTGGCCTCCATCTACAGCGCCGCTGGTCTCCTGGACAAAGGCTTCTCGAGGTTGCCTCCCTTCAGGGCCCCGCATCACTCGGCCAGCGTCCCCGCCATTTGCGGGGGTGGGAACTCCGTGAGGCCTGGTGAGATAAGCCTGGCCCACAGGGGCGTGCTCTTCCTGGACGAGCTCCCCGAGTTCCGAAGGGACGTGCTGGAGGCCCTAAGACAGCCGCTGGAGGAGGGGAGGATAACGGTCTCCAGGGCCTCCGGGGCCATGACCTTCCCGGCCTCGTTCTCCCTGGTGGCCGCGGCGAACCCCTGTCCCTGCGGCCCGGATCCGGTGAGGGGTTGCGTGTGCTCCTCGGGGGACATGGCCCGCTACAGGAGGAAGCTCTCGGGGCCGATCCTGGACAGGATAGACCTCTTCGTGCCGGTGCCCCGGCTTTCGCCGAGGGAGCTCTCCTCCGTGGGCGGGGGGGAGAGCTCCCGTGCCGTCCTGGAGCGGGTCCTGAGGGCCAGGAGGAGGCAGGCCGAGCGCTTTTCCTCCGAGGGGGCGGAGGTTCGGCTGAACTCCCAGATGAGGGAGAGGCACGTGAGGAAGTACCTGAGGCTCTCCCCCGACGGCAGGTCCTTCATGGAGGGGGCTGTGATGAGGTTTGGCCTGACGGGCAGGAGCTACAGCCGGGTCCTCAAGGTGGCCAGGACCATAGCTGACCTGGAGGGGGCCGACGAGGTGGGCGTGGCGCACCTCGCCGAGGCTCTCTCCTACAGGCCCAGGGGAGACCTGTTCGAGGGGTGGTAGGCCTTGTCCTCGGAGCTTCTCCTAGCCCTTCACATGGCGGGCTTCGGCCTGGTGGGCCTGAGGGAGGTGGCCTCCCGCGTGGGCTCGAGGGACGTCGAGGCCATCCTCTCCTTCCTGCTGTCGCGGGGCGAGGCTTCCTCCAGCTCCAGGGCCAGGAGGCTCGGGGAGGTGCTGGATAAGGGCCTTCACCTCAAGGAGATGGAGCTGGTCGACCGGGCAGGAGTGGAGCTGGTATCCCTGTGGGACGGTCGCCTCGGTTGGTTTCCCCCCACCCTCAGGCCGCCGCTCCTTCTCTACTGCAAGGGGCGCTTGGAGGAGGATAGGCCCCTGGTGGCGGTGGTGGGCACCAGGAGGGCCACGGCCTACGGCAGGAAGGTGGCCTGCTCCTTCGCCGGGAGGCTGGCGGAGAGGGGCTTCGGGATCGTGTCGGGAGGTGCCCTGGGCGTGGACGGGGTGGCCCACAGGGCGGCCCTGGATAGTGGGGGTTTCACCGCGGTGGTCCTGGGATGCGGCCTGGACGTGGTCTATCCGCCCCAGCACAGGGGCCTCTTCGAGGAGGTCTCGGAGAGGGGGGCCTTGCTGAGCGAGCTCCCCTTCGGCGCTCCCCCCCTGAGGGAGCACTTCCCCCGGAGGAACAGGTTGATAGCGGGACTGAGCAGGGCCGTGCTGGTCGTCGAGGCCCCCGAGAGGAGCGGGGCCCTCATAACCGCCCGGCTCGCTATGGGGGCGGGTATAGACGTCTACTCGGTCCCGTCCAGGGTGTTCGACCCCATGGGGGCTGGTTCCAACGCCCTCATAAGGGATGGGGCCCTGGTGGCCCTCTCCCCCGACGACGTGCTCCCCTCCGAGGCCTTGATCTCTGGTTCGCCGTCTCCCGCGATGGGGCGGCCCCCTCTGAGCGAGGGGGCCTCCAGGGTCCTGGAGCTACTGGAGCTCAAGGGTGACATGAGCTTCGACCTGCTGGCCGCCGAGAGCTCCATGGGCTACCTCGACCTGCTCAGGGCCCTCTCCGAGCTGGAGGGGGCCTCGTTGGTGGAGTTGACCTCCGATGGGATGGTCAGGTTGATCTAGGGAGTGGTGTCCTTTGGCCGATAGGTACCTGGTGGTCGTGGAGTCCCCTGCCAAGGCCAAGACCATAAAGAAGATCCTGGGCAAGGGATACGAGGTGATGGCGTCCTACGGACACCTGATGGACCTGCCCAAGAGCAGGATGGGGGTGGACGTGGAGAACGGCTTTTCCCCCGAGTACATAAAGATCAGGGGCAAGGGGGAGGTGGTCTCCAGGCTCCTTGGGGCCTACAGGAAGGCCTCGGGGGTGATACTGGCCTCGGACCCCGACAGGGAGGGGGAGTCCATAGCCTGGCAGGTCGCGAACCTCCTGGGGATAGACGTGAGCTCCCCCTGCAGGGTGAGGATGTACGAGATAACCCCCTCGGGGGTTAAGAGCGCCTTCTCCCGGGTGGAGCCCATAGACATGAACAAGGTCTTCGCCCAGCAGGCCAGGAGGGTCCTGGACAGGCTCCTGGGCTACGAGCTATCGCCCCTCCTCTGGAGGAAGGTGAAGAGGGGGCTTTCCGCGGGGCGGGTCCAGTCGGTGGCCCTGAGGATGGTGTGCGAGAGGGAGAAGGAGATAAGGGACTTCAAGCCCGAGGAGTACTGGGTGATAGACGTGGTGGTCCTGAGCTCCGGGGGCGAGCTCACCCTCAGGCTCTCCAGGCTCAACGGCAGGCCCGTCAAGATCTCCTCCGCCGAGGAGGCCAGGAGGGTGGAGGAGGACCTGAGGAGGTACCCCCTTTCGGTCTCCTCCCTGAACGTGGGGAGGATATACAGGGCTGCCCCTCCTCCCTTCAAGACGAGCACGTTGCAGCAGGAGGCGGCTAGGAGGCTGTCCTTCTCTCCCCGCAAGACCATGACGGTGGCCCAGCAGCTCTACGAGGGGGTGGACGTGCCTGGCCTGGGCACGGTTGGGCTAATCACCTACATGAGGACTGACTCCCTCCGGGTATCGAAGGAGGCCCAGGAGGAGGTCCTTTCCCTCATAGGGGAGCTCTTCGGCGAGGCCTACCTACCCGAGAGGCCGAACGTCCACCACAAGGGGGGGGCGAACGTCCAGGACGCCCACGAGGCCATAAGGCCCACCTACGTGAGGCTCACCCCCGAGGAGGTGAAGGAGCACCTGAGCCCCGATCAGTTCAGGCTCTATCAGCTCATATGGAACAGGTTCGTGGCCAGCCAGATGGCCCCGGCGGTGCTGCTCAAGGGCGTCCTGTGGGTGGAGGCCGGCCCGTACGAGCTCAAGTACGAGGGGATATCGGTGGAGTTCGAGTCCTTCGGGAGGCTTTGGCCCCTGGGCATAGGGGAGAGGGAGATGCCCAGGCTGGACCCAGGAGAGGTCCTGAAGATCAAGGAGATAAGGCCTCAGCAGCGCTTCACCCAGCCCCCGTCGCGCTACTCGGAGGCGGGGCTCATAAAGGCCCTGGAGGAGAACGGGGTGGGAAGGCCTTCCACCTACGCCACCATAGTGCAGACCCTCCACGAGAGGAGGTACGTGGTCCTGGAGGAGGGGAAGCTCAAGCCGACCGCCCTGGGGGAGCTGGTGAACGAGCTTTTGGTCTCCAACTTCCCCGAGGTGGTGGACGTCCAGTTCACCGCCAGGATGGAGGAGGAGCTGGACCAGGTGGAGGAGGGCAGCAAGGGATGGGTCGAGGTGGTTAGGGGCTTCTACGAGCGCTTCAAGCCGCTGCTCGATCGGGTCTACCGGGAACAGGAGAGGGTGAAGCTGGAGCCGGAGAGGCTCGAGGAGAGCTGCCCCAAGTGCGGGAGCCCTCTGGTGATAAGGGATGGGAGGTACGGCAGGTTCGTCTCCTGCAGCGACTACCCCAGGTGCGACTACTCCCGCTCCTACCAGGAGCAGGTGGGAGTTCCCTGTCCCGTCTGCGGCGCCCCTCTGGTTAGGAGGAGGAGCAAGCGGGGCAGGCCCTTCTTCGGCTGCAGCAGGTATCCGGAGTGCTCCTACGTGGCGTGGAGGCTCCCCAGGAGGGGAGAGGGGGCGTTCGAGGGATGAGGGTCGCGGTGGTGGGAGGAGGTCTCGCCGGGAGCGAGGCCGCCTGGCAACTGGCTGGCAGGGGCTTCGAGGTGGTCCTATACGAGATGAGGCCCCTCAAGATGACGCCCGCCCACAGGAGCGGCGCCCTGGCCGAGCTGGTCTGCAGCAACTCCCTGGGTTCGGCGGAGGTGGTCAGCGCCTCCGGGCTCCTCAAGGAGGAGCTGAGGCGTCTGGGCAGCCTGGTGATTTCCTGCGCCGAGAGGGCGAGGGTGCCTGCCGGGAAGGCCCTCGCGGTGGACAGGGAGCTCATGTCGAGGGAGGTGGAGAGCAGGCTCCTCTCTTTGCCTAACGTCCTCCTGGTGAGGGAGGAGGTGACGTCCCTGCCCGATGGGTTGGCCGTGGTCGCGACGGGGCCCCTGACCTCGGAGGCGATGATGAGGAGCCTCGGGGAGGCGATAGGTGGTGGCTTCCTCTACTTCTTCGACGCGGTAGCCCCCGTCGTGCTGGCCGAGAGCGTGGACTTGGGGTCGGCCTTCAGGGGGGGCAGGTACGGCCACGACGAGGACTACCTGAACTGCCCCCTGACCAGGGAGGAGTACGAGGCCTTCGTGGGTGAGCTGGTCAGGGCCGAAAGGCACATACCCCACGACTTCGAGAGGGCCGTCTTCTTCGAGGGGTGTCTGCCGGTGGAGGAGATGGCGCGAAGGGGGATCGACACCCTCAGGTTTGGTCCGATGAAGCCCGTGGGGTTGGTGGATCCCAGGACGGGCGAGGAGCCCTACGCGGTGGTCCAGCTCAGGCAGGAGAACGTGGAGGGCACCCTGCTGGGGATGGTGGGCTTTCAGACCAGCCTCAGATGGGGGGAGCAGGATAGGATCTTCAGGATGATACCTGCTTTGAGGAACGCGGAGTTCGTAAGATACGGGGTCATGCACAGGAACGCCTACGTGAACGCGCCGGTCGTGCTGGACGGGTGCCTCAGGCTCAAGAGGGCGCCCAACGTCTTCCTGGCCGGACAGCTGGTGGGGGTGGAGGGCTACGTGGAGTCGGTGGCCATGGGGCTTGTGGCCGCCCTGAACCTGGCCTCGACGGCCATGGGGAGGGATTGCCCCATCTTCCCGAGGGAGACCATGGTGGGGTCCCTGCTGCACTACCTTTCGACGGGGAACCCCAGGGATTTCAAGCCGATGAACGCGAACTTCGGGCTGATGCCCCCCCTGGGGAGGCGGATAAGGGACAGGGCAGCCCGGAACGCCGCCATGGCCGGGAGGGCCCTTTCGGCCCTGGAGTCGTTCGTGAGGGCGAACCCTCACCTCTTCTGAAGGGGGGTCTTCGCGGTTTGGTCTTGGACTTCGACAGGCTCAGGGTGGAGATGGTGGAGGAGCAGATAAGGGCGAGGGGGATAAGGGACGAGGCTCTGCTCTCCGCCTTCGCCAGGGTGCCCAGGCACCTCTTCGTCCCCGAGGAGGAGAGGCGCTGGGCCTACGGGGATCACCCCCTCCCCATAGGCTACGGGCAGACCATATCCCAGCCGTACATGGTGGCCGTGATGACCAGGGAGCTCAAGGTGAGGCCAGGCCTCAAGGTGCTGGAGGTGGGGACTGGGTCGGGCTATCAGGCGGCCATACTGGCGGAGATGGGGTGCGAGGTCTTCTCGGTGGAGAGGATAGAGCCCCTCTACCTGAGGGCCCTGAGGCTCCTGGGGGAGCTAGGTTATCTGGGGAGGGTGAGGTTGAAGCTGGGGGATGGTTCCCTGGGCTGGCCCGAGGAGGCCCCCTTCGATAGGATCGTGGTCACCGCGGCCGCCGAGAGGATCCCCGAAGCCCTGGTGGAGCAGCTCTCCCCGGGAGGGGTTTTGGTGGCGCCGATAGGGGGTCCCCTCTTCCAGGAGCTCCACGTGTGCGTCAAGACGGAGGAGGGGCTTAAGGTCAAGGTGGGAGAGGGGTGCAGGTTCGTCCCGCTTCTGAAGGGCGTCGAGATCTCCTCGAAGGATCGGGAGGTGTGAGTTTTTGATCAGCAGGGAAAGGGCTTACGAGATACTGAAGGACTACGTCAAGGACGAGAGGATGGTCAAGCACTGCCTGGCGTGCGAGGCGGTGATGAGGGCTTTGGCCACCAGGTTCGGGGAGGACCCAGAGATATGGGGTCTGGTGGGGTTGCTGCACGACCTGGACTACGAGGAGGCCAAGGAGGACTTCTCCAGGCACGGCAGGCTCACCCCGAGGATACTGAGGGAGGGATACGGGGTTGATCTTCCGGACTTCGTCCTTCGCGCCATAGAGGCCCATGCGGGCCATCCAGGGGCGGAGCCGAGGACCCTGCTCGAGAGGGCCATCTACGCGGTGGATCCCACCACCGGGTTCGTCATAGCCTGCGCCATGATCCACAAGGACAGGAGGCTTTCGTCCATAGACGTGGACTTCATGCTCAAGCGCTTCAAGGAGAAGCGCTTCGCCGCCGGGGCGGACAGGTCCATCATCGCCTCCTGCGAGGAGGGTCTGGGCATCCCCCTCCCCGAGTTCCTGGGCCTGGCTCTCGAGGCCATGAAGGGTATAGCCTCGGAGCTGGGCCTTTGAGGTCTTAGCCATGGGGCCTCTCTCCGGCAAGAGGGGAGTGCTCTTCGACCTGGACATGACGCTGGTGGACTCCTCCGAGGCCATCACGGCCACCCTCAACGCCGTGGCCGCGGAGCTGGGGCTGAGGGGGGTGGGCAGGGAGGAGGTGGTCCCCCTCATAGGGATGCCCCTCGAGGAGTCCATGAGGGAGCTCTGGGGCTTCTGCGATGGGGGGATGCTGTCGCTCTATCGGCGCCTGTTCTGGGAGCACGAGGGCTCCCTGCTTCGCACGATGGATGGGGCGGAGGAGGTCCTGGAGGGGCTGAGGGGGATGGGTTTCCTGCTAGGGGTTTTGAGCAACAGGAAGGACGTCGGGCTGGTCCTGGAGCACCTTGGCATCCTCGGCTACTTCGACGGCTTCTGGGGGATGCTGGACGTGCCCGAGCCCAAGCCCAGCCCCAGGGCCTTGGAGCACGCCCTCACGGCCCTGGGATTGTCCAGGGAGGAGGCCCTCTTCGTGGGGGACAGCATGATAGACGCCAGGTGCGCCAGGGGCGCGGGGGTGGACTTCCTGGGCGTGGCCACCGGCGCCTTCGGGGTTTCGGACTTCGAGAGGGAGGGTTTTAGGGCCGTGCCGGGACTCAAGGATCTGTTGGAGCTTTCGGGGAGGTAGATAGCCTTGATGGGCAAGGACATAGGGGTGGATCTGGGGACTGCCACGGTGTTGCTCTACGTCCGCGGCGAGGGGGTGGTGCTCAGGGAGCCCTCGGTGGTGGCCATAGACAAGGACACCAACAAGATCCTGGCCGTGGGCGAGGAGGCCAAGAGGATGCTGGGCCGGACCCCCGGCAACGTGGTGGCCATAAGGCCGCTTCGGGACGGGGTGATAGCGGACTACGCCGTCACAGAGGCGATGCTCAAGTACTTCCTCCAGAAGGTGTGCGGCAGCATGAGGTTCTTCAGGCCCAGGGTCATGGTGTGCATCCCCTCGGGGGCCACCGACGTGGAGAAGAGGGCGGTGCTGGAGGCCACCATCCACGTGGGGGCGCGGGACGCCTTCCTCATAGAGGAGCCCATGGCGGCGGCGATAGGGGCGGGCCTCGACGTGTCGGAGCCCACCGGGAACATGGTGGTGGACATAGGGGGTGGGACCACCGACATAGCGGTGATCTCCCTGGGGGGCATAGTCACCAGCGAGTCGCTTCGGGTGGCCGGGAACAAGATGGACGAGTGCATCCTCAAGTACATCCGTAAGAAGTACAACCTGCTGATAGGGGAGCAGACCGCAGAGGCCCTGAAGCTCAGGATAGGGACCGTCATGCCCAGGGACAAGGTGTCGGAGGAGGTGAGGGGCAGGGACCTGGTGAAGGGGCTGCCCTCTTCGGTGGAGATCACCAACGAGGACATAGCCGAGGCCTTGATGGAACCGGTGAGGGAGATAATCAACGGCATAAAGAGGGTCCTGGAGCTAACGCCGCCCGAGCTCGCTGCCGACATTATAGATAGAGGGATAGTGCTCACGGGGGGAGGCTCCTTGCTGGATGGCTTTGCCGAGCTGGTCACGAAGGAGACGGACATACCGGCCTACGTGGCCGACAACGCGGTGGAGTGCGTGGCCATAGGGACCGGCAAGGCCCTCGAGGAGCTCGACAGGCTGAGGCTGGTGTCCATAACCAGGAGGAGGTAGATCTTGCACAGGGGGTTGTACGCCGGCGCTTCGGCGATGCTGGTCCAGCAGTACGGGCTGGACGTGGTGGCCAACAACCTCGCCAACGTCTCGACCGTGGGCTTCAAGAGGAGGAAGCCCATAGGGGAATCCTTCCCGGGTTACCTGGTGGAGAGGCGCGAGGCCAACAGGGGCGCTCCCTGGGCTGGGCCGGACGGGGTCCTCTTCAACCGCGTCCTCATCGGGGGTATGTACACCACCGTGGTGATGAACGAGACCTACTCGGTCCAGGAGATGGGGACCATGATCCACACCGACAACCCGCTGGACGTCTGCATCCTGCAGGAGGGGCACTTCTTCAAGGTCTCCGACGGGAACGGCAACGTCTTCTACACCAGGGCCGGCAGCTTCACCTTGGACCCGGAGGGCAACCTGGTCACCCAGGACGGCTTCTACGTCCTGGGGGAGGGGGATGAGCCGATAGCCGTGGAGGGGCAGGCTGTGGAGATAGGGGAGAACGGGGAGGTCTTCGTCGACGGGGAGGCGGTGGGGGCCCTGGCCCTGTACTCCTTCGAGGACCCGGGCAGGATGAGGCAGGTGGGGAAAAACCTCTGGCAGGAGACGCCCTGGAGCGGTCCGGCCGTGCCCGTGGAGGAGGTAAGCCTTCGGAGCAGGTATCTGGAGGCCTCGAACGTCAACGCGGTGGAGGAGATGGTCGCCATGGTGGAGGCTAGCAGGGCCTACGAGGCGGCCTCCAGGATGGTTCAGCTCCACGACGAGTCCACCGGCAGGATGATAGATAGCTTCGGAAGGGTCTAGGACGGGGGTGAACGGCTTTGCTTAGGTCCCTCTGGACGGCGGCCACGGGGATGATAGCCCAGCAGGTCAACCTGGACGTGATCACCAACAACCTGGCCAACGTTAACACCGTGGGCTTCAAGAAGAACAGGGCGGACTTCGACGACCTGTTCTACCAGATCCACAGGGAGCCGGGCGCTCCGCTGGGCGGGGGTACGGTGGTCCCCACCGGCATCCAGATAGGGCTCGGGGCCAGGGTGGCGGCGACCCAGAAGATCTTCACCCAGGGCAACTACCAGCAGACCGAGAACCCCCTGGACGTGGCGATAGAGGGGGCCGGCTTCTTTCAGGTGCTGTTGCCGGACGGCACCGTGGCCTACACCAGGGATGGGGCCTGGAAGATAGACGGGGAGGGGCAGATAGTCACCTCCGACGGCTACCTTATAGAGCCGGCCATAGTCGTGCCCCAGGAGGCCACCTCCATAACCATAACCCCCGAGGGCAGGGTGCTGGTGACCCTCCAGGGGCAGGTGGAGCAGGAGGAGATAGGGCAGATCCAGCTCGCCAGGTTCGTGAACCCGGCCGGCTTGAAGGCGATAGGGAAGAACCTCTTCGTGGAGACCGTGGCCTCGGGGGCCCCGATAGTGGCGAACCCAGGCGAGGAGGGGCTTGGGCAGATCCAGCAGGGCTTCCTGGAGATGTCCAACGTGCAGGTGGTGGAGGAGATGGTCAACATGATAGTGGCCCAGAGGGCCTACGAGGCCAACTCCAAGTCCGTCCAGACGGCCGACGAGATCTTGAGGATAGTCAACAACCTCAGGAGGTAGCGCGGGCGGTGGTAGGCCTTGAGGGGTTCCCTCCTTTGCCTCGTCGTTTTCCTCCTGCTCTCGGCTAGCCCGGCGGGCGCTGGGCCGAGGTTGGTGGAGCTAGCTGTGAAGCCCAGGGTCGAGGTCCCCCCCTCGGGCGTCCTCAAGGTCCGCGAGCTGGCCTCCATCTCCTGCGACGACGAGGGGCTCGCCTCCTCCCTGGGGTCGGTGGAGCTTCGTCTGGACCCCGCCGGCGGCTTCGTCGGCCTGGAGGAGCTCGCCGAGATGGTGGCCTCCTCCTCCAGGGTCCCCGCCAGGCTGGCCTTCCGCGGCCCTTCTAGGGTGGAGCTCGTCTCGGGCGGGGTGGATGGAGCGGGGGGTTTTCTCCTCGCGGAGGTGGGCGCGGCCATAGCGAGGGCTTCGGGCTTCGACGGTAGGGTGGAGCTAAGCGTCTCCCCCTCTTTCGTCGATACCATAAGGGGTGGGCGGATCTTGCCGCCGGGACGGATTGCCCCGGGTTCGCAGGCGGCCACCCTTTGGGTGGAGAAGGGAGGGAGGCGGTTTTCCGTCCCCATCTCCCTTCGGTGGTTCGGCAGGGCCCTGGCGCTCAGGTCCTCCGTGCCGAGGGGCAAGAGGATAGAGGCCTCTGACCTTCAGGTGGTGGAGGTGGCCTGGAGGCAGGACGCCAGGTGGATTTCCGATCCGGCCTCGGCGGTGGGGGCGGTGGCGAGGAGGTCCCTGGCGGCGGGGCATCTCCTGACCGGAGGGGACCTGGAGAGGAGCTGGGCGGTGAGGAGGGGGCAGACCCTCCT
>Ga0105160_1000576_pt1 | contig 16725 bp, 13 predicted proteins | sample GXS110809BmetaG_FD_89591 | JGI IMG/M metagenome (GOLD analysis project Ga0105160, IMG submission 89591) | Hot spring microbial communities from Gongxiaoshe hot spring, China to study Microbial Dark Matter (Phase II) - GXS 110809B | ecosystem: Environmental > Aquatic > Thermal springs > Hot... | reverse complement strand
CCTCCACCCCCCTCTCGGCGAACAGGAGGGCGCAGCAGACCGTCATGAGCTCGAAGTAGGTTAGCTCCAGGTCGAAGCAGAGCTCGTGGACGCGGCGGAGGACTCCCTCGATCTCCTTTGCCCCCACCATAGCCCCGTCCACCCTGATCCTCTCCCTGGGGCTCACCAGGTGGGGCGAGGTGTAAAGTCCCACCCTGAGACCCGAGGCCCTGAGGATCGAGTCCAGGTAGCTGCAGACGGACCCCTTGCCGTTGGTCCCAACCACCTGCACCACTCTATAGGACCTCTCGGGGTTATCGAGCCTGAGCAGGGCCTCCGCAGCCCTGCCCAGGCCAAGCCTTATCTCGTCGACGGACAGCCCCCTTATCAGCTCGTCGAGCCCATCCTCGACGGAGTAGTCCATCAGTACCTGATCACCTGGCTTATCTGGGCGAGCTTGGCGGGCTGATGGTAGGCCTCCACGAACCTGACCGTTCCGCTCTTGCTGCGCATCACCATGGAGGAGGTCCTTATGCGCCTGCCCTCGTACCTGACCCCATCCAGCAGATCCCCGTCGGTGATACCCGTGGCGGCGAAGAACACGTTGTCCCCCCTGACCAGGTCGTCTATGGTGAGCACCCTATCGGGGTCCATCCCGTAGTCCCTGACCTTCTCCCTCTCCCGCTCGTCCTTGCACCACAGCTTGCACTGCATGTCCCCGCCCAGGCACTTGAGGGCGCAAGCCGCTATGACCCCCTCCGGGGAACCTCCTATCCCCAGCAGCATGTCTATGCCCGAGTCCTCCTTGCAGGTGACCAGCGCCCCCGACACGTCCCCGTCGGTGATGAGCTTTATCCTGGCCCCCACCGCCCTCACCTCGGCTATGAGCTTCTCGTGCCTGGGCCTGTCGAGGATCACCACCGTCACGTCCTCCACCGACTTCCCCTTGGCCTTGGCCACCATCTTTATGTTGTGCTCCACCGGGGCCTCTATGTCTATCATCCCCTTGGCCTCGGGACCGACGGCTATCTTGTCCATGTAGAAGATGTCCCTGGGGTTGAACATGGTCCCCCTCTCGGAAAGGGCTATGACCGACAGGGAGTTGGGCCTGCCCAGCGACAGCAGCCTGGTCCCGTCTATGGGGTCGACCGCTATGTCCACCTCGGGAGGGGTGCCGTTCCCTATGCGCTCGCCGTTGTAGAGCATGGGTGCCTCGTCCTTTTCCCCTTCCCCTATCACTATTATCCCGTCCATGGGGATGCTGTTGAGCACGAACCTCATGGCCTCGACAGCCGCCCTGTCGGCGCTGTCCCTGTCGCCCTTGCCCATCCACCTGGCCGCCGCCATGGCCGCGGCCTCGGTGACCCTAACCAGCTCCAGAGCCAAGTTCCTGTCGGGAACCGACACGGTCGAGCACCTCCCCTAGAAGCTTATATCCCGCGCCTCCACCGCGTAGGGCGGGATCTCCTCCAGGAAGTCCACCCCTCCCCGCACCCGCACCAGCCTGTTCCCCCTGAAGGAGAAGCCCGAATCCCCCTGCCTGGTGATGACCAGCACGTCCCTGGCCCTGGTTATCCCCACGTAGAAGATCCGCCTCTCCTCCATCAGCTCCTCCTCCGTCCTGGCGTAGGCGCTGGGGAAGTCGCCGGGGTTCACGGAGATCAAGAAAACCACCCGCCACTCCAGCCCCTTCGCCTGGTGGACGGTGGAAAGGGTGATCCTGTCCCCGTCCTCCGCCGAAGCCCTCCTCCTGAGCGATATCTCCTCGGCCAGGAGGACGTCCGAGAGGAAGGCCTCTATCTCCTCGTAGCCGGCGGCGAACTCCTCGAACCTGTCCAGGTCCATCATCCTGTCCCCGTAGTCCTCGAAGTTGAAGCGAAGGTACTCGTCGTAGAAAGACCTCCTCGCGTAGGAGATCAGCTCGGCCGGCGTCCTGAGGGGCGACATCCCCTTCAAGGCCACCAGCATGGCGGCCATCGGGGTGGCCCTCCTGGCGTCGAGCCCCCCCAGGAGCTCGTCCTCGAGGAAGGCCAAGGCCTCATCGAGGGAGGAGGGCCTTCTCTCCGCCAGCGCCGAGGCCACCTTGGAGGCGGTGGCCCCTCCCAGCCCGGGAAATAGCTTCACCACCCGGATCCAGGAGACCTCGTCCTGGGGGTTGACCTTGACCCTCAGGAAGGACATCACGTCCTTTATGTGGGCTCCCTCCAGGAGGCCGGGGCCCGAGTAGACCACGAAGGGTATCCCCAGGGAGGCCAGCTCCAGCTGGAGCTCCATCGAGTGGGCGTGAGCCCGATACAGCACCGCCATGTCCCTGAGCTTAAAGCCCTCGTCCAGGAGATCCCTCACGGCGGATGCCACGAAGGCCGCCTCCTGGTGCCGGTCGGAGGTCTTGACCACCAGGGGGATGGGGCCCGAGGGCCGAACTGCTCGAAGCCTCTTGCCGAACACGTTGTTGGGGATGCAGTGGTTCGCCAGGTAAACTATCTCCGGGGTGCTCCTGTAGTTGGTCTGGATCTTGAAGACCTTGCAGCCGGGCTTTGAGGCGAAGTCCAGGACGTTCTGGTACCTCGCCCCCCTGAAGGAGTAGATGCTCTGGGACTCGTCCGCCACCACGAAGAGGTTGTTCTTCCCGCTGTAGAGGAGCTCCAGAAGCCTCAGCTGCAGCGCGTTGGTGTCCTGGAACTCGTCCACCAGTATCCAGGCGAAATGCTCCTGGAGCTTTCTCCTGACCTCCTCGTCTCCCTCCAGTAGCCGGCAGGTCCAAACCAGCAGGTCGTCGTAGTCCAGGGCGTTCATCTTCCTCTTCCTGGCCTCGTAGAGGACCAGGGTCTTGGACAGGAAGGGCAGGCAATCCCTGAGGTAGGGGAAGCTTTTGCCCACCACCTCGTCGAGGCCCATCCCGAGCCCCCTGAAGAGGGTGAAGACCGAGGCGATCACCGAAGGGGATGGGACCTTGCCGGAGGGGACCTCTGCGCCCTCCGCCAGGGCGTCCCTGGAGGCGGCCTTTATGATCTCCAGGTAGTCCTCCCTGTCCAGGATGGAGTAGTTTCGTTCGAGTCCCACCCTGGGTCCGAAGCGCCTTAGCCACAGGTTGCAGACGTGGTGGAAGGTGCCGGCGGTTATCTCCGAGGCGGCCTTCCCCACCAGGGACGAGGCCCTGGATATCATCTCCCTCGCGGCCTGGCGGGTGAAGGTCACGAGCATTATCCTGCTGGGCGGAACCCCACCGAAGACCAGGTGGGCTATCTTGTGGGTTATAACCGTGGTCTTGCCCGACCCGGGGCCGGCCAGGACCAGGCTCCTGCCCCCCGACAGCAGCACGGCGTCCCTTTGCTCCTCGTCCAACTCGGCGAGCACCCTGTCCAGGCCTACTTTGTGGAGGGAACCGCCTTCGATCAGCCTGGCCACCAGATCCCCTTCGCTCAAGGCATCATCCCTCTTTGGCCTCCTCGTCGTCTCCGTCGGCCAACGGCTATTTTACCAGACGAAACGGTCGCGCACCTCTCCCCTGCCCTCACCGCCGGCGGGCACCCTGTAGGGGTAGGGTATGTAGTGCACCGAGGGTCTCCTGTTGGCCGCCTGCGGATACAGATCCATGAGCTCGTATACCTCCTCGGGCATGTCGCAGCTTATGGGGAGCCCGAGCCTCGAGGCCTCATCGCAGGTTATGGGGTAGTCGTGGGTCCACCTGCCCTCGGTGAGGGCCCTGGCCAGCTCCTTCGCCCTGTCCTCGCTCATCTTGTCCGAGAGCAGCTCGAAGACGAAGCGCTCCGTCTGGGATATGGCCTTCTCGGCCACGTCCGCCATTATCAGGGTCTGGTCGTCTATCTCGGAGATGGGCTTGGACCTAACCACCTTGAGGATGGAGGCCGCGGGCATGTTGCCCAGCTGCGGGTCCACGGGACCCAGGACGGCGTTCTCGTCCATCACTATCTCGTCGGCGGCGAGGGCTATCAAGGTCCCTCCCGACATGGCGTAGTGGGGGACGAAGACGGTGACCTTGCCCCGGTGCTTCTTTAGGGCCATGGCTATCTGCTCGGCGGCGAGCAACAGCCCCCCAGGGGTGTGCACTATGAGGTCTATGGGGACGTCAGGGGGGGTCAGCTTTATCGCCCTCAGGACCTCCTCCGAGTCCTCTATGTCTATGAAGCGCCTGGAGAAGAAGGCCATGAACCCGGTCTGCTCCTGCCGATGGATGAGGGATATGACCCTGCTCCCCCTCTTCTTCTCGATGCGCCTGATGAGCGCCATCCTCTCCCTCTCCAGGTTCCACTGCTTGAACATGGGCATCACCGCGAAGAACATGAGCAAGAGCCAAAAGACGTCCCCGAAGGCCGCCAACCTCACCACCTCCTCGAAGACATCGCTACACGATTCTAACTGCCCCGAGGGCAACAAAAAAGGGGGGGCAATGCCCCCCCTTCAGGGTTATCCCGCCGACTACTCCTTCTTCCTGAAGGTCAAGCGCTTCCCCTCCTCGGAGCTCTCCACGTCCACCAGCACCGAGTCGCCCTCCTTGAAAGTGCCCTCCAGCACCAGGTCCGCCAGCCTGTCCTCCACCATGCGCTGGATGGTGCGCCTCAGGGGCCTTGCGCCGAACTTGGGATCGAAGCCCGACTCCATGAGGAGCTCCTCGGCCTCCGGGGTGAACTCCACCTTTATCCCGCTCTCAGCTATGCGCTTCGCCACGTCGGCCAGCATCAGCTTCACGATCCTGGAGAGCTCCTCCCTCCCCAGGGGCTTGAAGACCACTATCTCGTCCAGCCTGTTGATGAACTCGGGCTTGAAGGTGCGGTGCACCTCCTGCATGAGCTTCTCCCTGTCCAGCTTGAACTCCTTGCTGGAGGCGAGCTCCGCGAAGCCCACCCTCTTGCCCCCCGTGATCTCCTGGCTCCCCACGTTGCTGGTCATTATTATCACGGTGTTCTTGAAGTCCACCGTCCTGCCCTGGCCGTCGGTGAGGCGCCCATCCTCCATCACCTGGAGCAGTATGTTGAAGACGTCCGGGTGGGCCTTCTCGATCTCGTCGAGCAACACCACCGAGTAGGGACGCCTCCTTATCCTCTCGGTGAGCTTGCCGCCCTCCTCGTAGCCCACGTACCCCGGAGGGGCGCCTATGAGCTTGGACACCTCGTGCCTCTCCATGAACTCGCTCATGTCGAAGCGGACCAGGGCGTCCTCGCTGCCGAAGAGGAAGCTCGCCAGGGCCTTGGCCAGCTCGGTCTTGCCCACCCCGGTGGGCCCCAGGAAGAGGAAACTCCCTATGGGCCTCCTGGGGTCCTTGAGCCCGCTTCGGGCCCTCCTTATGGCCCTGCAGACGGCCGAGACGGCCTCCTCCTGGTCCACCAGCCTCTGGTGTATGTACTCCTCCATCCTGAGGAGCTTCTCCGACTCCTGCTCGGTCATGTGGGAGACGGGTATGCCGGTCCACTCGGAGACCACCATGGCCATGTGCTCGCCCGTCACCACCGGCTCCCTCTTGCCCCTCTCGGCCACCCATCTGGCCTTCCTCTCCTCGAGCTCCCTCAGGATCTGCCTCTCTTTGTCCCTGAGCTCGGCGGCCTTCTCGAACTCCTGGGCGTTGACCGCCGCCTCCTTCTCCTTCCTCACCTTGGCGAGCTCGGCCTCGAGCCGCTTTATCTCCTGTGGCTCCTCCAGGGTGCCGAGCCTCACCTTGGCGCAGGCCTCGTCCAGCACGTCTATGGCCTTGTCCGGCAGGAAGCGGTCGGTGATGTAGCGGGCGGAGAGCTTGGCCGCGGCCTCTATGGCCTCGTCGGTGATCTTGACCCTGTGGTGCGACTCGTACCTGTCGCGAAGCCCCTTGAGTATCTCGACGGTGTCCTCCACGGAGGGCTCCTCCACGAAGACCGGCTGGAAGCGCCTCTCCAGGGCCGCGTCCTTCTCGATGTGCTTCCTGTACTCGTCCAGGGTGGTCGCCCCTATCACCTGGAAGTCGCCCCTGGCCAGGCTGGGCTTTAGGATGTTGGCCGCGTCCACCGCCCCCTCAGCGGCCCCAGCCCCCACCAGGGTGTGGATCTCGTCTATGAAGACTATCGTGTCCTTGCTGGTGGTGAGCTCCTTGAGGAGCTTCCTCATCCTCTCCTCGAACTCGCCCCTGTACTTGGTCCCCGCCACCAGGTTGGCTATGTTCAGCTGGACCACCCGCTTGTTCTTCAGGACCTCGGGGACGTCGCCGGAGGCGATCTTCTGCGCGAGCCCCTCCACTATGGCGGTCTTGCCCACCCCCGGGTCCCCTATGAGGACGGGGTTGTTCTTGGTCCTTCGGGAGAGGATCTGTATGACCCTTCTGATCTCCTTCTCCCTCCCCACTATGGGGTCCAGCTCCCCGTCCTTGGCCATCTCGGTGAGGTCCACTCCGAACTGGGACAGCATGGGGGTCTTGGACCTCCTCTGCTCGCCCTTGGCGCTGGCGGCCTCCTGAGTGGGGTAGTCGTCGGAGGCTCCGGAGAGGAAGTTCTTGACCTCCTGCCTCACCGCGTCCAGGTTGAGACCGAGCCCCAGGAGCACCTGGGCGGCGACCCCCTCCCCCTCGGCCAGGAGACCGAGGAGTATGTGCTCCGTCCCCACGTAGTTCACCCCCATCTTCCGGGCCTCGGAGACGGCGAGGTCCAGGACTCGCTTGGCCTTGGACGTAAGGGGTATGTCGGCAGTCTTGGACAGGGAGGCATCTCCCCTTCCGACCTGTCGGGCCACCTCCGCCCTGACCTCTTCGGTGTCCACCCCCATCTTGCGGAGCACCTGGGCGGCGACCCCCTCCCCCTCGGCCAGGAGACCGAGGAGTATGTGCTCCGTACCTATCACGTTGTGGCCCAAGTTTATGGCCTCGTCGCGGGCCAGCTGCATCACCCTCCTGGCCCTCTCGGTGAAGAACTGCCACATGTCCATCACCTCTGCTCAGGGAAAACCCGTCTGCTTACGAGCTCGAGATCACGAGAGGAGCTCCATCTTGGACCTCAGGAAGGAGGCCCTGTGGACGTCCCTCTCCTCCGGAGAGAGCTCCCTCCCGGCCATGGCCTGTATGTGGTAGGGCTGGGTGAGCAAGACCAGCTCGTTCCACATGTTCATCGGTATCTCCGGCAGTATCCGCATGTCCGACCCCACCCGCACCACCGATAGCTTCTCCAGCGCCTCCTTAGAGGTTATGACCTGGGCGTACCTGAGGGTCCCCCAGGCCCTCCACAGGTGGTCCAGGAAGGCCTTGCCCCTCTCCCTTCGGGTCCTGTCCCTCCTGGCTATCTCCTCCTCGGCCACCTCCCTGGTGACGCGGGAGACCAGCTCGGCTATCTCCTCCTCCTTCCTCCCCAGCGTGACCTGGTTGGAGAGCTGGTAGAGCGCCCCGAAGACGGCCGAGCCCTCGCCGTAGGTCCCCCTCACGGTGAGCCCCAGCTGGTTGCAGTGCTTCAGCAGCTCGTCCATCACCCCTGAGCTCTGCATGGCCGGAAGGTGGAGCATCACCGAGGCCCTCAGACCCGTCCCCACGTTGGTGGGGCAGGAGGTCAGGTGGCCGAACTCGTCGTCGAAGGCGTAGCCCAGGGCCTCGAAGACCTCGTCCACCTTGAAGGCGATGTCCAGGGCCTCCCTCAGCCTGAAACCCCCCAGCAGGACCTGGATCCTCAGGTGGTCCTCCTCGTTGACCATGACCGATACGGTCCCCGAGCCGTCCAGGATCAGCCCCCTCGGCATCTGGGGGGATGCCCGCATCATGTCGAAGGAGATCTGGTGCCTCTCGAAGAGGACACCCCTGGATATCTCGTCCATCCGATCGAGCCTGAGCTTGACCGCCTCCCTGAACAGAGGGGACCTGGAGGCCGCCTCGAAGGCCAACTCCACCAGCTTCTCCGCCTCCTCAGGGGATATGGCCACCGAGAAGGGGAAACGGGCCACGTTCCTGGCCAGCCTCACCCTGCTGGTGACCACCAGCCCCGTGAGCTCCCCGAAACCCCCTCCCTTCCACTCGAGGGGCAGGGAGAGGACCTGAGAGGGTCCCATGGGAGGACCACCCCTCAGCACCTGGGCGACTCGAGGGCCTTGATCCTGTCCCTTATCTGGGCAGCCCTCTCGTAGTCCTCGCTCTCGACGGCCCTCTTGAGCTCCTCCTTGAGGCGACTAAGCTCGTCGAGCTCGGAGGTGGGGTCGAACATCTCGGAGGCCAAGCACCTGGGTCTCCTCCCCACGTGCCTGGTGCTCCCGTGGACCTGCCTCAGGACGTTGGATATCGCGCCCCTGAAGGTCCTGTAGCAGTTGGAGCAGCCGAACTTGCCCACCTTGCCGAACTCCTCCATGGTCATGCCGCAGCGCTCACAGCTCCTGGGGGAGGGCACCTTCCTGGCGAAGCCCCTCCACTCGTCCCCCACGAAGACGGAGGATATAAGCTTGGGCAACGAGAGGGTGATGAAGGAGCCCTCCTTCTCGCCCCCCAGCTGCTTGGCGCACTCGGGGCAAAGGTGCATCTCCGTCTTCTTGCCCCCCGCCACCTGCGTTATGTGCACGGTGGCCTCCCTCTTGCCGCAGAAGTCGCAAAGCATCCGCATCACCCCGCGAAGGTCAGCACAGGCACAAGGCCCTCAGGAGAGCTCGAAGGAGGCGCGCCCTCAGAAGGCCCCTCCTGGGGGATGGAACGTCGAAGAGGTCCCTCAGCACAGCGTCCTGTCCGCTTAAGGCCACCTCCACCAGAAGCCTCTCCCTGGGGGTCATGAGGCCCCTCTCCTGCATCTGAGCCAAAATTCTTGAAGCTTCCTCCTCGGTGATTATATCATCGAAGAGGGACTCCAGATGCCTGAGCCTCTCCTCCCCGTCCGCGAAGGAGACCTTCGTTATCTTTATGAAGCCGTACTCCCCCCTCTGGCTCTCCACCAGGTAGCCCCTCTCGGCGCTGAACCTGCTCTTTATGACGTAGTTTATCTGGCTGGGCACGCAGCCGAAACGGGAGGCCAGCTCCTTCCTCCGGAGGAGAACCACCCCTCCGCTCTCCTCTATCAACCTCTCTATGTAGCTCCCTATGAGCTCAGAAAGGCTTTCGGCCATCCCCCATCACCTTTGACTTATTTTGACCAAATCTAATTATAGACGAAGCTCAGGGAAAGTCAATAGGAGGGGGGAAGAATCCGCTCGGGCTTGGGGCGATCTAGGGGGTTTTGCGCCCCAGGGGGGTCTGTCCCTGGGGCGCTATCCCTGGGGCTTCAGGATCGGTTCCTGGTGAAAGTGACTGCCTCTCCCCTGGTGGGGAGGAAGCTCATGGAGGGTTCGGTCTTCGCCACCACCTTCCCCCTCTTGATCACGTAGAGGCATGGAGGCAACAGCCTAAGGGCCTCGAACTCGTCCTCCGCGTCCAGGACCACCAGGTCGGCCTGTTTGCCCACCTCTATCCCGTATTTGTCCTCCACGTGGAGGGTCTTAGCGCCGTTCACCGTTATGGTGTCGAAGACCCTGAATATCTCCTCGTAGCCGCTCATGTGGGCGAAGTGCAGCAGCACGAAGGCGGCCTGGAGCATGCTGCCCCTTCCCAGGGGATACCACGGATCCATTATGGAGTCGTGTCCCACGGACACGTTGATGCCGGCCTCCAGCAGCTCCTTGACCCTGGTGAGGCCCCTGCGCTTCGGATAGGTGTCGAACCTGCCCTGCAGGATGCTGTTGTCGAGAGGGTTGGTGACCATGTTCATCTGGGCCCTTTTCAGTACGCCGAAGAGCTTGAAGGCGTAGGCGTTGTTGTAGGAGTGCATGGCGGTGGTGTGGCCGGCGGTGACCCTGCCCTGCATGCCCTCCCTTATGGTCCTGGCGGCCAGGGTCTCCACGAACCTGGAGTGGTCGTCGTCGGTCTCGTCGCAGTGCACGTCGATCAGCCTATCGTAGCGCCTGGCCAGGTCGAAGACGAAGTCCAGCGACTCGAGGCCGTACTCCCTGGTGAACTCGTAGTGGGGTATGCCCCCCACCACGTCGGCCCCCAGCCTAATGGCCTCCTCCATCAGCTCCTTGCCGCCCTCGTAGGAGATGATCCCCTCCTGGGGGAAGGCCACTATCTGGAGGTCCACCAGGTCCTGGCACTCCCTCCTGACCTCCAGCAGAGCCTTGAGGGCGGTGAGGTTCGGGTCGCAGACGTCCACGTGGGTCCTTATGTAGCCCACCCCCTGGGCCACCTCCCACTTTATGGCCTCGGTGGCCCGCCTCTTCACGTCCTCGAAGGTCAGGGTCTCCTTGCGCAGGGCCCAGGTGGCTATGCCCTCGAGCAGCGTCCCGCTCATGTTGTACCTGGGCTCGCCCACGGTGAGGACGGCGTCCAGGTGCAGGTGGGAGTCCACGAAGGAGGGGGAGACCAGCCTGCCCTCGGCGTCCACCTCCTCCCGGGCCTTGGCCTCGACCCTGTCGGCTATCTCGACGAACCTCCCGTCCCTTACGGCTATGTCCTTGACCCCCTTCTCCCCCCTCAGCCTCGCCCTCCTCACGATCAGATCGAAATCCACGTCCACCACCCCCCTGGGAGTTAGCGCCTTAAGCCCGCTGGGCCTCCTCAGCTACCCCGTGCACGTCCTCGTGGCCCGCCTGCCTGAGGATCGAGTGGAACAGCGGCACGCACAGGGCGGCCACGACTATGCCCTGAAGAGGCGGTATACCCACCCCCGTCCTGTTGCCCAGGTACGCCGCCAGGGTCCCCGTCAGGTAGGCGGCAAGGGGTGCATATCTGACGTTTCTGAACTCAACGCGCCCGAGCTGGGGCAAGTTCCCCTTCCAAACGAACAGGTAGTCGCCTATTATAGCGCCGCCTAAGGGCGGTATGAACGTGCCCAGGGCTATGAGCCAGGGGATGAAGTACTCGTATATCCCCGTGGCCGCCAGGACCGTCGCTATGGCGACGCCGCCCACTATGAAGGGGCGCCTGTCGGGCTTGTTGAAGAACTCGGCACCGGCTACCCCGAAGGCGTAGGCCGCGGCGTGGTTGGTGGTCCAGACGTTAAGGGTCAGTATGAGCAAGGCCCAGGTTATCAGTCCCATGTCTATGAGGACCTCCACGAAGTCGCCCTTGTTGTAGGCCAAAGCCCCTATACCGCCGGAGAAGATCATGAGCCCGTTGCCGACGAAGAAGGCTATCAGACCGGCCCAGAAGCCGACCGCGGGGGTCCTGGCGAAGCGAGACCAGTTGGCGGCCTGCGTGCCCCCCGAGGCGAAGGTCCCCACCACCACGGTTATCGCGGCGGCGAGGCCCATGTTCGAGGAGGGCTTTATCTGGGCCAGAGCCGACCAGCTGCCCACCTTCTGCACCGCCAGGTAGGGCACCAAGAAGACCAGCAGCAGTATCATGGGCATGGCCAGGTAGGATATTATCTTCATCGCCCTTATCCCGTAGAGCGCGGTGATCCCCATCACTATCGACCAAAATACCGTCAACAGGACCTCCGCCTGCCTGATCCCCAAAGCCGCCGCGAACAGATAACCCACGTAGGCCGAGGTGACCGCGTACCAACCGACCTGCGTGCCCCCCAGGATGAAATCGGCCCACTTGGCCCCAGCCTTTCCGAGGGTGTACCTGGCCAACAGGACCGACGTGAGACCGGTCTTAGCCCCTATGGCACATATGGTGGCCACGTAGAAGCCCAGTATCGCGCTGCCTAAGACCAGCACCTTCATGAAGTCGGCCAGGCTGAAGGCGGACCCCAGGGATGCACCAGCTATCATCGTGGGGCTGAAGAAGGTAAAGCCCAAAAGCACCGCGCTGACCGCCAATAGTCCCACCCTCGCGTGGCTGGGCACCTGGGTCAGCGGATAGTCCTTGTCCACCACGCGCTCCTCCTCGCGCTCGTCCACCGACTCTGCCATCCCTTCTCACCTCCCATGCGAGATCCTCCCGATGCCCCCGAAGCGCCAAGACCTCAGACCGAAGCCCTATCCCCCGACACCACCTCCCGAGAGCCCCAGAGGAGCAAATCCTCCGCATAACAGTTTGTAAATCTAATAAATTTAAAACTTCAATATCAACGAGTAACAAGAAAAAACTCCAACGCTATTACCTGTGGGAGCTCGCGGGGGCGGAGCGAGAGGGGGGAAATTAGCCGCCTGGCCCCGGCATATGGTCTTCGGCCCTCGCGAAGAGGGCGCGCGGAGCAGGGTGAGACAGTCGGTTGAAGGCTCGACCAGACGGTGGTATAATTGGGGGCGCGGTGGGCGATTAGCTCAGAGGAAGAGCGCTTCCCTCACACGGAAGAGGCCGCAGGTTCAAGTCCTGCATCGCCCACCATATCTTTTAACCTCCGAAGTCCATGGTCTTCCCGCGAGGTCTTCCCGCCTCCAGGTGAATGCTTCCTTTCCTCTCCTCTCCCCGTGATATCATAAAGGCGAGGGGAGGTAAGGGGTGCCAGCATGTCGGAGCTCACCTACGAAGGGGTAGGCAAGAGCTTTGGGGGCAAGAAGGTGGTGGATGGGGTCAGCTTCAGGGCCGAGAGGGGGAAGATCACCGTCCTCATGGGCCCGAGCGGGAGCGGCAAGACCACCCTTCTCAGGATGGCGAACCGTCTGGTGGAGCCCAGTGAGGGGAGGGTACTGCTGGACGGCGAGGACATCTCGGGCATGGAGCCCCTGGAGATAAGGAGGTCCACCGGATACGTGGTGCAGCAGATAGGCCTCTTCCCCCACATGACGGTGGAGGAGAACATAGCCCTGGTGCCCAGGCTCAAGGGGTGGGACGAGGGGAGGGCCAGGAGGAGGGCCGCCGAGCTGCTCGAGCTGGTGGGGCTAGAGCCATCCCAGTACCTCAAGAGATACCCCAAACAGCTGTCGGGGGGCCAGCAGCAGAGGGTGGGCGTGGCGAGGGCCCTGGCGGGAGACCCAGGGCTCATCCTGATGGACGAACCCTTCAGCCACCTGGACCCATCGGTCAGGAGGCAGCTCCAGATGGAGCTGCTGAGGATCCAGAGGGGGCTGGGCAAAACCGTGCTCTTCGTGACCCACGACGTGGAGGAGGCCGTGAGGATAGCCGACAAGATATGCTTCCTGAAGGAGGGAAGGCTGATCCAGGAGGGCTCACCCGCGGAGCTGCTCTTCAACCCCCTGGGCGACGAGGTTAGGTCCTTCTTCTCCAGTGTTTCCTCCATGTGCAGGATGGAGAGGATCTCCATGAAGGACTTCCTCAGGATGAGAGGCCCCGGCCCCGACCCAGCGCCCGAGGTCGATAGCGCCGGGCTCAAGATAGAGGGCTCCACCAGCGTCCTGGAGGCCCTGGGCCTCATGGCCAAGGAGAGGTCGGAGAGGGCCCTGGTCGTGGAGGGAGGGATCGCCCTCTGCGAGGTGGACGCCAGTGAGCTCGCGAGCTTCGTCCTCAAGAACCTGCGGGATGGGGGGTGCGTCCCATGGAGATAGCCCTGGGCCTCAGGATGATCCTGGATAGGAGGGAGGAGGTCTTCTCCCTGGCGGTGGAGCACCTCAGGATCTCCTCCCTGGCGCTCCTCATAGCCTCGGCGGTGGGCATACCCCTGGGCATCCTGATATCCCGATACAGGTCGGCCGCCACCCCCGTGATAGGTCTGGCCAACCTGGTCCAGGCCATCCCGAGCCTGGCCCTGCTGGGCTTCCTCATCCCCCTCCTCGGCATAGGGGAGAGGCCCTCGGTGGCCATGATAGCCATATACACCCTTCTCCCCATAGTGAAGAACACCTTCTCCGGGATGGTCAACGTGGACGACTTCCTCGTGGAGGTGGGAAGGGGCATGGGGATGACCGAGGGACAGATCACCCTGAGGCTCAGGTTACCCCTGGCCGTCCCCTTCATCATGGCCGGGGTGAGGATAGGGGCCGTCACGGCGGTGGGGTTCACCACCGTGGCCGCCCTGGCCGGGGCCGGAGGGCTTGGCCAGCTCATATACCGTGGGCTCTTCATGGTCAACGTCCCCATGATCCTGGCCGGAGCCATACCCACCATGGCCCTGGTGCTGGCGGTGGACTACCTCATGGCCTTGCTGGAAAAGATCCTGACCCCCAGGGGGCTCAGGGGGTGAGGGAGGTGCTGTGGGCGATGAGGTTCAAGGCGATCCTGGTCCTATCGGCTACTCTCGCGGCCGTCATCGCCTCGCAGGGGGCGGCCGAGGAGAGGCCCAAGGCCCTGGCGGTCGGAGGGAAGCCCTTCACGGAGCAGCTCGTCCTGGCCCACATGCTGGGGGAGCTGGTGGAGTCGCGCCTGGGGATAAAGGTGGAGAGGAAGCTTCCGCTGGGGGGCACCCTCATATGCCTGGAGGCCCTTAAGAGAGGGAGCAGAAGGGGCGGCATAGACTTCTACGTGGAGTACACGGGGACGGGACTAATGAGCGTCCTAAAGATGCCCAAGGTGGACGACCCAGCTGAGGCCTTCAGGAGGGTGAGCGAGGAGTTCAAGAGGCGCTGGGACCTGATCTGGCTTCCCCCCCTCGGGTTCAACAACACCTACACCCTGGCGGTCAAGGCGGACCTGGCAAGAAAGCACGATCTCAGGACCTTCTCAGACCTGGCGAGGGTGAGCGAGGGTTTGATCCTGGGAGCTGACCTGGAGTTCCTGGAGAGGCCCGACGGATATCCGGGGTTGAGGGAGGTCTACGGGATGCGCTTCAAGGAGACCAGGTCCATGAACCCCGCCCTGAGGTACGTGGCCATGGAGAACGACCAGATCCAGGTGATGGACGCCTACGCCACCGACGGAATGCTCCTCAAGTACGACCTCACGGTGCTGAAGGACGACAAGGGCTTCTTCCCGGCCTACGAGGCGGCGGTGCTGATAAGGGAAGACGTGCTCAGGGCCATCCCTGAGCTCGAGGGAACGCTTAAGCTGCTGTCGGGCAAGCTCGACGACGAGACCATGAGGAGGTTAAACTACCAGGTCGACGTCCTGGGCAAAGAGCCCCTGGAGGTGGCGAGGGCTTTCCTGAAGGAGCTAGGGCTTTCGAGATAGAACCGGGGGGCTGCCGAAGCAGCCCCCTCTAAGCCCTCCTCAGCAGGCCCATCTCCAGGAGCTTTTCTGATATCTGGACGGCGTTCAGGGCCGCCCCCTTCCTGACGTTGTCCGAGACCACCCAGAGCGCCAGCCCCCTGGGGTCCGCCAGGCTCCTCCTGATCCTACCCACGAAGACCTCGTCCCTTCCGGCCGCATCCATCGGCATGGGATAGAGGTGGGAGGAGGGATCGTCCACCACCTTCACCCCGGGGAAGGAGGAGAGGACTCCCCTCGCCTCCTCCACGTCCACCTCCCGCTGGAAGAAGGCGAAGACCGAGACCGAGTGCCCCCTGAAGACGGGAACCCTGACGGTGGTGCAGTCCACCTGGAGGTCTGGAAGGCCCATGATCTTTCGCGACTCGTTGACCATCTTGAGCTCCTCCTCCGAGTAGCCGTCATCCCTGAAGGGGCCTATCTCGGGTATCAGGTTGAAGGCTATGGGGTGGGGATAGACCCCACCGGACCAGGACCTGCCATCCAGGTAGCTGAGGGCCCCTATCCTGAGCTCCTCCAGGGCCCTGGCCCCGGTGCCCGAGACCGACTGGTAGGTGGAGGCGAAAAACCTCACCAGGCCGAAGCGCCTGTGGAGTGGGTAGAGGGCCATCAGGGTCTGAACGGTGGCGCAGTTGGGGTTCGCTATTATCCCCGAGTGCCAGGAAAGATCGTCTCCGTTTATCTCCGGGACCACCAGGGGGACCTTTGGGTCCATCCTCCAGGCCGAGGAGTTGTCCACCACCACCGCCCCCCTGGAGACGGCCACGGGGGCCCAGCGCCTGGAGACGGAGGACCCGGCCGAGAAGAGAGCCAGGTCCACCCCCTCGAAGACCTCCTCGGAGACTACCCTCACCTCCACCTCCTCCCCCCTGAAGGAGACCCTCTTGCCGGCGGACCGCTCGCTCGCCACGGGGACGAGCTCCGCGACGGGGAAGGACCTCTCCTCCAGTATGGCCATCATCTGGGAGCCCACCAGCCCGGTGGCTCCCACCACCGCCACCCTAAGCAACCCCGTTCACCCCCTCTATGAACTCGGCGTGCAGGGCCCTGACCGCCCGCTCCAGCTCAGAGGCCCTCACCACGCATGATATGGACAAGCCCCCAGAGGCGATCATGTCTATGTTTATCCCCTCCCTGGCCAGGGTCCTGAAGGTCCTGGCGGGTATGGTGGGATCGCTCGAGAGACCAGCTCCCACCACCGAGACCCTGCCCACCTCGGAGTCGAAGACCACCCCCTGGGCCTTGAGCTCCTTGACCACCCTCTTGCAGACCTCTATGGCCTCCCCCAGGTCCTTGAGCTTAACCACGAAGGCGATGTCGTTTATACCGCCCCTCATGGTGCTCTGGATGATCATCTCCGCCGCCACCCCCGCCCCAGAGAGGCTCTCGAAGAGGAAGGCGGCCACCCCGGGACGATCCGGCACCCCCAGGACCGCCACCTTGGCTATGTTCCTGTCGTGGACCACCGCCTTCACCACAACCCCTTCCGACACGGACCTGGCCATTATCCAGCTACCCCCCTCCTCCAAGAAGGTCGAAGCCACGTATATGGGGACCCCGTACTTGTAGGCCAACTCCACGCTTCTAGCCTGCATCACCTTGGCCCCCAGCAGAGCCATCTCCATGCACTCCTCGTAGTCCACGGCCTCTATCCTCCGGGCCCTAGGGACCACCCGGGGGTCCGCGGTGAATATCCCCGGGACGTCGGTGTAGATCTCGCAGGGGACCTCCAGGGAGGCCGCCAGGGCAACAGCCGTGAGGTCCGACCCCCCTCTCCCCAGGGT
>Ga0105160_1000568_pt1 | contig 16878 bp, 15 predicted proteins | sample GXS110809BmetaG_FD_89591 | JGI IMG/M metagenome (GOLD analysis project Ga0105160, IMG submission 89591) | Hot spring microbial communities from Gongxiaoshe hot spring, China to study Microbial Dark Matter (Phase II) - GXS 110809B | ecosystem: Environmental > Aquatic > Thermal springs > Hot... | reverse complement strand
CCTCCACAATTCCCACCCCTTCGTGGCCCATGGGCAGCCCCTGAGGCAAAAGGATGCCGGGGTAAACGCCTGCAATCACCTCGTTAGGGAACTCGTCCAGGAAGTGCATATCGGTGCCGCAGACGGTGGCCATAACGGTACGCACCACGATCTCGCCGGGGCCTGCTTTAGGCTTAGGGATGTCCATCATTTCTACTTTGCCCAGTTCCGTCTTAACGCAGGCCAGCATAGCCCCCTCCCTTAGATAGGCTCGTGTCCATATTTATGGCTAGGTGCCCCTGACGTCAAGGAGGAGTTACCGAAGGAACCTCAATAGCAAGTTGAGGACAAGGGTCAGGAAGAGGCTGATAGCTAGCCCTGTGACTAGCGGGAAGAAGAATACGAAGTTGTCCCGCTGGATGAGGATGTCCCCAGGAAGGCGACCTATAAAGGGGATCTTCCCCCAAAGCCATAGTATTCCTCCCAGGCCAGCTATTACCAGGCCCAGGAAAAGTAGCCACTTGCCCAGCTCCTCAGGCCACATCCCTATCACCATTATAAAAAGGGGACAAGTTGACGCCGCGGCCTGGCCCATCTATCCTCCCAATACGGAGGCGATATTCCATGGTAGAAGGGGAACGCCTGGAGATCGAAGCGAGCCGGCGTCATATCTTGGGCAAGAAGGTGAAGCGTCTGCGCAGAGAAGGGGTCATACCTGCCAACGTTTACGGACGCGGCCTTCCATCTCTGGCCATTCAGTTGCCGAAGAAAGAGGTAGAAAGGCTTTTGCGGCGCGCCGGTGCCCATGAGATGGTCTATCTGGTGCTGGACGGTGAGGAGCCCCGCCCTTGTTTCGTTAGGGATGTCCAAATCGATCCCGTTACCGATGGGGTGCTGCATGTGGATTTCTACCAGGTGGCTCTCACGGAGAAGGTGAGGGTAGAACTGCCGTTACACCTCATTGGCGAGGCGCCCGCTGTTAAGGAGTTGGGGGCCACCTTGTTGCAGTTGACTAACCTGGTCATGGTGGAGGGGCTTCCTACAGCTATACCCCCCTTTATTGAAGTCGATGTATCCTCTCTGCGGCAGCCTGAGGATGCCATTCACGTAGAAGACCTATCAGTGCCGCCTGGGATTGTACTCCTTACGGATCCACACCAGGTGGTGGCCAAGGTGGTGCTAGAGGAGGTAGAGGCCGAGGTAGAGGCTGAAGGGGAAGCGTCCCCTGAAGTGGAGGTAATAAGGCGGCCTAAGGAAGAAGAAGAGGAAGAGGAGTAAAGCCCCCTCTACCCTGGGCGACCTTCTAGTATCGCCCCTACCAACTTGGGCATGCCCCTTATGAACTCAGTAGAGGAAAGGGGCTTTTTGCCCGCCCTCTGAGCCTCTAGCACTGCCAAGACCCCCTTCCCCGTCTGCACACCGAAGGCTGCGGTCCCCAACTCTCTGGGCACCAAAGGCTGAAGCTCAGGGGGGAGGGATATAACTGTGCCAATGGGCTTACTAGACTCGTATTCTATGGGCCAGGCCCGGCGAATAAATATGGTCTCTCCCTGGAAATGGGCGAAGGTGCCAGGCCAAGGATGATAGGCCCGCACCATCCGCCACAACTCCACCGCGGAGAGATGCCAGTTTATAAGGCCGTCCTCTTTACGCAAGAGCTTAGTTACGGTGGCCTGGGAATGGTCCTGCGGCCTTGGGCTCAGCTCGCCCCTTAGCCAGAGCCCAATAGTCTCCACCAACAATGGGGCGGCCAGCTGGGACAGTTTGGTAGCAAGGGTCTCCGCTGTATCTAGAGGCTCGATGGGAATGGAGCGCTGGGAGAGGATAGGGCCTGTGTCCATTCCCTCGTCCATGAGCATGATGGTGACCCCTGTCGTCTGGTCCCCGCCGAGGATAGCAGCCGGGATGGGCGACGGCCCTCGGTGGCGTGGGAGCAAAGAGGGGTGTACATTCAATATTCCCTTGGATGGAATTTGCAAAATAGGGCGTCGCAAGATCTCACCGTAAGCGCAAACGACCACCACGTCCGGTTGGAGGGATCGCAGCGCCTCTATTTCTTCTGGGCGCCGGAGGCTTTCAGGCTGATATACAGGCAAGCCCAGCTCTTGCGCTGCTATTTTGACAGGCGGTGGGTGGGGTCGCAGGCCCCGGCCAGCTGGTCGGTCGGGCCGAGTGTAGACGGCTAGGGGGGTGTACCCGTGCTCTACTAGGGCCCTGAGACAGGGGACGGCAAAGGGAGGGGTCCCCATAAAAACTAGTCTGACGGCGCTGGTGACTTCACTAGGCGTGTCCTTCTCAGGCATCTCCTGTGGGATCCCTATTATCTGCTGGGATGAGGCTTTTAGCGAACTTATCGTATCTTTGAGGCATCAGGTCTTAAGGGGAGGGCTTCTTCTTCTATCTTCCATTCCCATACGTTGGCGAAGCGCTCGCTGGCGTAGTAGAGGAGGCCAGGGGAAGGGCCCTTCACCCGTACATCGATGATGTAGGTGTATAGGGGGTAGAATAGGATCATTGCTGGCGAATCTTCTAGGAACTTGATCTGGAAGGTGCTATAAAGGCTGCGGCGGCGCCAACGGTCGGCGGTGCGGCGGGCCTCCTCCAACAGGCGGTCGACCTCAGGGCTAAAGTAGCCGGTGAAGTTAGCCCCACGTGGCCCCAGCTGGGTGCTATGCCAAACAGGATAGGGGTCGGGATCGGGCCCGGTGTCTACGGTGAAGATGGCTAGGTCGTAGCGTCGAGAGGCGAGGTATGACTCTACCAGCTCCTGAGTAGTCACCACCCGGATCTCTATGCCTATGCCTGCCCGGCGAAGTTGACGGGCCACTTCCTCCGCCACCGCTGCCCGCACGGGATCAGAATCGGTGACGAGCTGGAAGGAAAGGGGCTGGCTTCCCTTTTCCCAGAGTCCGTCCCTCGGCCGTTGCCATCCCATCTCTGTCAAGAGGCGTGACGCCTCCTCTTGCTGAGGGGGCTGGGGTTTAAGGAGGGTATTATGGGCCCAGCTCCCTGGGGGGATAGGAGTAAGGCCAGGGACTGCCCTCCCCGCTAGCACCGTCTGGACTATCGTTTGCCTGTCGATGAGAAGGGCTAGAACTCTTCGCATCTGAGGTTCGGCCAGGAGGGGACTAGAGGTGTTAAAGAAGAGGGCCGTATAGGGAGTGCGGGTGGCATCAAGGAGGCGGAACCGGCCGGAAGACGAGATGCCCTCAAGCTCCTGCGGCTCTATATTCTGGCCCACCAGCAGCCCGTTTAACTCTCCCCGGTGCAAGGCTGTGAGGGCTGAGTGCAAGTCGGAGAAGAAGCGCAGCTCCAAAAGCTGGATTTGGGGAGGGCCCATGTAGTACTCCCTGTTGCGGGCTAGAAGGGCCCGATTTTCCTCAAGGGCCATGAGGCGGAAGGGCCCGGTACCTATGGGCTGGCGGTTAAAGGGCAAGTGGGGCAGGGCCTCTGGTGGGAGGGGGGCCAATAGGTGGCTGGGCAGAATGCCTACCGTGGTATAGGCCAGGAAGGGGGAAAAGGGCTCTGGCAGCTCGCATTCTACCGTTAGCTCGTCCGTGGCGCGGCACTGTACTTCCTGGAAGATGCTGGCCAAGGTAGGGTCTCCTGGGAAGTTGGGATGGGCCAAAAGGGAGTAGGTGAAGACTACGTCTTCAGCGCTGAAGGGGTGGCCATCGTGCCATCTTACCTGGGGCCTTAAGTAAAAGACGTAGGTACGCCCATCCTCTGATATCTCCCACGATTGGGCTAGGTCAGGGATAGGCTCCCCAGAGGCGGAAAGACGCGTGAGGCCAGAAAAGATCAAGGATACCAGGTCCTGGTCAGGGCTGTTAAGAGGGGAAAGGAGGGGGTTGATGAGAAGGGGTGCCCCTATTATCCCTTCCACCAATCTGGTCACTTCTGCCTTCTCCTGGGCCCTGAGGCCCTGGGACCATATGATCACGAAGGCCGTAACTCCTCCAATTAAGGCTAGGAGTAGGGCCCACTGTCCCCTTGCTGGGCCAGGTCTAGGGGTGGTCGACATTCCTTTATGAGGCGGCGGCCAAGTTTAGGGCAGCTAACAACACGAAAAGGACAGCTAAGCCTATGGTGAGCTGAAACAACAGCTTCTCCAGGCCTCGTCGGGTAGGGGTGAGGCTGGTACCTTGGTAAGCCCGGAAGCCCTGCCCCCGCGCCTGTAGAAGGGTCGCCCCTATTAGGGCCACAGAAACCAAGATCATAGCCATCTGAAGCAGTTGTTCGTTCATGATGTCTCCCTCACTGTAGCGGCCAGCTGTCCTCTTTCATAATACAGGTTCATGAGCGCCCGCCCCAGTTTCTGGGAGTGGTGATGGCGACTATCGGATTCATCCACCAGGTCCTCCTCCACCACTAAGATGGGGCGGTGCAAGGGGCGATCCATGATGACAGGCTCAGCCCGCCATTGTGGGGGCAGGGGGGCGACGTTGTTGTTAATTAGCACAGCATCCAAAAATGGACGCCCCACATGATCTTCTATCGCCCTCACGTGATCGGCTACCTGATACCCTTCCGTCTCTCCAGGTTGGGTGGCCACGTTGCAGATGTATACCTTGAAGGCCGTTGAGGCTATAAGGGCTTGCCTTATGCCTTTTACTAACAGGTTGGGGATGATGCTTGTATAAAGGCTCCCTGGCCCCAGGAGTATCATCTCTGCTTCAAGGATGGCGCGTACCGCCTCTGGGCAGGCCAAGGGGTCAGGCGGCACCAAAAACACCTCCTGGATACGCCCGTTGCCAGAGCCGATTACTGATTCGCCCCTGACGATGCCCTCGTCTGTTCGGGCCCCCAAGACTACATCCTCCAGTGGAGGGGAGTATCTCTCCACGCACCGCTAGCACCCGGCTGGTCTGACGGATCGCCTCCTCAAAGCTCCCAACTACCCCTGTCATGGCCACGATGAACAAGTTGCCGAAAGAGTGGCCAGCTAGGGCAGAGCCCTCAGGGAAGCGGTACTGGAAGAGCTTGGTCATGAGCGGTTCTGCGTCTGCAAGGGCGACGATGCAGTTGCGCAAGTCACCTGGAGGCAAGATGCCCATGTCCTGGCGCAGACGCCCAGAAGAGCCACCGTCATCGGCCACGGTAACGATGGCGGTGATGTTAGAGGTGTAGTCTTTCAGACCCCGCAGGAGGATTGAAAGGCCTGTCCCACCGCCAATGGCCACTATCCTGGGGCCGCGGCTTAAACGGCGCCGGTTATAGATAATCTCCACCAAAGGTTTGTGGCCATCCCTAGGAGGTAGCAATGCGCTGAGGATAGAGTGATTGAGCTGAAAGATCGCTACCGTTATAGCTATCAAGGCCAACCCCATGAAAATGGTGCCTCTCCCCCATTGGGGTATGAACTGGAGGGTGATGTAGTAGAAAACGGATGGGAAGGTGAAAGACACATAGACCTCTCTGAGGAAGTAGGCGATCCCTAGCCCAGCCATGGCTACCCCTACCATGAGGAGAAGTAGCCACCTTTTTATCTGCATGCCGGGGTAAAACCATCTTATGAAGGAATAGCGCTTGAACCGCTCCATATTCCCCTATACCATAACGCCTCGAGCTATCCTCAGTTATCCTCTAGAGGTAAGCCTCTCCTCTAGGAGCTGCCGTACCACCTGAGGGTTGGCACGGCCCCTCGTCTCGCGCATCACCTGGCCCACCAGAAACTGGATAGCCCCCTCCTTCCCAGAGCGATAGTCGGCCACTGCTTTGGGGTGCGAGGCTATAACTTTCTCCACCAACTGGGACAGCTCGTCGACGCCGCTTATCTGAGCTAAGCCCCTTTCCTCTACCAGATCCTTGGGCCTCTTGCCGCTGCGAAAGGCCTCCTCTAGTACGGTTTTGGCAGTGGTAGTGTTGATGGTGCCCTCCTCCACTAGCTCCACTAGCTGGGCGATCTGTAGGGGTGTAAGGGGGCATTGCGCCCATTCTAAGCCGCGGGCGTTAAGGAGGCCTGTCACCTCAGAGTTGAGCCAGTTGGCCACCGTCTTAGCCCAGGCGAGGGCCTTTTCCGGCTGCCACTGGCCCAAAGTGGCCTCAAAGAGCTGGGCCTTAGCCCGGTCCTCAGTGAGGAGACGAGCATCATATTCTGGGAGCCCGTAATGCTCTTGTAAGCGGCGTCGGCAGGCTTCGGGGAGTGGGGGCATTTGGGCCTTGATCTGCTCTAGCCATTGGGGCGTGATCTCCAGTGGAGGCAGGTCTGGCTCGGGGAAGTAGCGATAATCGTGGGCATACTCTTTAGTGCGCTGCGGCACCGTTTGCCCCAACTCTTCTCGCCACCCTCTGGTCTCCTGGGATATAGTTCCTCCGGATTTAAGGACAGAGATCTGCCTCTCCACCTCGTATCGGATAGCATCGTAGACGTGACGGAAGCTGTTGATGTTCTTAAGCTCTACCTTGGCCCCCAGGGCCTCGGAACCTCGGGGCCTGACAGATACGTTGGCCTCACACCGCATATCGCCAGCCTCCATGTCGGCGCGGCTGGCCCCTATCCAGCGGAGGATGTGGCGAAGCTGCATGAGATAGGCCCTCGCCTCTTCGGCAGAGCGCAGGTCAGGTTCGGTGACGATTTCGATAAGGGGTACTCCTGAGCGATTTACGTCTACCAGAGAGTAGGATTGGCCACTACTATCTGTAAGGTGGACAAGGCGAGCAGTGTCCTCCTCCAGATGGACGCGGTTGATGCGTATCCGCCGCCTCTCCCCCCCAACATCTATATCTAGCCAACCGTTGTAGCATAAAGGTTCTTGGTACTGGGATATCTGGTAGCCTTTCATCAGGTCTGGGTAGGGGTAGTTTTTACGCTCGAAGCGGGCCAGCTGAGCTATCTGGCAGTTAAGGGCCAGCCCTACTGTAATGGTCAGCTCTACTGCCCGCCGGTTGATAACTGGGAGGGTACCTGGCATACCTAGGCAAACGGGACACACGTGGGTATTGGGGGGTGAGCCGAAGTAGTCTGCCCGACATGGACAGAACATTTTGCTCTGGGTGAGGAGGTGGGCATGCACCTCCATCCCGATGACTACTTCGTATTCCAGAGCCAGCTGGCTGGTCATAAGCTACGGCCGAGTATACCAGCCTATTGGTCTGCCCTCAAGTCAGCGCAGACGGCCCCGCAGGCGCGGATCTAGGGAGTCCCTTAGAGCATCCCCTAAAAGGTTGAAGCCTAGTACGGTTAGGCTTATAGCTGCCCCAGGAAAGAGCACCCAAGGGATATGGACAGGTAGGTTGGTGCGAGCAGCGTTGATATCGGCCCCCCAAGAGGGGTTAGGGGGTGGGACACCGAGGCCCAAGAAAGAGAGGGCCGCCTCCGCCAAGACGGCTGTGCCCAATAGCGTTGTCATCACCACTATCACCAGCGGCGCGATGTTGGGAGCTATGTGGAAGAAGATGATGCGCCATGGAGACGCCCCTGTAGCCCGCGCTGCCTCAACATACATATTGTTCCTTTCAGAAAGGACGGCGCCCCGAACAATGCGTATCACCCCTGGCATAAGCCCCAGCCCAATCACTAAGATGACGTTCTCCAATGAGGGCCCCAAGATGCGGATGACGATGAGTAGCAAGATGAGGGCTGGAAAAGCCTGAACGGCATCCATGGTGCGCTGAATCATAGAATCCACTAGACCGCCCATGTAGCCGCTTATCAGCCCTATGACCGTAGCTACTGCCGTGCCGCCGATGACGGATATGAAACCCACGCTCAGGCTTATGCGGGCGCCCCAGATGACACGGCTAAGGATATCCCGGCCTAAGTTGTCGGTACCAAAGGGGGTTGAGGGAGAGAGTCCAGCTAGGGGCGGGCCCACCCCAATTTCGTTCACTTCATGAGGGGCGATGATGGGAGCAAGCACTCCTATTACTATGAGGCCGAGTACGATGAAAAGCCCCACTGCTCCCAAGGGGTAGCGTTGTGCCCACCAGATTGCTTGGCGGGGGATCGCCAGCCCTGCCCTCCCTGGCCCTCTTCTCCATGCCGCCTCAGCAGGTGCTACCACGTCCTGCCCCCTCTCCTCAGGCATAGCGTATTCGGGGGTCTAGCCAGGCATACCCCACGTCCAGCGCAAGGAAAGTAAGGATCACTGCCGCCCCTGTATAGAGGGTAAGGGTCTGCACTACCGTGTAATCCTTCACGAAAATCGCCTGAAAGAAATACTGGCCCATTCCAGGTATCGCGAAGATCTGTTCCACAATCACTGCCCCCCCGATAAGGGCCGAGGTCTGTAACCCCAGCACTGTCAAGGGAGGGATAAGGGCATTGCGAAGGGCATGGCGCCCAATGACTACCCGCTCGACAAGCCCTTTGGCCCTGGCTGTGCGTATATAATCTTGGCGAAGCACCTCTAACAGGCTAGAACGCGTAAGCCTCATCACCCCTGCGGCAGGCCCCAAGGCCAGCACTGCCCCCGGGGGGACGAATTGCCGCAGATTGTCCCACGGATTGTCAAAGAAGTGCACTACCCTCCCTATGGGAGGCGCATACCCCCAAAGCTCCAGGGGCACTACCAGGACCAGGGTAGCCACCCATAGGGCGGGGACAGAGAGGCCCAGCACAGCTATCACTCTAACTAGGTAATCCATCAGGCTGTCTTTCCAGACTGCGGAGACGATCCCTGCCCCTATCCCCACCACTGCTGTTAGGAATATGGTGATGGCCAAAAGCTCTAAAGTGTTAGGCAGGCGTTGCCGGATACTCTTTGCCACCGACACCCCGCTAAAGTCGGAGACGCCCAAATCGCCTGTCAGGATGCCCTTCATCCAATCCCAGTACTGCGCGGGCAAGGGATCGTTTAGGCCTAACCTCTCTCGCTCTGCCTGGATCTGCTCCTCGCTGGCCTGAGGACCTAGTCGCAAGACGGCTGGGTCGCCCGGGGCCACTCTTAGCACCAAAAAGACGACAATTGACAGGATCCAGACGGTTGCCACTCCCAATATCAACCGGCGGACGATGAACCGCTGCACGGCGTACCCCTACGTCAGGTGTCCAACCACCAGTCCGCTAGGAAGAGGCCTGTGACGCCTAATACCAGCCGGGCAGGGTTGTTTTTCACGTGATTCCACCACAACGTGTAGACGCTGCTGCTGGGGAGGGGGATAAATGCAGGGTCCTTGGTGTAAATAAGTCGCTGGGCCTCGTGCACCGCCCGCACTAGCTCTTCTGCTCGCACCGTCCTTTTGACCTGTCTTACAGCGGCGTCTATCTCTGGGTTGGGGAAGATGGCCCATGAGAGGCTGTCGCCAGCGGGCCCCCAGGAGGTATGCCAGTCCAAGGGAATTTCGGGGGTCTCATAAACTTGGTTTAGGCTCAAGCTCGCAACGTAGTCCCGACGCCGGTAGCGGTCCAGCCATGTGCCAAAGTCCAGAGGCTCCTGATCTACCTGGATGCCCCCGGCTGCTAGGGATTCCAGGATGATGGGGACATACTGGGCTACATCCCCTCCTCCCGATGCTGCCGTGCCCGTTGGGTAGATGAGCTTGATCTTGAGGCCTTGGGGATGGCCAGCAGCCTCCAGGAGTCGACGGGCCTCCCGGGGCTCGTATCTGATGTACCTGGACCTCAGTTCTTCTTCAGGGAGGGCGTAGTCTCCAAGTGCCCAGGGGATGATGCCGTTTATCTTGGCGTCTCGCAGATGGACTATCCGTATTATGGCGTCGTGATCGATGGCCTTGGCTACTGCCCTCCTTACGCGGGGATCGTTGAAGGGGGGACGCTCCACGTTCATGGTGATGGCCATGAAGCTGAATATGGGCGCAGAAGTAAGGTAGAAGCGGTCTGGGGAAGAAAGGCCATCGGCCTCCCTTCTATTGGCAGCGGTGTAGTAGTCGAGTTGGCGACTCAAGAAAGCGGTGCGGCGGGCGGCCCTGTCAGGGATGATGCGCACGTCTATGCCCTCTACGTAGGGCAAGGGGAGGCCGTCGGCCCCCGTTCGGTAGTAATTAGGGTTACGGTTAAGGGCTAGCACTTCCCCTTCCACAAAGCGGCCGACCCTGAAAGGCCCTCCTCCTGCCCCCGAGGTGCGCATCGCCTCTGGCTTTTCCAGCAGCTCGCGGGGGGCAATGGTGGACGTGTGGAGCCCCACGTTGTAAAGCACCCAAGCATACGGTTCGCTAGTGGTCATGGCGTAGATGTCGGGGCCTCGTGCCTGGTGGGAAGCCAAGAAGCCTTTGGCGAACCGGGAGGACAAAGCCCGTGGTTCGTTACGTATGCGCTCCCAGTTGAGGTAGGCATCTTGGGCGTCCATCTCCCTTTCGGGGATGCCTAGGGTATTTGGTGCCACCCTTATCCCTTTGCGAATGTGGAACAGATAGGTCACCGGATCCACCAGCTCCAGCGATTCGGCTAGGTCCCAGAAATAGTAGTCAGTGCGCACCTGGGACTGGCTGACCAGCGTGTTGTAGATCCTGGGGAAATAGGCAGTGGCTGCCGCTACCGATACGTGGGGGTCTAGCTGGTCGAAGGTGACGGTGCTGAAGGCTTGACCCCTGCCGCCTCGTTTGGGCCGCTCCTCCAGGGTAGGACTCCCTGGAGGCTGGGGGGTAGGGGCCTTCTTCCCCTCACAGGCGACAGATGCTATGGCTGCTCCCACTCCTAAGGCTGCGCCGGCAAGAAACCGCCGCCTAGTTAAGCGGCGCTTCCAGAATAGCTCCCAGTAACCCCCCACTATCTCGCCCCCCAGGTTGTTGGCGAATACTGATTACTTGTTGCTACGTACGTTGTCAAGAGGGGGGCAAGGGGTGTGCCCCCTTGTTACCATGTGAGTGGAGCCATGGTTGTAATAGATGGTGCGCAAAAGGGTGGAAGTGGAACCATCGTTCGGACGGGTGTAGCGTTGGCCGCCTTGCTGGGGGAGCCGCTGCACCTGATAAATATACGTGCTAAGCGACAGCCTCCTGGGCTTCGGCCTCAGCACTTAAAGGCAGTGGAGGCAGCAGCCGCGTTATGTGGAGGCCGGGTGGAGGGCGCCAAGGTAGGCTCTAGGGAGTTGATGTTCTGGCCCGGGCCTCGCCTAAGAGGACGCGAGTACGACTGGGACATAGGGACGGCTGGCTCTACCACCATGCTGGCCCTTACCCTCCTGCCTCTAGCGGCCTTCGCCGATGGGCCGTCCACGTTCCGTCTACAGGGTGGCCTCTTCCAAGACATGGCCCCTAGCGCCTTTCACACCCAAGAGATCCTTCTACCCTTACTAAGACGCATGGGGCTGGAGGCAGAGCTAACGGTGGTCCGCCCTGGCTATGTGCCTAGAGGTGGCGGGATTATCCACCTTCGGGTGCAGCCGGTGAGGGGTAAGCTGCACCCTCTGCGTCTGGAGGGGCAAAGGCCGCCATGGCGCCTGTGGGGCATCGCCCTTTCCAGTCATCTGCGCCAGCGCCGGGTGAGCGAACGTATGGCGGAGGAGTGTCAGCGGGTTCTAGCATCTCGGGGCCTAAAGGCCCATTTTGAGTGCCTTTACGATGTCACCGCCCCCCAGGCTGGGGCTGCCCTGGCCCTGTTTGCCCATGACCAAGGCAATTGCCTTTTGGGGGCCGACCGTGCTGGCGCCCCCGGCCGCCCTTCAGAGGCTATCGGCAGGGAGGTGGCCCATATGCTTTTGGAAGACATGGACAGCGGAGCGACATGTGACCGCCACCTGGCAGACCAGCTCATTACTTTTGCCGCCTTGGCTGAGGGCGAAAGCATGTGGGTAGTCCCCTCTGTCACCGACCATGTAGAGACCAATATCTGGCTGGTGTCGTCCGTTTTAGGGGCACACGTCTCCTTGGAGGGGCGCCTTTTGCGCATCAAGGGTGTGGGCTATGCCCGAACATAGAGTAAAGATCCGAGGCATCTACGCCACGGCCCTCACCGCTATCCTTAAGGAAAAGGGATTCGTCATCGTAGACCCTACCCCTGTCATGGCTTCACGCCTCGGCCTATCGTATCAGGCGGGGCCAGAAGAGGCTTCCATTAGGGACCGACATGATCGTCAGGGGATAGTGGTTACTGGGCTAAGAGAGGCAGTAGAGGCAACGTTAAGGGCCATCCTGGAAGCTGTGCCCTTTGCCTTGCTGGTGCCCATAAAGGACAACATACATGGTGCTCTGGCTTTGGCCCTAGCGCCTCTGCAGGCGCACTACCTAGTAGAGTTTCCTCTGCCAGCCAAAGAAGTGCTGGACACTATACGGGGGCGCTATGTGCCTACTGTCCCTGGACATCACTACTTCAAAATCATCGATGCTGCTAGTGTGGATCGCTACGAGCAAGCTATGAAGCCGGGGCAGGAGGAGCCCACACGGAGGGCCCTCCTGGACGAGTTGGTCGCCCCCTTCTACCGTCGGGGGGCGGAGGTGAAGGTTTGGCATGTGAAGGCGGGGGGTGAGGGGTTTCAGTTTAGGGCCCTTGTGCGTAGCTTCCAGCCAGGGGAGAGGCTTGTATTGGAGCGGCGCTTCCGGGGCGGAGGCTTTTACGATGGCCTTGGCCTCTCCAAGGAAGAAGGGGATGTAGGGCTGGTAGAGATGTGGGAGGGGAGATGGTTCATTCGCCGCGTCTATCTGCGCCGCAATGGCACCCTCATAGGTGAAGTCTACAATGTGAACACCCCACCCGAGCTTTATCCCGGGTGGGTACGTTACCTGGACCTAGAGGTGGACGTCGTATGCCTACCAAAGGGAGAAGTGGAAATCCAGGACGAACAGGTACTCTGGCGAAAGGTGGAGAAAGGTCTGCTTCCTAGAGCGCTGGCGGAAAAGGCTATGGCCTGCGCCCAAGAACTGTTCATGTCCCTAAGGGATCTCGCGTGAAATTGCTACTGCCCTTGGTGCGGTGATAAATTGCTAAAGGGGATGCTCCTAGAGCTATCGGTCCAAAACTGGGCAGTCGTAGCAGATGCCCGTTTGGTGCTAGATGAGGGGTTCATTGTGGTAACGGGAGAAACGGGAGCCGGCAAGTCCCTTCTCGTGGACGCCTTAGGGGCCTTATTAGGAACAAGGGCTGACCAGGATGTGGTTCGCACGGGGGCCGATGTGGCGCGGGTGGAGGGGATCTTTCACCTATCGGCCCCTACGGCTCAACGGCTTGCCCCCCTTTTGGCCCAAGTAGGGGTAGAGGGCGAGGAACTGGTGGTGGTCAGGGAGGTCCACAAGGGTGGCCGCAGCATAGCGCGTATAAATGGGCAGGCGGTCCCCATCTCCTTCCTGCGCCAGTTAGGCGGGGAGCTGGTGGATATCCACGGTCAGGCTGAGCACCTCTCTCTGCTGGACAAGCATAGGCACCTTTACGCCTTGGACGCCTTTGGAAAGCTAGAGGAGAGAAGGGCTGAGTTGAATGGCATCCTTGTTACCGTACGCCGGTTGCGCCACGAATTAGCCTCATGGGCGAAAGAAAAGCGGCAGCGGGAGCAAGAAAAAGAGCTTCTAGAGTTCCAGGTGCGGGAGATCGAGGCTGCCTGTCTGCGCCCCGGCGAGGACGAGGAGCTAAAGGAAGAGCGGGAGCGCCTGGCCCATGTTCAGGCCCTGAAAGAGGCATGTCAAACAGCCTACCACGCCCTCTACGCCGCTGAGGGCTATTCCGCCTTCGATATGATAGGCAGAGCCCAAGGATCCTTACGGAAGGTGGCTCACCTGGACCACCAGGCTAAGGGGATCCTAGAGATGCTGGAAGCGCTGGCTTTTGAATTGGAAGAGGCCGCGGGGTCTTTGCGTTCTTTCCTTTCCGGCCTGCAGGAGGATCCGCGGCGCCTGGAACAGGTGGAGGAGCGCCTAGAGGTCATCAACCGCCTGAAGCGCAAATATGGGCCGAAGGTAGAGGACATCTTACGCTATCTCCATGACGGGAAGACACGTCTGCAAGAGCTGGAAATGGAAGTGGAAAGGGAGGAGGAGCTTAAACGGGCCTTGGCCGAGGCCGAAGCTGCGGCAGGGCAGTTGGCCCTCCTCCTGTCTCAAGCTCGGCAGGAGGTATCGCGACGCCTCGAGATGGCTGTTACCCAACAGCTGTCAGACCTGGGCATGGGGGGCATGACCTTTAAGGTAGAAGTATCCCAGCAGGAAGATCCAGAAGGCCTTGTGTGCGCGGGAAGGCGATTTGCATTCACCGATGACGGAGTAGACCAAGTTGAGTTCTTGGTCTCCACTAACCCAGGGGAGCCTTTGCGTCCCTTGGCACGCATCGCCTCAGGAGGGGAGCTATCGCGCTTCATGCTGGCCTTGGAAAGCGCCATGGCTGCCGTCCACCCGGTGCCCGTCCTCGTGTTCGATGAGATAGATGTGGGCGTGGGAGGAAGGAGCGCCGAGGTGGTGGCACACAAACTATGCACGCTGGCACGGAATAGGCAAGTGATCTGCATCACTCATTTGCCCCAGATAGCAGCCTACGCCGACGTCCACTTCCGGGTGCGAAAAGATGTCGTCCTTGGGCGTGCCTTTGCCCAGGTGGAGCGCCTGGAAGGGGAAGAGAGGCTCAGGGAGCTGGCAGCCATGCTAGGTGGGCCCCGTCCTACTGAGCGGATGCTCGCTGGGGCGAGAGAGCTGCTGGCCAGGGCCAGGGCATGGCGAAAACGGGTGGCTATCTAGAGCTTTCGCACCTGGGCCGATGCCAGGCCCACGGCGGCAGAGAGGGCCATGGCCGCTAGGGCAAAGGAGGTCACTGCCATGGGCACGCCTATCATGTGGGCTACCCCTCCCATGGCCAAGTTCCCCAGGGGGGTTAGGCCAGAGCCCAGGTTGTAAAGGGAAAGGCCCCGCCCCCGAAAGGCGTCCCCCAGATGCAGTTGCACCAGCGTCTGGTTGAGGCTCACCATCATTGACCAGCCCATCCCTCCCGTCACTAAGGTGGCGAAGGCGAAGGCGGGCCAACGGGACTGGGCGAAGAGGGCCACCATCCCCATATAAAGGAGGGCAGCACCACCCATAGCCATCCCCTTGTACCGCCACCGCCCCATCGCTGCCACTATCAGCCCACCTGGTATTGAGCCAAAACCTACGCCCGTCAGAAGAAGGCCATATCCCCTGGCTCCCATCCCCAAAACCTCATCCGCAAAAACGGGGATGAGATTGACATAAGGATAGATGAGCACATTAGGGATGTAGATGAAGAGGAAGAGGCGCAGAAGGAGGGGGTTGGCGCTAACGTATTTTACCCCTTCTACTACGCTACGCCAGAAGGGCATCTGTCTTGGCGGAGCTGCAGCCTGAAGGCGCAAGAGCAGGGTGACGGGGATCGCCAGGAGAAGGAGGATGGCCTGTGCGAGGAAGGCGGTAGCGGTGCCTAGAGCGCCGATGATAATTCCCCCCAAGGAGGGAGCAGCTATGCGGGCCATATTGGCCGCTACAGCGTTCAGGCCCACAGCATTGGTAAGGTAGGAGGGACCTACCACGTCGTAAAGGAGGGCCTGGCGAGTGGTCATGGTGATCCCTCTCAGGGGTCCCATCCAGCAGGCCAAAAAGTACACCTCCCACAGCTGCACCATCCCCGCAAGGGTGAGAACTCCTAAGGCCAAGGCAGCAACGCCCGTAAGCGCCTCGGCGAGCGCCGTTGCCTGTCGCCGGTCCATACGGTCGGTAACGTAACCGGCAATAGGGGCCACCAAGAAGCGACTAGCACCGCTGACGAAAGCTAAGGCGGAGAGATGGAAGGCAGAGTGGGTTAACTCATACACAAGCCATCCCCTTGCCACCTCCTCCATCCAACCAGAAAGCTGAGTGAGCACCGTGGTGCCCAATAGTACACGGAAGTCGGGGAGGCTCAGAGAGGAGAAAGCGTCTGGAAGACGGGTCCTCTGGATCTGAGTGCGATCCATAGGTTAACCCAGGTATAAGTTGGTAGGGGGCCCTCAAAGGCTACCCCCAGTGGAAGATGGCACGGCCTATCCCCTTCGGCCGCGCCGCTGGACGGCTAATCCCGACGCGCCAATATGGTGACCGATGCCACTGCCCCTGGCCCTCCCAAGTTGTGGGCCAGGCCCACCCGAGGGTTCCGCACTTGCAGGCCATCGGCCCGGCCCTGAAGCTGCTTGGTCACCTCATAAATCATGCGGCACCCCGTGGCCCCTATGGGGTGGCCGAAGCACTTGAGACCCCCCGAGGGGTTTATAGGCACCTTCCCCTCTATATCTGCCAGGCCATCGGCCACGAACCTGGGGGCGTCTTTGGGGTCGTCTACTAGCCCCAGGTCCCCGATGTTGAAAAGCTCAGTGCTTGTAAAGCAGTCGTGCACCTCGGCAAAGTCGATCTCCTCCTGGGGGTCGCGGATCCCTGCCTCTTCGTAGGCCATCTTGGCCGCTGCCCGTGTCGCTGGGAACCCTAGCCAGTTGTAGCCGCTCCGGTAATAAGGCTGGATCGACTCTACTGCTAAGGCGTTGGCCTTTACCAGGATGTAATCGTCTTTGTGGCGTGTCGTCTTAGCGATCTCAGGGCGGGTGACGATAACGGCTGCTGCGCCATCCGATACCGCACAGCAGTCCAGCCTGCCCAAAGGCCAGGCGATCATAGGCGCATTGAGCACGTCTTCTAAGGTGACTGGGCGACGGAAGTGGGCCTTGGGATGGGCTGCCCCATTGCGGTGGTTCTTCACCGCTACCCGCGCCAGGTCCTCCTTCGTCCAGCCCCACTCGTAAAAGGCCCTAGAGGCAGCCAGGGCGAAGATGCCCGGGGCGCTGGCGCCGATAAAGCTGGGATGTTGGGGCTGGATAGGCAGGCCTCGAGATCCTTGGTCTAACAGCTTCTCCACTCCACACACGAGGACTATGTCGTAGACGCCGGAGGCAACAGCGAAACAAGCGTTCCGAAAGGCGTCCATCCCTGAGGCGCAGAAGTTCTCCACCCGGGTGGCCGGCTTCCCAAAGAGGGCTAAGGGCTCGGTGGCTGTCCCTCCCGACTGCCCGGTGAAGTCATAGTAGGCGCTCACCCATATGG
>Ga0105160_1000567_pt1 | contig 16887 bp, 18 predicted proteins | sample GXS110809BmetaG_FD_89591 | JGI IMG/M metagenome (GOLD analysis project Ga0105160, IMG submission 89591) | Hot spring microbial communities from Gongxiaoshe hot spring, China to study Microbial Dark Matter (Phase II) - GXS 110809B | ecosystem: Environmental > Aquatic > Thermal springs > Hot... | reverse complement strand
GTTGATCAGGCGCGGCTTTTGGGCCCACCCCCTGGTGACCGATCTCTTTGGCCAGGTGGCAGTAGGTGTAGCCTTGGCCTTCGCTCTAGCCTCTTTAGGTTTTTTAACGGTGGCCTATCCCCATCTACCAAACCAGGTAGCCCTTAATTCTCAAGGGGTGGGCTCTCTGGTGGACAAAGTGCACCTGCTCCGCATGCCTGGCACAGGGGTGGTGGCCATGGGTATAGACCTGCTTGCGGCCATAATGCTGTACAGGCGGGATAGGACGGCAGCCCAACTCCTTTTAGCAGGAGGAGGTTTTGTGGGCCTCCTCTTGCTGGTGGCGGCAGTGATAGGAGTGGTGAGGGCCTAAAGTGAAGCGATCCCTCCTTCTCATTGCTCTCGTCTGGTGGTTGGGAGGGTGTATCGCTGCCCGTCCCCAAATGGCGTCGCAAGGCCTTTACATCGCCTTGGGCGACTCCCTTACAGCAGGGATAGGTGCAAAAGACCAGGCTACCCAAAGTTTCCCACGTTTGCTGGCCGATGCCCTGGGCCCGGGCATAACCCTTATGAACCTGGGCCGTCCGGGCGCCACTAGCGCCGACCTTCTTACCGGTGGCCAGGTAGACATAGCTTTAGCTCAGGTGCGTGCTGCCAGGGCCGACGGTAACCCCGCCAACGATCTCGTTCTCATTACTATCACTGTGGGCGGTAACGACTTGATGGAGTTCTACAAGGACTATTTCCTTACGGGCCTCTGCCCTGACCTGGAGACCTCGAAATCTAGGCCCCAATGCTTTCAAGCTCTCCAGGAGATCATCGATACCTTCGCTGCCAACTTGGGTATCATCTTGTCTCGCCTTAGGGAGGGTGAACCGGAAGTGCCCATCCTCGTCTTCACCCTTTACCACCCCTTCCAGGGGGATAACTCTGCTTTGGCCCAACTGGGCGATCTGGTTCTAGAGGGAGGGGAGGCCCTACCTTTAGGGGTAAATGACCGTATCAGGGCGGTGGCAGCGGCCCACCGTGCCCAAGTGGTGGACCTATTCTCCACCTTTAGCGGGCGACGGGAGCTTTTGTATAAGGACGGCATTCACCCCAACGAGGAAGGCTATGCCCTCATGGCAAGGCTTGCCCTTCAGGTGCTTTTCAGCGGAGACGAATACAGCAGCGAGTTGGAAGGGGCAGGTAGTCCTGGAGGCCATGAAGAGGTTCGAGGTAGTAGTGATAGGGGCGGGGCCAGCGGGGACAAGCTTAGCCCGCAAGCTCTCCCTGCAGGGGGCGCGAGTCCTCCTCTTGGAGAAGTATCCCTTACCCCGCGATAAGCCCTGCGGCGGGGGCGTCACACTCCGCGCAGCTTCCCAGGCGGGCGTGGATCTCGGCCCTGTAGTGGAGAGGACCATCTACGGTGCCCGTATCTCCCTGCGACTAGGTGCCCACGTCGACTTGTGGCATCCCCTTCCCTTGGCCTTCATGACTCAGAGATGTCGCCTGGACTCTTACTTGGCTTCCCTCGCTGCCCAGGCCGGTGCCGAGATCCACGATGGCGAACCGGCCGTGGCCCTGAAGTGGGATGGGGCGAAAGTAGAGGTGCGCACCAACAAAAATACCTACTATTCCCCCATAGTGGTGGGGGCTGATGGTGCCAACGGCTTGGCATCACGCATTCTGGGGGCACGCCAAACGTTTGAAGAGGCGGTGGCCCTAGAAGGAAATGTGCCCTTTCCTCCTCAGGCTGCCCAAGAGTGGCAAGAGGTGATCGCCCTAGACTTGGGTGGCATTTCTGGAGGCTACGGATGGGTCTTCCCAAAAGGAGACCATCTCAACATAGGGGTAGGGGGCTGGAAGTACGCTGCCCGCCTCCTGCGGCCTGGCCTGCAGTCCCTATGCGCCCGCTACGACTTACGATTCCATCGCCTGGAAAACCTTAGGGGCTATCACTTGCCTCTACGTCGTCCCTACTCACCCTTAGTGGGTAGGGGCATCTTGCTCGTGGGGGATGCTGCTGGCCTGGTAGACCCCTTGTCAGGCGAGGGGATACATATGGCCTTTGTTAGCGCATCCTTAGCGGCAGAGGCCATCGGTGCGTACCTGGAGGGGAAGGCCTGTTGCCTTTCTTCCTATGTCCAGGCTATATCCCGCCATGTCGCCCCTGAGCTTGAGATCTCCCGTCAACTCCACGAACTCTTTCACCTCGCCCCTCCTCCCTACGTGTTACTTTTACAGCGAAGTCGCCATTTTTGGCGCCTCTTCTGTCACCTCATAAGGGGGGAAATAGACTACAGGGGGCTAATGCGCCTGTTAGGGCCCCTGGCCTACCTGGTGAAGTATTTCAGCCACTTGGCCCAGGCGCGACGCCAAAATAGGCTGCGCCTTTTGGGCCTTTTGCCCTGAGCCCGGATTTATTTTTGCAAGACAAGACCCCCTTGCTCCGCTGACCGTCACCTTAGTGCTTGACAATTTCCAGCAAAGGGGGCTAGAGTAGGCACGCCTTAACTTTTTAAAAGGAGGGGGAGGCATGACGACGGTAAGAAGTGAGCAGGAGATCCTGAAAAAGGCCTTTGAGGGGACAAGCCCCATCTTCCGCCTCTTGGCCACCGTACGTAGCCGGAGGGTGGGCCTGGGATACCGCTTGGACTTGGGGGAAGAGGAGAAACACCCTGTAACTGGGCGCACCATGTTCCAGGAGAGGGGGCCCCTAGCCTTCAAGTCCGCAAAGGAGCCGGTGCCCCTCACCGAGGTGGAGGAGGCCCTCCTCTGTTGGGCAGCATGTGGCCCCAATGGCGTTGTCGCCTGGGACATCGCCGTCCATGGCGGTTTCCATGAGCTCACATGGCTTGCCGGCCGCACCGTCCCCTCACCAGGCAACTCTATGGCTACCGACCTCCTTGTGATTAACGACCGGGGAGCCTTTATCTATAAGCCTGGCCTAGAGAGGAGCAAGCCGGTGGAGATCGAGGGGGAGGCGGACTATGGGAAGATCCTCAAGTGGTACCGTGAGGGGATGGTGCAGATCCTGGACCAGCGCCCCGACATCGACTGGGCGATGCGGATGCCTGGGGCACCCCATGCGACCCTCATGGGCCCCTACCAATACAACATCAACCGCCCCGGTTCCACCTGGATCATCCCCATCTCCGACGTAGGCTGGCTCAACTCAGCCCTCATCAACCTGTTCGACTGGTGGCACTACTACCCCATCGATGAGTGGAAGGGAGGACGCCCAGCGGGAGTAGACAAATGGATAGGTGAGGGGATGCTGGAGATGCCCATGCCCATCTCCGCTTCCGAGCAGCTCATCTTCCAGGTGGAGATGTACCCTGTGGGCTGCATGGTCCAGAACATACGCCTGGCTGCAGAAGCCATGGGCCTGGGCACATGGGTCTTCTGTGGCTTCAACCCCGATGTCCTCATGGGCGCCTTCCCCGATGTCGCCCGGGGTCTGGGGTTCCACGTGGAGGCGCCTAACGCTAGGGCTCCCCTAGCTACTGGCCAGCTCAAGATATTCGGCATTGAGGGGGTGAAGGAGGCCACCTACGTCCCCTCCCCGCGCTTCCCCACGGCCGAGAAGCTGGTAGACCACTGGTTTGAAGAGAAGTATGGCAAGGGGGGCGTCTTCAGCGAGGGGGACGACAACTATATCCGCCGCGTGAACGCTCCCTGGAAGAGGGCGACGGCCGAGGAGATCATCCGTCACCCCCGTAACCGGCCCGCCGAATGGGTAAGGGATGCCCTCATCGCCTACATCAACTATTGTGTCGAGAACTATGGCCAGTGGCCTGTCACCTATAACCCCATGCAGGCCCATTTCGGCGCCACTGTCCACCATGTGGACGTAGACTTTTACGACCAGTACTATGTTCCTGGGTACATCACCGATGCCATCCGGCGCCACTTCGAGGAGTGGCACTGATGGGGAGAGGGGGCCCGAGGCGAGGCCATTATGGGCGCCTCGGGCCCCCTCCGGGGTTAAACTCTCACAGGTCTTGCTAGGTAGGTAGCCATAGACGAACTCAAAGTCCTGCGGCTCCTGCACATAGTGGGGGCGGTAGCTGTAGCTGGGGCGGTGATGTTCAATACCTTGGTCATCATCCCCGCCCTGCGGCGAGTACCTCCTGCCCAAGCAGCGGTAGTAGCCCAGAGAGTAGGGGCTGGCCTTATGCGGTTGGGCTGGGCTGGCCTGATAATACAGGGAGTCACCGGCTTCCTGAGGCTTGCCCGCCTCCGCCTTCTAGACGACTTCGTCACCCTTCAGCTCTTTGATACCGCCTATGGGCGGTGGTTGGGGCTCATGGTCCTCGCCTGGTTCCTCTGGGTGGGGGCAGCGGCCGTCCAGACCTTCTGGTTCCGTCCTCTGCTCCTTCAGAAGCTCCCTTACGGCTCCACCCTTAGGGACTTGGAGCGCAGGCGTTCCTTGCTCATGCGCATCTCCTCGTGGCAGGAGAGGCTTTCTTACTTTACCTTGGCCCTGGCCTTGGCCGCCCTCATAGCAGGTGGCCTCATCAGAGTATAGGGCGGACGGTATGTCTGTGGACTCCATCCCCTTTTACAGGGACAGGATGGAGAGCCCCTCCTGCCTTCCTCCGTGGGGCCTGTACGACTGGCTAGAATACGCCCAGGCGCACCAAGATCCTTTCGGGGGGAGGAAGTTGCCTGGTGCCCTCCCATTGGTGGTAGTGCAGCTTGAGGGCCCTTCTGATCCCCCCCTCTATTTGGCCTTAGGAAGACAGGAGCTAAGGGGATGGGCCCGTGCTGTCACCTATCTTTGGCGTCTGTGGGGTGTGGGCCCAGGCCAAATAATAGCCTTATACGACTACGGCTCTAGCCCCATGGTCTTTTTGGCCCATAGGCGTTACACACCCCATCTCCAAAGGGGGGCTGCTGATGCTCTGGGAGCGAAGCCTATATGTAACGACGGCCTCGCCTCAATGGCGCCGCGCATGGTAGAGATCTTCCGCTACCTTCGCCCCCAGGGGCTCATAGTAAGGGCAGAGTTGGTCTCCCCTTTGGCCCATGCCTGTAGAGAGATGGGCGTGACTCCGGAAGAATTCCTTTCTTTCGTGGTGCTAACAGAGGCCGAGGGCGTACCCAAGGCGGCCGTACCATGGCGCGTTACCACTTTGAAGACGTGGCGGGCCGATGCTGCCTTCTTCGTGGCAGGGGAGTGCCCTCTGTGCCGGCTCTTCCACGTCCCTCCTTTGTATCGTCTGGCGCGTCACGAAGATGGCACCTTGCTCGTATCGGCCCCCTTCGGTGAGATATTCCCTGTGGTGGGGTACCGCTTGGGCCCGGCTCACCTGGAAAAGCCTGGTTGCCCACGCGAGAGCAGCGCCTGGAGGCTGCGCCCATGCTGAAGGAAGGCTTTTGGGACGAGATGGACTCCTGGCCTCGGGCGCGCCTGGACCGCTACTGGACGCGCCGGATCCGCCGGGTGCTGGATGTGGCCTATAATTCCCTTCCTTTTTATCAGCGCCGGTTTCAACAGGTGGGCTTTTCCCCCTCCCAGTTCCGCTCCCTGGATGACCTGAGGCGCCTACCCGTCACGGAGAGGGGAGAGCTGCTAAATGCCCTAAAGCAAGCTGGGCGCTACCCCATAGGCATTGAAAGGGGCCATGAGGAAGTAGTGCTATGCGTAAGCTCAGGCACCGAGGGGGACGTGATCTTTCTTTCCTTCCCGCGCCAATGGGCTGATATGGAGCGCCAAGCCACCCTCAGGGCCCATTGGTGGGCCGGCCTACGCCCTGGGGGCCCCATACTTATCTCGGCCCCTGCTTGGCACATCTACGCCTTGGGGCAAAACCTCCTGGCACGTGCTCTCCCGGCCCAGGCGGTGATAGTTTGGGGCACCTATTCTCCCGAGTTCGCTTCCCACGTCTTGCAGGCCATTCGCGCCTTCTCCCCTCAGTTTCTGGGCCTCTTCTTGCCCTTCGTCTTCTCCCTTGTGGCCGAGGCCAGAAGACGCGGCTTGGGGCCCTCTCAGGCTTTCCAGGGAGTGAAGAACCTGATGGTGGTTGGGGCACCTATCACGCCAGCTCTGCGCCGTCATCTCCAAGAGCTCACTGGGGTGGAAAGAGTGGTGGAGGCTGCTGGCTCCAGCGAGGGACTCCTTGCAGTGGAGTGCGAGGTAGGCCAGGGACTCCATCTGGTGCCTGAGAAGTCAGTAGTGGAGGTGCTCGATGCCGCTACTTATGATCCCATCCCTGCTGGGCAGCAAGGGGCCGTAGTCATCACCAATACCTGGCCTTGGGGCCCTCTGTACATAAGGTATGCCACGGGCGACCTCGGAGTAATGTATCCAGGGGAGTGCCCCTGTGGACGCCCTTCACCGCGCATTAAGGTGATGGGGCGACGCTCTCACCTCCTTCGTGTGGGGCAGCGATCTTTCCTCCCCTATGACGTCCAACAGGCGATGGAAGAGGCTGTTGGGCTGGTAGGCGCCACCTTTGCTGTCCTTTGGGAGGGGCTGGCCAAGGGCTGTCTGCACCTCTTAGTGCAGGAAGAGGGGATAGATGCGCGGGCGGTGAGATCGCGCCTGAAGAAGGCCCTTGAGGACTACCTTGACGTCCCTGTGAAGGTAGAGTGGGCCCCCTCCCTCCCTATGCGATGGAAGGGGGTGCCCCCAGTGATCAGACGGGAAGAGATGGGGGGCAGATAGGCCATGTCTAAGCTCTCGTTAGGGATGCTCTCGGCCTTTTGGCCGGAGGGGGTCTTTCGCTACGCCAATATCCCCCTCCAGACGGTCACCGATGCCTGCGTCCGCCGTCCCGCATCTATGTGGCGTGAGAAAGAGGCCCTTGTAACGCCTGAGGCTTCTATAACCTATGGCCAGCTCCTCCTTTCGGTGGATGAGGGTGCTTCCGCCCTGAGAGGACAACTGGCGCCTGGGGCGAAGGTGTCATGGCGCCTTCTCTCGCCTAGGGATGAAGTGGTGTGGCTCCTTGCTATCATCGAGGCGGGCCTGATAGCCTGCCCCCATCCTGAGGCCAGCGTCGATGCGGCAGTCTCCGCGGAGAGGTGGCCAGGGGTGACCACCTTCACCCCTCAAGAGCTCCTAGGAGGCCCAAAGGCTGAGCCCCCATCCCAAAGGCCCGACCTTCGTTCCCCTAGGCTGGTGATGGGGGGCCCTTCTGGTGAAGTCTCATACAGCCATAGGGCCTTGGTGGCGATGGCCCTCTCGTGGGCGGCTTTCTTCCAGCTGGGGGAAGACGTGGAGGTGGCGCTGGTGGAGCCTCCCACCCATTGGCTGGGCCTTGCTGCCCTCTTGGCCTCTCTCATGCGGGGATCTCGCACCTATCTCCTCTGGGGACGGCCCAGCCTTGCTACGCCTGTAGATTACCTGGTGGCTTCGTGGGAGATCCTCGATGGAGAAGAGATGGACTCGTGGCGGGGGATGGTACGCATAGGGGTGCTGGCAGGGCTGGAGGGCCCATTTTCCCCTTGGCGAAGGCGCTGGCTTTCGTGGCGCCTCCGCGCCCCCATCCTCACCATCCTGGGGCGCAACGACCTGGGCCCCGTCCTTGCCTCCCATCCCGAATGGCACCTGCCCGATGCAGTGGGAATCCCCCTCTGCAATGTGGATACTCGCCCCCTGGACCCGGCCCATGGCCAGCCTTTAGCCGTGGGATGGGACGTGATAGAGGCGGCCGAGCTGGGAGTCAAGTCGCCCATGGTGCCCCAAGGGGCCCAGCTCACCGAAGAAAGCTGGGCCCGTAGCCACCTCTTGGCCTCTATAGACCCCTCTGGCCTCTTCTACCTTCTTAAGAGGGCCTGAGGGCAGGACGAAGGCCCAGCACCCCCTCTAGCACCAGATGTCTCCCTTTCCTTGCTACCCAGTGGCGGCTAGTTACGACCGGGACATGCGGTTGCCGATGGTGAAGATAAAGAGGGCGAAAAGACCTATGCCCAAGGCCGGACTCCAGGGCCGTAAGCATGCGGGCACCCCACCCTATGGGCTCCAGGGTGTTGAAGCCGATGGTGGTAAAGGCGGCGACGCTGTGGGTAATGGCCGTCACCCACCTGTGAATGTCTAAGGCCGAGGCCGCCTCCGCGCCGGTGGAGGCGATGTTGCCTGCTAGGGCGTAGATGACGGCGAAGACTAAGATGGTAACCCATCCCCACCCCACTGGGCGCCACGGCCTCTCCCCATAGCCTGTGACTAGCTCGTAGATGTAGTTCCTTAGCCACCGGGGCCGGTCAACCTCTTCCTCTCTCGCGGCCTTTCCCCAGGGCCACGTCTCCTCTAAATCTTGTATGGCTGCTTCAAATTCGTCCTCCGGCTGCTTTGGCCATAGGCCCAAGAGGAGCCTCAGGTTGAGCCATACTCCGTAAACCCGGAGCAAGGGCCTGCACAAGAACTGGGGGAGAAGTGATCGATGATGGAAAAGTAGGACATCCTCTCCATCTGCTGTTCCCTGTAGTATGCCCAGGAGACGTCGTCGTAGCGGCCTATGGAGTTGAAGTCGTGCTTGAGGGCAAGGTAGGCTTCGCTGGCCCTTCGGAAGGTGAGCTCTTTCTCGATGGCCGCCTTTATGGCCTCTTCGCCTTTGCTTGGGCTACTGGCGGTGAGGCATTTCTTGAGGCCTAGCTCGTCGCCGATGACCTCCCGCAGGGAGTCGCGCCGCATCCGGTTGCGGTCAAGGACGGCGCCATACCAGTACGCCCCCTCGAGACTTCCCACACCAAAGAAATCGGTGGCCACGTATTCGCCTACCCTCTGGAAGTGGGCCTCCCTGAAGATCGGCCCGGGCCCAACTGTCTGTCCGTTGGGCAGTTGGGCCTCCCAGTGGCCATAGGACACCTTCTTTAGAAGAATGTGTTGGGGATCCATCTCGTCCGTATTCGGTTGGGATAATAATAGCTTAAGTGTCTACCCCCTTGCGTGTCAAGCCGGAGCGATTGGGGGTAGGTCTGGGTGTGCCTAGCCTTCGGTCGGCTTGGCTTTCTTGTCCCTGATGCGCTGGAGGGCCTTGGCCATGCCCTGGCGTCGGGTGCCGGCGGCGTAGGAGAGGACGGCGCTGTTGCTCTCGAGCAAGAGGGCCCCCTCAAAGCCTGCGTCCAGGGCGTTGAAAAGGGCCCTACGGGTAAGGAAGAGCTCAAACCCGTAGTTCTGGCATATGCGCAGCGCCAGGGAGCGTACCGTCTCCTCCAGCTCCTCCTGGGGGGTAACCCGGTTCACCAGCCCTATACGCAGCGCCTCCTGGGCGTCGATGGTCTGGGCGGTGTAGAGGAGCTCAAGGGCTTTGCCCAGGCCTACGTTCCGCACCAGGTTATAGAGGCCAGAGAGGGTGACTGTGGCCCCTACGCTCACCTCGGGGAAGCCGAAGATGGTGCCCTCGGCTGCTATACGGATGTCTGCCAAGAGGGCTAGCTCTAAACCGCTACCCAAGGCGTAGCCGTGGACCTGGGCGATGATGGGCTTGTCCATATCGCGGAAGGTGCGGGCGATCGTCTCCTGGGGGGCGAGGCGGCGGGCCCAGTAATCGGGCAGGGGGCGCGCCTTCTTCTCTTGGGCCCCCTCCTTGATATCGGCGCCGGCGCAGAAGGCGCGGCCTACCCCACGCACCACTATCACCTGGGCCTTCTTGTCCTTGTGGGCCCTCGTAGCTGCCCAGACCATGTCCTTCAGCCACTGCTCGTTTACGGCATTGAGGGCGTGGGGGCGGTTGAGGGTTATATACCCTATCGGCCCCTCGCGGTGGTATAGGACGACTCTAGCCATCGGCCTCTTCAAGACGTTGGTCTAACGAAGGGGCTCGGGGACGGTTAAGTCGCTATTCTTCAACAGCTCTTGCCAGACCGATTCAGGCACCACCACCTGTCTGTTCACCAGGAGCCTCTCCAACCACTCCTGGGCTGGAGCGTTAGAAGGGACTCCCCGTAGCTGGCTCACCCGACCGATCAGCTCTACTACTTCGCCATCAGGCAGGACCAGCTCCATAACGATGGTGCTGATGGTGAAGTCCCTGGGGACAAGGTGCTGGATGCTGAGGCGAAGGGTGGTGGCGATGGCGTCATTTACACGCTCACGGGCATCTTGCTGGGCCTGTAGCTGCAAAGTGCCCGAAGGCGTGCCGAAAAAAGTCTCGCGGTCTACGGTGATGAACATCACGTACTGGGCACGCGTCCCCTTCTCGTCGGTGACGATCTCGGCGCTGGGGACGGCCACCACGTCCTTGAACTCCTCCCCTATGATGCTGGCGATGGACCGGATGCGCTCATCGTTGTCGTCGCCGCGGATGGTGAAGTCTGGGCGCTGGTAACTCACCTTGATGGCACAGGCAAGGGAGGCAAGCCCTATTCCTAGAGCGAGGAGGCAGGCTGGGGCTATCTTAAACCAACTTCCCCTCATGTGATCATCTCCCCTTGCATGTGGGCGTTGCGGTAGAAGGGGTTTTGGGGGGCGATCTCGTCCTCGGGCCAGATAGCCTTGTCTTCCTCCTCTAAGGGCCGCGGTTGCAAGGTGTCCCACAGGTGCTCTAGGTCGCGGCCCACCAGCTCATCTTTCTCCAGGAGCTGGCTCACCACCGGTGCCACCAAGTCCCGGTTCTTATACAGGAGGCGATAGACGTCCACAAAGGCCTGGCCTAAAAGGACACATACCTCTTCCCGTTTCCTAGGGGAGGCCAGCGTGGAGGCGATAAAGTCGTTGCCATCGCCTGTGAGGTAGGGGTGACCGTGAGCCACCGATAAAATGGACTCCCCTATTCGGGAGTAACGTCGCCGCTCATCAGGGCGGCAGCGGCGCGCCACCATGCCGAAGAGCCCGGCCATGGCGCAGGCGATGCGGGTGGCGTTCTCCAAGTCCTTGGAGACCCCCGGCTCGTTCTCGCCGAAGAAGAGGCGCTCGGCCACGATGGAGCCTACGCTCACTCGCAACAGCCCCTCTAGGACGTGCTGGGGCTGGGGGTCGTGCTCCTCTATGGGGACGTGGGCTACCATCCCCAAGGCCTCCCCCCTGGGCATGATGGAGAGGACGATGGGCCTATACCACTCGCCACAGAAGTATCGAAGGGGCAGCAGATGCCCTGCAAATTCGTGATGGGCGGTTCGCTCACGGTTGCGTTCGGTGGTGCGGGTCGGTTTGGCTGCCCCGTGGCGCACCGCCGTGAGGGACTCCATAAGGGCATCCCACGTCACCCATGGCCTGTCCCAATCGTCTTGTTCCAGCTCATGCCGGTACCGCTCCCAGAACTTCTGGGAGAAGGGGTCTAGGGGGTGTCCCGCCTCTACGGCGGCCTTGATCTCTTTAAGCCTCTGTATATGGTCGTGACGGTAATTCACGGCGTCGCGAATCACTTGTTCTATCTCCGCTGGGCTTAGGCCTACCGTCACCCGCGCAAACTCCTCCCGCTTCTCGGGGATGTCTAGGCTCGGATGATGGAAGACCTTGGAAAAGTACAGGTCGGCTATCTCCGCCCTATCCTTCTCCCCTGGGGGCGTAAAGACCACCGTCTTGCCGAAGCGGCCTGGCCGCCGCATGGCGGGGTCGATGAGGTGGGGCCGGTTGGTGGCAGCAAGGAAGTAGATGTTGTAGCTGGGCGGACGGGCTGGGGGCAGCCGCAAATAAATGGTTGATCTCCCTAACCGTATGTAAGGAGGGAGCAACAACACGTCCAAAAGCTCGTTAACCTTGCTACGTATGAAGCGGGAGAGGAGGGGAGGGGAGTCCATGCCGTCCAGCCACACTAGGAAGGGGAAGATGGCCATGGAAAACCCCCCGCCGCCAAAGAAAGGTAAGGGTATCATCTGGGGTGTCGCCTGAGGGCGAGGCGGATATTTGACCTCCCAAAACACTTCCCGGGCCGCCGCATGGTCGAACATGAGGCCGCAGGGCGATATGCAGCCGTCCCGGTCATAATCGAAGACTTTCCAGATGCTGTCTATGCGCGTTGCACCCCCTGGGCTGGGCAGGGCCTGCATCCCACCGCGGCGCTGTAGAAGCATCTCAGCCTCATCAATGAACACCACGGCCCGCCCAAACTCTTTGGCCAAGGCCTCGGCCCGCAGGCGCAGGTAGAGCATTACCAGCACATCGATGGCCAAGAAGGTGGATAGGAAGGCGGAGCCGTTGGTGATGATGAGGGGGGCATTCATGGTGCTAGCGATAGCCTTGGCCAGGAGGGTCTTCCCTGTCCCGGGTGGGCCCACCATCAGGATTCCCCTCTCGGGCCGGCCGCCTAACTCCACCAGCTTCTGCCCCTCGGCCGAGGCGAAGACACGCAGGGCCGTAAGCACCTGCCTTTTAGCCTCCTCTTGACCCCTCACGTCATCTAGGGAGACGCCCCAGGTAGCCTCCCCAGGGCGGATCGCCTTGATCTGCATGAGGTTAAAGAAGGCTAACGGCCCAAACAGGATGAGAAAATTGATCACCAACAATAGGGGAAAGGTGAGAAGATAAGGAAGGAGGAAAAGGACGAACTCGGGCCCAAGACCAATGGCCATCATCGCCACCGCCATCCCAGCCAGGAGGAGGACGATTAAAAGCACCCGCGGCAAGATAAGGGCGGCCAAGATCGCCATGGCCACCAGGGCCGGGAAGGGCACCAAGAACACCTCCTGGGGGTAGAGCCCAAAGAAGTGACGCCCCATGGCGGCTATAGCCACTAAAGCTAAAGCCGTTATTAGGGCGTTCTGGTAGAACACACGCCGATTCTTCCAAGTCTGGGCCCAGGCAGCCCCCCGGCGTATCTCGTCGAAGTTCCGTTGGAAGAGGGCCTCTCGTTCTTCTCGGGCCAAAACGGGTTGCTCAAACAGGCTTCCCAGATCAGCATGCTGGTAGACTAGGGAGAGGCTGAAAAGGAAGGCGCCAGAGAGCACGAAGGAGATGAGGCCATAGAGCACCGCTCCGAAGAGGGGGGCGTCAAAGGCGTAATAGGTTATGGCCCACGCACCTATGCCAACTGAAAGGACAAAGGGCACCACTAGCCAGCGCACCAGGGCAAACGGCCCCTCTCTGCCCCTCCTCTCCCACAGTGGCCTATAGGACATGCCACGCTCCCCCGGTGGTCAAACCTGGTAGACGATTAGATGATACATCAATACCGGTGGGGGGAGCTAGGGCATCTCACTCATGAAGGGGTCCTTTCTCCCTGTGCCGCTGCTACGGCCTTAAACGCTGCCTCCCCCAGGTCGCCGGCGCGGATGATGGGCAGGCCTGACTGAGAGAGGATCCTTTCCCCTTCGGCCAGGTTGGTGCCGGCCAAACGTACCACCACGGGAACCCTGACCTCCAGCTCTTTAAAGGCCCTTACTATCCCTTCGGCGATGACATCTACCCTTGCCATTCCGCCAAAGATGTTGATGAGGATGGCCTTCACCCGTTCGTCGGAGGTGAGGATGCGGAAGGAGTTAACCACCCTTTCAACATTGTTCACGGTGCCTATGTCCAGGAAGTTGGCCGGCTCCCCCCCGGCCATCTTGATGGCGTCCATAGTGGCCATAGCCAGACCGGCCCCGTTGACCACGCACCCGATGTTGCCGCTAAGGCGCACATAGTTGCTTATTCCCAAGGACTGGGCCTCCACCTCCAAGGGGTCTTCCTCGGCCGGATCTCGCAGGGCGGCGACATCGGGGTGACGGAACAGGGCGTTGTCATCGAAGTTCACCTTGGCATCGGCTGCTAGAAGCCGGCCATCGGTGGTGATCACCCAGGGGTTCACCTCTACTAAAGAGCAGTCCTTCTCTACGAACAAACGGTAGAGCCCAGCCATGGCCTGAACTGCCTCTTTGACCGTCTCCCCCCTTAGGCCCAGCTTCGAGGCCAGATACCGGCCCATGAAGGGCTGGAACCCTATGGCTGGGTCAACGACCAGGCGATGGATACGCTCGGGAGATGTGGCTGCTACCTCTTCTATATCTATCCCGCCGGCATCAGAGACCATGATGAGGGGCATCGCCTGGGCGTTGTCTAAGATCACGGCCACGTAGAGCTCTTGCTGAACCTGAAGGGCCTCCTCCACCAGCAGCCGACGCACTAGCTTACCCTCTGGCCCTGTCTGGTGGGTTACTAGACGACGTCCCAATATCTGACCTGCCGCCTCCCTTGCCTCTTCTGGGGTAGATGCCAAACGTATCCCTCCCGCCTTGCCCCGGCCCCCCGCGTGGATCTGGGCCTTCACCACCACTGGCCTCCCCAACTGGCGCGCGATGGCCTCTACTTCCTCTGGCGACTCAGCCACCTGGCCCCTAGGCACAGGGACACCGTATTTCTGGAGGAGCTCTTTGGCCTGGAACTCGTGGACCTTCACCCTTTACCTCCTAGGCAACCTTGATGGGGCACCATTAACATATCACAGCTCGCCCTTTCGAAGAACTGGAAACAGCATGAACACCTTCTATTTCTAAGGCTATACTGATGACTCCCCTGATAAGCAGCATGAAAATCGCCCTCGCTCCTGGGAAAAGGTCGGGGATCTAGGGCTGCTAGAGGACGTGGGCCGTGAGCAGGGCGTCCACGTAGGCAAGGATCTTAATCGTCCAGCCTTCGTTGCCGTGTTATCAGCGCTACTTAAGCGGAGAATGGCTGGGGAGTTAACGGCCCAACTCGAGGAATTTTCCCCCCTTGTGCGCGATTCGTTGCGGAAATCTTCTGAGCTGCGCAACCGAACTATTTTGGGCCATGGTTTCGCCGCTGTAGACCCTAAGGAAGTGGAAGGGTTGGCAAGGGCGAGCCTTGGCGACATCGGTCAGGACGCTGATCCCATAGATGTGCTGTTAGGGCGTCTACTTGGTGCGCTGGCACCTGAAGAACAAGACCCCTACGAGCTGATCGTTAATCTGAGCCAGGATCTGTTGAGAACGTCTTGATGCTGGTGGCAGTGGATCTTTACGTTACACCTCTAGAGCTGTGGCCGCTGGTATCCTTCTTGGGCCGAGCCCTCCACGCTATAGTCCTGCAGCTCCTGGCCTCGGCGGATGCCCATTTGGCCTCCGATGCTCACGCCGGTGAGTCTCTCCGTCCCTTTTCGGTCTTGGGTCCCTTTGTGCCTGACGATGAGCGCCTTGCACCCAGGTTGATGCCTGGCAACCGCTAATCGCATCCGCGTTTCCGCCCTTACGCCCGAGATGGCATCTGGGCTAGCCTATGCTTTAGCGCCTGAGCGGAGGCAAGGATATGCCGCTACCGTTGCCGGAACTGGTGTTTGGTTCCCTTCTGGAGCGGTGGAACGCCTATGCCCCCTTCACCCTAAGCCCTGGGCTTCGGGATTTTGCCAGGGAGTGTGTGGGCATCTCCCATTACGACCTAAAGGCGTGGGTAGTGAGCGTGGCTGGGGGAAGGCACGCAGGCTTCGTGGGCCGCTGCGGCTATCGGGTGCTCCGCTACGACCCATACTGGGCGCGCGTCCTATGTCTTCTGGCAGATTATGCTGCCTACGCTGGTGTAGGCATCAAGATGGCCATGGGGATGGGTGCCTGTCGGAGGGCCGACCTTGACAGTGCTGTATCTGACTGAACAGGGGAGCCGGGTAGCGCGTGATGGCCATGTCCTGGTGATCAGCCGCGAGGGCGAGACACTGGACCAGGTACCAGCGGCCGTGGTGGAGCAGGTGGTTATCTTTGGTAACGTGGGTATTACTACTCCCGCCCTCGTTTACTTTCTCAAGAACGGGATCGATTGCGTGTTCCTGTCCTAAGAGGGCCAATATTTTGGCCGCCTAGTGGCTGCCAGTTCCAAGTTTGGGCATTTGCGACAAGCCCAATACCGGGCTGTGGCCGAACTGCAGATGTGTATGCGAGTGGCCCGCAGCGTTGTGGTGGGGAAGCTGGTCAATTACGTGCGCCACTTGCAGGAGTGGGGCATAAGAGGCCCTGACATAGCCTTGCTCCAGGAGTACCAGCGGCGTGCGGTGGCCAGTGAGGAGTATTCCTGGGGGTTGAGGCCCTTAAGGGCTACGTGGCGTCTTTCCAAATGGCGGTGCTGGGAAAGGAGGTCTTCCACCCTGCCCGAATGGCCCCCCTGCCGCTACGGCGAGCGATGGAGCTGCAAGCTCGCAGGCTAGGCGACGTCATACTGGGGCGTGCTGAGGAGTACGAACCTCTCATTTTGTGGGGTGGTAGTGATGACCGCATTTGCGGCGGTGGTGTACGACATCCCGGACGATCGGCGGCGGACGCAAGTAGCCCGAATACTTGAGGGTCACCTATACAGGGTGCAGAGGAGCGTCTTTGAGGGTCACCTGACCGCGGGGCAACTGAAGCGGCTAGAAGGGATGCCAAAAGGGTATACGCGTGCTATGCGGGCCGGGCTTGACGGAGGAGCGAAAGGTGGTGATCATTTAAGGTGGATAGCTATATTGACAAGAAAACTGCAACCATCACTTTAGGCGGCGTCTAAACGAGGTCATCTCCGAAAGGGGATTGAAACAGCCCTGATCGTGGTGGGGAGTAACGCTTCCTCCACCCCAAACACTGTCTAAACGAGGTCATCTCCGAAAGGGGATTGAAACTTAATGACCAGTACAGCTACGCGGCCTGGGGGTAGGTCGTCTAAACGAGGTCATCTCCGAAAGGGGATTGAAACTCGCCCCCCTGGGGCCGGAGGCGGGGGAGCCACTCAGGCTCGTCTAAACGAGGTCATCTCCGAAAGGGGATTGAAACAGGAGGACAAAAAAGTCACGCGTGGCATAATAGCCACACGGTCTAAACGAGGTCATCTCCGAAAGGGGATTGAAACAACGCGCAAGGGGGGGCCATCATACATGCACCAACCCGCGTCTAAACGAGGTCATCTCCGAAAGGGGATTGAAACAGGATCGCGAAGTCGCGATCCCCGCGGCCACTTGGACAGTGTCTAAACGAGGTCATCTCCGAAAGGGATTGGAAGCAGCCCAAGTGGGGGCCTTCCCATTGGGGGTCAGTGGAGGTCTAAACGAGGTCATCTCCGAAAAAGGGCCAAAAGTCTGCGCCTTG
>Ga0105160_1000566_pt1 | contig 16912 bp, 13 predicted proteins | sample GXS110809BmetaG_FD_89591 | JGI IMG/M metagenome (GOLD analysis project Ga0105160, IMG submission 89591) | Hot spring microbial communities from Gongxiaoshe hot spring, China to study Microbial Dark Matter (Phase II) - GXS 110809B | ecosystem: Environmental > Aquatic > Thermal springs > Hot... | reverse complement strand
GACCTTTACTCCTCCCACGGCCTATAAAACTGTCATTATAACTAGCGTGAAAACAACAACAGTCTCATATGGTGAAAATCTGCCCTGCCTAGGCTCCACACTCTGCTTTAAGGGCATAGTCACCAAAGTGGTTGACGGCGATACATTAGACGTAAATAAAGTCCGTGTAAGACTGGCGCTTGTCAATACGCCTGAGAAGGGGGAGCCGGGATACAATGAGGCAAGCGAGTTCACCTCGAAGATCTGCCAAGTCGGGTCTGAAGCTATCGTCGACGTGGATGATGGACAGCCTATAGCTACCGACAGGCTCATAGCACGGGTAATATGCGGCGGGGTAGTGCTCAACGAGGCCCTCCTAGAGTCGGGACACGCGGTCATAGACACTAGATTCTGCGATGTAAGCGAGTTTGCATCAGAGGCGTGGGCTAAGGAGCATGGATGCTAGGCTTTCACCATCACCCGTGGAGCTATGGCTACCTTACCCACCCACTACCCTGCTCGCTCAAATCTATCATTAAGACCTATATGGAAAAGCATATAAACCAATTCACATCAATTAAGAGGAAATGGCGGTAACTAGGCTGTTCGGCGCTAAGGTTAGGCGTAAAGAGGATCTGCGGCTCTTGACGGGGCGTGGAAAATATACGGCCGACATATATCTTCCGGGAACCGTCCACGCCTTTTTCGTTAGGAGCACCTATGCCCACGCCCGAATCAGGTCTGTCGACGTCTCGGATGCACTTGGTGTGGAGGGCGTGATAGCTGCCTTTACCGGTCAGGATATTAAAGATGTGTTAGGGGCGGTGCCTACTGCTTGGCAAATACCCGGAGCCGAGCTCAAAGTCCCCAAGTATATGCCGTTGGCTGTGGACCGTGTGAGGTATGTTGGGGACCCCTATGCCGTAGTGGTGGCTAGTTCGCCCTACGCCGCGGCTGATGGGGCTGAGCGTGTAAAGGCCGAGTTCGAGCCACTACCCCTAGTAACTGACCCTGAGAAGGCTGTTCAGCCTGGCGCCCCCCAGCTCTACGACGATATCCCGAACAATACCGCGTTCGTCTGGAGGGCTTCTGGTGGCGATGTTGATGGAGTGTTTTCACGGGCAGACGTTGTAGTCGAGCAGAGGATGGTTAATAGTAGGCTTCAGCCCACTGCTATCGAGACTAGGGGCGTTCTCGCAGTCTATGACAGATACGCCGAAAAGGCTACAGTCTACATGACGAGCCAGAACCCTCATGTCCACAGGCTCCTACTTTCGCTGATTACTGGCATACCGGAGCATAGACTCCGCGTGGTCTCCTACGATGTTGGTGGAGGGTTCGGCTCAAAGATTCACTGCTATGGTCCCGAGGCGGTGGTTCTTTATTTGGCGATGAAGCTGGGTGTTCCAGTTAAGTGGATTGAGACTAGGGAGGAGAACTTCAAGTCTACTATTCATGGAAGAGATCATGTCCAATATGTTGAGGCCGCTGCGACCAGGGATGGCAAGGTCCTAGGCCTTAGGGTTAAGTCGTACGCTAACATGGGCGCCTATCTATCAACCGCGGCTCCAGGAATACCAACTATACTGTTCGGGCCCATGCTCTCAGGCCCTTACACCATCCAAGCCATCTCGGTCGAGGTGGTTGGGGCTCTGACCAATACAGCACCCGTAGACGCTTACAGGGGTGCGGGCAGACCTGAGGCCACATATATCTTGGAGCGGGTAATGGACTTGGTCGCTAGGGAGCTCGGCATGGACCCGGCTGAGGCTAGGGCGCGCAACTTCATTCCGAAAGACATGTTTCCATACCGTACACCAATAGTGCTGACCTATGATAGTGGGGACTATGAGAGGGCTTTCAGAAGGGCTCTCGAGCTTGCCGAGTATTGGCGTTGGCGTGAGGAGCAGAAACGCGCCAGGGAGGCGGGACGGCTGATCGGAATCGGCCTCTCGAGCTATATTGAGATCTGCGGATTGGGGCCGTCGGCGGTGGCTAGGGCTACCGGGTTCGGCCTGGGTCTCTGGGAGAGCACAATTGTAAGGGTCCACCCGACTGGGAAGGTCACGGTCTTCACCGGCGGCCACCCCCACGGCCAGGGTGAGGAGACGACCTTTGCCCAGATAGTTGCTGATAAGCTCGGAATCCCCATTGAAGACGTTGATGTTGTCCATGGGGACACTGATCTTGTCCCGTTTGGGCTGGGCACGTATGGCAGCAGGACAACGCCTGTTGCGGGCGGAGCAATAGCAATTGCATGCGATAGAATAATCGAGAAGGGGAGAAGGATTGCAGCCCATCTATTGGAGGTTCGCGAAGAGGATGTAGTTTTTGAGGCTGGCAGATACTATGTTAAGGAGCTGCCCGAGAGACAGAAGAGGATACAGGAGATCGCCCTCGCAGCCTACGCAGCAGGCGCCAGCGAGCTACCGCCAGGGACAGAGCCAGGTCTAGAGGCTACAGCTTTTTACGACCCATCCAACTTCACTTTCCCATTTGGCACGCATGTCTGTATCGTCGAGGTTGACGCTGAGACCGGCCAAGTCAATATTCTGAAATACGTGGCTGTAGACGATTGTGGAAACCAGATAAACCCGATGATTGTTGAGGGTCAGATTCATGGGGGTGTCGTGCAGGGGCTTGCTCAGGCACTCCATGAAGAAGCGGTCTATGATGAGAGGGGTAATTTGCTGACTGCAACGCTTACCGACTACCTAGTACCATCGGCCGTGGAGGCGCCCGACATCGTCACAGACTCTACAGTCACCCCCTCACCCCACAATCCACTGGGCGTTAAGGGCATAGGTGAGGCTGGGACCATAGCCTCCACGCCAGCAGTAGCCAATGCGGTTCTAGACGCACTTGCACACCTCAGGGTAAGGCACATAGATATTCCGCTGAGGCCCGAGAAGATTTTAAGGGCGCTAAGGAAGGTTTGAGAAGGAGTTTACACCGCCCGCTAGTTTCGCTATAAGGAAATAGCTTATACACCCTCAATAGCATTTATTGTATTGATAGTCTATTGTAGTGGTGTTTGTGGACGCGTTGAGATTCTTCGCCACCACTGTGACCGGGTTAGAGGACATAGTGGCTACGGAGGTCTCGAGGCTTCTTGGTGTAGACGCGGTTACTGATGTCTCAAAGGTCTTCTTCGAGACGACGCTAGAGGGGTGTGCCCTTCTCAACTACTCGGCCAAAAGTGTGAACAAGGTCTACCTCCTCGTGGCGCGGGGTGAGGTGGGGGGTCTGGCCGAGATAGAGGAGGTCGCGGCTGCGCCCGTCATTGTTGAGCTTATCGATAGATATCAGAGCTTCGCTGTTAGGGCGGAGAGGCATGGGGTGCACGACTTCACCAGCCTAGACATAGCTGCGGCAGTGGGGAAGGCTATAATCGAGTCGTATAGGAGCGTAACCGGTGTGAGGCTGAGGGTCGACCTCAACAACCCCGACGTCGAGTTCCTAGCAATACTCAGGGATGGCGACTTCATCCTTGGCCTTAACACAACGGGCCTCTCACTTCACCATAGATACTACAGGGTCAGACACCACAGGGCCGGTCTCTCCCCAACAGTGGCGCACTCGATGCTGATGATAGCGAGCTGGCAGCCGGGCGAGTCGCTACTAGACCCGTTCTGCGGCTCAGGAACAATCCCGATCGAGGCCGCCATACACGCCCTCAACATCCACCCTGGCCTGAGGATGGAAAACCTCGCGATGACTAAGCTTAGAATCTTCAGCCACGAGATGCTTAGCGGGTTGAGGGAGAGGCTGATGGGCGAAGAGGAGGCGCCAAGGCCGCTGGACATAGCTGGGATAGATGCGTCGCCGAGAGCAATAGTCGACGCGGAGACAAACCTAGAGAAGGCTGGCCTGAAGGGATGTGTAGACCTCTCAATCGGCGACGCCCTGAACCTAGAGAAGTTCATCAAGAAGCCCTACACCAAAATTGTCTGCAACCCACCATTTGGGGTGAGGATGGGGCTCCGCGACCCCTACAGCTTCTACACCAAGGCATTCTCATCAATGAGGAAGGCCTCACCGGGTTCAAGCCTAACACTCATCGCGAGTAAGCCGGTCGTGGTTACCCGCGCCCTAGAGGATTCAGGCTGGACCGTGATTGGGGAGAGGAGAATAATTCTCGGCTCGATAGCCGGATGCATAATAACAGCGGAGCAATAGGCACGCCTATATTATCTGCTGATATTCCTCGCCCGGAACGGGCTGGGCGGTGAACTGTTCGATCGTTAGGGATGAGAGAAGCTCGGGCGTAGCCTCACCCCGCTCAATCAGGTAGCGGCGGGCGAGGTACCAGAAGGCGAATGGGAGCGATGTCCGTCCCCTGTTGTTCATCGGTATTATGAGGTCTATGTCGTCGCAGACGTTGTCCGTACTACACATGGCTATCACGGGCTTCCTGGCTATCGAGGCCTCCACCACGGCCTGCAGGTCATAGCGGGGGTCTGAGACGAGGACGACCTCCGGCTCAACATAGTATTTCAGCGTTCGGTTGGTTAGGATCCCCGCGGGAATCTTGCCGGCTACAGGTATACAGCCGGTGACCTCGCAGAACCTCTGGACAGCCCTTATACCGTAGACGTGGGTTGAGACGACTAGGATCTTCTGGGGCTCGAACAGTGCCATGAAGCGGGCTGCTATGTTCAGCCTCTCGAGAATCTTCTTGGCCTCGAAGAGGTAAACGCCGTCTGGCCTCATCCTGTATATGAAGCGCTCCATGTGAGCCACCTTGATCTTCGCTCCGAGGTGTACGCCACTTTTAACTAAGAGCTCCTGGAGCTCTACATCAGGCGAGAGATAGTCCTTAGCCTCCACACACCATCACCGGTCTAGCCTCCAGTTCAGCCTAACCTGCATAAGATAGGGGGTAAAGCTTTATTCATATACCTTAGCAGGGGAGGTAGTTTAGGCAATCCGTCTGACCCTCGAGGCCCCAACCTCCTCACCAATCCTGAGGAGCTCGTTCGCCTTCGCAACCCTCTCACCACCTAGGACTCCCGCCTTCATCACCTTGCAGCCCATCCCAACCGCGATGTGTGAAAGATACGTATCCGTGGTCTCTCCAGACCGGTGGGAGGCCACCGGCACAGCGCCACCCTGCAGACAGGCCTCAACAGCCTGCCAGGTCAGATACAGGCTTCCAACCTGGTTGGGCTTTATGATGGCGGCGTTAATCGCCCCCCTCCTCAAACAATCCTCTATAAGCTCCCGGCGAGTCACCACCAGGTCGTCTCCGCAGATCAGCGTGTTAGGTAGCTTCTTTCTTAGCTTAGCGAAAGTGTCCGGGTCGTCTTCTATGAACGGGTCCTCGATATAGACTAGGTTTACCCTCTCTGCCAGCCCTGCGAGGTAGTTGAGAAATCCTTCGCGATCGAGGTAGAGACCCTGGCTCTTCAAGACATATCTCCGCGAGGACTCGTCATATATGCTGCCTGCCGCTACATCCAGACCCATACCTAACCTAATACCCATAGCGTCCTCAACCGTGTCGGCGGCCATCTTTACAGCCTCCAGAGCTGCCTCGACTGAGATTGGAGGAGCATACCCGCCCTCATCACCCTTCCCGAGTGGGAAGCCACCTACCCTCTTCGACAAAATCTCGCCGAGAGCCCTGTGGACCCTGATGTTGGCCTCAACAGCCTCATGGATTGTCCTCGGGTTGAGAGGGATGACCAAGTACTCCTGGATCTCAGGTGCACCCTGGCCTGCGTGTTTTCCACCACCTAGCACATTGCCTAGTGGAAGTGGGAGACCGGGCTCTTGCCGCGTCTCTCGGGAGATTATCCTGTAGATAGGCTCGCCTGTGAGGGCTGCGTAGGCTGATAGCGCTGCGACGGAGGTTGCGAGGGCTGTGTTGCCCCCGATCTTTGAGAAGCTTGGGGTCCCGTCGATCTCCTGGAGTGTTTTATCTAGCTCGATGAAACTTGAGTACTCGTGGCCGACCAGCTTTGGAGCAACCACGCTACTTAAGACCCTCACAGCTTCCTCGGGCCCGCCTGCGGGATAAGGCTCTACCTCTCTCTTCCCTCTACTCTTCCCAGCCGGCGCGGCCGCACGCCCCTTTACACCATCAATCGAGACCTCAACTTCGATCGTCTTATCGCCCCTAGAGTCGAAGACCACCCTACCAGACAGATTAGTTATCCTAGCCAACTACTCGCTCCTCCCGCTAGAGGCAACAGAAAACTCCAAGAAGCTGTCCAATACCTCTACGTGGGAGAGGAACATCCTCCTACAGCAGTATCGTTTAACACCAAGAGAGTCAAGGGCCTCTGCAGGGCTCATATTAGACTTGACAAGCCTGTTATACTTCTCCCAGAGGTGCCCGATGGGCGCTCCACAGCTAAAACATCTGATGGGGAACAACATACCCGTCCAACTAATTCTAAACGGCAGGATAAAAATTGGGGCCCATGCTTCATGGCCCTCGGCCCAGCCCATATTTATATGGGACGTTAGAGAGTGATGGGTGAATGGCAACTAACCGGGTTTCTACAGGCATCCCAACCCTCGACCGGATAACGGGAGGTGGGCTTATACCTGGAAAGACATACCTAGTGACTGGCGAAACCGGTGTTGGGAAGACGATCCTCTCCCTCCATTTCCTGATGGATGGGTTGAAGAGGGGTGAGAAGGTAGCATATGTCTCGCTTGACGAGAGGATTAATGGTGTGCTGGATGGGGCTATGACGCTTGGCTGGGATTTCTGGACATATTATAAGGAGGGGAGGTTCTTCCCATTCGAGATACGCATCTACTCTGAGGACCTGGGCCGGTACAGGAAGGACAGCCGCGCATACATCGACACCATAATCAAGATGACACGTGGAGGAGAGGTCTCGCGAATCGTCCTCGACCCAATCTCCGCTATGGCCTTCGGCGCGGCAGACGACTTCGCAGTCCGAGAATACATCCGCGAAATCATACTTTACTTGGAGGAGAGGATAGGAGCGACTACTATCCTGACATGTGACATTCCTTCAGGCTCTACGCAGCTGAGCAGGTTTGGGTATGAGGAGTACCTCTCATCAGGTGTGGTTGTTCTAGGCCTTCTTAACTTGGATGGCCGGTTAGTGCGGACACTCTTGGTTAGGAAGATGCGTTGGTCTTCTGCCGACCACTCTGTCTACACGTTTGATATAGTGAGGGGTCGTGGGATAGTGATTGGCCCTACGTTAAGGGCTCTTCAGCAGAGACAGGCAGCCCTTCCATCAGCCAGTCCATCACCTTCTAGGGGCCAGGGAGTTCAGGTAGGCTCTTCTGAGGAGGCGATGAAGGACTCCTCACCCACATAGATTTCGCGCTCACCCCAAGGGTTACTGACAACTCTAACAAAATGCAAGCTTATCCGTTCACCCTCCCGGAGCTCTTCAATCATCTTCACAGCCCCACCCCAGGCCTTACAGTATATCGAGCCAGACTCGTCCCTGAGCCAGAAACTGGAGAAGTCAATCTCACCCCTCCTAGTGTCTAGGCGCGTTGTAGGCGACTTAGAAGCCACTTCACCCTCCACGGAGGCGTCAACCATCCCCACACGTAACCCTCCCACCCTCATGAGCTTAGGCCGCACCTCACCCTCCAACCCAGTAGACTCATACTCAAGCGGTACAAGAGCCCAGCTCCTACCAGCCCGCATATATCGATATCTTCTGACCAAAACCAGCTGACCAGGCCTGAGACCTTCGGAATACACCTTCTCCACACTCTCCCGCGTCACGCCCAGCAGCATCCCTTTTTGTGGGAGCTCTCGCTCGATCTTGAGGAGGATTGGCTCGTGGGCCTCTCTCTCGGGAATGTATATGCTGGAGCGGATGGAGGTTGTTAGGGTGCCTCCCGAGGACCATTTAGCGCCAGCAACGTAGACTATCTTGCCTACGGCTGACTCGTCTAGCAGGCCTACCTGCTCCCTCCATAGGCTCATCTCGGCCTTGACGCCACGCAGGCCCAGTAGCAGGTCTTTGACACCTACAGCTTCACCCTTCACCGAGACACTACGCTCATCGGATAGGCCCAGGACCGCGGCTCTAAGGTCGACTGCTCCCCGGGCCTCGAAGACCTCGGGCAACTCTGCGAAGAATTGCTCCAGTGGCGGCTGGCCGGGCCCAGCTTCAGATACTTCAGCCTGCTCGCCCAGATGAACCTCCACCGAGCCGTCAGGCCGCTCCCTCGTATAGGCACCCCTCACATATATGGCATTCCCTACAGCCACGCCGAGAGCCTCAAGCCTCCCTACAGCAGCACCCCAAGCAACAGCGTCAACAACACCGGAAGAGTCTCCGAGCCTGAGGTAGATGGCAGGGGGCTCACGCCTAGGCTTAGATAGGCCTATGACTCGGGCCTCAATGTTAACAGAGCTCAATCCGCCCACAAGCTTAGACAAAGCCACGGTAGATGAGGACTGCTTAAGCCCCTCAAATAATCCAAGCTCGCCGGCCACGATGTATAAGGCTCCGAGACGTGTGAGCCTCGGGTCCTCAGCAACCCTCCTCTCAACCTCCGCCTCAATCTCAACCCGCCTCTCCTCCCCCACGAGGCCCAGAACACGCCTCAAAAGCTCCTCATAATCCCGCATCCACAGGTCCTATCCCCGAACCCGGCATTTATACCCTGAACAAAGCTATCTTAGATTATATTCTGGCTTTTTGACTTGCCCCCTAGAAAAGAATATATTCAAGAGAAGTGACTAGGACCCGTGTCAACAAAGACTAGGCCTACGGGCGTAACTATTCTAGCTATTCTGGAGATAATAGGCGCGATATTGTCTCTGCTTGGTGCCTTGGCTTTTTTCGCCCTCGGCGCGCTTGTGGGAGTTGTACCGGAGGCAGGGATTATGGGTGGCTTATTCGCGGCTGTTGGGGCTGTTGTAGGTGGGCTGCTACTAATCTTGGCGCTCGTAGGGTTCGTCCTCGCTTATGGTTTCTGGACAGGAAAAGGATGGGCATGGATTCTTGGAATAATATTCTCAATAATCGGGATAATAATTGGGCTGGTCTCCATAATAGGTAACCCCTCAAGCATCATAGGAATAATAATAAATGTTCTGATAATATACTATTTAACCAGGCCGCACGTAAAGGCATGGTTTGGTAAAGCATAGCAGGCACTCTCATCCACCACTCTTTTTTAGCTTGGTTTCTCAAAATATAGTATATCGAGTGGGTGTAACACTTCCATTTCTGCCCCTTCTTTTATATGGAGTGTGCAGACGCTGCTCTCAGTGACTATGACTTCGACGACGCTTGACTTGAAGAGCTCGAAGAGCCTAGCACCCATGGCCCTAGAAAGCCCTCTGCCTATGGGGCCGTGCTTCATGCCGAAAGTCCCGGCCATTCCACAGCACATCCCATCCTCTATAATAGAGGTCTCCAGCCCCGCGGCTCTCATAAGTGCTAGAACATTCTCCGCTCCCGAGAGAGGCCTCTGGTGGCAGGGTATGTGGATGCCGCATCTTTTCATAGTCCGCGCCTTAACTGCTATCAACCCCTCATCAACCAGTCTCCTAAGGAGCTGGAGGGCCTCCATTGTGGCCTGGGATAGGGCCTCGGCCCTCCTATCACCCCTCAGAAGATACGGGTACACATGTTTTAACGCGTATGTTGCAGTGGGCTCTATTGAGACTATGCTATACCCCTGCTCAACATAGCTTGAGAGCAGCTCAATGTTCCTGGCCGCGTATCTCTTTGCCTCCTCCCAGTTGCCATAGGATATCGTGGGGTAGCCTGAGGTAAGCTGGGGCGGCAGCTCAACAGCTACCCCGGCTAGCTGGAGCGTCCTTACCAGGTTCTCAGCAATTTCAGGCCTACAGTAGTTGGCGAAGAAGTCGAGAAAGAGCACCACCTTGGACTGGGGATTCGACACCTCCTCCCTAACCCTGCTGAACCTTTTGAGGAACGTCTCCCTCCTAAACTCAGGGATAGGAGCATCCCTGTCAAGGCCGACAATCTTCTCAAGCAGGATACGAATAGCCCGCGACTTTAGGGCCCAGTTGCTAAGCGGCGCAAGTTGAGAAGCAACTCTGCCGAACCGCTCATACATCATCATAGACCTGTCTGCGTATGGATAGCCATATCTCTCTGCAAGGAGAGCCTTGACCCTCGAGATCATGAGGGGGATGTTGATGGAGATTGGGCAGACTTCTTTGCAGAGACCACATGATATACAGAGGTGGGCAAAGGCGGCCTTGTCAAGTCCGTGGATATTTGCCGTCCAAGGGATGCCTATGGGGCCAGGGTATATGTGGCCGAAGACGTGTCCTCCTGTGACGCTGTAGGGTGCGCAGATATTCATGCAGGCTCCACACCTTATGCAGTAGAGAGCCTCCCTGAAGACCTCATCTCCGAGCATCCTACCCCTACCATTGTCCAGGAGGATTATGTGCATCTCACGAGAAGCGTCCCCAGCCATCGGCGAGCGGCCGGCCATGATGGAGACATAAGTCGTCAACCTCTGCCCAGTTGCTGCGACAGCATGAGCCCTCGCAAGCATAAGCGCCTCCTCCAGCTTCTCTACAATCTTCTCCACACCAATGAGGACTATCTGAATACGGGGTATGCTGGAGGTCATCCTCCCATTACCCTCATTAGTCTCCAAAACCACGGCCCCTAGCTCCGCTATCCCCACGTTGGCTCCATTGAATCCTACATCTGCGTTGAGGAAGACCTCGCGGAGTCTCTGGCGGATGTAGCCCATGATTTCTTGTAGGTCGCCACCTATCTCTCTATGTGCCTCGGCTGAGAAGAGGCTTCTAACGTCCTCAGTGGTCTTGTGTATTGCCGGGAAGACCAGGTGGCTTGGCCTCTCATGCGCGAGCTGTATAATCCTCTCACCCAGGTCTGTCTCCACGACTTCTAGTCCGCGAGCCTCAAGCCTCTCGTTCAGAAATATCTCTTCACTGGTCAGTGACTTAGACTTGGCCACCAACCTGGCTCCAGCGTTCCTCACTATCCTCGCTACAATCTCTACCGCCTCCTCCCCATCCCGTGCATAATAGACCCTCGCTCCCCTCTCCTCAGCGTTTTTTGAGAAGATGTCAACAAGCTCTTGGAGCCTCGCGATGCTTCTCTCCTTTATCCTCCTCGCCTCGCTCCTGAAGGCCTCATAGTCCTCCATCTCCACTATAGCTTTCGCCCTCCCCCTGAGTCCCCTCATCATGGCGGCATACAAGCCTCTAACAGGCCCTGTCCTCAGCAGCTCCCTAACCCTTCCTTCCAACTCCCTATGAACAGTCAACCAATCCTACACCTCCAGCAATATCTTGACGACATGCGGCCCATGTACACCTATAACCTGTCTAAGCTCGATATCTGCGGTCCTGCTTGGCCCCGATATTATCGTGGCTGAGAAGGCTCCACGCTCTAAACCCTGCTTCAAGATTGGCGCGACTTCCAATAGCCTCCCAACCAACCTCCTCGACTCAAGGTAGGCTATGTGGATTGGCGGGAGAGTTGAGACAAGCCTGTCTGAGTCATCGTAGTTGAGCTCCAGTATTGAGCCTGTCTCAGCTATTCCTGCTATCGGGAATGTTACTCCTATGCCACAGCGCGATATCTCGATGGGGGGCGCTCGAGGCCCTACAAGCCTGGATACTCCGCCTAACCTAGCTCTGATCCCTTCTAGATGTTCCTCCCCACATGTAGCGACGGCCACCGGGGCTGCCGCGGCTCTAGCCTCTCTGGCAATAGAGTCTAGGGCCTCATCCCAGCTATCCACGAGCTCTACGAAGCCACCCTGCTCCTTAAACCTCTCAATGAAGCGGGCCACCAACATATCTGTCGGCATGAAGCTACCAAGTCCCCAGACCTATTTCCTATATGAGCGTTACCGGCATATCTCCGCGGCTGTTGCGTGATTGAGCGAATACTTAAAACGCTTCGAGACTCATGTATCTGGTATGCTGCTTGTAAGAGCTTTGCAGGATTACTTCGAGCTCTTCGGCGTTAAGGATGTTAATGGCCGGAGGGTTAGTGTTGAGGGGTTGATTGAGAGGATTGCCAGAGAGCTGGGGCCTATGTTTGATAGGGTTCTTGAGGAGAGGAGGATGTGGCTTGAGGATGAGAGGCCACTCCATCTAAAGGGGGCTTTCCCAGATTGGGACGAGGTTTTTACAGATGCGGACGGCAATAGACGCACATTCAGAGAGATCGTCCAGGGACTGATTGACAACTTCCTCGACAGGGATACCTCCCTGAGGTGGAGGTTAAACGAGAATGTCCCAATCCCGGATGATGCTCATCCTTTAAAGAACCCGGGATTGGAGATAACCGGGCCCTGGCACCCCCTGAGCAGGGCGATAAACCAGATTAACTCTGACGTTGTCGTGGCTTTTGAGGATGAAGAGGATGCTTCTCCCGCGATGTTTGTCCCATACGGCTCAAGGGATAAACACGCGGCCATCTGGGAGGGACGCAGGAACGTTAAGAGGGTATTAGCAGGCGAGATCCCACCAGAGTATCACGAGCGCGGAAAAGTATACAGAGTTGAGAAGCCACGGAGCAGGTGGCCGACAGTCTTCCACAGGCTCCCCGGAATACACCTCTTAGACTTCGACGTCCTCCTCGACGGGAAGCCGATACCGGCCATCATAACCTCAGCAGTAATCTACGCACTAAACAACTACGAAGCCCTCAGAAGGGCTGGCTCAGGGGTCTACTTCTATATTCCGAAGATTCAGACGCCGTCTGAGGCCCTAGTCGTGGAGAAGCTTCTTAGAATGATTGAGGACGCGATAGGAGTCCGTTATGGCTCCATCAAGATTGCTATGCTCTATGAGGAGGGGCAGGCCGGCAGGTTCTTACCAGTGATACTCTGGGTTTGGAGGGAGAGGCTAATCAAGTCTAGCAACGGTAGGTGGGACTATCTCGGGAGTCTTATAGAGATGTGGAGAATGGAGAAGGTCTTCCCAGACCCCCAGAACATTACCATGAGCTCGCCCAACATGATAGTCTACCAGAAATATAATGCGCTAATGATGCTGATGGCGGGGCTTAGGCATGGTGAGGCGGATTCGGCACCTGTGGGTGGTATGGCCGCTGTCATGCTCTACCCAGCCACAGACTACTACCGCCGCAACAGATACAACCTCAAGGCCCTCAGAGACATAAAGCTAGACAAGCTAAGAGAGCGCCTACTAGGCCTCATATTCGTCCCCAGCGAGAAGCTGGCAGTAGGCAGTAGAGTAACTCTCGAGGACGCCCTCTCGGGGAGGGTGAGGGGCAGGCTCTACGACGTCTTTAGACAGAGCTGGGTTGCGACTAAGGAGGAGTCCTACGTCGCCGCAGGGAACGAGCCGCTCCGAACCGAGGTCTCGAGACTTCAGCGGCTCATAGACGCTGAGGTCAAGCTGGTGAATGTCGATGGGGTGGCCCTGCCCTCAATGGATAGTGGATTGACGGAGGATGAAAAGAGGAGGTTCCAGAGGCTTGGGCTGCTGGATGAGGAGGGGAGGATTACGCCCTGGGTCGTTCCAAGGGAGGAGGTTGAAACGCCTGAGAAGCTATTCACGAGCCGCATCTGGGGAGACAGGGACCTTTGGCATGAACTATACGACCCTCCCATAGGCGACATCACCCCTGAACATGTTCAGCATGCATTCTATATGGCGGCAAACTACGGCTTCCAGGTCCTGAACGGAAACCTAGCCGCAGCAATCGACGACTACGAGCTTGGGCAGAGGTTCATGAACGACCTCGCAACCTACAGAATCTTCGTCACTTGGCTCTGGACATTGATACGACACCGCGCAGCCTTCAACAAGATGGGCTACTTTAGGGGACCGTGCCTGACGGAGATAGGAGTGATACCTGCAGTCAACCGCGTCAAGTTTGAGTCAGGGACAGCCTTCTGCGGGGAGCTCTTCCGCAGCCTCTGGGAACTTCACAACGAGTGGGTTGAGGCCTTCTATAGCGAGCAGGACAGGATTGCCGTGCTGAGAATCGCAGCCGGAGTCCTGGGAGAGGGAGCGGCAAACCAGGAGCTTGTAGATAGAATATTGCCTCTTGTCAAGCAGGCCTACTCGGCAGGCCCCTTCAGAGACTTTACCCTAGAGGAGGCTGCGAGGAGGATTGCCGAAATGCTTAACGCGGATTTAGAGGCTGTCCGGAGGGTAGTTGAGCTTAATGCCCCGCGGTTTGACAGGTCTAAAGCGCCAGTCATAATGGAGGTTCTCTGGAGGCAGTTAACCTCCTCCCGCTACCTGCAGCACAGCGCCAGGCTATTATTCGTTATTGCTGGGATGAGCGTTGAGGAGGGGAGGCGGCTCCTCGAGGCGGTCTTTGCACCCTCAAGGGAGGAGGTGGTTGAGAGGGTGAGAAGGGGGCTGCTTGACAAAAGATACCTCGAGCTACACGACTACATCTATGACTATCGACTAACCGGCGCTTAGGCGTTAGCTGGGGCTCTTAGGCGATTTGCTTCTCCAGAAGTCTATGAGGGGTAGCCAGACTGTCATCACCGAGCCTCCCCTGTTAGCCCATGCATAATACGGTATAGCCTTCACAACGGCCCTTCTCCTAGCTAGCATCGGCGCGTCGAGGCTTCTGTAGAGCTTCTCCCGCCAGCCCGCTGAATCAATCAATCTGGCGTTAAAGGAGAGCACAGTCACACCACCAAGCAAACCTCTCCTGAACACCTCTTTAGAAATGGTCCTCCCCTCCAAAGCTACCATCCTCGGGTCCACCGTATTGTCGACGCTCTCAACACAGTAGACCAGTGGACCACGTGTCAGTGCTACTTGTCCGATGTTGTTTCTCAGGTAGGGGTGTGAGGCTTTCATCTTGACGCTCATCGGGTAGCTGGCCTTGATGACTGTCTTGCCGCGCCACCTCCTTTTAAGCTCGAGATATGTTGAGAGGCGTGGTCTATACACTCGGCCATCAACCCTGACGCTGGGAGCCTCGCACCACCCTGGGATTCTGAGGAGAATTGAGAAGGTGGCAGGTTCCTCTGTCTCAACAGTCAGCTTGACCTCACCACTCCAGGGATAGCTTGTCTCCTGCCTAAACACGGCCTCAACACCATCAAGCTTCAAGGCTGTCTTGCTTGTGCCGTATAGGTGCACCCAGAGCCCCTTCTCAGAAGTCGAGTAGAAGTATCCTGGGAGTGAGGCGAGGAGCCTAGCTATGTTTGGTGGGCAGCAGGCGCAGGGGAACCATGGAGACCTCATGTATCCGCCGCTAGAGGCGAGGGGGTTCATGTAGAAGTATTGCTTCCCGTCAAGCGAGACTCCGGATAGGATGGAGTTGTAGAGCGTCAGCTCCATAACGTCGGCGAACCGGGCCTCTGCTGTCGCCAGCAGCATCCTCCAGTTCCACATGAAGCTAGCTATAGCTGCGCAGGTCTCCGCATAGGCCCTCTCGTTGGGCAGCTCATAGTCCTCTCCGAAAGCCTCAGAGACGTAACGGGAACCCGCCGCACCAGTGATGTACATCTTCCTCTCGACAAAACTCCGCCAAAGCCTCTCCATAGCCCATAGAAGAGCCTCCTCTCCACTCTCCATGTACAGGTCCGTGACGCCGCAGTTGAGATAAAGCGCCCTTACAGCATGGCCTACAATCTCGTCAAGCTCGCGGACAGGCTTATGGTCCACAAAGTATGATGCTCCTCCCAGAATCCTGTAGAGCGCGTTGTTCAGCCGATCCTCAGGGGAGGGTCTGAGGCTATCTCTCCCTCTCTCGTTTATGAAGAACTCTGCGGTTTTGAGATACTTCCTCTCGCCCGTCTCCCTGTAGAGCTCGATTAAGGCCATCTCGATTTCCGGGTGTCCGCAGACGCCTCTTATGCCGTCGGGATTGAATTCTTTGGATATCAGGTCTGCCAGCTTTAGGGCTGCGTGGAATAGCTTGGTTTCTCCGGTCGACCTGTGAAGCGCTATGGCCCCTTGTATCAGGTGGCCAGCGCAGTAGAGCTCGTGGTCGAATGTGAGGTTTTTCCAGCGCCTCTCCGGCGCGCCGTGATGCTCAGTGAAGAGATATCCATCCTCCTCCTGCGAGGCTACAATGTCGTCTATAACACTCTCTACGACTCCTTTCAACTTATCCTCCTTACTTTTGGCGAAGTAGAAGCCGCATGCCTCCAGCCACTTGTAGACATCTGAGTCGTCGAACGGGAAGACTGAGCGGGTGGGCCTCTCAGAGGACCTCCCAGCCGCCCATCTAAACCTCTTAAGCCTGTCACTCTCCTCCAGCATTCTATACTGGTGCCGGATCGCCGCTCTAGCAGTCTCCCCAACCCATCTTTCCCAGAACCCACCAACTATGTCGACACAGTCTAAGGGCACAGGTCTTAAACGGGCATGGGGACTCCTCGAAACTTCAACCACGTTAACCGGCATTCAAAATTCTTCGCATTCTACCCCAAGATATACTTTAAAAGAGCCGCCTCAGATATCCCATCGATCCTTCCCTATTCACATGAATCGATACGTCATGTGACGCTTAAGACCATCTACAAAGGTCTTGACGACAATATTTCAGCCGATGTGTGTGAAACTGTCATTCTTCTATAGCAGGCAGTACTAAAATATTTCAGAGACACCCACAAGATGACTAGGAGCATCCGACGGGTGTAGCTCGGTCGGTGCGTTGTAACTCCCAGAACCATTCGCGGGTCGAGGCGCCCTATTCCACTAATCGTTGAAGGGAGGGAAGAGGAACTGATGGAAGCCAAAGAATCAATGAGTATGTCTTTACGAAAGGGTCTGATGGGCTGAGATCCATGTACTATCCAGCATGCATAGGTTTATGATGTGGAGTAGGATTTTTTCACGCGTGCAGCCTCTAAAGTCTAGGCCTGTCATTGTCCTGAATTTCAAGACGTATAGGGAGGCTACTGGTGAAGGGGCGCTGAGCCTTGCGAGGATTGCGGAGCGGGTTAGACAGGACCAGGGCGTCAACATCATGGTCTCAGTGCAGCACACAGACAT
>Ga0105160_1000557_pt1 | contig 17068 bp, 11 predicted proteins | sample GXS110809BmetaG_FD_89591 | JGI IMG/M metagenome (GOLD analysis project Ga0105160, IMG submission 89591) | Hot spring microbial communities from Gongxiaoshe hot spring, China to study Microbial Dark Matter (Phase II) - GXS 110809B | ecosystem: Environmental > Aquatic > Thermal springs > Hot... | reverse complement strand
GTGGCGCAGCGATAAGCCGGACTCTCGATGCGTTGCAGTACTTCTCACCAGACCCTGTGAACACCGTGGTGTCCTGGGTCACTGGTCGTCCACACATCTCGCAAGGCCTCCTCAACGTCGGTATGCAAGAGCTGGCCACCATCGGGTCGTTCCTGACAGGCAAGCCAGTCAGTTACCCGGCCATCGAAAACGCGTGGGAAACTGACCCCGTCTACCTCCGGAACGACATTGCCCTCGGTAGGACACCAAAGTACCTGGCTTGGGTACTCGCCAACTGGGACGACATCAAGAGTGGCCGCTACACCGGTTCGCTCAATCCAGAACAAGAAGCTACCGTCAAGGCTGTCGAGGCGATCATGCAGCGAGGTGAGGACATCCCTGCCTTCGGGATCCGCTTCACCAAGGGTGCAACATCACCGCGACAGGCGCAGGTCTACAACGAGGAGAAGTACCGCTCTTACCTGGCTCAAGCGACGACGATGCCGGAGAACATCCGCTTCGCCAACCCAGCTGCCGAGTATGCTCAGCTCAACCAGCGGGCCTCGCTCTACGACGACGCTGCAACGCGTCGAGAAGTGTCGCAGATCACCATGGCCTTGCATGACCTAGCTGGTCACGAAGTGCTCCGGCGCGCTGAACAAGATCTCAACCGCAACCCGACACAAGTAGCGGAACTGTACTGGAATGGTGCGTACCGCTTCGTTGCCGATGCCTGGGGCCTCTCCGATGGGCAAAAGGAGTGGTTGCGACAACAGCTGCACAAGGCAGCGCAAGAGTGGGCAGCTTCGGGAGCGACAGTGCCGTTCCAGGACTACCTCCGGCAGCGGTCTCTCGAACATGCGAGAGTCCTGACGGTTGCTGCTCAGAGCGTGCCACCAGCACAGACAGCAGCAGTTGGTCGCGGCGTCGATGGGTACTAGATGAAGGAGGACAGACATGGCGCTTCCACCAGAGCAGCAGCAAGGGAGTCGTCCAGCCCTGACATTTCTCGACTGGCTCCAGCGCTACGCGAACCTCAATGGTCTGCCTTTGGCAGCACTCTTCCGTCCAGTAGAACTAGGGTCTCTGGAGCAGAACCAGAATCTCCTGGATGCGATCCGTCGGATCACACAGGATCAAGGTGTGCCGCGGCCTGATTATGGGGTCATAGTGCAGCAGGTGCGACAGAAACTCGAGGCAGTTCCACCGGAGCAGCTCGCACAGGCTCCACAGGGCTCATTTGCACAGTATCTCACGCAGAACAGCCAGAACCTAGCAAACTTCCTTTTCGGTGGGCTCAGGGACACTGTCCGGAAGCAAAACTCCGTCATCCAACACGTCATCCAGCACCTCCGGCAACAGTTCGGGATCCCACCCACTGGGCCGACTGGAACCGGAGCGAGCCGGATTCAGTGAGGAGGTGAGGCGTGGCGAACTACGCGATGCGCCTCCCGCGTCTGTCAGCAGCTGAGTGGGCGAGTCGCGTTCCCCTCTATGACACGGCGACGCGGATCTATTTCGAGGACAACCCGGAAGTCCCATACCAAGTCTGGCAAGACGTGATGGGAGCTTCTCTGGCGCAGCGGGAAGGTCTCAATCGCTTACGGGACATCCTCTACACGCAGTACCAGAACTACCAGGCCACGCAGGGCCCCTTCGCAGTCCCTTGGGTCGAGTGGCTCGCGCAGCGGGATCCCAACTGGTACCTCGCCATGCTCCCACCGGCTCTCAAGGGGATCGTGGCAGATCGATGGTCGCGTCCTCTGCGCTGGTACAGCTTCGTCTGATAGGAGGGACGGTTGGTGACACAGAATCAGTACTACTGGGCAGATAAGGGAGCTATTGACCGGTACCGGCAGGCTCAACAACAACAGCAACAGTACTTCGCTTCCCTCAGCCAGTCTGGGCGGAGCGTCTACTCGCCCAACTTCTCGATCAACCAGTCTGGTTCTCCCGTCTTCAACCCGCAGCCGAGTGCTGGGAGAGACCGCTGGCGCTTCTCCTGGGCCTACGGCAACCCAGGTGCCTACATGGCGGAGAACATCGCCAGGCGTGGTGGCACGACGCATACCACGAACCCCTTCGTGGCGTATGCCGTCAACATCTCGGAAGCAGCTCCGGTGCTCTTCGATCTCATGTTCAAGCCGGGAGCATCCAACATCGATGCGCAAGCAGGAGAACTCTTCAACCTCATCGACCAGCTGGATCAAGCCTTGCGCACTCCCTATGGGCAGAGCATCGACCCACGCCTGACTGCCAAGTCCATCGGTGACGCGCTGCGCAACTACAACCTCGGCGACTACACGGATGCGGAGGATCAGGCGCAACAAGTGCAGACACTCCTCCAGACCGTGGGTCGCTTCTGGATGAGCCCGACTTGGGTCAAGGCTGCTATCCAAGATTTGAACCAGAAGCAGCTCGACTACGCGAGGTACCTGGCGACACTCGATGACCCATCGAAGGGGATGACCTTCATCCAGTTCCTCGCTTCGACGGGCTACATCGATAGGTACTTTGGCACATGACGTTCCTCGAGTACCTCTTCGGCGGTGATGCCAACCAGAAACCGGACTTCCGGCTGGAAGGTGTACGCGTCAACCTGCCGGAGTTCCGGTCTCTCATGCCCCGCTTCGGGGTGCAGATGCGCACTGACTGGCTCTTCGCACCACCGTCGTTGCGTCAGTTCACGCTTGCGCCGCGCTGGTACGGGTTGCAGCCCTTTCGTATCAAGATGAAGTCGAAGGGGCAGGAAGCCAGCCGGAGCAACGTCCTGACTGGGTTGACCACGATGGTCTCCCAGTCGCGCCTGGAAGGTGCCCTCAAGTGGAGAGACCAGATTCAAAAAGCTGCCCAGGAGCATGGGATTCCCTGGGAACTCCTCGCGGCTGTTGTCGCTGTCGAGTCGGGTGGTGACCAGTCGGCCCGGAGCCCAGCGGGAGCCGTGGGACTGGCACAGGTCATGCCACAGTACCACGCGCATCGAGCCAGCAAGTACGGTGGCGACTTGAGTGACCCACAAGTCAACCTCCTCGTGGCTGCCGAGATCCTCAAGGAGAACTACCAGCGGTACGGCGACTGGGACAAAGCGATTGCTGCCTACTTCGGAGCCATCGACACTGCCGGGAACATCACCGATGCAAGGGACGCAGTCGGCACCTCCGGCACCAAGTACGTCAAGCTGGTCAAGAGTTACTGGGACGTGCTCTCCGGCAAGCGTGGGAACTTGTGGTCAGTGACAGGTGGGCAGCAGTACCCCATCACGCAAGAGTACGGAGCGACGGACTTCGCGAGGACATCCGGGTTCTACCGGAGCGGTAGTCACCCAGGCCTCGACATCGGTGTCCCACTCGGGACGACTATCTACGCTCCCGTCGCTGGCACTGTCGAAGTCGCTGGCGACTACGGTGGTTACGGTCTCGCTGTCGGCATCCGTACTGGCGATGGGCACTTCATCCTCCTCGGCCACCTCGGAGAAGTCCACGTCAAGCCGGGTCAGGTCGTCTCTCCTGGTACGGTTGTCGGAAAGAGCGGGAACACGGGAGCATCGACGGGGCCTCACCTCCACGTCGAAGTCCGGACACCGAGTGGTGCGACTATCGATCCGCGACAGTATCTGGGGTAGGAGATGCAACGGTACGAAGAGGCGCTCCGCAAGGCACTCAGTAGCTTCTCGACAACTGCGCAGGAGACGGCCCCTACCTCACCAGGGGCTCCTCCTGACCTAGAAGCGGATCCCCTGTCCAGCCCGCTCTTCTGGCAGCGGGCTCGCATCGTGGAAGCGCAACCGAGGCCGACGCGGACAGAGCAGGCGCTCCAGGCGATGCAGTCGCTCCCGCAGCAAAGAGCCGAGAGCAAGGAACGTGGCGTCCTCGGTACTGCACTCCACTACGCTGGCGAGATCCTCGATGTCGGGAACCGGTTCGTCACGCGCCCTGTCATCGGTGCCCTGATCAAGGCAGTCAGTGACAACCCCAAGTACCAGGGCCTGAGCTACACGCAGGTGTTCAACGAGGCTTTCAAGGATCATCCCTGGTTGCGTTTTGCGACGGAAGTCGTCCTCGACCCCATGAACCTCGTGGGCGTCGGTCTCGTCAGCAAGCTGGCCAAGGTAGGGCGCATCGCCAAGCTCCTGGAGACGAGTGCCACGGCTCGCAAGGCATTTGCAGCAGCGGAACTGGCTGACGAGACGCTGGGGCGCATCCAGGCACTGCCCGTCACCGTACCTCTCGCGGGACTCAAGAAGGGTGCCCAGATTCTCGAGAAGGCGACTGGTAAGCCCCTCTTCAGCAAGACGACGCGGTCTGTCGTGGCAGGAGAGAAGCGAACCCTCGAGGAAGCCCTCCGGCGAGCAGCTCGCGAAGGGAGCGACTGGCTGCGCAGCGAGGACGGCATGCGCATCCTCAGTCGCGAGGAAGCTCTCAACCAGCTCCGTGACCTCCCGATGGAAGAGGTGACGCGGCGGATCCGCGACTGGGACTCGGTCTCGCTCATCCAAGCTTGGGACGCTGCCAAGGACTCATCGGATCCTTTCATTAAGAAACAAGTCCGTGATGCGCTCAACCAGGAACTCCGTGACCGCGGGCTCGTCCAGCGGATCATCGCTGGCAACCAGGTCACGTATGTCCCGACGGAACGGCTAGCGCGCCACCTCGAACTGGAAGACGCATTGGTCAGTCGCGAGTTACCTTACGAGGCCCGAAGGGCTCTCCATGACCTCTTGGACGCGTTTGCGACAGCAATCTTCGTCCAGGGGCGAGGGCGGTACCGTACTCTGGAGGACGTCTACGGGCTCTTCAAGATCGATACCGATACCTTCGCTGAGCAGGCTGCCAGGGAAGGGGAGTCCCTCTACCAGAAGACCAAGCAAGCGGCTCAGAAAATCGTGTCTCGAGTCGCTGGGAACGACTCGGTCAGTCGCATCCTCGACGCGTATGAGCAGAAGGGTGTCATCGACCCAGAACTCTTCCGCGGTATCACTCTCGATGACTTGGCCAAGCGCCTCGGGGTGGACAAGGAGGACTTCCAGACCCACTACGAAGTGCTCCGGCGTGGGTTCGAAGCCCTCGACCCCTACCAGCGTGACCGCGTGGTCAACTGGTACCGCAAGTGGGGCACCTTCATGGGCTCCATGTTCTCGAACCAGGAACTGGGCAGGGAACTGGCCGAGCAACTCGTCTCCGATGCCAACCGCAGTACCGTTACGCGTGTCTATACGGTGACGGATGCGGAAAAGCGAGTCATCGACGAGATGGCGCAACGCGTCCTGGGCAAGAAGATCAGTGCCACGAACCCTCTCACGCTGGACGAGTGGCAGCGCCTCAAGGAGGCGATGCGGGCAGAGGGATTCCAGGGCTTCCCCGTTTCTGGTGTCCCCAAGCCGGACAAGGTCAAGGGGATCTATGTCAGTGTCGATGCCAATCCCTATGTCGAGACAGCGCGCAAGTTCGGCTTGCTCCGCCCCGAGAACATCAGCGACGAGACACTGCAGCGCCTGGGCCTGACGCGAGAACAACTGGCTGCTGCTGTCGATGACGAGGGAAACCTGACGGGAGACCTCGCCAAGCTGGTCACTGCCGATATCCTCTCGCGACGCAGTGCTCGCGACGTGGCCCTGGCAGCCTGGGCTGCTGGTGGCCACAACAAGCCCCCCATCGACAACTTCCGCATCGTCATCCAGTGGGTACTCGATACTGCCAATGGGCGCACTCCCCGCGTCATGGGGTCAAAGGACTTCGCCAGAGAACCCTTCGTCTCCACACGCACTCGTGACAAGACGGCCTTCGTCCAGTCGTGGGGGAACGAGGCTATCGGTGCCGACACCCTCTTCTACGACGTCCTCATCCGTCCTCCCCTCGGTGGTGTCGGTGCCACTGTCCAGCGGCGGTTCTCGACCTTCTCCCGGCCCGTCTGGGAACGCACCATCGAGGGTGATCTCGGCGAAGCAGGGCAGCACCTCTTCGGCGATGCGGACAAGATCTACAACTACTGGACTATCGTCAAGGCCTACAGTGACCTCTTCGACGAAGTCCTCTTCCCCATCATCGAGAAGGGGGACGATGCGGCACTGCAGCAAGCCCTCGATGTCGCAGAGAAGGCTTTTGCTCAGTACGTCAATGACCGCCACATGAAGCGGGCTGTCCTCCCCAAAGTCGGGGAATCCTTCGACGACTGGTTGCGCCGAGTGCGAGCTAGCAATGAAGACTTCACTATCACCCGCCTAGGCATCAAGAGTGAACTGGCAGAACCGTTCTACCGCATGTACTACTACTTGGCTCATCGCGAACTCGCTGGTACCGAACCTTTCGACCAGTGGTTGCGCAACGAGTCCAATACGCAGGCCTTGATCTGGTTCTTCCAGCAAGCGCAGTGGGAGCACGCGGAAAAGTCCGCAGAAAAGCTCGCCAATGACGTCTGGAGTTCCTTTGCGCGGTACGGCGTCAATGATGATGTGCTCCGCGCTTACGCTGAGACCAAAGTGCGCCCCAGCGAGAAAAACCGCGACAAGAAGGTCAACGAACTCGCCAAAAAGCTCAAGGAGAGTCTCGTCTCATTCGTCATCGACGACAAGGAAGTCAAGGGGCTCCCCGAAGAGTGGATCACTGCTGCACAGAGGGTTAAGACCGATGACTACCCGCGCCTCTACGAAGAAGCGAAGGCGAGGTTCGTCGATGTCTTCGAAAAGTTGTTGAAAGGAAACCCGCAACCATTTGCCGAAACGATCCAGAAGTTGTTCGGCGGTGCAGTCGGGTTCTCGACGCCACGCGAGATGATCGAGTCAGGCCTCTTCGATGACCTGCTCAAAGCTCTCGACCAGTTGCCAGAACCACGACGGATCCAGTTCCTCAACTTGGCAGCAGATGGCGTGGCGAGGGCCTTCCACCTCCTGGCAAGAGACCGGGAACGTTTAGCCCGCTTCGCGACAGAAGGGATACCGGATAGCCAGACCTTCGTCACGTTGCTCCAAGACCGGATGCAACGCATCCGTGGTGCGTTCCGGTTGACGGAGGACGGGGCGCGCATCACTTTCTCACCCTTTGCTGACGTGACGACAGCTGTCCACGAACTGGCGCACCTCCTCCGCTATGCGCAAGCTGGTGACGAGATCTTCACTGACATCCCTCGCGAGGAGGAGTTCGCCAGGGCCGTAGAGCGGCTCCTGGCCGAAGCGAAGAGTGGGAACCGGCGACTGGCAGAAGCTCTCTCCCGTTATCGTCGCTTCGCCGAAGTGGCTTACTCGCGAGGGATGCCTCAAGAACAACTCGATCCTCAGACGGCGGAGCGGCTCTTGCGCAGCATGGGGCTCCTCGATGAGGATATGATCCGCCTCTTCGAGGAAGCTGCTCCCGAGGGAGTGACGCGACGTGGCCAGCCGTCCTGGACAGGAGACGTCATCCCTGGTCAACCGCCGCAGGGAGCACGTATCGACACGGATGTCATCGCTGGGCAGCCACCGCGACAGGTTGCTCAGGAAACTGTCGCAGAGGGTACTGCTGGTGAGGCAGCAGAAGCAGCGACCAAGGCAAGCGAGACGCAAGTGCCACCGTCGTCTCGCAAAGCCGAGACCGAAGCAGCGAGTGCTGCGGAAGCAGCGACTCCTGGCCAGAAGCTGGTTGCCAGTCTCAAGTCGCCACTGAGCTGGCGGATCCTGATCCGCAAGTCCGGCACTGCTGTGGCACTCGATGGCAAACCACTCTACACCACCGCGGATGGCCCCTTGGGATCCTTGCCCTTTGCGACACGCAAGGCGCTCCTCGATGCAGCACGCAACCAAATCGAGAGTGGCAGCTGGGAACCGACCCTCTTGCGAGCACCAGGGCTCTCGCGTGTCCTCAGTGACGAGGAAGCAGCACACCTGGAGTGGATCCTGCTCCGCAACGGCGTCCTCTCGCCGGAGCGATCCCGGTACGCCAGTCGCTTGACGGATCTGGATGGCAAGCCACTGTTCGCTCCTGCCGTGGCTGGGGAGGCAGCGGAAGGAGTCGGGAGGGCCGCTGACGAAGCGGGTCAAGCAGCCGAAGCTGCTGAGGAAGCGCCACCTACCAGTCGCGAGGAAGTGACTGCTGCGACATCCAGCACGCGCCCTGAGAACACCAGGAGATCCACGACACGCGTCCATCTCGACGATGAACAGTATCAGACATTTCTGGATCGCGCTGCGCGCCTCGGTGTCTTTGTCCCCCGCTTTGTCCTCCTCGGCGAGGTGGATGCTGACGAGTTCTACCGGATGCGGGAAGCGGTCATCGAGGAGATCCGCAAGCTCAACGTGGAGCGTGGTGGCCGCAACGAGTACTCGATGCCAGTTACCTCCTTCGAGAGGACACCGGAAGGAAGGAAGATCTGGCCCAACAACTATCGCAAGCTCCGAGATCTGGCTGAAGCTGTCGTCTACCTCCGGAAGAACGGCGGCATCTGGGATCGCGACCAAGCCCGGATTGCACTCGGGACATGGAACGCGAAGGCGAGTGACGGTGCTTCTGTGGTCTTCCGCACCAAGTCTACTCGAGAGATCGAAGCTATCGAGTCGCTCCTCAAGGCGTATGGGTTCCTCGACGATGCCAACATCGTCACCAGATCCAGACGCACCACGAAGCGCCTGGAACAGGCAACGGAAGCAGGTGCCGAGTCAGCTCGCGGCATCGCTGGTGAAGCAGCTCCTGGTGCAGCGTACCGGCCACTTCGCAATGAGACTATCGGAGAGGTTCTCGACCAGATCGCAGCAGAGGAGCGTCTTGATGCTCCGTTCCGAGACCGTGTGGTGGAGTGGCTCTCGGGAGTCTTCGGGGACAACCGAGAGATCCCAGCGATACTCTGGATGCCGGGATTGCGGGAAAAGACGGTAGCTGCCCTCAAGGCGACCACAGAGCAGGAAGCTCAAGAAGCGACAGCTGACCTCTTGCGGACACTCGGGTACCAGTGGGAAGCGACAGCCATCCGCTTCCCGCGAGCAGCCCGCATCTTGGAACGTGTCTTGCCGCAGCGTGGGAGGGGAAGGGGATCCGCCTTCGCGGCAGCTGGAGCAGCAGCCCGGAGTGGCACTGGCTTGACACAAGCAGAACGCTACGTGGAGATCCTCAGAAAAGCAGCCAATACACCAGAGGTGCGGGCACTGGAACTCGAGTGGCGCGAGAGACTTGGGCAGGCGATGGAAGCAGCGCGACGCCTCGCGGAGCAGAACCCGCACTTGCCACCCGTCAGTGACGAGATGACCATTGCTGACCTCCTCCGCTACCGTGACGTCGCTGATGACCCCAAACCCTTCGATGACCTCCTCGAGACACTCGGTTACCAGCCTGGTGGCAAGGTTGAACAACGCTTGCGTGACCAACATTTTGCGAACCTGGTGGAGCGGTACGCGGAGAGCCGCTTGCGGGAACTTGGGGCGACACGAGACCCGCGGTTCTCCCGCTGGTTGCAGCGAGTCGGGCAGAGCTTGCCACTACGAGCTTGGCGAGAGCAAGCGCTCCTGACGCCGCGGTATCACGTGGCCAATGCTCTCGATGCTGTCGTCAAGGGTGCCTTCTTCGGCATCCGGCCCATCAAGCCGACCAGTGCTTTCAGTCTGGCTGAAAAGCTCGGCCTCGGGGCACCACCGTCCTCCGTCCTCTGGCGAGGAGCGGAGGTGATCAGTGACGAATTCATTTCACCGGAGGTCACGCCAGCTCTCGAGACTCTAGTGGGACGCGTGCACCAGGGATCTGGGCAAGCGCTGGGCAAGCTGGTGCGGATGAACCGGCGTCTGGCGCAAGCGATGGAATCGAGCTTCCGGAGTGCCGCGTGGGCGTCGGAGACAGTGCGACAACTCAAGGCTGCTAGGCCGATGCTGGACGGTGCCCTGCGCACCGAACTCGGGCCCGCTCAAGCGGAAGCAGTCATCAAAGCTCTCGATGCTGCCGAACACGGCGTCCTCTTCTCGCCGGAACGCCTCGCGGAGACGCTCCGCCGCCACGGTGCGACACCGGATCAAGTGGCCGTCATCCAAGCAACCTGGCAACGGGCTATCGACGAAGCGTCCCGTCGCGGTGAAGAGCTGGCGCAGAAGCTGTTCTTCGACTACGGTGACGAGAGGAACATCGAAGCGTGGCTCGGTATCCGCGCTTGGGCACCGTTCCACTTCTGGGCGACGCGAAACATCCCCTTCTATCTTGAGACGCTCTCGCAACACCCATGGCTCTTGCGAGCTTGGGAGAGCTACCACGACGCGTCGCGTGACTGGCAGGAGAACCGTGGGCTGACGGCTCGCTTCACGGATACCTTGCCACTGATGCGGAGTGGTCTCTTCGAGTTCCTCTTCGGCCCGGGGACATTCTACGTCAACCCGATGGTGGTACTCTCGGTTGCTGACCAGCTGGGGTATCGCTACTCACCAGAAGACGCGCCGCTCCTGGAGCAGCTGCAGACGGAAGCGAGTCGCTTCGGTCTGGGGTTGGCACCGTGGGTCGAGATCCCTCTCGGGATCCTCGGAGCTTTCGGCGACGACTGGTCACCACCGCGGATCCTGCGCCACTCGCGGTTGGTGCAGGGGATCACAGGGGTCGATGTGGAGTACCCGATCCAGCAACTGGGTGCAGCCAACCGCGAAGCAGCGACGGGAAGTGCCTACCTCGACAGTCAGATCAAGCGGCGGATCCTCGAGAAGTCTCTCGAGGAGACGGGTCGGGCTGCGCATCCCGCTTATGTCGCTGCTCTCTCGGATCCCTCGTCGGAGATTTGGAAGCAAGCGGAAGCGGATGTCCGCAAGCGACTGTTGGGGCAAGAGGTACTCGGGATGACGGCACCGACGCGTCTCCCCTTCCTCCCCGATACAGAAGCAGTGATCCGGCAACAGCGAGCCCTCTTGCCGGATAACTTGCCCCCCGGCTTCATGAGTACCGCAGCTCGCGAGGGGTACCCATTTGCTGCCTACACTCCCTTGTCGTGGCAGAACACGGCAGGGAGTCGCCTTGAGGCGCTTCTGCTCGCTGGTCGCCAGCAACCACTCGAGGTAGCCATGGACATGTTGCGCAATGACCCAGATGGGCAGCGTTACCTCTTGTGGCTCGAGCAGAATGGGATCCTCTGGCCATGGGATCCGCAAGCTCTCGCTGCCTACCAGAGGGCGCTGGGAACCGGAACGAATTCGTAAGAGTGAAGCAGAGCACGCAGCAGCAACACTGCTGGGTCGCTCACTGGAGGGAACAAGATGGAAGAGCACGACGTCGTCTCGCTGGAAAGCGCTAAGCTTCCCCAGGTGACGGCAGAACCAGCTGAGGAGGCCCCTCAGACCGAGGAAGCGCCAGCCTCGGAAGAAGTTGACTGGCGCAAGAAGGCGGAAGAGTGGGAGAACCGCTTCAAGGGTCTCCAGGCTCGCGTCCAACGTGAGGTGGAACTCCGGCGAGCTTTGGAACTGGAGCGGCAACAACTCGAGGAGCAGTTGCAGCGACTACTCCTCGAGCAGCAGCTCCAACACCTGCCACCAGAGGAACGCGAGGAACGGTACCGGCAGTACCAAGCGGAGTGGCAGATCCGTCAGGAGCAGTTGCGCATCCAGCAGGAGCGGGCTGCTCTCGAAGCAGCTGCCAAGCCTTTGGTGATGCAGATGATCTCGCAGAAGTATGGTGTCCCCATCGAGCAACTGCAGCGCTTCGACGACCCCTGGACGATGGAAGCCTTTGCTCAGGAAGTTGCCAAGATCCGTCGCCAGACGCGTCGCGAGAGCCGCTCCAGTGGAACACATGACCGCTTCGAGGGAGCAACAGCCACGACTGGTGGCAGCAAGGAACCGGAGACACTGGAAGATGCGGTGGAACTCTTGAAGCGGCGGTTCCGAGGAGGAGTCTAGCTAGATGGCCAACACGATTTACACGACTGGTGGTGCACTGACGAATGTCTCGAAGGTGCTCAAGGAGCACTTCGAGAAGCCGTTCATCCGCACCCTGGAACGCGACGCGTTCCTCGTCAACTTGTTTGGCCGCAAGAAGGGTGTCGGACACGAAGTCCAGTGGATCGTCCATTACGACGGGAACAACTCAGCACAGTTCTACACGGAGAACGACAACTACCAGCCTGCTGGCACGCAGAGCTACGAGAGGGCGCACAAGCCCTTCAAGATGGTGCGCATCGTCTACGCAGTGTCTGGCCTTGCGGAAGCAGCCTCGAAGGGAGAGGGTGCACTCATCGACCTCTTGGCTGAGTACTCGAAGCAGGCGATGGAAGACCTCATTGCCAGGATCAACTTGCAACTCGTCTCGACCACACCGAACCCCATAAGCAACGAGTACCAGCGCCCCGAGATGGATGGTCTCGGTGACATCATCCGCGATACGGGTACCTATGCAACCATCGACAGGACAACGGCGACCTGGTGGCGTTCCGTGGTGCTGGCGAATGGTGGGACAGCGCGGCCTCTGACGATCCAGCTTATGCAGCAGGTACTCGAGCAGCTGGACACACCGCGTCGTGACGCACAGGTCAGTCACATCCTGACCTCGCGAGTCCACTACAACCAGTACGGGAACCTCTTCGACTCGGAACGGCGCTGGGTCAACACCGTCACTCTCGATGGTGGCTGGAAGGTACTGGAGTTCTTCGGTATCCCCGTGATTCCAGTCCGCCAGATGCAGCCGGGAGTCATGTATTTTATCGACAAGCGGGACTGGGCCTACTACTCGCTCCTGGATTTCGAGACCGAGGAGATCCCGACGCAGAAGGACGAGAAAGCTTACGCCATCAAGCACTACGCGCAGCTGGTCTGCAAAGCGCCCTTCCGCCAGGGGGCCATCGTCGACCTCAACTACTAGTCCCCCTTCCAGTCGAGCCCCCAGATCGCCCCTGATCTGGGGGCTCTCTTCCCGAAAGGAGGTGACATGCCACTCTACACCTACCGGTGCCCTGGTGGTCAGTTGGTGGCGATGCAGCACCGGATGGGAGAAGCGCCGCGAGAGCAGCTCTGTCCTTGTTGCAAGGGAATCATGGTGCGAGTCTACACGCCCCCAGCTGTCATCTTGCGGCCAGAGAACTACTCCACGCCGCCTGGTGATCCTGAGTATTGGAAAGGCTTCGGACAACCACGCGAAATCCACGCGTGGCAAGCTTCCCGGGATATCCCGGTGGTAACGCCAGACGAGGCGAGACGGAAGTGTGGTGAGGAGAACGATGCGGAAGCTCGACCATATCCTGCGTCTACCGGAACCGGAGCGGACACAGCGGCTCCGTGAGTGGCTCGAGGAAGAGCACGAGGGTGATGGGCGTGTCCTGATCCGCAGTGCCTCGGGCAAGCCGATGACAGTCCGCTACCGTGGGCAGGTACTCGACTTCAACCAGCAAGGGCGCCGTGTCCCGCGTCGCGTGGCGATTGACCTCCTGCTCCTCTTCGGTGAGAACGGGATCCACCGTGGCCGTGACCAGGCGACGGGGTTCACGCCAGAACAGTGGGTTGGCCTCAGGCCGGAGTACAAGAAGCTCTTCGACGAGAAGCAGATCCGCTTCCTCGAAGACTACCTGACGCATGTCCCGGATGGGGACAGCGAGGAGAGCGAACCAGCTCCAGAGCCGGTAGCGGAGCGACCAATCGTGGTGCGCTGATGGACGGGTTCGTCGGCTATCCCTTGTTCCTGGTCGGTGACTTGCCGGGGCAGAGTACCGTCTACGCGTCACTCGTTGACCCACTCGGCACGAGTGTCCTGGCCAACGCGCTAGCGATGTCACTCAATGACCAGCGCTGGCTCGTCGCGGTAGACGCAGAGCGAGTCACGGTACCCGGGTTCTGGCGTCTCGAGTTGCGTGGCGATGCTCTCAACGTCGTCACCGATGTCGCAGTCGGGCACGAGAGTGCTCTGGTGACCAGCATGTGGGCAGCAGTCTTGCAAGCTGCGTCACAGTACGATGAGGTCGCTGAAGGCCGCATCGATGCGGTCACTAACGAGACGACGGTAGTCGTCAGTGACCTCGGATACGGGGAACAGTACTGGCGAGGGCGGTTCCTCACTGTCCATCCGGAAGACGACTTGGGGAACGGGCTCATCTCCCGGCGTATCGTTTCTGCTGCCAGTGATGGGAGCTTGACGATCAATGCACCGTTCCCAGGTGACCTCGTCGTCGGATCCCGCTGTGCTGTCCTCCCGCTTCCTGTCCAGGAAGTGATCCGGGTACTCGGTGCTGCTGTCGCCGAATACGGGAAGCTAGCCCGCGTACCGGTCACTGCCCACAACCTGGGAGTGGACAGTGGCCTGGCTCTGGTTCCCCGCGGCTGGACACATGTCCTCGAGGTGTGGGCAGATGGGACGCGTCTCCGCGATACCGATTGGAACATGGTACCGGGGAGACGCATCCGAGTCCCTCAGGGAGTGCAAGAAGTCACGCTCCGCGGGCTCATGCCCGAGACGCTCCCGAGCCAGCCGACTGGTGGTTTCGTCGTGGAACCGACGACCCTGGTGGCCTACGCTGGTGCGCAACTCCACTCCTCGAGAGCAGGTGGCCCTGGGGTCGATATCGAGGAGCACTTGCGTCGGCACGTGATGCTCATGCAACTGGCTGATGCGGGGCTGCCGCGGCTGGCTGGTCGTGTCCCGCATGGTGCACGAGAGGTGTTACCGTAGGTGCGCCCAGACGTTATCGAACTCTATGGAGTCCGCTTCCCAGTTGCCCAGCGTCCCGTCGTGAGGCGGGCCGTTACCCCCTTTCCCCAACGGATCACTGTCGGTGACTACCGCAGTGGCGACCACGTCGTGGAATCGGAACTCGTCTTCTCGGACTTCACTGGCGGGATCGGTGTCCTCGTTGCCAGGCCCGAGAGAGGGGCAGACCGCTACTGGTGGGGGACACTCGATGGACGCTACCAGTTCCTGACACTCCCACCGGCTGCTGAAAAACGTGGGAACCCGGGACTCGTAGACCGGTTCATCGCCTACAACGGCAGTGTCCACGCCTTGGCAGGGAACACCGTGTACCGTTGGGACGGGTCAGGATGGGAAGCTCTCTTCTCCTACACCGGAGTCGTCACCGACGTCGTTGTCTACGACGGCATCCTCGTCATCCTGACGGGTTCGGCTCTCTACATGTACGACGGTGCCACGGGACAAGGGCACGAGTGGCAAGCAGCTCTGGTCAATGACCCCATCGCCCAGGGGTACGCAGCTTGTGTCTGGGACGACAAGCTGTTTCTCCTCGGTATCGACAACGTGATGCGCTGGACAGTCGCTGACCTTCGCGACTGTATCCAGAACCAGACGCTCCCCCAGTACCAGGAAGCAGGTCGCCTCTTGCTCCCTTCTGGGTGGTGCCAGCAGCTCCTGCTCTACACCGACCAGACTGGTGAGGTCGGTATCCATGCCATCACGCGTGAAGGACTGTACTACTACGACTTCGCGACGGAACGGTTCTACCAGACACCGTTCACGTGGCCCGTCTCTGACGAAGTCGGCAGAGCAGCTGTCTGGCGTGGCCAGCTCCTGGTGCCCATCGGGCAGACGGTCTACCTCTACAACGGGAGCCTGGTGCAGACGATAGGGCCAGACCGTGACGATGGCCTCCCAGCCGAAGTCCGAGGTCGCGTCAAGGCGTGTGTCCCGGGTCACGGCTACTGGTTCGCTGTCCTGGCGACACGGGGGGCCCAGACGGGTAGTTCCCTCGAGGACGACTGGGATACCACGCTACCGAACTTGCCGGAAGGGTGGTTCCCAGGAGCGCGCCGGACTGCAGCTGTCCTCGTCTCGCCGCAACTGGCTTATCACACGCTGGCCCTTTACACGGATGTTACCGATGTTGGTGACGTCGTCGCGGTAGCGACAGACGATGGGTACGGACTCTGGGTCTCGACGACGGAAGGGGTCGAGTACATCGCGTTGCCGACTGGCCTCCACAACCCGCTCCAGAACCCGACGCAGCGGTTCGCTGAAAAGGGAGCCCTCATCACGTCCTGGTGGGACATGGGGTGGCGTAACCTCGAGAAGCTGGCCCTCTCCGTCGTCATGAATGCTGTGATCCCACCGGGTGGAGAGATCCGCGTCTCCATTGGCTACGATGGGGGCGACGCGTGGGAACCAGTTGCCGTGATGAACACGACGGGACGGCAACGCTTCCGCATCGGTGGCATCGAGGGACGCAAGTTCCGGATGGTGCGCTTCCTCCTCGAGTTCGAGAGGGGCCCTGACCCTTTCCTTGCGCCGTACCTCATAGACATGGTGTTCACCTACCTCAGGACGCCGCGGCTCCTCTTCGGGTGGGAAATGTCTCTGCAACTGACTGACCCCTACTGCCGAGAACAGGTCGGCGTCAGTGCCCAGCGCCTCGTCGAGGAACTCGAGAACATCGCGATGACGCGGGAAGCTGGTACCTTGCGCTACATCGACGAGGGGGGCAACGAGGTAGAACGACGCGTCTTCTTGACTGAGCTAGTAGCCACGGAACTTGTCGGCCCCTACCGCGAGGGGCGCTACCAGGTCAGTGTAGTGGAACTGGAGTCTTGATGGCGAGGAGAGAACTCCCGCGCCTCGTTGCCCCGCGCAAGCCGCGGTTTCCGGGTATCCCGCGGGAACCGCGTGGCTTCTCGCGGAGTGAAGCCACTTTCTTTCCGCGTGGGTTGCGGCAACTGGAGCGCTTCACGCAGAGAGAACCAGCTGGTGACCCACCGGGCTGGTGGCTCGCGAAGTACCCTAGTGGCACCAAACCGGAGTGGGCCATCTTCTGGGCCCTCCTGCGCCTCGGTCTCAAGGAAGACGAGGACTTCTTCGTCCACGCTGCACTCCCAGGAGTCGGCAGGAGCTTCTGGAGCCAGGTGGACTTTTTGGTACCTCCCTACCAGGTCGGGATCGAGGTACAGGGTACCTTCTGGCACTACGGACTCGGTTCTGAGAGGCAGCAACGGGACATCCTCCGCATCGCCTACTTCGCGGAACGGGGTCTCCGTATCGTCTTCATCGATGAAGACGATGCTTTGCGTGACCCAATCTACTACACGCGAGAAGCACTGGCTGGCAATGACCACTCGAAATTGAGGAGGGGCACGTGACGGTACTGCGGTTTTCTGGGTATACCTACCGCGAAGGTGTACCGATTGGTGGCATCCGAGTCCGCGCTTATCCAGTCCTCACTGGAGGTGGTCTCGGTTCTGGAT
>Ga0105160_1000556_pt1 | contig 17081 bp, 13 predicted proteins | sample GXS110809BmetaG_FD_89591 | JGI IMG/M metagenome (GOLD analysis project Ga0105160, IMG submission 89591) | Hot spring microbial communities from Gongxiaoshe hot spring, China to study Microbial Dark Matter (Phase II) - GXS 110809B | ecosystem: Environmental > Aquatic > Thermal springs > Hot... | reverse complement strand
TTACTTTCTTTAAAAGTTCAGCTGGATTAAGAGTTGCAATAAGGATTGTTGCCAGAATGACAATTATTCCTATAACTACAATAAGCTCTACAAGAGTAAAAGATTGGAGTTTCATGTTATTTACCTAGATTATAAGGTAAAAAAGAAGATTGAGCAAGGATTTAAGTTTTCCACAGGTTTTAGTGCAATAAATAAATTTCTATGTTATAATATAATAATACGCTTTAGGCCCTTTAAAAGGGCTTTTTAATTTTAAAAAGTCCTTTTAGGGTTTATCAAAATTAGTAAGTTTTTAAAAATATTATTGATTTTTCTCCTTCTTACAAAAGTAGCTTTGGCTGTAGAACTTGAAAATATTCATTTTTCTATAGAAAACAACAAAATATTAAACTTTAAGCAAAATTTAGAAAAAAAAGAAACTTCTTCTAAAAAAATAGTCTCTAAAACTAAACCATCTCAATATTATATTTATCAAGTTGCTCCTGGAGATAGCATTTGGAAAATAGCTAAAAGATTTGGCGTTTCAGTTGAATTTTTGAAAGAAGTTAATAACCTTTTAGAGGGCTCAGTAATTTATGTAGGCCAAAAAATAATAATTCCAACTATAAGAAGAATCACTTTAAGTGGTTTTCCTATATTTTATGCAGCTTCAAGACCAAAAGAATATGTAAATGCTTTTGATAAAATCAATGAAGAGTTAATTGTCCCTGTAAGTGGTCACAATTGGGGAGTTGCTCATTACTATAATGCAGTAGATATTGCTGCTCCTTGTGGCCAAGACATCTATGCCAGTCATAGTGGAAAAATAAAATATACTGGATACTCAAGCAGCTACGGGTATTATATAATAATTGAGTCCGAAAAAGGATTTTCTAGTCTTTATGGCCATCTTTCAAAAATTTTAGTCAAAAATAACTCTTATGTCAATCAAGGAGATTTAATCGGTAAAGTAGGTAAGACAGGAATTACTACTGGCTGTCATTTACATTTTGAGTTAAGAGGTATAGAAAATCCTTTAATTAAAGAATAACTTATAAATTTTCCGGTCTTTCAGTAAGACTTACATAAACTTCAAAAGTATTATTCCCTCTTAGAACCTTTAATTTAACTTTTTGACCAACTTCTTTTTTTGAAATAATATAAGCTAATGAGTTTTCTTTTGTTATTTTTTCTCCATCAACTTCTAAAATAATATCTCCTTCTCTAAGACCTGCTTCTTTTGCTGGTGTTCCAGGTAAAACTCCTGGTATCGAACCACTGCCTTCAATTAAAGCTCCATAATTAACAGGTAGTCCTCTGGATTTGGCTATTTCTTCAGTGATTATTATATATCTTATACCAAGAAAAGGTAATTGAATTCTTCCAGTTTTTTTAACTTTCTCAAGCATAGAAATAACTCGAGAGGCAGGAATAGCAAAACCTATGTTTTGAGCACCAGAAACAATAGCTGTATTGACTCCTATTACTTGACCATTAAGGTCAATTAATGGTCCACCAGAATTACCATAGTTTATAGCTGCATCAGTTTGAATTAAACTTTCAAGATATTCAGCATTCCCAACTCTATCAGAAGCAACAATATTCCTTCTCAGACCAGAAATTACTCCTACACTTACGGTATTTTGAAATTCACCTAAAGCATTACCAATAGCAATAACTGTCTGCCCCAATTCTAATGAATCTGAACTACCAAATTCAGCATAAGGAAGATTAGAAGCATTTATTTTTAAAACTGCTAGGTCATCTATTGGATGTTTAGCAATTACTTTTGCTTTAAATTCTCTTCCATCATTAAGAAAAACTGTATATTCAGCTTTATCATCAGAGACAACATGTTTATTGGTCACAATCAAGCCATCTGGAGAGACAATAAAACCACTACCACTTGAGATTTTCATTTTCTGAGTCTCTCTTTCTGGTCGTTGAGGAGTAAAAAATTCTGGTGGTAAAATATCTTGAAATTCTGGAGGTATTAGTTCTAAAGGAAAGTAAAAACCTCTTTTGATTATTTCAACATCCTTTGTAGCTACTATACTTACAACTGCTGGAGCAACTTTCTTTACTGCTTCTATTTTTGCTTTTTCATAATCATTAATGACAATAACTTTTGAGGTTGTTGGTAAACTAGTCGGTGTGGGCGAAGAATTTTTAACTTCAAAAATTCCTCTAAAAAGATTTATGATTTGCTGAAATTGATTTTCAATAGAATTTTGCCCTTGACCAAAACTTATTTTAGCTAAAATAAAGAAAAGCAAAATTCCACAAATTATTATAAAATTTCTAAAATTTTTCTTTGATTCCATAAATAAAATTATACCATAAACTTTTAAATTTGAGAACTTTCTAAATCTAATTCTAATTCCTTAAAAGTAAACTTAATTTTGTCTATTGCTTCATGAATTTTTAAATGATCTTTAAACAAAATTTGAGGATTTTCTGTAACTTTTAAGATATCTTCATAAAAAGTGAGTTTTTCTTTAGGGACATTTTTAATTCTTTGTTGAAGATTTTCTCCTTCATAACCTAAATAATCAAGATATCTTTCTAAAAGACTTAAGGTCTCAAGTAGTGCTTGTTGGCTATTTTTTTCTAAAAGCATTTTTATTTCTTCCCATTTTTGATAATAAAATTCATAATCAAACTCCAGTGGCTCAGTAAGATTTCTAAATCTAAAATTTAAAGACCAAATATCTTGGATGAATCTTGACCTTAAAATTACAAGTAAAAGGGCAACAAAAAGAAAGGTTGAAATTGAAAGGGAAATAACTTTTAAAATATAAATTATCTTTAGGATGAGCTCCATTTTTTCTCTAAAATCTCAGCAAAATCAAGTAAAGAAAGATCTGAAAAATGATCTCCTATAATCTGAAGGCCAACAGGAAGACCCTCTATAAAGCCTATATTTAAAGAAAGAGCTGGAAGACCAGCTAAATTAACCCCAACGGTATAAAGATCAGAAAGATACATAGAAAGTGGGTCTTTTATTTTCTCTCCAAATTTAAAAGGAAGAGTAGGGGAGGTTGGGGTAAAAATAAAATCTACTTCTTTAAATACTTTTTTGAAGTCTTCTTTAATTTTATTTCTAAGTTTTAAAGCCCTAACATAATAAGCATCATAATAACCGTGGGAAAGAATGAAAGTACCTAAAAATATTCTTCTTTTTACTTCTGGCCCAAAACCAGAACCTCTAGTTGTTTCATAAAGTCTCAAAACACTACTTTGATCTTTTCTCCAACCATAACGAATACCATCATATCTTGCTAAATTAGCACTTACTTCTGCTGGCATAACTAAATAATAACAAGCTAAAGCATATTTTGACATTGGAAGATTTACTTCTTTTATTTGAAAATCGCTTTTAATTTCTTCAATCCTTTCAAAAATTAAATTTTTTATCCTTTCATCAAGACCTTCTTGAAAATATTCTTTTGGAATACCTATTATTTTTGGCTGGACTTGTTTAAAAGTAAAATTTTTATGAGTTGTCGCATCTAAAGGATCTGGACCAAGAATATTTTCAAAAAGTATTTTTGCATCTTTAACTGTTTTGGCAAATGGTCCTATTTGATCTAAAGAAGAAGCCATAGCAATGAGACCATATCTTGAAACAAGACCATAAGTTGGCTTAAAGCCAACAATTCCACAAAAACTAGCTGGTTGTCTAATAGAACCACCTGTATCAGAACCTAAAGCAAGAGGAGCAAAATCTTTTGCTACAGCTACAGCAGAACCCCCAGAAGAGCCTCCAGGAACATATTCTGGATTATAGGGATTTTTTGTTTTCTTAAAAGCTGAATTTTCTGTTGAAGATCCCATAGCAAATTCATCTAAATTTGTTTTCCCTATAAAAACAGCTCCAAGTTCTCTTAGTTTTTTTATTACCGTAGCATCATAAGGAGCAATAAAATTTTCTAAGATCTTTGAACCAGCAGTACAAGGATAATCTTTTATAAGAATGTTATCTTTAACGGCGATAGGAATGCCTGTTAAAAGATGTGCTCTTTTTTCATCAATCAACTTTTGAGCATAATTTATTTGTTCTTCATCTTCTATTAAATAAAGAAAACTTCCATAATCTTTATCTTGTTTTTTTATTCTTTGAAGGTACTCTTGAAAAAGTTCTTTTACACTTATTTCTTTGGCAACAAGCTTTTTGTGGAGCTCTTCTACCATAAAGAAATTTTAACATATTATGTTATAATTTAAAATTGGGCCCGTAGCTCAACTGGCTAGAGCGCCTGTTTTGCGAACAGGAGGTTACCGGTTCAAGTCCGGTCGGGTCCACCTTGGGCGCGTAGCTCAGTTGGTAGAGCGTCTCGTTGACGTCGAGAAGGTCCTAGGTTCGAGTCCTAGCGCGCCCACAAATTTAATGCAGCTTTTTTCAGATTTACATATTCATTCAAAATATTCTCGGGCCTGTTCTAAAGAAATTAGCATTAGAACACTTGCCCAAGGAGCAAAGTGGAAAGGTATTAATCTTCTTGGTACTGGTGATTTTACCCATCCTCTCTGGCTAAAAGAAATAGAAGAAAATTTAATTGAATTTAAACAAGGGAGTGGCCTTTATATTTTTTCCGAAATACCTGAAGTCTTGTTTGTTCTTTCTTCAGAAGTAAATTTCATTTTTCAAAGAGAACAAAAAACAAAAAGAGTTCATTTTGTAGTTCTTACAGAAAATATTGAAAAAGCAAAAGAAATTAATAAATTTTTATCTTTTTATGGAAATTTGGAAGCTGATGGAAGGCCTACTCTAACTTTAGATCCTAAAAATTTCCTCAAAAACGCTTTAGAAATTGATCCTGAAATTATTCTTATACCTGCTCATATTTGGACACCGTGGTTTGGTATTTTAGGTTCTTTTTCTGGTTTTGATAGTATTGAGGAGTGTTTTGAAGAATTAACTAATGAAATTTTAGCAGTAGAAACTGGTCTTTCTTCTGATCCTTTAATGAATTGGCAAGTTGAATTTTTAGATAAATTCGCTATTGTCTCATTTTCAGATTCTCACAGCAGTTTACCTCATAGGCTTGGAAGGGAAGCAACAGTTTTTAATCTCCAAGAACTTTCTTTTAAAGGAATTAGAGATGCTTTAAAAAACAAAAAAATAGACTTTACTATTGAATTCTTTCCTGAGGAAGGAAAGTATCACTATGATGGCCATAGAAATTGTGGAGTAAGTTTTAGTCCTGAAGAAAGTGAAAAAATAAATAACATATGTCCTGTTTGTCAAAGGCCTCTTACAATCGGTGTTTTACATCGAGTTAAAAAATTAGGAAATAGAGATCCTAATAAAGCACCCAAGAAAATCCCCTTCTTTCGTCTCGTACCTCTTTCAGAAATAATTGCAAAAACTTTTGGTACGTCTGAGTGGTCAAATAAAGTTAAGGATATTTACTTTTCACTGGTAGAGTCTTTTGGGACAGAATACTCTATTCTTTTAGATGTACCCCTAAATGAGCTTCAAAAAGTAGCCCCACAAAAATTAGTTCTTGCTATTGAAAAAGTAAGAAAAAGCGATTTAAAAATCATTCCTGGTTATGATGGAGAATATGGTAAAATTGAATTTAGATTTGATGATGGCCAAAAAAGTCTTTTTAGTCTATGATTTTAGTAGTTTTAATAAATGAAATTTTAAAGCTTATAGAGACATTTATAAGTTTTTGGTATAAAGATATACCTAAACATTTTTGGCAAAACTTTCTTGAGCTATTTGATGGTCTTGAACGAAAATTTGCTGTAAGAATAACTTTAGAAAATATATTTGTCCCGCTTTGGCAGGACTACAGCCTTATAGGTAGAATAATTTCTCTTCCTATAAGAATTTCCAAAATTTTAATTGGAATTTTAATTTACCTAGCATTTTTTTCTGTTAGTTTTGTTATTTTTATTTCAATAGAGGCTTTACCAATTATTTTAATATATCTTTCGCTTTAAAATGTGGTATGAGCTTCATCCTTTAGAAAGAATACTTATCTGGAATTTTAATATAGCCGTAAGAATTTTTCTTCTTGTTGCCTCCTTATTTTTTATTTTAAAAGTTAATATTTATTTTGGAATTTTTCTTTTAATATTTACGATTGTCAATTTTAAAAGATACTTTAAGGCTCAAAAGGAAATTTTACATGAAGAAGGAACACCAGAAGAATTTTTAGATTTTAAATCAAGAAAAATTTTACTGAAAACATTAAATGAGGCAGAAATTTTAAAAACATTAGATGTAGATAAGATCTTTTTAAATTTAGCTTTAAAAGAAAAATATATAAAAAACATATTGGCAAGAGCCGGAATAGAAAGTAAGGAGTTTTCAAAACTCATAAATGGCTATGAAAAAGAAATTGAAGGAGAGATCAAAAATTCATTTAAGAAAATTTTAGTTCAAAATATAAAATCTATCCTTAATAAAAGCTATCTTGAGGCCTTAAACTTAGGGATGAATTATATTCCTTTTGGAATCTTATTTATAAAATTTTTAGAGTACGATCCTGAACTTGTAAAAAAAATTAAAATAAATCTCCAAGTAGATGAGGAAATTTTATTTAGTGCATTTTTAATTGAAGAATTTGGAAAAAAAATTAGAGTAAAAGAAAAATATCAAATTACCAAAAATATTTTTGTAAAACCAAAAAAAACAAGTTTTGTAAACAGAGCCTGGACATCAAGACCAACACCATTATTGGATTCAATGAGTGAGGATTTAACTTTTCTTGCTTCTTTAGGTAAGATAGGTTATATCGTTGGCCATAAAAATGAAATAGAATTAACTTTAGCAGTTCTTGAAAAACCACAAAATAACAATGTAATTTTATTAGGTGAAGTAGGAAGTGGAAAGACAACGATTCTTTATCATTTAGCCTGGTTAATAAAATCTGATAAAGTACCCAAAAATTTATTTGACAAAAGACTAGTTCTTTTAAATTTAAATCTCCTCTTAGAAAAAGAAGAAGAGGTTATTGCAAGAATTAACAAGATAATTTATGAAATAAATAGAGCTAAAAATATAATTTTGGCAATGCCTGATGATCCAAGAACAGAAAAAATAATAGAGCATTTCAAAGACTTAGTTATCTCTCAGACACCATTAATTGTTTTAGCTTCACCTGAAAATTATAAAAACCTTTCAAAGCATCCTTATGTAGTTGATACCTTTACTGTAGTTAGAGTAGGATCGCTTTCTGAAAAAGAAACTCTAACACTTCTTACTTTCGAACTTATAACCTGGGAAATAAAGTTTAAAATTAAAGTGACAATAAAAGCATTAAAAACTGCTATAAAACTTGCAAATAGATTCCTAAAACCAAGACTTTTGCCTGGATCAGCAAGAGAATTAATGTTAGAAACTATAAATATAGCAAAGATAAAAAATTTAAAAATAGTAGATGAAAATTTAGTGGCTGAAACGCTTTCTCAACTTATAAATATTCCTGTCAAACCACCAGAGCTTGAAGAAACTCAACTTCTTTTGAATTTAGAGGAAATAATTCATCAATCATTAATAGATCAGCAAGAAGCTGTAAAAGAAGTCTCTGAAGCCTTAAGAACTTATAGAGCTGGTCTTGGAAAAACAAAAGGTCCGATAGGAGTTTTTCTATTTTTAGGGCCTACAGGAGTTGGAAAGACAGAACTTGCAAAAACAATAGCAAAAATCTACTTTAACGGTGTCATGACAAGACTTGATATGGGCCAATTTCAAGAAGTAAATACAATAGATAATTTAATAGGTTCTGAATCAACTTCAGGTATCCTCACTGAAAGTGTAAAAAGAAAACCTTATAGTGTCTTGCTTTTAGATGAATTTGAAAAATGTCATCCAAAAATTTGGGATATATTTTTAGCAATCTTTGATGAGGGTAAAATTCAAGACTTTACTGGTAGAGAAATAGATTTTTCTAATACAATAATTATTGCAACCTCAAATGCTTTTTCAGAAATCGTCTATCAAAAAATAAGAGAAAATAAAACTTATGAGGAAATCAAATCTCAAATAAAAGAAAAACTTTACACTATATTTCCTCCAGAGCTTTTAAATAGGTTTGATGGAATTATAATTTTCAAGCCATTAAGTAAAGAGGATATTAAAAGCATTACCAATTTAAAATTGAAAGACTTAAAAGAAAAGATAAATAAAATTGGATATGAAATTGAAATAAAAGAAGCGGCTATTGAAAAAATTATTGAAGAAGGATATAGTGAAGTTTTTGGGGCTAGAGCTTTAGAGAGAACAATTCAGGAAAGAATTTATGATGTCCTTTCTAAAAAAATTCTTGCCAATGAGTTCACTAAAGGAAAGAAAATAATTGTTGATTTTCAAAATGAATGGAAGTTTTATCAAATATGAAAAAGCTGATTGTTCTCACGGGCCCTACAGGAAGCGGAAAAACTGAATTTTCTTTATATCTTGCTAAAAAAATCAACGGAGCTATAGTAAATGCTGACTCAAGAAATGTATACAAATTTTTAGATTTAGGGACTGATAAACCTAAAAATTTAAAAGTTGAAAATTATCTTTTTGACTTCGTTCATCCTAAAAATCAATACTCTCTTTTTGATTGGTTGAGCGATGTTGAAAAAATAATCAAAAAAACCACAAAACCAATAATTATTGTTGGAGGAACATGGTTGTGGATAAAAGCTCTCGTTCAAGGATGGGAATTACCTAAGGTAGGACCTAATAAAAAGTTAAGAAAAAAACTTGAAAATTTATCAGTTGAACAACTCCAAGAAATTTTAAAAAAATTAGATCCAAGAAGATTTAAAGAACTTAAGGAAAATGTCAAAAATAAAAGAAGGTTAATAAGAGCAATTGAGATAGCTAAAAGTTTAGGAAAAGTTCCAACAATAAAAAAGAAGAAAAAATATGAAATTTTGCTTTTAGCAATTAAAAGAAAAAAGCTTGAAAAAATAATTAAAAAAAGAATTTTAGACTCACTTAAAAATGGTCTTATAGAAGAGATAAAAAATCTCCATGAAAAAAAGAGAATTTCTTATAAAAAAATTCAAAGTTTTGGTTTAAGATACAGGTATTTTACTCTTTTTCTTTTAAAAAAAATAACTCTAAAAGAAGCTGTGGAAAAAACTTACAAAGATACTTTAAAGTATGCTAAAACACAAATCAGAGAAATAAAAAAATTAAAACCAATTTGGATAAGTAAAAAAAGTGAAGCTTTAAAACTGACGAAGAATTTCTTAAAAAAAGTAATGTCTTAAATATTTTTCTTTAAAGTTCTTTAGATTTAATTTGTCTGAGGGCATTTTCCTTGCTAGATTTGAGAGTATCTATATCTTTTTGATAACTATCGGCTATACGCATTACATCATCTCCGTAAAATCTATAAGCAGGCCTGTTCCAGTTTGAGCCAGCAAAATAAATCATAGCAGCTTTCCATTCAGCATACCTTGTTCCTGCTGTAGCTCCAGCATCAGCTAAATAAAGAGCAGCAGCAACAAAAGAGTCAATTATATTCCAAGGAGAAGGTGGATTATGACCAGTAATATCACTTATTCTCTTTTTATACTTTACCCACGTACTAGGTAAAAATTGAGCAGGGCCCATAGCTCCTCCCCATCCATACCATTGTTTGCAAGATACTGGCATTTGATCTGGATCAAGACCAAGTTCAGAAACAAGAGATTCAAAAATTGGCCATTCTTTTGGATTCATAGCTTTTTTATAGTTACAAGTTCCAACATTTTTTCCTATCTTAGATTCATAATCAAGGACTGCTAAAATTAAAGCTGCTCTTACACCAGTTACTTGAGAAGCAAGTTCTGCATATTTTAAAGCTGTCTCAAAAGTAATATCTCCTACACCACCAGCAAGCTGATAAATTTTTGTCCTTATTTGAGCTGCTGTTTTCTCAGATTCTTTTAAAAGTTTCTGATAGTTAGCTTCAATGCCTTTTGTTTTTGCTAAGAGATTTTTCTTTTCTTTTAAAGTTTCATTTAATTCTTGTCTTCTAATCTCTTGACTATTCAAAAGAGCTATTTTTTGAGCCTGCTCATCTTCAAGCTGAGCTTCTTTTTCCATCAGATCTTTTTGGATTACTTTTAAAGCATCTATACTTTCTTGAATTGAAATTTGAATTTTATCTAAAGTAACTATTTTATTGAAAAAATCAGAAAGTTGTTTACTTTCTACTAAAATATCGATAAGACTTTTTTTCTGATTTTTATAAATTTCTCTCAAGGCCTCTTTTAATTTTTCTTTATTTCTATTTATTCTTTCTTTGGTCTCCTTTATACCTTTTTGAGTTTCATCTATTTTTTTATCTAACTCCTTTATCTCTAATTCTATAGCTTTAATTTCAAGGTTGATTTTTTTAATTAAAGTATCATAGTATTGAATCTGTTTTTGGAGAGTGTTTTTTTCTTTTGATATTTTATCAAGTTGATTCTTATATTCATCTATTTGCTTAAGAACTTCTTGAAGTTGAGTTTCTAAACTCTGACGATATTCTTCAAAAGGATTAAGAGGTACTTGTTTTTCTTCAGAAGAGTTTTCAGTCGAAGTCGTTTTATTATCGGGTTTTTCTTCTGTTTGAGCTGGTGCTAAAGAAATTGACCAGAAAAAGAGTGAAATTATTATGGAAAAGACTAAAAATAAATTATAAAATTTAAAGTTAGGCTTAATTTTTAGGTCTTCTTTTTTTTCTTTAATTTGATGTCTTTTTTTAAAAGGTTTTATTTCTAAAATTAAATTACTCACTTAAAAAAAGATCGAAGTGGATTACCTCGTCAGTCAATGGATGTCTTTGAATTTCCTTTATAATTCCTCTATATTTTTGACCCTCAAAAACAAAATCAATACTTTGGCCTTCAGAAAACTTAAACTCCTTAGAAAAAACAGCTATTTTTGCTGATTTTTTACCATATAAAATACCTGGTAAAAGGCCTTTTTTTCTTGCTTTTTCTGCTTTTTCTTCCCGTGTAATCACTTCGATCATAAGATAATTATACCATAAAATTAACCTAAAACCTTAAAAGATCATCATAACTAACGCAACCCTGAACAAGAAATTCCTCGAAAATTCTTGAAAATTTTTGTCCTAAAGTCTTTTCAAAAAGTTTATTCCACATAGCCTCTTGCTGATGATAAATAACTTTTTTCATAGTCCTTGATTGCTCTACTAAATTCATAATAACATCCACTAAGTTAAAACTAATTAAAACTTCTATTCCATTTTCATCTAAGAAAAGATCCCCAACCCAGTCTATATCTTTCCAAAAATCAATATTATGGCCAATTTCCTTAGAAAAATCTGCTAAAGCCTTCAAAGAAGAGCTATAATGATAAGCTTCGCTATTTACTCTTGGTAGAAAAAGTCTTGAATCCCATTCATCATCTTTATAAAGATATCTTTGAACAACTAAAATAGAATTTTGATTCACCTCTTCTAATACCTCGCCTTTTATACACCAATTTATAACCCTGAAAAAATCTTCTTTTTTTGCGTATTTTTCAAAAATACTTGAATAGAACTTAATTTCAAAACTATAATGAAAAACTAAAATAAGTAATCTAAAAAGAAGACCCTCAAGTTCAAGATCAGTAGGAATAACAAAGATAACACCATATTCTTTAAGATGACTTACATTATGAAGTTTGTGTTCACAAAATTTTTTTGCTATTTCTTTGTACTTTGGTTCAAGACAAATAAGTTCTATTTTTCTTTTTTCAAAATCTTCATAAGTCAAATTTCTTGAAAATTCCTCAAAACTTTTATTCAACCATTCAGTACTTTCAGAAAATCTAAGAGCACTCAAAAGATATTCAATTTTCTCTTTTTCTATTAGCTCATCAATATTTTTTGCACCTAAAAATGAAATTAAATTCTTCGGGGGATACTTCCTTAAAAATTCAATACCCTTTTCCCATTTCAGAAAGAAACCTTCATAACTTATCCTGGTTTTCAAAAATGAAAGAATATTATCAAGATCATTTTTTGAACTAAGTTTTGGTCGAGAAAAAAATTGCTCAAAAAAGAAGTTATCTAATCTTATTTTTTGAAAAAGAACATTAAAGACTTCACTAGCAACTGATTTTGGATACCAATTAAAAATTTTCAAAAATATATCCCTTATAACTTTCTCTTTTTCTTCATAAATTTCTTCAATGAGATCTCTTTTGGCAATACTATTTAAAATCTCAATCAAACTTTTAAATCTTTTTTGATCTATGCGTAAGATTTTTGCTATTTTTTGGAATTTTAAATCTTCCATTCTCTAATAGTTAATTTTTGCCATCTTAATTTATTATAATCCTTTTTAGAAAGATGGCTAGTATTAGCACCAAGACTTTCAATTATTGAAGTTGCATTGGCACTTCCCCAGACAAGAGCTTTTTTAATATCTTTCCCTAATAAAATAGCTGAAGTAAAACCAACGGCAAAAGCATCACCAGCACCTGTTCGATCAACAATTTGTCTTTCTGGAAAAATATCAGCTTTTAAGACAAGATCTCTAAACATGCATAAGGAGCCTTCTTTTTCTAATGTGACAACAACAATTTCTGGGCCCGCATCTTTTAAAACTTTAAGAGATTCTTTTAAATCTTCTTTTTCTGTCAAACTCTGACATTCTTTTTTGTTTAAAATTAAAATATTTACATTTTGTAAAATGCTTTTCAGTTGGGAGATACCAAGACTTGCATGATAAAAAGATGGGTTCCAAATTATTGGAACATTTTGTTTTTTAAAGTGTTGGACAATAGATTTTAAAATTAAAACTTTAGTAAGACTTGGCCCAAGATAAAGAGACTTTGTTTTTATTTTTTTTATCTTTTTTACATCTTTAAATTCTAAAACTGAACTTGCTCCTCTCCAAACAAAAGGATAATCATCTTTGCTAGAGACTCTTAAAATAAAAGAGATTGCTGTTGTTTTTCTTGAACGATCAAAATAAACCTTAATTTTCTTTTTTTTAAGTTCTTTTAAAATAAAATCTCCTATTAAATCTCTTCCAACTTGAATATAAGTTGCGGTCTTAAAACCTATTTTTCTAAATCCTAAAGCAGTATTAACAGCTCCTCCGCCAAGGAAAATATCTAACTTATCAAGATCTACTTTAAAGTTTGGTTGAAAATCATTTAATGTTTGTTTGAAAGCAAATATATCTAAAGTAGCGCTTCCAATTGTCAAAATATCATTCATAAACTAGACTTGTGGGTTTAAGGCTAAAAGAAAAGAATCTAAACTTACTCTGTGAGGCATATCTTCCCCATAAAAACCTGAAAATATTGTATAGTTTTCATCATATTTTCTATAATCTTCTCTCGTAAGTCTCTTTTTTACCTCTTCTGTAAAATTAAAGAAAAATCTTACTAATTCTCCATATAGCTCACCCTTAAGAAAGTTTTGGCGATTTTCATTTATAAAATTAACTAAAACTTCTTTTAGCTCATTGTTTGTAAAGTTTTTAAAATAAAAATGCAAAAATGCCTCAAAAGAAGGAAGATAATTTTCTGGCATTGAAAGCTGCTTAAGAAAAGCAATCCTTAAAAACTCTTCTAAAATAGCCCGTGGAATTAAGTCATCTCTTATAATAACCAACTCACCACTGTGAATTTTTTCTTCTAAAAGTTCATTAAATAAATAACTTCTTGTAGAGATATGATATTCTACCCCACCATACTCACCAATAAAAATTGTCTTTGGAATTTCGTTTTTAAGATCTATATTACTTTCTCTTTCTAAAATTCCAAGAGCAAGTCTTATAATCTCCGGGCTTAAGACCAATAATTGTTTTTCTTTTTTGAAATTTTTACCTTCAAGAATCTTTGCTAAAATATCTTCATAAAAGGGAATTTTTTCTTTCATTCTTTCAAGTAAAATTTTAGATAGTTCATCTATAAAACTTTGAGCGAAATTTTCCTGGTTTTTTAAATTTTTAGCTAAATTAATGAGTTCTTCTTCGCTAAAAAGAGAGTTTGCGCTAAAACCTTCTTTTTCAAAATCTCCTAAAAATTCTATATTTCTTATTTTTCCAGTATAAAAAAGCCAAAGTAATGCTTTAACCTCATCTTCTTGCCCTGGTTTTATAAACTTTGAAATTGAAGGAAAAACTTCTTGAGGAGATTTTCTTTTTTTTAAAGCATCTTCAATTTTTTTTAAAACATCTTTATTATTAAAGTAATTATTACAAAAAATAACTCTATCTGGTAAAAATGTACTATCTTTAAATAAATGTGAAACGACAGCAACTGTAATTTCTTTTATTTCTTTTTCTTTTTTTCTTCCTGACAAAAACTCAAACAATCTCATAGCGGGGCCGGCAGGACTCGAACCTGCAGTCCTGGTTTTGGAGACCAGTGGTTTACCAATTAACCGACGGCCCCAAAAAATTATTATAACATAAAAGGCCCCTGCCTAATTGCAGGGGCCTTTGAGTTTCGAGAATCTCTAGAGTAACTTTAGTGCTGGTAAGTGTAGCTTAACTGAGTACCTGGATTAAGTGTAGAATCAAGATTTATTCCAGTAGCTACACCATCTCCAAATTGGAAGCTATCAACTCTAAATGTGGTGCTATAAGTACCTTGAGCAGATTTTTCACTTACATTAACAAGTCTTAAGGTGTAATTCTTTGCACCAGAAATATCTCTATTATTAAAGTTAATCACATATTGTTTAGATGTATTACCCTCATTCCAACTTACTTGAGAACTGGTAGCTATTAAATTACCACCATCATAAACTTCAAGAACTGTATTAGTGGAGGTTGTAATTTTATTACTAATTACAGTAAAGGTAGCTGTACCTAATTTAATTGAATCAACATTGCTTTCTTTTATTATTGGAGTCAAAGCTAGAGTTACAAAGTTCGTACCAAAACTCCAACCACTCACAGGTTTAACTTCAACCTTTAGATTTCCTCTATAAACTGTCATTTGATTTCCTACAAGAGCACTAGTAGTTGCAGTAACTTGCTGAGAAGAATCAACTCCTCTATAAACAATCTCGGTAATAGCCGGTGTAATTGTTGCAGGAGTATTAATATTAACTGAAGAGTAGGCTGCCACACTTGATTTCAGAGAAAGAACTTTCTCGCTATTAGCATTTACCACAAAATTAAGACCTGTAAATCTGATGGTTGATGTTTCTGAACCTATATTTTCCCAACCATATCGAGTTTCGCTTGTTTGACCATCTGTAAGAGTTAGATTATAGAAGTAACCAGGCTTTGTTGTTGAAGCTCTAACAACTATTTCTTCTATCTTTATATTCTCTTCTTTGCTTGCTGAAAGTTTAATCCTTAAAAGTTCTTCACCAGTTGAATTAGTAACTAAGTAACGAGAAACTGGAGTATCTGAATGAAGAGCAAAGTTCAAGCTACCACTTTCAGTTACTGTTATCTGTTGACCAGTAATTGATGGAGATCCAGAGTTACCACTTGGAGTGATGTAAGAAATTGTAGCTGTAGAGACTATTGGAGTTCCGGTTGGAGCTGAAGTTAAGATATCAGCGTAAACTTCAATAATCTTTTGAGTTCCTTTAGAAACATTAACATTGACAGAAAAGTTTTCAGAAGAAGCTGGAACAACTCTTACATCATTTGGAGCTAAAGAAATTCTTAGATTTCTATAAGCAGTTGTTGTAGAAAGACTAATTTGGACTGAAGTAATAGTAAGATCTTCATATTGAGAAGCACTAACAACATAAGAACCAATCTTAGCTCCTACTTTTCCTTTTACAAATGACTGATCTCCATAAGAAGAATCTTTCGCCACAGTAGCTTGACCAGTAACTACACTCACACTATCTGCGCTCATATTACTACTTGGAACAGAAATAAGATTCAATGATTGAGTACCTTGAGCATTATTTGATCCTTGGAGTAATGTTAAAGTAATCGATTTACCACTAGCTGGCTCACTTGTATTTCCTGGATCAGTTAAATCAGCCCATACTTCTAAAATAGCTTTTTGTCCTGGATAGATGACAAAGTTAAGGTTATTAAATTCAGTACCGCTAGAGGAAGTTGAAATGTTAAGAGTGGGACCAACTTGTGAGTTATTTAGATACAAAGCGCCATTTCTTAAACCAAAACTTGCTCCATTAAAGGTAACTTTTAATTTTAAGGTTTCTACTTTAACTGGTTCACCATAAGCATTCAATTCAAATTTTCCAATAACTGTTCTTGAGTCTTTAACGACATAAGGAGAACTAAGAGGTAGTCTTTGTATTACTAACTGACCACCTTGAATTGTCAAGGTTCCAGTATTTCTTGGCGTTCCTGTAATTTCAACACCTGCATTGTATTGAGAATCAACCACATCAAAGTCAGATGGATATCTTAAAGAGAAAGAAAATTGTCTTGTAGAACCACCAACAATATCAGCTCTTACTTCGAAGTTTCTGTTTCCAGTCTTTAAAGTAATTGGTGATTGAGGCTTGAAAACAACATAAGAACCTTCCCAAGAACCATCAGCTATTTTTTGACCATCAATGTAAAGAGCAAAATTTTGAAGATCCTGTTGACTAACAGAACCAATCAATCTTAATCTTAAACCTTTAAATAAGACTTCTCTATTATTTACCTGAACTTGATCACGATAAACTGTATAAGCCATTGAACCAGCATTTACTGTTCCGCCTGTTGGTTGAACTGTACCGGTGAAAGAAATATTAGCAAAATCTGATGGTTTTGAAGCTATTTGGAAGTTAAAACCTCTTATTGGGAAATTACCAGTTGCTGTTACACCAGAAATGTCACTGGCACTTTCAAGAGAAAAACCAACTGTCTGACCAGAAGTTCCACTACTTACATCTGCAACCACAGAAAATGTAACGCTACTGCCTGCTGGAATTTTTACATTTAAACCAGTAAAGTTAGCATAATTTTGAGTTACTGAGGCAGGGTCAGATACTCTTTCATTATTTACATAAAGGTAAACATTCTTTAAAGAATAATCAGAAGAAACTCCTGTTCTTCTAAGTTTTAACCCGCTAATTGTCACTTCACTATTCGTACCATTAGAGACAACAAATTTAAGTAAGACAGCTCCTGATTGAGTCTCAATTAGAGTTCCTCCTGTTGGATTGTCAGAAGCTAAACTAACACTAACTTCTCCGCTTGGAGCTGGTGCTTGA
>Ga0105160_1000555_pt1 | contig 17177 bp, 21 predicted proteins | sample GXS110809BmetaG_FD_89591 | JGI IMG/M metagenome (GOLD analysis project Ga0105160, IMG submission 89591) | Hot spring microbial communities from Gongxiaoshe hot spring, China to study Microbial Dark Matter (Phase II) - GXS 110809B | ecosystem: Environmental > Aquatic > Thermal springs > Hot... | reverse complement strand
TTAAACCATAGTCAAGCATTAAACTGTATGTTATCTGTTTTACAGCCTAATACTAAAGTACTATTCTAGTAATAACCATGCTATGGAGAGCAAGATGGTAAGAAACGACAGAAACGATGTTGTAAAAGATGGGCTGGAGCACACATGTATAACTGAGAGTCTACTTGATATATTCCTAAGAACTAAGCCAACATCCCTGCTTATAAGAGGCCCACCTGGGGCAGGGAAGACAACTCTAGCATTGGAACTACTCAAAGCAAGCAATAGAACAGGATACTACATCTCAACTAGGGTATCACTCAAGAAGATAAAGGAGCAGTTCCCATGGATTGCTGATCTTCTCAAGGAGGAGTATACAGTTAATAGCAAAGATTACAATGCTAACGGTAATTATGATGGTAGTGGTAGCATACCTGTTGTTGATGCAAGGCTTGGATCTGCTAAAGGCATACTTGAGAGAGTGCTAGACTTCATCCTTATGCATGGGGATAGTGTTATAATCCTTGATAGTTGGGATGCAATAGCAAAGGAGGCTGACAAGAATGAGAGGCTCAAGGCAGAGAAGAGCATGGTATACATGGCAGATGCAAACAATGGATTGCTGATATTCATAAGTGAGGAGCCTGAGGAGAATACAGTATCATACTTGGTTGATGGCGTAATCACGCTTGATATGGAGTATAGGGATGGGTTCAGGATGAGGAAGATGAGGTTCGATAAGATGAGGGGAGTTGAGGTTAAGCATAGCATAGTGCCTTACACCTTGAAGGGCTCAAGGTTCATACCATTACCAGTAGGTATAGGCTATAATTATCCAGAACATCCAAGGTACTTTGAGCGTATAGATGCTGGTGAAGAGTTTATCTCAACAGGAAGCAAGGATCTGGATAAGGCATTATATGGAGGAATAAGGAAGGGTAGCATAATCCTCCTAGAGAGGGATCAGAGTGCAAGCAAGGTATACATCACACATATACTTGCCTCTCTTGTACTCAACTCGCTTAGGAGTGGAATACCTACATTCACTACACCAGCACCATATGTGCCATTGAAGAGTGTGATGAAGTATGTAAGGCCATTCTGTAATGCTGAAGAACTTAGGCTATACACTGTATTCACCAAGAATGATGAGGCTGATGATGCTATCAATGTATGCAAGTTAACAGATGATGTTAAATTGAATGTTAATCAGACATGCAGCCTCTACATGAGTGCAATAAGCAGGCATAGGCGTGCAGTGCTTACATGCGATACATCACTTGCAAGTGTTAACTATGACCTTGATGATGTTCTTAATGGAATAAAGAAGGTCAAGGCTAGCGATGGCATACTCTTTATGATAAGCAGCAAGGACTCGCCATTATTCAGTGCTGTGCAGAGTGTAGCAGATATACACATGAAGATATGGGAGGAGAATGGTGTTACCATGCTAAGGCTTGTGAGACCATACAATGGAGTGTATGCTATGCTGCTGGAGAGCATCATGAAAGGTTATCCATCGTACAGGCTTATAGAGGTGGTATGATATTGCAGGATCAGCATGCTATGAGCCATGATGAGTTTGTTATGAGGATAGGTAAGTTGGTTAGAGAGCATCTAACAAGGGTTCTAGGCTCTAGCACAGTAATGGTTATAGACTCTTGGTTAAGGCAGAGAGGCTGTAGAGGTATAGAGGAGGTATGCATAGATCCAGAGAAGGTAAAGATGTATCTACACATGATATTCAGGGATGCTGCTATCCTGCTAGAGAATGAGGTTGCTAGAACGCTTGAGGAGGAGTTCCTTTCATATCCAGAAGATAATGAGCGTGTGAGGGAGGTTATGCTAATAGTAAAGAAGCTCAGAACCAAATAACAGATTACCAATTTTTGTGATATGATACAAGAATTATTTATTATAGATGGTGCAGATGCAATACGTATCACTATATGTATAGTTATGCTAGTGGTTGCATCTATCATGGATGTTAGAAAGAGGGAGATAAGCGATAAGGTATGGGTATCAGCATTGATAGCAGGAGGGCTTGTATCGATAGTATTGATGCCTACTCACCTACAGTACGATGAACTGCTAGTTAGATACCTTCTGAGTATATCTCTTACTGCACCTCTAGCATACATTGCATACATCAAAGGACTGTTTGGGGGTGCAGATGCCAAGGCTCTGATAGTGATAAGCATCCTTGTACCATCGTATGAGATGCATTACAGTATACATGGAATACCAGCCTTAACAGTACTTACAAACGCATCCCTATTAACCTTAGCAAATGTACTTCACAACGTATTCAGGAATCTAACTGCTATTCTTAAGGGCAAGGATATCTTCAAAGGTTTTGATGAACCATTGTACAAAAAGATGCTTGCATTCATGATGGGATATGTTGCTAGACCAAAAGGCTACCTATTTGCGTTAGAGGAGGTGAGGGATGGTAAGAGGATGTTTAATCTAGCACCAAAGGCAGATAGCGAGTTTGTAGAGCAGAGTGATGAGATATGGGTCACGCAGGCACTGCCTTTCATAATTTATATCACGATAGGATTTGTGCTGATGCTATTGGTTGGGGATCTGATTGCTTATGCAATTAACTTAACATTGCTTACCAAATAAAGAAATAGGGAATTTATTCTGTATCTTGCCTTATATTCAGCATTTCTGCAGTCCAAGGCAAGGCATCCATGTATTTACCACTGCAGTGCTACACTGCCCTTTATTGTTAGTTCTATACAACTATAGAGTAAATAGGTAATTATATAAATATTTTGGTCAGATTTAGTTGATAAGTAAGAAAAATCACCTTAAACGGTGAATAATCAGCACCATACTTGTAGAGGCGTGTATCCCTTATTATATTTAACTCATGATGATTAATATATAACTTGTAGGGCGGATAATAATGTATTGAAGGTAGAGATCAAATCAATAATTACAAAGTTGGTATTTTATTCATCGATCCTCTTGCTATGGTATGTTATAGCTGGAGCAGATATACTCCCAGATTACGTACTCCCCTCCCCATTGGATGTTGCTAAAGAGTATACATCATCAAGCATTAGACTTGTAACCTCTTTAGCAATAAGCATGCAGAGGCTCTTCCTTGGATTCATACTATCCATACTTGTTGGCTTTGCATTTGGCTATGCTATGGCTAAGATCAAGGTAGTGTATGATACTGTAGGCTCCCTAGTTATAGCATTAGCCTCTCTACCAAGTATAGTATGGGTACCCATAGGCATGATATGGTTTGGTTATAGTGAGGCAATGGTAGCATTTGTTATAGTTGCAAGCACGGTATTTGCATTCACGCTCTCAACCTACACAAGTATAAAGAACGTGCCTCCAATATATATAAAGGCAGCAAGGAATATGGGTGCCAAAGGGTTCAACATGCTTGCCTATGTTATAGTGCCAGCAGCAACACCAAACCTACTCATAGGGATAAGGAATGCATGGTCATTCTCATGGCGAGGGCTTATGAATGCTGAGGTTGTTAGCGGGTATCTAGGGCTAGGGTTCATGCTTGAGAGTGCAAGGGAGGTATTCAACATGGCACATGTTATTGCTGTAGTGCTTATAATAATGGCTATAGGACTGCTTGTAGATGCTCTGCTCTTCTCAAGGGTTGAGAGGTATGTTGAACAGAGATGGGGATTACATTAGCAAGAGATAGATAGAGAGAAATAGGATTATGTATATAGTATGATCATCCCTATGATGTAAGGAAGAGCCGTCTGAGCAGTGATGATACCAGTTCAATCTGAGGGATGTTATACTAGAAAAAAATAATTGGTGTGTATGATTATCCTATCCCACTCTATAATAGAAGGTTTTGTATGTAATGCCATTAACATACAATACAAATATCTCATAACAATAAATATCATAGCAAGTATGGTGGTAGTCTCATCCATAGATCTGATTCCAAGCATTCAAGTAATAGTGTTTGGTGTAGCATCTGCACTATTTGTAATGCTACTACTAATAAGGAAGAGGAGGAAGAGCAAGGAGAGGCTCAAGAGGCTCACACTTGAGAAGTTGAAGTGCATGGATGCTAAAGGGTTTGAGCATGTAGTTGCAGATATTCTAAGGGCAATGGGCTACAAGGATGTAAAGGTTGTAGGAGGCTCTGGTGATCTTGCAGTTGATATAACTGCTAGACATGGTAGGGATAAGGTTGTTGTTCAGTGCAAGAGGTATACAAGTAAGAAGGTTACAAGCCCAGAGATGCAGATGTTCATAGGGATGATGCTTACAGAGTACAATGCAAGGAAGGGTATATACGTTACAACCTCCTCCTTCACACAAGATGCTGTAGAACTTGCTAGGAGGCATGGCATAGAGCTATGGGATGGCAATACTCTAGCAGAGATTGTATCTAGGCTGGGCTAAGCTAACTAACTAAGTATGGCAGGTTAAGATGTAGCATGAGGCTAGGCATACTCTACTCAGGAGGCAAGGATAGCAACATTGCAATGTATAAAGCATATCTACAGGGTCATGAGATAGCATGCCTTATAACCATTATACCAGCAAGTGATGAGAGCATGCTCTTCCATTACCCAAACGCACCATACACATCAGTGCAGGCAGAGTGCTTAGGACTACCTTTAATCTCTAGCATTAGCAGTAGTGATGAGGAGGGTTTGCTTGAGGAACTACTCACCAATGCAAGTGAGAGGTTCGGCATAGATGGTGTTGTAACTGGTGCAATAGCAAGCAGGTATCAGTATGAGAGGTTCACAAGCATAGCATCAAGGGTTGGGTTGAAGCATATAGCACCATGCTATGGGGAGGATCAGTACATGCATATGCAGGAGTTGCTTGCAAATAACTTCTCTGTAATGATAACATCTGTATCAGCCTATGGACTTGATGCTAGCATGCTTGGAAGGGTTATAGATGCTGATATGCTCTCAAGGTTGAGGGATTTAAGTATCAAGTATGGCTTCAACTTATCGTTCGAAGGTGGTGAGGCAGAGACATTCGTACTAGATATGCCTCTATTCATGAAGAGGATAGTAGTAGATTGCTACACACTACATTGGGATGGTGTTAGAGGGTATGTAGAGTTCACAGATCTTAGCATTGAAGATAAGTGAATTACATACTGCTTGCTAGATAAGGTTAAAAGTAGTGCTATGTAAGTAATGTATATGGTGCTTGATAACCTTAAGCAAGGGTTAAGGGCAACACTCAAGAAACTGGTAGGTGCATCAAGTATAGATGAGAATATCATAAAGGAACTTGCTAGGGATGTGCAGAGATCATTGCTTCAGGCAGATGTTAATGTTAGGCTAGTACTTGAACTAACCAATAGACTTCAGGAGAGGGCATTGAAGGAGCAGCCTCCTCCAGGGCTCTCAAGGAAGGATCACATCGTGAAGATACTCTATGAGGAACTCTCAAGACTGCTTGGAGGGGATGAGGTTGGTTTACCGTTGAGGAAGGATAAGAGCAACATCGTGTTGATGGTTGGTATAGAGGGCTCAGGCAAGACAAGTGCTACTGCAAAGCTTGCAAAGTGGTTGCTTAAGCATGGCTATAGTGTTGGTGTTATAGGCACAGATACCTATAGACCTGCTGCACTTGAGCAGTTGAGAACACTATGCAAGAGGATAAATGTTGAGGTTTATGGTGATGAGAAGAGCAAGGATCCAGTACAGATAGCACTGAGGGGCGTGGCTTACTTCACTGGAGAGAGGAGGAAGGATGTAGTGCTTATAGATACTGCTGGTAGGCACAAGGAGGAGAAGGGTCTGCTTGAGGAGATGAGACTCATGTATGATGCTGTAAAGCCAGATCTTGTACTCCTTGTTATAGATGGAACGATAGGGCAACAGGCATATGCACAGGCAGATACATTCCATAAGAACGTGCCAGTTGGAGGCATAATAGTGACGAAGTTGGATGGTTCAGCAAAGGGGGGTGGAGCATTATCAGCAACTGCAGCAACTGGTGCAAGGATAATGTTCATCTCTACTGGTGAGAGGGTTGATGATCTTGAGCAGTTCTCCCCAACAAGGTTCGTTGGAAGATTGCTAGGCATGGGTGATATCAAAGCATTGCTTGAGATGGCTAAGCAATTAGAGCAGGAGGCAGATGAGGTTAAGATAAGGAGGATAATGAGTGGGAAGATGACCATAGAGGATTTCTACTATCAGATAGAGCAGGTTGGGAAGATGGGCTCTCTAAGGGCATTGTTCGAGCATATACCTGGGGTAGCAGGCATGGTTAAGGATGAGGATGTGGATGTTATGGAGGAGAAGATGAGTAGATGGCGTTACATCATCCAATCCATGAGCAAGGAGGAGAGGGCAAATCCTGATATCATAAACGCATCAAGGATAAGGAGGATTGCAAGAGGCTCAGGTACAAGCGAGAGGGATGTGAAGGAGATGCTTACCCAATACAAGAGATCTAAGGATATGATGAAGGCAATGAAGGGTAGGCAGATGATGGGCTTCCTGAAGAGGCTAGGTTTTGGAAGGAATGAGTAGAGTAGAATAGAGAAGTAGAGTAGAGATGGTAGTTGATGGGATGAGCATATCATTCTATTTGATTGGTTATTATACTCGTTGCAATAAAGCATCATTGTTATGCTGCAATTATGCCATCTCTGTGCGGTTAGGCAGGGGCTACATGTAGGTAGCAGTGTTGTAAGCGATGGTGATGGATGCTACATATGTCGTGGTCTCATGTCAAGGTTGAACGATATATTCATGCTAGTTGAGGATGCAGTTAAGGGTTATGAGTTCAGATCGTTCCTCATAGGTGCTACATTACCTCAAGATATACTGGAGAGGGAGGATGAGGTAAGGGCAAAGTTGAAGATTAGAGGGCTAGAGAGTATAAAGAGCAGTATAACAAGGGAACTAGGCATGATGCTATCTAGCAAGGGTTACAGGGTAGATTATGAGAGGCCAGAGATAGATATACATCTTGATCTTATAAGCATGGATGTGAACGTTAGAGCAAGGCCGATCTACCTACTTGCTAGATATAGAAAGAGTAGAAGAGGGCTCAAGCAGAAGGGCTATGATAACAGTATAGAGAGCATAGTTAGAGGATGGATAGTCAAGGAGTTCAATGCTAGGGATGCAAGGTTCCTCTGGATTGGGGGAGAGGATAAGGATAGCCTTGTGATAGGTGAAGGGAGGCCATTCTTCATAAAGGTCTTAGATGCAAGGAAGAGATCTGGATACTCAGAGAGGTTAAGTAGCGATAGCGATGGTATAGATGTTACCATAGTTAGGAAGGTTGATGGCTTTCCAAGGCAGATAAGGTTCACTAGCAAGGTTAGGCTCTATCTTGATGGTGATCAAAGCATAATGGATAGGGTTAGAGATGTCATCTCTAAAGGGAGCATAAGTATAAGGTTTAGGGAGGATGGTTATGGTAGGTATGTAGTGAAGAGGATGCATGTTATCGATGCTAGATACTGCTCTGAAGCAGGAGTGGTTGAGGTAGATATACTTGTAGATGGTGGGTTTACACTGAAGAGGTTTGCTGAAGGGTATGATGTTGAACCTAGCATGCATGATCTATTCGGTAATGTAAGGCTAAGATATTTCGATGTACTTGATGTTAGGATCTGCTGATTGATCTGCTTATAGGAATTAAGGTTCTCATCTAATATTTATTATCCTCTCATCATACTCAACCTCTTTATGCTCCTGTATTATGCTTGCCCTTATCCTTACCTTTTGTGCATCCTTGCCCTCTATAACGGATCTGATGAGCAACTTGCCATCACTCTTCTCTATATCATCTCTGCTAATGAATAGTCTGTACATGCTTACCTGCTTGCCATTAACCTCTGTGAACCTTACAATACCTTTAGCATCGTACACATGTGCATTAACCTGGATACCATCATACCTCATAGCGTAGTTCACCTTTATCGATATATTGATGATGCCATCTGCAACCTCTACACTCTCAATCCTCACTGTACTCATAACACCAGCCTTTCATTTAAATCCTATAATAATTTACTTATTCGTTCATCACATAGTAGTTGTAGCGCTTCTCCACATCCTTGTTCTTTCCCTGAATAACCTGTTCAATCTCACGCTTAAGCATCACATCAACAAAGTTCTTGAGATCATCAAAGCCATCAAGGCCTCTAAACATCTCAAGCATGTTTGTATAAGCAAGCATGAACTCAGCAACCTTCCTCCTATACTCTTCCCTGCTTGGTCTACTCTTCTTGCTTAGCCTGAAGTAGCAGTTTGCATTAGGCACACCAATGCTCTTTGCTAAACCTTCTATCATTAACTCCAACTCAAAGTATCTATCATGCATGACCAATCATCGTTGGTTGCAAGAGTAGAGTGTGTTAATTCACTTCCTTATCCTAACATACCATAACCCTGTATCTACCTTTATAACAGCATAATCCAAGCCTCTCCTCTCACAAACCTTTGGTATAGAGTCTATGGCAGACTCTTCGCTATCAGTTATAACCTCTAGAACCTCGCCCTTGCTTATGGTGCTTAGAGCCTTGACAGCCTCGAACGATGGGTATGGGCATGACATACCTCTAGTATCTATCCTCTTCACTACACTTGCATCTAGGAGTGAAGGTTGCCCTTCCCTACTCTTCAAGAGCACTTGCATGGCTAACCTACAGGCACAATTATATATAAACGATACTTGCAAATATGATTGTATCATGGGATAATTGTTATGTAACACAAGTTACATGGGGATTTATATAGTAGTGCTACTATATAATCATAATGAAGTCCAAACTGTACATAGGTGCAATACTGACCATTACAGCAGTGCTTGTACTTGGACCAATACTTGCAGAACAGGCGTATGCAAAGCCAAATGGTCCTAACAACAACGGTCCTGGCAATGGTGGTCCTAACCAAGGTTCTCCAATAAATGCAAAGGTTAGAGCAATACAGAATGGCAACTCCTTGGATATGGATAATGCTGGAGTGCTTGGAGAGGATATATGGTGTGTTGGAGGCATAGATGGTGATTCTGAGGCAAATGATATACACTGCTACCTTCTTCCAGATGGTGTACCAACACCTGAGTACAAGACACATCCAGATGTTATAAAGAGGGATGGCGATTCAACTAATATAGGCTCATGTCCAGATGGTGCAGGCTTCCAGGCTAGCGATATCTGCTTCTGGGTACTCTTCCCAGCATCAGACTTCCCAACAGCAGGGCACTACAGGTTTGTAGCGGAGTTCACAAAGAATGGCAATATAATAGACCTTGCAGGAACAGACTTTAGGAACCACTCATTCATGGTTGTGCCAGAGTTCCTGCTTGGTAGCATAGGCTTAGTAGGCTCACTGCTAGGAACGTTCTACCTGTACAGGAGAAGGAGTGCAAAAGCAAGAGAAGAGGAGTAGTAATACTCCCCTCTTATTTAATCATCATAAGAACCATCTATTACTTGTGTTTATCATCTATGTATCACTTAAACTTATAACCTATGCTGAGTAAGGATGCTCATGCTGCTATTCAACAGATGCCTTGTAGAACCAATACTTGCAGGAAGGAAGGTTGAGACTAGGAGGGTGTGGAAGCGATGCCTAGTGAAGCCAAACAGGGTATACTCTGCCAGCACAGATTACAGCAGAGATGGTATATTTGCTCATCTCTACATCAAGTATGTGAAGAAACAAAGGTTAGGGGAGATGAGTGATGAGGATGCCATGTTAGAGGGGTTCTCTTCCCTAGAAGAGTTCAAGGATGTATGGATAGAATGTTATGGTATAGATTCATGGGACCCTATGCTTGAGGTCTACGTTATAGGCTTCAGGGTAGTTGATGTTGTTGCTACTACTACTGCTACCCATCATGAACGTTGTTGTAGTTATAATGTAGAGCAGAATCACTTGATGCACAACTATCATCGCTATGCAAGCATGTATGATGGTTAGATGCCTGCTTACCTACCTACGTCTAAACCAGTCAATTAATTATTATTATCTTCTTTATGCTTACCCTTACCATCTCTATCAGTTACACTACACTTGTGAACATGGTAGTGCTCTATGCAGAAGTCCTTATTGCATTCATAACAGTGCCATCTGCCAATGGTGAAGCATGTACTACATACAGCAACTGGTTTATTGTAATCTAGATAACGTGGTTTACTCCTCATCCTTTACCTTTAACCTCACACAGAAGGGTTATATGCTATAACCCTCTCATCTCTACTCATACCATCATCATTACTCTCGTTACTCAATGAATCATCTACCCATAACATATATTTAAATATTGATGTGTATGTAAGCGTTAGTAACATGCAGAGAGAGGGGAAGATAATAGGGGAGATAACAGTTATAGGCCCAGATAAGAAGGGTATAGTTGCTAAAGTTACAAACTACATATTCGAGAACCAAGGCAATATAGAGAAGATAAGCCAGAATGTTGTGAGAGGATTATTTGGTATGCAGTTGGAGGCATCATTCAATGGCATAGATAAGGATAGGTTCACAAGAGGGCTTAGAAGGTTATGCAGGAGCCTAGGCATGGATGCCAAGGTACACTTTGATGAGCCTGATAGGTTGAAGAACATGGCTATACTTGTAAGCAAGGAGCCTCACTGCCTTGAAGCCATACTTAAGGCTAAGGAGAGGGGAGAGTTGAGAGTCAGCATACCCCTCATAGTTGGTACAGAGAATACTTTAAAGCCTATAGCAAGCAAGTACAACATACCATTCTACCATGTTAACCATAAGGATCAGGCAAGTGCAGAGGCTAGGATCCTCAAACTCTTAGATAAATATAACATAGACTTTATAGTCCTTGCTAGATACATGCGTATATTAACACCAAACTTCGTATGGCGTTACCCAAACAGGATAATAAATATACATCCTTCTCTACTCCCTGCATTCCCTGGTGCATATGCCTATATTCAGGCACATGAGAGGGGCACGCAGATAATAGGATGTACAGCACACTTTGTTACTGAGGAGTTAGATGCTGGACCAATAATATGGCAGGAAGCGTTTAGGATAAGGAATGGCGAGAGCCTTGAGAGTATAAAGAGGAGAGGGCAGAGTTTGGAGGCTAAAGCACTACTCAAAGCAATCAAGTTGTACATAGAGGGTAGGTTAGAGGTTTACTGGGGCAAGGTATACATCAAGAGTAGTAGGAGTAGGAGTGTTAGCAAAAGCGTTGATATTGGTGAAGGTGATAAGGATGCTAATGGAAATAACACTTAAAACAAGTTCATCCTCTTTCATTAAGAGATGGTAGCCTTAACCCACCTCCCTTATCATCCATTTCTTCTTCCTTGACCTTGCCCTTGCCCCTATCCCCAAACCATACTGTAACCTGTTGGAATGGTATCTCTATACCATTTGCATCTAAAGCCTCCTTTATCTTCTTCACCAACTCACCTCTAACATTGAAGAACTCCTGTGTTGGGACCCAGCACCATACATTTATGTTAACACTTGAACTCCCCAACTCCCAGACCATGATCCTAGGCTCTGGTAGTGCAAGTATCCTAGGATCCTCATCCACAATCTTCCTTATAACCTCAATAGCCTTGTTCATATCCTCCTTATATGCTATACCAACTGTAACCTCAACCCTCCTTGCAATATTCCTCCCAAAGTTCCTTACCTGAGAGGTGAATATCTTCTCATTTGGTATCCTAACATATACACCATCGAACCTCCTTAGCACTACAGAGAATGCTGTTATATCTGTAACAACACCAGCAACGTTCATCTCAGCAACCTCTATGGCATCACCTATCCTGAATGCTCTATCTATCTGCATGAAGAGTCCAGAGAATAGGTTTGCTACAGTTGATTGTACAGCAAACCCAATTATTATACCTGCTATACCTCCAGCAAGTAGAACCCCTGTCAACTCTACTCCTAGATTGCCTATTGCTGATAGTACTGCTACACCAACTATTATCCAGAATACTGCCTTGCTTGCTAGAGGGGCTGCTTGAGGGGCATACTTTGTAAGGAAGTAGGATACAGGTATCCTAACAAGCCTTGCTACAACAACACCAGCAGCAACTATCGCTATTGAGATGAGCACCTTTAGTAGTTCTATCCTAGTCCCAAGGATCTCTATGGTGCCTAGTGCTATCTCCTCAACCATTCTAGAACCCCAACTCCATAGTGTAACTCCTAGCAACTACTGCAGGGTTAACATTGGTCTTCCTCCACCCTGATTCGCTACCCTCCTCAACCTTAACCTCTACTACCTCATTGCGTATACCCTGCTTGATTACAGCATTGACAGTATCAAGCATAGCCTCACTCCCAGAGTAGTATAGATCTATACCATCTATGGGTATTACAAGCATGTTAACGGTAACTATCCTATCAAGGTAGTTATGCAAGCGTACATGTGCTACTGCCTCTGCCAATGGTTCTGCCTTGGGCATCTTAAAGTATACAGTAGACTCTCTATATCTGCATATAACACCATTATCTGGCATGCCATACAATGCATACTTGATGAGTTTTGTTGCAAAAACATCTATCATTGTTGCTCTTCCATCATACATCTCGAATATGCCAACCTCCACTGGCATCTTAATATAGCATTCTAGCGAGGACTTTACATCCATAACCAATGGATCCTTGAACTTGAGTAGTAGATGCTTAGCGTAGTTTGCTGGTTGAGGTGTGTACACTGCCACAACAGGGTATATGCATAGATGGAGTGAATCTGATACACTTGTATCTATGAACCTACTTGAGACCCTCTTATCCCCCTCATACCTCTCATAAACGTACTTGCCATGCTCAACACGCTTTATGCTTAGCATTATCTTATCCGTTAACCTACCATTCCACTCCTCTTCCTCTATAATGTAATCTCCATACGTTACTACCTCCCTTTGAAGCACAGATCATACAACCATATAATAATAACATAAAGGTTACTACCTACCTGTATGAACGCATCATATGCAAGGGATGAGGAGGTAAGGGATGCTATTAGAAATGATGCAAGGATCAAGGCTATACTCCCCATAGGCTCACTTGAGCAGCATGGTAGGCATCTACCATTGGCAACAGATTCTATCATAGCAGAGCATGTAGCAGCAAGGGTTGCTGAGAGGATCAATGCCATACTACTACCATGCATAGGCTATGGGATATCATATGAGCATGAACCACTCTTTAACGTTAGTATAAGTGCACATACCCTCTATATGCTTGTAGAGGATATATGCAGATCTCTAGCAGAGAATGGTGTAAAGAGGGTAATTATACTCAATGCACACTATGGGAATGATCATGCACTGCTCTCATGTGTGAAGGAGTTAGCAAAGAAGTACAAGGATAAAGGTATGTTGATATGCAGCATAACATACTCACTCCTCCTTGATAGGCCTGATCATGCTGGAGAGAATGAGACATCTCTCATGCTTGCAATAAGACCAGATCTTGTAAGGATGGATGAATTAAGCAAGGGGGATGGGTTAAGGCATGAAGGCTATAGAGGTGAAGGTAGAGATGGCAAGTATAGTGATAACATAATCTCAAGGATAATAACACTTCTTCCAGGCTCTATAGCAGATATGGCAAGGGATGGCGTTATAGGTTATCCTATGATGGCAAGCAAGGATAAGGGTTATGCTCTGCTAGAGGAGATATCTTGCAAGTTGATCAAGATGATAGAGGAGATAGAGCATGCTTATGAGCAGATGAGTAAGCATAAATAAGAAAGAAGGATAGGGATAGAGATGATTTATATATGCAATCAACAAAGGATGAGCGATAGGATATGTCTGTAGATATGGCAGTCAAGGTATTGGATGAGAGCGTTGGAGGTGTAGTGCTTATAAAGATGAAGGGAGGTAAGGTGATAAGAGGTACACTACTAGGCTATGACCAGCATATGAACCTACTCCTCTCAAAGTCTGAAGAGATACTTGATGATGGCAAGGCTGTAGAACTAGGCACAATAGTAGTTAGAGGGGATAATGTAGTACTCATATCACCACCAAAGTGATGAGTGATGAAGGGTACCCCCTCGATGGGGAAGCATAACAAGGGAAGGGTACATGTAAGGTGTAGGAGGTGTGGTAATAACTCATTCCATGTGAGGAAGAAGCGCTGCTCAAGCTGTGGCTTCCCAGATAGCAAGTGGAGGCAGTGAAGGTAAGACAGTATAGTAGAAGGAGGTAAATGAATAATAGGAAGAGGATGATGATGGAGGAGTAGGATGATAGAAGTGCTCATCGCTGCTGCACTGGCTGGAGTAGTAACAACCCTTACCAGAGCAATGAGGAGGGAGAAGGGCAGAGATGGTAGGGATGAGGTTTATTATGGTTCAACCCTATCCAATGATGCAGGTGTAGTAAATAGCACTACACAGGGCTATGTAGAGGATGATGAGAAGGGTAGGGCAATGGTGTATAAGGGCATAGAGCATAGGATAAGGAGTATTGCAGATATAAGGCTCAAGGAGTACTTGAATGATGGTAGGATAAGTGAGGAGGAGTATAGGGAACTTACTGGTTATTCTACCAATAATAAAGAGGTAAATCATGGTTATACTCTTCATACTCGTTATGGTGTAGATCAACATGATGAGAATGGTAGCAGGATAAGGAAGAGGATAGGGAGCGAGATAGGGAGCAATAGCATGATGATGCAGGAGATACTACTAAGGCTTGATAGGTTAAATTCTAGGCTCGATTCACTAGAGTGTAAGGTAGATGCGAATAGGATAGGCAGTTTATACATAGCAACCCCTTCTTCTTCACTCCCTTCTATGCCTAAAGTTGTACATGATAATAGGAAGAGGAGCTCTAGTGTGAAGAGGAGAGGAATATCACGAGAGAGTGATGATGGTAGCGTTAGTAATGTTAGGATTGTGAATGGTGAAGGCAGAGAGGATAAGAAGGTTCATGATCATGATGAAGGGTTAGAGGTCATGGTTATAGATGATAGAGGCTCAGATTCTATTAAGGGTAGTATGATGAAGGAGATTAGGGATGTGTCTTATGAACCTGTGCATATGATGGAGCATGATGATGGTAGAAGGGATGATAATAACACTAGTAGTAGCAACAGTAGCAGTAACAGTAGTAATAGTAATAGTATAATTGCTGCTGGTGCTGGAAGCATTAAATATGATAGCAGTAATGATGAGTTGGAGAGTATAAAGAGGCAGATAATGGATGTACTAGCAAGACTGGAGAAGGATGTATGAATAACAAAAATAAAATAAATAATCTATAGCATATGTAGGGCATGAATATCACAACCATGGCTAAGATGCTTGAATCTGTAGTATATGATAATGTAAGGAATGGTATGATAATAGGTCTTGGTTCTGGCAGAACAGTTGCAGCCCTTCTAGATGTACTTGCAAGGCTGAGTAGAAGTGTTAGCATAGATATGGAAAGTATAAGGTTCATACCAACATCACTCCAGATAAAGATGAAGGCTGAGGAACTCAAGATGAGTATAGGGGATGAGTCACTCATCCCTAGCATAGATCTTGTATTAGATGGTGCAGATCAGATAGATGCTAATAACCTAGTTATGATAAAGGGTGGGGGAGGTGCATTGCTTAGGGAGAAGGTGCTCATGTATGCAGCAAGGAAGGTTGTGATACTTGCAGATGAGAGCAAGTATGTTGATAAGCTTACACTTCCCATACCCATAGAGGTAGTACCATATGCAAGAGCATATGTTAGCAGTACGCTAAGGAGCATACATGCAGAACCCCATGTTAGAGTCAATGATAGAGGCTACCCTGTCATGACTGAGAATGGGAATATAATAATAGATACTGCATTTAGTAGCATAGAAGATCCCTATAGCCTTGAGCATAGGCTGAAATGCATACCAGGAGTTGTTGAGGTTGGGTTATTTAGCAAGGTTGCAGATCTATACTATAAGGCAAGGGGAGATGGAGGGTTCGATGTTATAAGTAGATGAATCTAGAAGGTCTCCTTGCAATATACCTACCATAGCCCTTCTCCCCTACAACCATGCCATCCTCCATAACAACCTTGCCTCTAACTATTGTGTATATTGGCCAACCTCTCAGCATTAACCCATCATATATAGTGTAATCAGAGTAAGAGCATAGCAACTCTGGGCTTACCCTTTGCTCTTTATCAAGATCTACGAGCACTATATCTGCATCACTACCAACTGCTATAGAACCTTTACCTTCAAGCCCAAATATCCTTGCTGCGTTGAGGCTTGTAAGTTCTACAAGCCTCTCAAGGGTTATCCTGCCCTTGTTGACACCCTCGCTAAGCATAACAGGAAGTATCGTTGCTATGCCAGGGAAACCTGCAAGGGCTGACCATACATCATCATTATTACTACTACTCAACTTCATATCAAGTCTGTTTGCTACATGATCACTACCTATGCAGTCTATCAAGCCATTACTTACTGCATCCCATACCATTGCAACATCATCCTTACTCCTCAATGGAGGCACAACCTTACCTCTGAGATCAAAGCAATGAGTATGCGTTAAGTAATGGGGGCATGTCTCAACATAAACCTTGCTTGAACCATTCCTTCTTCTTTTATTTTCTGCAAGTACCTGAAGAGCCTTTGATGAGCCAACATGTACTATGTAGATGCTTGCACCATACCTCCTTGCTACATCTGTAACATAGGCTATTGCCTTCTCTTCAGCCTCTGCTGGTCTAGCATCGCTCCATGCCTTAAGCCCATTCAAGCCCTGCTCCTTAACCCTCTTCATCTCCCTAGAGCATATCTCAGGATCCTCAGCATGTACAAGTGTTATGCATGAGAGCATTGCTGCTCTTGCTATTGCAGCCTCAACCATCTCCTGCGTAGTATTAACTTTGCCATATACTAGAGTATCTGAGTATGGATCTATATCCATGTATATGCCTCCAATATCTCCCCTCAAGTTCATGTACACCTTGAATGATGTTATCCCTTTACCAACACAGAACTCCATCTCATCCAGATGCTCATCAAGGAGTATAGATGCATGGTAAGCATAATCAACTAGATGTGAACCTTTGCTAGCCTCTAGATGCATATCTAGCTTTGCCCTATAGGATGAGTAGAGTCTTAGCATACGCATCATAGTTGTTACACCCCCAACAGCAGCAGATCTAGACTCAGTCTCTGCAGCCTTGTCTATTGGTGTGAATACTCCATAGTGTACGTGTGGATCTATTGCACCAGGTATTACATATACCC
>Ga0105160_1000554_pt1 | contig 17180 bp, 20 predicted proteins | sample GXS110809BmetaG_FD_89591 | JGI IMG/M metagenome (GOLD analysis project Ga0105160, IMG submission 89591) | Hot spring microbial communities from Gongxiaoshe hot spring, China to study Microbial Dark Matter (Phase II) - GXS 110809B | ecosystem: Environmental > Aquatic > Thermal springs > Hot... | reverse complement strand
CCTTTGGAAGTTATCGAGCCTGGCCTGTTCCTCCCTCGGGCCCAGTTCTGCCACTCCTCTCTATCCGCCGGGGCCGCGTCCACGAGGAGGATCAAGTAGGCCTTCTGCCCCCTCTCCTTTCCGGGCACCACGCGGATCGGGATCGTAAGCTCTTCGTCCACCCTTCTCCGGAGGAGGGGATCCAGCCTAAGGCTGGGGAGAGCCCCTAGCAGGTTGAGCCTCTCGAGCCTGAGCTCCCTGGCCTCCCCCCTCCGAAGCTCACGAGCTGCTCCCCCCGGTTTACCTCGAGCTTAGAGGGCACAGGGGTCCCCTGCGGGGGTGTGAGGCCTTGGCCGGCAGGAAAAGATCCGACAGGATCAGGACGCTCGGGGAATCGGCCTTGAAGAAGGGCTTCCCCATGGGGCCCCCTCCCGGCGTCTACCTGAGATCTCCCTATGGTTGATGAAGCTGTAGCTGACCTTCAGGTCGCCGGCCACAGGGGGTAAGTTGGGTCCGAGCGCCCTCCTATCGGGGTCCCCCCGCAGGTGAAGGAGGCTTTCCATTTTGGCCAGGAAGATGAAGTCGCCCCTGTAGGACGGTTCGTCCTCGGGGTGTTCGAATCTGTTTAGGCTAAAGCTGAGGGATAGGTATGCTCCGCCCGTCAGCAATAAGCTCTTCGAGGTCTCGTTCCTGGTGTCCACGAGGCCCCCAACGTTTCTGAGCTCGCGCCTCTCGTCGCGGATGGACAGCGCTCCAGGTCTCGATTCTACTTTCTCCTCCCCCTTAGGCCTCGGCAATAGGGCGAGGATGCTCCTCTCGAGCCGCCAGATCCCCTTTAGCTTAAGGCCTCCCTGGGGGTGGGGGCGAAGACGTCAGGCGGAGCGAGGAGCTCCTTCCAGCTCTCCCTTCCCTCACCTCCTCGCCGCGGGGGCGAGACCTCGGGTGTGCCCCAACCGGGGGCAAGCCTGGCTCCTCCCCTCGTCGCTGAGCGCAAGTTTGTAATTTTTGGAATTCATTCTACCCCAGGGAGACGGCGGCGACAACGAGGTCATCTGCGGTGCGGGATCTCCCTTTGACACGAGGCCCTTTTCGTTGTAGAATTTAGCCCGTGGGTGGTTAGTTCAGTGGGAGAACGCTTCCTTGACGCGGAAGAGGTCGCAGGTTCAATTCCTGCACCACCCACCATAAAGGGGCTCCGGGGGCCGGAAAGGCCCTTTTCTTTTGCCCTCTGTGGTAACATCTTCTTATGGTCAAGCTGAGGTACGTGCTGCTGTGGGGTTTCCTGGCGGTCTTCCTGGTGCTCTACGCTGGGATATACGGCGTGGAGAAGGCCAAGGTCCAGGCCCTCCGGGCGAGGGTCGAGAGGCAGGTCGAGGAGATGGTGAGGCTCAAGAGGGAGATAGCCAGGCTCAGGAGGGAGCTGGAGCTCTACAGCACCAGGGAGGGCGTGGAGAGGGAGGCGCGAAGGAGCCTCTTCATGGTCTACCCGGGCGAGGAGATATACGTGATAGAGTGCCCGAAAGAGGAGGAATCCCTGCTCCCCGGAGGGGGGAGCCGAAAGTCCGAAGGGAGGAGATAGCTCGATGCTGGTGGAGCGGAGGAGGAAGCTCAAGGGCTACGAGATGATGGTGCTTTTGGATCCCGATCTGGAGGATCCGAAGGGCGCGGTGGAGAGGCTCGGCGAGATCCTCGCGGCGGTGGGTGCCGAGGGGGTCAACGTGAACTTCTGGGGGAGGAGGCGCCTGGCCTACCCGGTGAGGAAGAAGGGCGACGGGGTCTACGCGGTCTTCGACTTCTCCCTTTACCCCGATCAGGTCCACGAGCTGGACAGGCGCGTCAAGCTCAGGGAAGAGGTGATGAGGCACATAATAGTGTGCCAGGAAGAGTAGGCCTGGAGTGATCGGCCTTGGTGAGGGGATACAACCGCGTGATAATAGTGGGCAACCTGGCCAGGGACCCCGAGCTCAGGTACACCACCAGCAAGAGGGCGGTGGCCAGGCTGGTGGTGGCCGTCAACAGGTCCTGGTCGGACCCGGAGGGTAGGGTGGAGGAGCGGGTGGACTTCATACCCGTGGTGGTGTGGGGTCCGCAGGCCGAGAGCTGCAACCGCTACCTCGTCAAGGGGAGGGCCGTGCTGGTGGAGGGGCGCCTCCAGGTGAGGAACTTCACCACCAGCGCCGGCGACCGCAGGAGCGTCACCGAGGTGGTGGCGGACTCCGTCCAGTTCCTGGGCGGCAGGAGGGAGGCCGCCGCCGAGGTCTCGGGTCCGTCCCAGGGCTCCGGCGTCGACGAGGACCTCGAGGCCCTCGACCTGGGGGGTTTCGAGGGCGAGGAGGAGGACATACCCTTCTAGGGGCAATTTCGGAGATCTGACGGGAGGTACGAAGCCCATGTTCGGCAGGAAGAAGGCCGCCGGAGGCGGCAAGAAGTTCAAGGCTAAGAAGCAGAAGGTCTGCTGGTTTTGCTCCAACAGCGTGGAGAGGGTCGACTACAAGGAGGTCGACAGGCTCAGGAGGTACATGGACGATCGGGGAAAGATTTACCCCAGGAGGATAACCGGCACCTGCGCCAAGCACCAGAGGCAGCTCACCAACGCCATAAAGAGGGCTCGCGTCATGGCCCTCCTGCCCTTCGTGGTGGATTGAACAGGCCTGGGCTTCCCGAGGCCCCTGGGGTTTGCTCGGCGGACCCGGGGGCCATATAATTTTCCTTGAACCCTTTCCCTGGAGGTGCTGTTTTTGGGTGACCGCGGCGCTCGCTCCCTGGTGGAATCGGCCCTGCTGGCGGCCCTCGCCTCCGTCATGTTCCTGGGGGCGAGGTATCTGCCCCTGCTAGGGATAGCGCTGTCGCTGGTTTGCCCCGTTCCCCTCGTGGTGCTGGGGCTCAGGAGCTCCCTCAGGGGAGCACTGGCGGGGCTTTTGGTCTCTTCCCTTCTGGTCTTCGCCCTCTCGGGGCTCACCGGCGCCGTGGCCTTCGCCCTGGGCTTCGGTCTGATGGGGGTGGTCATGGGGGCGCTGGCCAGGAGGACGGGCCTCTACGAGCTCATGCTCGTCTCCATAGGGGTGTCCCTGCTGGGCAAGCTCGCCATGGTGCTCTTCTACTCCTACGTCTCGGGCTTCAACCCCTTCATGCCCAGCGCCTCCGAGCTGGAGAGGGCCTTCGAGTCGGTCCTCTCCTTCTACTCTCGGCTGGGGCTGGGGGAGGAGGCCCTGAGGTCCATGGAGGCCCAGATGAGGCACGTGGCCCAGGTCCTGCCGGTCCTCTTCCCGTCGATACTGGCGATGGCCTCCGCCCTGGACGCCTATCTCTCCTACGCCATATCCAGGGCCGTGGCGGTGAGGGTTCTGCCGGGGATGGATCTCAAGCCCCTGCCCGGACTATCGGAGGTTCGCTTCCCCAGGAGCGTGGGCTACCTGTTCGTGGCCTCCCTGGGGTCGCTCTTGATCCCGGCTGGGGCGGTTCCACCCCTGGTGGCCGGCGCTCTGGTCAACCTGAGGACGCTTTCCTCCCTGCTCTTGATGTTGCAGGGGGCCTCTGTGGCCTTCTGGCTCGTGCGCTCCAGGGGGCTTCCCAGGTTCCTCTACGCTCTGGTGGTGTTTTCTGTCCTCTTCTTGCCCGCGGCCTCTTACCTCTCGGTGGTGGTCGGGTTCGCCGACATGTTCTTCGACTTCAGGGGACTGGAGGAGTGAAGGGGGGGATTTGGCGTGAAGGTTATCTTGAAGGGCGACGTCAAGGGGCTCGGCAAGGCCGGCGACCTGGTGGAGGTGTCCGACGGTTACGCCAGGAACTTCCTGGTCCCCAGGGGTCTGGCCGAGGTGGCCACCCCTCAGAGGGTGAAGGAGTGGGAGGCGGAAAGGGCCAGGAGGGAGAAGCTGGAGAAGAGGTTGATGGAGGAGGCCCGGCAGATAAAGGCGAGGATAGATGGGGCCTACGTCAACGTCAGGGCCTCCGCCGGCGAGAAGGGGAAGCTCTTCGGCTCCATAACCCCGGCCCAGATAGCCGAGGCGGTCAAGAGGCAGCTCGCCGTGGAGCTGGACAGGCGCGACATAAGGGCGGAGCCCATAAAAGAGGTGGGAACCCATAGGGTGGTCGTCAAGCTCCACGGAGGGCTAGAGGCGCACCTGAACGTGGTGGTGGAGGGGGAGGGCAGGTAGTGGCGGAGCTCAAGGCTACGGTGGAAAGGGTTCCCCCGAGCAGCCCCAGCGCCGAGAGGGCGGTGCTGGGGGCCTGCCTGCTGGACAGGCAGGCCCTCAACGTGGCCGCCGGTATACTCGAGCCGGAGGACTTCTACGAGGAGGCCCACTCCCGGTGCTTCAGCGTGATGCTCGAGATGTTCGAGCGGGAGAAGCCCGTGGACGCCCTGACCCTCATGGACGAGCTCTCCAGGCGGGGGCTCCTCTCCTCCCTGGGGGGGCAGGCCTTCATCGCCGAGCTCCTGGACAGCGTGGCCACCACCGCCCACGTGGAGTACCACGCCAGGATGGTGAAGGAGCGCTCCCTGAGGCGGAAGCTCATCAAGGCGGCGGGGGAGATATCCAGGATAGCCTTCGACGAGGAGAAGGACCTGGAGGAGGTGCTGGACGAGGCGGAGCAGGCCGTCTTCGCGGTGGCCGAGGGGAAGCAGAAGGAGTGGATAAAGCACGTGGGGGAGATCCTCTCGCGCGCCTTCAGGGAGGTGGAGAGGAGCTACAACGAGGGGAAGGCCGTGGTGGGGGTCCCTACGGGCTTCGTCGACCTGGACAGGCTCACCGGGGGGCTTCAGCCGGGAAGCCTGAACATCCTGGCGGCTCGCCCCTCCATGGGGAAGACCTCCTTCGCCCTCAACGTGGTCCAGCACGTGGCCATGCGCTACAGGAGGCCGGTATTGGTCTTCAGCCTGGAGATGCCCGCCGAGCAGCTGGTCTACCGGATGTTGGGCTCGGAGGCCAAGGTGAACGTCCACGGCCTCAGGACGGGAAACTTCTCCGAGGACGCCTGGAGGAGGCTCGCCAGCGCCGCAGGTCGCCTGCACCAGGCCCCCATATACATAGACGACAACTCCTCCCTGTCGGCCATGGAGCTCAAGGCCAGGTGCAGGAGGTTCAAGGCCGAGCACAAGGACCTGGCCCTGGTGGTGGTGGACTACCTGCAGCTGCTCTACGTGAACAAGCGGGTGGACAACAAGCAGCAGGAGGTGGCGGAGATCTCGAGGACCTTGAAGGCGGTGGCCAGGGAGCTGGAGGTGCCGCTCCTGGCCCTGTCGCAGCTGTCCAGGGCGGTGGAGCAGAGGCAGGACAGGAGGCCCCAGCTCTCGGACCTGCGCGACTCGGGGGCCATAGAGCAGGACGCAGACCTGGTCATGTTCATCTACAGGCCGGACGTCTATCAGCCCGAGCCCCCCGACAGCCGGGAGCCCAGCACCGCCGAGGTGATAGTGGCGAAGCACAGGAACGGTCCGACGGGGGTGGTGAACCTCCTCTTCATGAAGGAGTACACCACCTTCGAGAGCGTGGCCTACGGGTTCTGAGATCGCCTAGCTCAAGGGAGGCGATGAGCAGATGGGGTAGCGTGGATGGCCTACACCCCTCACCCCCCGGTGATAGTGCCCGAGGTGGGGAGGGGAAGGGAAAGGGAAGCTCTATCCACCGTGGAGGCGATGAGGGCCCTCTCTGACCTGCTCTTCGGGATCTCCCCCGCGAAGGTGCTCCTCCTTTCGACCCCCCACCACGTCATGAGGAGGGACAGGCTGGAGGTGATATCCGGCGACTCCCTGGAGGGTGATCTGTCGGACTTCTGGGCCCCCCAGGTCAAGGTCAAGCTCAGGGGCGACGGGGAGCTCGCCTCCTCCCTGGCCAGGAAGCTCAGGGAGGCAGGGCTTCCGGTGGGATTAAGCCTCGCCAAAACGATCCCCCTCGACCACGGGAGCGTGGTGCCTCTGAGCTACCTGCTTTCCCCCTACTCCAGGTCCGACCTGCCGAGAGCCCTCATCCTCTCCCCCGGCTTTTGCCCTTTGAACGCCATCCTGGAGGCGGGGAAGGTCGCCTTCGACCTCCTGGACTCCCTGGAGGAGCCGGTGGGGATGGTGATAAGCGGCGACCTCTCCCACAGGCTCACCCCCGACGCTCCGGCGGGCTTCAACCCCAGGGCGAAGGAGTTCGACGAGGCCTTCGTCGAAGCCCTCTCCTCCCTCGACCCCAGGCCGCTCCTGGAGCTGGACCCCTCCTTCGTGGAGATGGCTGGCGAGTGCGGCCTTCGGCCCTCCATGATCCTCTTCGGGGCCGCCTCCGTCAAGCCCTTCAGGTCCAGGATCCTCTCCTACGAGGGGCCCTTCGGGGTCGGATACTGCGTCGCAGCCGTCGAACCCGCCGTTTTATAAAAAGTTTTGCCCCTCGTTTCTGTTTGGAATTTTTGGTCTAAACCCCTTATAATTTGGGTGGTGATGGGCTTTGGATCCCTACGTGGAGCTCGCCAGGGCGGCGATAGAGGCCTGGGTCAGGGAGGGCAGGGTCTTGGACCTGCCGGAGGGGCTTCCGGAGGAGATGAGGAGCTCCAGGAGGGGGGTCTTCGTCTGCCTCAAGAAGGGGGGGCATCTTCGGGGTTGCATGGGGACCTTCCTCCCCACCAGGGGTAGCGTGGCGGAGGAGGTGGTCCACAACGCCATAGCCTCTTGCAGCGAGGATCCGAGGTTCCCCCCGGTGAGGGAGGAGGAGCTCCCGGATCTCGAGGTCTCGGTGGACGTGCTGTCCAGCCCTGAGGAGGTCGACGACCTCTCGAAGCTGGACCCCAGGGTCTACGGGGTCATAGTGGAGAAGGGGGGTAGGAGGGGGCTTTTGCTGCCCGACCTGGAGGGGGTCGACACGGTGGAGGAGCAGCTCGCCATAGCCATGAGGAAGGCGGGCATCGTGGACCCCAGGGGGATGAGGGTCTATCGCTTCACCGTGAGGAGGCACGGGTGATGGCGGTGGGAAGGGAGGCCAGGTTCTGGAGGCTGGAGGGGGACCTGGTCAGGTGCGAGCTTTGCCCTCACCGCTGCGCCCTCTCGAGGGAGGGCCAGGTGGGCTTCTGCGGCGCCAGGTTCAGGCGCGGCGGGGCGATGGCCTTGAGGTACTACGGGCTTGTGACCAGGCCCGCCCTGGACCCGATGGAGAAGAAGCCCCTGTACCACTTCCACCCTGGTTCCTACATCCTCTCCGTCGGATCTCCCGGCTGCAACATGGACTGCCCGTTCTGCCAGAACTGGCACCTCTCCAGGTGCGGGGACGCCCTCCCCTGGGGGTTGGTGGAGGTGGACCCGAGGGGTTTGGCGGAGCTGGCGCTCTCCTGCGGGAGCGTGGGTATAGCCTACACCTACAGCGAGCCCCTGGTGTGGGTCGAGTTCGTCCTGGACTGCGCCGGGGAGGCCCTGAGCAGAGGGCTCAAGAACGTCCTCGTCACCAACGGGATGGCCCACAGGCCCGTCGTGGAGGAGCTGTGCGGCCTGATCCAGGCGGCCAACGTGGACCTGAAGGTCTTCGACGGGGACCTCTACCGCGGGGTCCTCAAGGGGGATCTTTCGGCGGTGCTGGACTCCATATCCTCGATGCTCGAGGGCGGTGTCCACCTGGAGATAACGCACCTGGTGGTCCCCGGGTTCAACGATCGGGAGGAGCTGTTTTCCCCCATGGTGGATTGGATCTCCTCCCTTTCCCCTCGAATACCCCTGCACATATCCAGGTACTTCCCCCAGAGGAGGTGGAAGGAGCCTCCCACCGAGGTCTCCACCCTGAGGAGGTTCTACGAGATCGCCAGGGAGAAGCTCTACTACGTCTACCTGGGGAACTTGGCTTCCGAAGAGGGGGCCTGGACGTTCTGCAGGGGGTGCGGCAGGGCTTTGGTGAAGAGGGATGGCTACAGGGTCTTCGACCTCCAGCTGGCGGAGGGGGGTAGGTGTCGCTTCTGCGGGGTCGAGAACGACTTCGTCCTCTGAGGCGTCGTTTTCTCTGGGGGGGTGGCGCAGGTGGGCAGGACCATCCTGGTGTCGGGGCACAACCTGCTCCTTCGGGACCTGGTCGAGGTGGCGAGAGGCGGGGCCAGGGTGAGGCTCGATCCCTCGGCGGTGGAGTTCGTCAGAAGGGGCAGGGCCCTGGTGGAGAGGTGGGTCGAGGAGGGGAGGGTGATCTACGGGATAACCACGGGCTTCGGGGATCTGGCCTCGGTGGTGATCCCCTCCTCCGACGTCTTCGCCCTGCAGGAGAACCTGATAAGGAGCCACGCCTGCGGGGTGGGGGAGGAGCTCCCCGTCGAGGTGGTGCGGGCCTCGATGCTCTTGAGGGTCAACACCCTGGTGAGGGGCTATTCGGGCATAGGCCTGGAGGCCCTGGAGCTTTTGGTGGAGATGATAAACCGGGACATATGTCCGGTCATCCCCTCCCAGGGCAGCGTGGGGGCGAGCGGAGACCTGGCCCCCCTGGCCCACATGGCCCTGGCCATGATGGGGGAGGGGGAGGTGATACACCGGGGGAGCAGGGTGCCGGCCAGGGTGGCCCTGGACAGGGAGGGGCTCTCTCCGGTGAGGCTGGGGCCGAAGGAGGGACTCGCGCTGATAAACGGCACCCCTGTGCTCACCGCCATGGCCGCCCTGGCCCTGAGCGACGCGCTTTTGCTGGCCAAGTGCGCGGACGTGGCCCTGGCCTGCAGCCTGGAGGCCTTGAGGGGGGTGCCCTACGCCCTCGACCCCAGGATACACGAGCTCAGGCCTCACCCGGGGCAGAGGGCCTCCGCCTCCAACGTGAGGAGGATGGTGGAGGGAAGCCAGATCCTGGAGGCATCCAGGGATCTTAGGGTTCAGGACGCCTACTCCCTTCGCTGCGCCCCCCAGGTGCACGGGGCCTGCAGGGACGCTTTGGACTTCGTCCTGCAGAAGGTGGAGGTGGAGATAAACTCCGTGACCGACAACCCCTTGATCTTCCCGGAGGAGGGGGACTTCCGGAGCGGGGGCAACTTCCACGGGGAGCCCATCGCCATAGCCTCGGACCTCCTGTGCATAGCCGCCTCTGAGCTGGCCAGCATATCCGAGAGGAGGGTGGCCAGGCTGGTGGACGCTAAGCTCTCAGGCCTTCCTCCCTTCCTGGCGAAGGAGAGCGGCCTCAACAGCGGGCTCATGATCCCCCAGTACGTGTGCGCGGCGTTGGTCTCGGAGAACAAGGTCCTCTCCCACCCGGCCTCGGTGGACTCCATACCCACCTCCGCCAACCAGGAGGACCACGTCTCCATGGGGGCCTGGGCCTCCAGGAAGGCCATGAAAGTGGTGGAGAACTCCCTGAGGGTGATCTCGATAGAGCTCCTCCTAGCCGCCCAGGCTTTGGACTTCCTGAAGCCCCTCGAGCCGGGGAGGGGGGTCAAGGCCGCCCACTCGGAGGTCAGGAGGGCGGTGCCCTTCCTGGAGAGGGACAGCTATCTCAAGCCGCATCTGGACTCGATCTTCGAGAGGTTGAAGGGGGGTGAGATCCTCTCGGCCGTCGAGGAGGCGGTCGGTCCTCTGGACTGAGCTCAGATCGCAGCGGGGGGTGTGTTGCCTTTGGAGCTCTTCCTGGTTCAGGTCTTCAACGGTCTGGCCGAAGGGATGATATACGCGTTGGTCACCCTCGGTCTCTCCATGGTCTACGGGGTTCTGAGGATATTGCACGTGGCCCACGCGGGGGTCTACACCGTGGGGGCTTATCTGGGTCTTTGGGTCTACTCCCTCTCCGGCAGCCTGATCCTGGCGCTTTCGGTCTCCATGGGTCTTTGCGCCCTCCTGGGCGTGGCGATAGAGAGGTTCGTCTACTATCCGTTGCTTCGCTACCCTCCCTACGTCCCCCTGATCGGTGGGATAGCGGTCTACCTCTCTATCGAGGAGCTGTGCAGGTTGGCGGCGGGTCCCTACGTGATAAGCTTTCCCGCCGCCTTGCCCTTCAAGGCCTTGAGGTTGGGGGCCTTTTACGTGACCCCCTCTCAACAGATGATAGTCATCTGCACCCTTCTGGTCCTTTTCCTGCAGTGGTTCCTGGTCTCCAGGACGGAGATAGGGCTTGCCATGCGGTGCGTGGCCCAGGACATGGACATGGCCTCGGCGATGGGGATGGACTCCAAGATGGTGGTTTCCCTGACCTTCGCCCTGGGCTCGGCCGCGGCCGCCCTGGCGGGGGTCCTGGTGGGGATCCACCACAACCAGGTCTACCCCACCATGGGGAGCGTCCCCGCCTATAAGTCCCTGGCCATAATAGTGCTCGGCGGCCTCGGGAGCGTCCCAGGGGCGGTCTTGGCCTCCCTCCTGATAGGGGTGGTGGAGTCGTTGACCATAGGCTACGGCTTCCCCCTACCCCGGGACGCCCTGGCCTTCATGGCCATGATAGCCATCTTCATGGCGAGGCCCGGCGGGCTCGCCGGGAGATAGGGGGTGAAGCCGGCGATGGGCGGCTACTACCTCACGGTGCTGACCTCCATAGGGATACAGGCCATGGCGGTGATGGGGCTCAACGTGATAGTGGGTTTTGCCGGCCAGATCTCCCTGGGGCATGCGGCCTTCTTCGGCATAGGGGCTTACACCGCCGCCGTGGCCTCCACCAGGTATGGGCTTAGCCCCCTCCTGGCCCTGGCGCTCGCGGTGCTCGTCGCGGCCCTGGTTGGTTTCTTCCTGGGGTTCCCGAGCCTCAGGGTCAAGCACGACTTCCTGGCCATAACCACCATAGGGACCAACTTCATAGCGGAGTCCCTCTTCCTCTACCTGCCCTTCTTCGGCGGGGCCCTGGGCATAGGGGGGATACCGCGCTTTTCCGCCCTCGGCCTGACCTTCGGAGGGGGGCAGCTCCTCTGGCTGGTCTGGGGTTCCGTCCTGGCCGTGGCGGTCCTGTGCCACCTCTTCAGGAGGACCTGGGCGGGGCTCGCGCTGGAGTGCGTCAGGGAGGAGGAGGTGGCCGCCTCCTCGGTGGGGGTCTCCCTGGTCCGCTTCAAGCTCATGGCCTTCGTGCTCGGGAGCGCCGTAGCCGGGCTGGCGGGTGGGTATTACGCCTTCTTCATGAGGTTCATAAGCCCCTCGGATTTCTCCTTCCCCGTCTCGGTGATGTTCCTGTCGATGCTGGTGGTGGGGGGGATCGGGACCATATCTGGTCCTCTGGTGGGGGCTTTGCTGTTGGGCATCCTGCCGGAGGTCTTCAGGCCCCTGGTCGACTACAGGATGCTTCTCTACGGGGCAACGTTGCTCTTGACCATCCGCTTCCAGCCCAAGGGGCTCCTGGGTGAGGGGGGCCTGGTGGAGAGGCTTCTTTCGAGGGGTGGTGGGGTTGGCTCTTCTCGAGGTTAAAGGGGTCAGCAAGAGCTTCGGAGGCCTCAGGGCGGTCGACGGCGTTAGCTTCGAGGTCCGCGAGGGGGAGATCTTTGGCCTCATAGGTCCCAACGGGGCGGGTAAGACCACCTGCTTCAACCTGATATCCGGGGTGCTCAGGCCCGACTCGGGGGAGATTCGCCTGGGAGGGGTCAGGATAGACGGCCTGAGCCCCGACAGGATAGCCAAGCTGGGGGTGGGGAGGACCTTCCAGATAGTTAGGCCCTTCTCGGAGATGACGGTCTTCCAGAACGTCGCCGCGGGGATTGGGGCTCACAGGTACGGCCGTTGGCACCTGGAGGCCTCCTTTTACCGGAGGAAGGAGACGGTGGAGGAGGTGGAGAGGATAGCCTCCGCCGTTGGGCTTTCGGAGTTCCTGGGGAGGAAGGCCTACGGCCTACCCCTGGGTATCCTGAGGAAGCTCGAGATAGCCAGGGCCCTGGCGCTGAAGCCCAGGCTGCTCCTCCTGGACGAGTCCTTCTCGGGCCTGAGGGGGGAGGAGGTGGAGCAGCTCATGGAGCTGGTGAGGCGCATAAGGGATGGAGGGGTATCGGTCCTGCTCATCGAGCACAACATGCGGGTGGCCATGGGGCTCTCCGAGAGGATGGTGGTGTTGGACCACGGGAGGAAGATAGCCGAGGGAGTTCCTGAGCTGGTTAGGAGCGATCCCATGGTGATAGAGGCCTACCTGGGCAGAGGGGAGGCGGGCTTCGGTGCTGGAGGTTAGGGATCTGGTGGTCCGCTACGGCGACATCGAGGCGGTCAGGGGGGTCTCCCTCAGGGTGGAGGAGGGCGAGCTGGTGGCCGTGGTGGGGGCCAACGGGGCCGGCAAGACCAGCGTGCTCAACGCCGTGATGGGCATAGCGCCCGTGAGGGGTGGGAGGATATTCTACCGGGGGGAGGACGTGACGGACCTCCCACCCCACGGGCGCGCCAGGATGGGGATCAGGATCGTGCCCGAGAGGGGCAGGTTGTTCCCCCAGCTCTCGGTGATGGAGAACCTCATGGCCGGGGTGTATGGCCTCGACAAGTCGAACCTCAGGGGGAAGCTCGACTTCGTCTTCTCGGTCTTCCCGGTGCTGGCCGAGAGGAGGTCCCAGAGGGCCAGCACCCTCTCCGGGGGGGAGCAGCAGATGCTCTCCATAGCCAGGGCTTTGATGTCCTCGCCCAGGCTTCTCCTGGTGGACGAGATCTCCATGGGGCTCATGCCCAAGCTGGTGGACGAGATGTTCTCCCTCCTCGCCAGGTTGCACGAGGAGGAGGGGCTCACCATCCTGCTGGTGGAGCAAAACGCCTACAAGTCCCTGAGGCTCGCCTCCAGGGCCTACGTGCTGGAGACGGGAAGGATCGTGAAGGAGGGCCCCTCCTCCTCCCTGCTGGAGGACGAGGAGGTCAGGAAGGCCTACCTGGGCGGTTGAGCCCTCGAGGGCGGCTTAAGCTTTAGGGGCGAGGCCTGGGAACAGGCCTCGCCCCTCCTGTGCCCTAGTACCTCTTGAGGATCGATTTGGTCTCGGTTATCCTTATACCCCTCTGTACCAGCGAGTCCATCAGGTGCTTGAAGACCCTCTGGTTTGCCCCTATGTGCTCCGGAGGGATAACCCCCTTCTCCTGGACCATGTTCTTCCTCACCGCCCTGGCCACGGCGGCGCAGGGGTAGGCGGTGGTCCTGGCCATGGAGTGGACCTTGTTCTCCTCGTCGTATCTGTCGAACAGGTCCCAGGAGATGGTTATGCGTCCCTCCTGGGTCTCCCCCGTGGCCTCCACCCGCATGAGGGTCATGTCCCTGTCCCCCTTGTCCGGGTCCATCTCCCAGAGCTTGAAGAGGAGCTTGGAGGTGAGCTTCCTGGGGGAGACGACCTTGCCCTCCACCTCCACCGGCTCGTCGCTCAGGAGCCCTATGAGCTTGAGGAGGTTTATCTGGCTCGCGTGCCCGTGGTAGCGGATGGTCTTCTCGAACATGCGCTTGGCCCTCACGGTCCTGAGCAGGGACCTGAGCCCGTCGGTGAGGAACGCCTCGAACCTCCCTATTCCCGGGAACTCTATCTCCTCCAGCTGGCTCAGGGGCTCTGCCTCCCTTATCTGCCCGTCCTCGACGTACCTGGCGGGCCTGGTGTACTCCTCTATCACGTCCTCGGGGGAGAAGACGATCTTGTAGTCGAAGGGGGGGCACTTCTGGGCCGGAAGCCCTCCCACGTAGATCTTCACCGTGTGGAGGTTCTTCAGTAGATGCTGGGCCTTCCCCACGAGCGCGTTGGAGAGCCCCGGCGCCAGACCCATGTCGGCCACCACGGTGACCTTCCTGGACCTGGCCAGGCCGTCGAGTTCGGAGGAGTCCTCGGGCATGAAGGATATGTCCACCATGTCCTTGCCCAGCTCTATCACGTTTCGCATGACCTGGTAACCCAGGTGCCCCGGGACCGCACCGCAGACGATCTCCACCCCCTCCTCCTCGAAGACCCTCCCCAGGGCTTCCTTGTCCAGCGCCGAGGCCTTGACGCCCTTCACGTTGGGCCTGGAACACGCCCTGCTCAGGGCCTCCTCGGAGACGTCCACCACCACCACATCGAAGTCCCTGGAGAGATCCCAGGCTATGGCCCTCCCCACAAGCCCCCCTCCCAGGACGGCTGCCTTCAAGGGTCTCCACCCCCCGCTGAGGAAAGTCGCTTTAGATATTTTACTTGCGATTGGTCTCTTTGTCCTCGCTGGGCTCGCGGGGCCGGGCGCCGCAGGGGTGCGACCCTCGTGGGCTGGCCCGGACGAAGCCGAGGGGACAGGGTCTTAAGCCCCCTGGTCTTCGGGCGGGACGCGCCCAGTCCTCGGGCGCGTTGAAGGGCGACGCTGGCGTGAGGGAGATGGGCCATGGCCTGCTGACGCCTGGGGCTGCGGCACCGCGTCTCGCCTGCGCCGGAGGTGGAACCCCTGGGGTTCTCCTTCGGCGGTAGCGCTGGGCCCTCTGCATCGCTCTGCGCGAGCGCAAGGAGCTGGAGCCGTCTTGCCGCCCCCAGGGCCAGGGAGCTTCGGCTTCAGCGCCCGTCTTCGCTTTGGCCTTCCCCGAAGCTGGTATAATCTTCTACGCAGATCAAGAGCTCCCTTTGGGGCTGGGGGGTTGTCCTCTGCGACGTATCTTGTCGGTCTTCCTGCTCAGGTTCGTGTTGGTGCTGTCCGTCGTCTCCTGCCTGAACTTCGTGCTCTTCAGGTTGATGCCCGGGGACCCGGTCTCCACCGTCTTGGACCCCAGGATGTCCCCCGAGGCCAAGGAGGAGCTAAGGAGGCTCATGGGGTTGGACGAGCCCCTTACCGTTCAGCTCGGCCTCTACCTCGTTAACTCCCTCAGGCTCGAGTTCGGCTCCTCCTTCTACTCCCAGAGGCCCGTGGTCGAGGAGATCTCTAGGAGGCTTCCCCTCACCGTGGGGGTGATGGGATCCGTCCTGGTCCTCTCCCTCTCCCTGGGCCTCCTGCTGGGCCTTTTGGCCCATCGCTTCGGCGGCCCCTTCGACCTCCTGGTGAGCCTCTTCTCTGTGCTCTCCTCCAGCCTGCCCTCCTTCTTCCTTCAGCTGGGCCTACTCTACCTGTTCTCCTACAGGCTCGCGCTCCTGCCCACCTCGGGGATCACCAGCGTCCCCCCTCCGGAGGGTCTGGAGCTGGTCCTGGACGTCCTGCGGCACCTGCTTCTGCCCGTGGGGTCGCTGGTCCTGGTGGGCTTTGGAGGTTGGGCGCTTTACGTTAGGGAGATGGCCTCCTCCATCAGGGAGGAGCACTTCGTCAAGATGGCCGAGTCCAGGGGGCTACCCCCGTCGTACGTGGGGAGGGCGTACGTCCTGAGGAACCTCCTTCCCCCCCTCGCCACCATGGTGCTCATGTCGATACCCGGCGTGGTGGGAGGGGCCGTGATCACCGAGACGGTCTTCTCCCTGGACGGGCTGGGGAAGCTCCTGGTGGACTCGGTGCTGAGGCACGACTACCCGGTCGCCCAGGGGGCCTTCTTCCTCCTGGCCTCCCTGACCGTCCTCTTCAACCTCCTGTCGGACCTGCTGCAGGCCAGGCTGGACCCCAGGGTGAGGGGAAGATGAGACGGGTCCTCAAACGCAAGGAGCTCCTCTCCCTCCTCTCCCTGGCCTCTTTGGTCTTGCTCCTCGCCCTGGGGGGCTTCTCGGTCGAGGACCCCGAGGCCAGGGTGGCATCCCCCTTCGCCCCTCCCTCCTGGCTGGCCCCGGAGGGGGCCCCACCTTCTGTGGAGGTCAGGTCCGAAGGCGCGCTGTCGCTGGACTACCCCTTCGATCCGCCGGCGGAGCTCAGGATCTTCGTCTCCCTGCGCGAGCCCGCCTCGAGGGCCTTCCTGGACTGGCGGATGCCCGATGGTACGCTCTTGCTCATACCCCTGGGGGAGGGAAAGAGCTTCTCCCTCGACAGCCGGGACCCCCGCTTCAGGGCCCTCCTGGGGGTTTCCCCCTTCGAGAACCCGGCCGCCTTGCTGCTTTCCCAGAGGGGGAGGTACGAGATCTCCGTGGAGGGCGGGGAGCTCGAGTCCCTCCGCCTGACGATCCCTGGCGGCAGGGGAGGGGTGATGGGGTGCGATCACCTGGGTAGGGATCTCCTCTCCCTGTGGCTGGTGGGGGGCAGGGCTTCGCTCCTGGTGGGACTACTCGCTGCGCTGGTGGCCACGGCCCTGGGCCTTCTGGTCGGGACCTCCTGCGGGATGGTGGGTGGGATCTACGACTTCCTGGTCATGAGGGCGGTGGACGTGCTCATGTCCCTTCCGGTGCTGCCCCTGCTATTCGTGGCCGGGTGGATCTTCGGGAGGAGCCTGATCGGTATGACCCTGGTAATAGGTCTTCTGAGCTGGATGAGCCTCTCCAGGGTGGTGCGGAGCAGGGTGCTTTCCATCAGGTCCCTGCCCTACGTGGAGGTCCTGAGGATGGGAGGCATCTCCCTACCGGCGGCCCTTTTAAGACACGTCCTCCCCCAGGTGATGCCCCTGGCCCTGGTGTACCTGGTCCTCGGCCTCCCCGGTGCCGTGATGGCCGAGGCTTCGCTGAGCTTTCTCGGTCTGGGCGATCCATCCGTGCCCAGCTGGGGGAGGATGATAGGGGAGGCCCGGTCCTTCGGCGCCCTATCCGCCGGCGCCTGGTGGGCCTTCCTCTTCCCGGGGCTCGGCATAGCCTGGCTCTGCTCCTCGGCCCTGCTCCTGGGCAGGGCCCTTCAGGATCGCTACAGGGCGGGGATATAGGGTGTCCCTCCTCTTCGAAGGGGTCAGGGTGGAATATCTCCTGGGGTCTGGTTCGGTGGAGGCGGTGCGGGAGGCCTCGCTGGAGCTCGAGAGGGGGGGGAGGTTGACCCTTCTGGGCGCTTCGGGCAGCGGCAAGAGCAGCCTGCTCCTGGCGGGCATCGGCTCCCTCTACCGGAACGCCAGGATCTCGGGGAGGGTGCTGCTGGACGGGGAGGACCTGCTCTCCCTCCCCAGGGGGCGGGTTCTCGGCCTTCGGTGGAGGAGGATCTCCCTGCTGCCCCAGGGGGTCGGAAGCGCCTTCAACCCGATGGTCCCGGTGGGCAGGGCCTTCGAGGAGGTGCTGCGCTTCAAGGTCGAGGTGTGGAGGAGGGAAGGGGTCAGGGAGATCTTCCTGTCGACCCTTCGGCGCCTGGGTCTCGAGGAGGAAGCGCTCCTCAGGTATCCCCACCAGCTCTCCGGTGGGCAGAGGCAGAGGGTGTACGTGGCCATGGTCCTCTCCTCCGGGGCCCCGTACCTCCTCATGGACGAGCCCACCTCGGGGCTGGACCCCCTGGTGGGGGCTTTGGCCCTCAGTCTCATCCTCGAGAGGCAGAGGGAGGAGGGGTTCGGCCTCATGGTGGTCACCCACGACGTGGGGGTTGCCTCCGCCCTGGG